>Ga0070667_100000047_pt1 | contig 160405 bp, 113 predicted proteins | sample KBSS33metaG_FD_64659 | JGI IMG/M metagenome (GOLD analysis project Ga0070667, IMG submission 64659) | Switchgrass rhizosphere microbial communities from Kellogg Biological Station, Michigan, USA - KBS S3-3 metaG | ecosystem: Host-associated > Plants > Roots > Rhizosphere > Soil ...
GTCTTCTACTTGTGTGGCGTAATCATCAGGATCGACGTTTGAAATTGTGCCGTGGCCTGTTGATTGGGCTTGTTGGGATAAGACTGGAGATGATGTTCCTGTTTGAGTTGTGGATGACTGGTCTGCTGGAGTACAGCCGGCTGTCAAAAGAAGTGCGGAAATAACCGCTGCTGCGAAGGCTTTTTTCATGATGATGAAGAGTTAAAGAGTAACAAGATGAGCTAGATTGTGTGCGCTTGGTGTGTCTTGCGCTTGCCATGCTATTTTGCTATCTTTTAGGCCTATTTTCAAGGCTTATGAAGACGTTTTTCAGAAAATTTGTGTTGCGCATTTTGGTAGCGCTGGCAAAGATTCGCTTAAAGCGTTTGCGACCCTTTGTTATCGGGGTTACCGGCTCAGTTGGGAAGACAAGTACCAAAGACGCGACTTATACCCTTTTAAAGACTCGTTACAACGTTATCCGTAACGAAAAAAGTTTTAACAGTGAGTTTGGTTTGCCTTTAGCAATTTTGGAACAACCATCCGGTTTTTCTTCGATTGTGGATTGGGGAACTATTATTTTTAAAGCTGCTTGGAAAGCTTTTTTTGGAGGAAAACATGTGCAAATGATGGTACTGGAAATGGGCGTAGATAAGCCAGGGGACATGCTTCAACTTTTACATATTGTGACTCCTCAAATTGGAGTGATGACAAATATTAAGCCTGTGCATTTGGCCGAAGGACAGTTCAAAGATTTGGAAGATATTTTTCTGGAAAAGAAAAAACTGGTTGAAGCGTTGCCGGAAAAAGGGATCGCTATTTTGAATATTGATGATCCGTATATTTTGACTTTGCGTGATACTTTGAAATGCAAAAAACTTTTATATGGTGGTGGAGAACTTGCGAATTTGCGAGTTTTGTCTGCGGAAAGTTCAATGGAAGGAATTCAGTGTACGATTCAATATAAAGACGAGGTTGTGAGTGCTCAATTTAAACTTTTGGGTGCTTTTCAGGTGTATGTTTTATTACCAGCGATTGCGGTTGGGTTGACTCAAGGTTTTAGTTTGAAGGAATGTTGTGATGCATTGAAAGAGTTCACTCCGCCGCCTGGAAGAATGTCGATGATTGCGGGAATGAATGGAAGTACGATTTTGGACAGCACCTACAATGCATCGCCTGAAGCCGTTAAAGAGGCATTGAATCTTTTAAAAGAAATCGCGCCTGGAAGAAAAATTGCTGTGCTTGGTAATATGAATGAGCTTGGTGAAAAATCGGAAGCGTTTCATCGTGACGTTGGGAAATATGCTTCAAAACGCGCTGATGTTTTGGTGACGGTTGGTGATACGGCGAAGTTGATTGGTGAAGAAGCTCAGAAGGAAGGCTTTGCTGTTCAGGATATTTATCACTATGCAAACTCGGAAGATGCGGCAAAATTTTTATCGTCTTTTGTAGCGCAAAGCGATACGATACTTGTGAAAGGTTCGCAGAACCGGGTTCGTTTGGAAAGACTCGTTGCGGCTTTGATGACTAAGCCTGATGCGGCTTCGGACGTGCTGGCTCGCCAAGAAAAACATTGGAAAGATATTCAATAATTGCATGAATGTGAAAGAAGGACATTACAATTGGAAAATCGCTGGTCACAAAAAAGTTTTAAGCGAAATTGAAGAGGATTTGAAAACCGGAAATCTTCCGAATGCTTATCTTTTTGCTGGTCCGCCTCATGTTGGAAAATTCACATTAGGCCGACGTTTAGCGCAAATTTTGCAGTGTGAACATGAAAGTGATGGAGCACAAACTCGTGCAGGTGAAAAATGCCAGGTATGTTTGAATATTGAAAAAGGAGTTCATCCAGACACTATTGAATTACAAGATGATGGGGAAAGTTTGAAGATTGAACCGATGCGCGATATTTTGGCTCGTCTTGCGACAACGGCGAATGGGAAATATAAAATTTTCCTGGTGAAAAATATTGAGCGAATGACCTTGGAAACTGCGAATGTCTTGTTAAAAACTTTAGAGGAACCTCCTTCAAAAGTGATTTTTATTTTTACAACTAGCCGGCTGGAAGATGTTTTGGAGACCGTGCTTTCCCGCGTGAGAGTGCTGAAATTCCGCGGTTTGGCTCCGGAAGAAATTATCGATTTTTTGAACGCTCGTCAGATTGAAAATGCTGATCCGGCAAAAATTCAAAAGGCTGTGGATTTGTCTTTTGGTTTGCCCGGAAGAGCAGTGAAATTTTTGGAAGATGAAGATTATTTTGAACAGATTCAAGCGATGTTTGAAAAGGTACGGACCGTTTTAAAAAGCGGAGATGTTGTTGATAAATTTGCGCTGGTGAATGAAGCGACTCAAGCTCCAAAAACGACTGCGGATGAAAAAATGACTGGTGAATTTTTTGATATTTTCCTTTTGGCATTACGGTATACAATGCTTCAGGAAGCTGAAGAAGGGAAGTCTCCTGAAAAGCTTCAACGGACAGTGGATGCATTGTTGCGCGCACAGGATGCCGTTCGGTTGCAAAAAAGGAATGTGAACGCTCGATTGTTGTTCGAAAATATTATTCTGAATACTTAATTTACGTTTGTCATGATTCAATTGCTTATTATTGTCATTGGAGTGTTGATCCTAGGATTTATTTTTATGCGCAGATTTATGATGGTGGAAAGGGGAGTTTCATCAGTTTCACTTCTTGGCAGAAATAAAAATGTTTTGGATTTGCTCCATTTGCACCGCACAAAAAATCATGAAGTACTTGAGGTAACTGTTGATGAAATGATTCCGGAACGTTCAACTGTTGATGGGAAAAAAGTTGCGAAAGCAGATATGCTTGTTAAAAAAGCTGATGCGGTGTCATCAAAAGGAGATCTAAAACAAGGAGAACAATTGTTGATTCAAGCTTTGGCATTGGATCCGAGCAATGTTGATGCGTACCACAAATTAGGGCTTTTGTACTTGCACCAAGGGCAATTCAGCAAAGCAGAACAGATGTATCACAAACTGGTGATGAGTGCGAAAAATGATCCGGTGTATTTTAGTAATTTGGCGGTTGCAATGTATCAGCAAAAAAATCTTGCCGGTGCGAAAACGCATTATAAAAAATCGATTGAACTGGATGCTTCACGACCTGGAAGATTTTTTAGTTTGGCTCAAGTATTAAAAGAAATGGGCGAAATGCAGGATGCTTTGGAACATTTCAAAAAAGCTGTGGATATGGATCCAAAGAATTTGGATTATCTTCTGACGTTGGCTCAGGTTTATATTGACCAAGGATTACTTGATGATGCCCGCTCTTTACTTGGACAAATTTTGGCTGTTTATCCGGACAATGACATGGCAAAAGAGATGATGCAGCAAGCTACGGCGTAGGTTCATTGCAATTGGCTGGACTAACGATGGGGGGAACGATTTGTTCCACTTGTTCCACGGTTTGGATGACCAACTTTGAATATTTTTTCAGGGGCTTTTTCCAGTAAGATTTGGCGGATGAGATTAATGGCCATGGGTTTGAATTTTTGTTTTTCATCCGGGCTGAGTTCCTCAAAGGTGATATTAAAAACCCTTACCCATTCCTTCATTGGGGCTGCTGAATTGAGCGGGAACAATTTTTGGCCTTTTTCGTCGTTCCAGTCCAGCTTGGATCCTCTAAGAATAAGTATCTGGCGGATTATCCCTTTTACTTTTGGGAAAAACATGTGGCCGTCTTCCTCATTTTTTGGCACTTTGAAGCCAAGTTTGTAGCCTTTTCCCAGCTCATCAATGTTGGTGTAAGCGTCGTGCTGAAAATTTTGGTCTTTAGGGGGCAAGGAATTTTGGGATGATGAAAGCGCTGTCTTTAAAACTTTTTTGAAGTCTTCATCCCCGATTTGATCCAAATCTTTCTCCAAAAATCCCGGCGCAATGCGGATCGCTAGTTGCCTTAAAATCTCTTGGCGTTTTTTGTAGGATTCCCAAGGTTTAAAATTCGGATCAACAATTTTAAAATAACTCAGGATAAAATCCACGTGACTCTGGGAAGATGGGGCTTTGCCTTTAAAATTTTCTTCAAGTTTTGATTGAAAATTTTTCTTCCATGTTTCCAAATCTTCACCATCAATATCCATGGCGATGCGCATTAATTCTGCAAAATATTCTTTGAGTTTTGAGTATTTCCCAAATTCAATTTCCTTAATTGTTTCAGGATAATCAAATACGGGATGGCCTTCCTGATGCGACAAAACATAAAGACAGTATAAAAATTCAAGATTTTGACGCGGAGAAATATCGACTAAATAATTAAAATCTTCCACGTGACCAACGGCTTCGTGATGAAGTGTTTGAAATGAATGTAGCATTTTCCATTCATCAGCCTCAAAATCTTTATTTTCCATGAGCACTTTTCTTTCTTCACTTTTAAAAAGTCCGTCGGCCTTTAACATGTCGGGGAGTCCGGGATAATATTTTTTGTCGTTCGGAAAGGGCTCAATATATTGAAAAACGATGTGTTTAAGATTTTTGTTTTTGGCGAGGGGAGCGGGCAATTGGTGGAGATAGTCGAGGACATAAGCCTGAAACGTTGGCTGGTCGAGACCTTTGGGTAAATGTTTAGATATTTGTACATTCGCGGTTCCTTCGTCGTCTTTCAGCTCTTCTTTTTCCTTTCTGCCTTTGCTGTTGTGATAAAGGATGGCCTCGAGTTTTCCTTCAAAATAATCATCAAGGATTTTATACATCGTTGGGGTTGGAGGAAGATCTATTCCCCAATCTTTTTCTGAAGTTTTTTGTTGAACAATATTTTCGAGTTTTGCCGGATTGGCGGCGCAGCCGGGTTGTAAGGCTAAAAGTGATGCGACTGAGATTGCACGAACAAGCGCACCGATTCTGGGAAAAGCAGGGTTCGCTAAAACTGTCGCCTCTGTTTGAATTTGACTATCCGGAGAATCTATTTGCTTCATGCTCTAAAAAGAATGGAACAAATTATGATGGTGATTCTGCCACTATGTCAATTTCCTTTATGTTTTTGGGACTTCTGCCGTGTCTGGCGTCCCAGCACCAACTAAAACTTCCGCTCCTGTATTGTCGTAACGAGTGAAGATTGTGTCTTTGGTTTCTTGGTTGTTTGCCAAAATGTGGCGATACCACGTAACGTCAAAACCAGTGTGTGCTATTTCCACCTGTTTTTTTGCGCCAGGAGGAAGCGTATTCGTCACCACGGTGTGGGGAGCAGCCGGAGAGCGATAATTCCCTTGATATGGACCTTCCAACCAGACTTTGCGGCCATCATCAGTTCCGTAAAATTTAAAATAAGCATTGTCTCCGTTTTCTATATACGATTGGACGATAATATCACCTGGAGAATTGTTGACGAATCTTACGTCATGAACTCCAGGATAAATAGTTGCATCTAAGCCATAGCCAAGCGGTTTTGCGTAATAAGAAACAGCATAAGAATGGTTTATTCTTTCCACGATTGGAAAACCCGCAAAGAGCGCCGCCTGATACATTGTTGAAGAAACCTGACAAAGTCCTCCACCATAATCCGGGATAGTTCCCTGAGAACCCTTAATGACCAGTTCTTTTACAAAGCCGTGTTCTCCGTCAACTGGACCGAGTTGGTTGTTAAAAGAAAATGTTTCGCCTTTTTTGACGAGTGTGCCGTTAAATTTGCTCATTCCCACTTCAATATTTTTAATTCTTCCACTGTGAGAATTTTCAAAAATAGTGTGCCCTGTAGCAACGAGATTTTTAATGCCGCGGTCTTGGAGATCAGGAGAAATGGTGACGTTGGCTTTTTGTTCCACTGCTGGAACTTCCAATTGTTTAACATTTTTACTGAGGGCACTGTTCAAACTTGCGATTAAACTTTGTTCAGAAACCTGAACACCATTTTGACCTTTCCCTTCAATGACGATTTTTTTATTGGCGTCTGTATAAATTTTGACGTCTGATGTTGGTTGATCAATTTTTGAAATGATTTCTGTTTGTAAAAAGTCGTGGATTTTTGGCTGATCGAGGCCCAAACTTGGTGTGGAAGCAAGGACAATATTGTCGCTTGTTTTTGGGGCTTCATCACCTGCAATGGCAATTGGCAACGTGAGATGGATATTTTTAAGTGTGATGGTTGGATTTTGTTCAAAAGTAATAGCATCCAAATGTTTTGATGGATCAAATTTCCATTTTTGTCCTTGGTAGGTCAGTGTGAGTGGAGTTTTTAAAACGGTGGACGCAATCTCTTTTTGAGACTCAAGATCCTTTGCTGTGATCGCTGCTTTTTCATCAACCAAGGCGAGTGTGAGTGGAGTAGTCGAAAGAGTGGAAGCGCTTTGTTTAAGCTGTGCAATCAGTTCTGGTCGGTCTAACATTTTGCCGTCAGTTTCTGCCAAAATTGTTGGGTTCTTTTTGTCGTCAAAAGTTATGTGCGCATCTTGAGCGCGGAATTTTTGGAGCGCGAGTTTTTGTTCGATCACACTTTGAGCTTTGTCTGAATCAAAAGTTATAAATGGCTCTGATTTGTGGCCAACGACTGCTGAAGATGCCAATGTGAGAACGGAATCTTTTCTGAAATCATAGGTTGGCAACGAAACCAAACTTTGTGGCAAAGAAAATTGCATGCCAAGTTCTTGTGGAGTGAGTTGGGTTTGAACGCCGTTTACATTGATCGTGAGCGGAGTTTTAAGATAATTGTCAGCAGCTTCTTGAATTTTTGGAGCTGAATCATCAACGTAAGAAAATGCTAAAGCTCCGTTGCCAACAGTTGTTCCTGGCAAAATACGACCGTGCAAAAGCATGTCGGTAGCGACCAACGATCCTGAAACAACTAAAATCGCCGGGACCACTAAAAGTGAGATTTTACCGAATCCGGCTAAATCTTTTTGAAACTGGGAATTGGAAATTTTTTCTGAAACATTGCCAGCAAATTCGCGAATTTTTGTGCCTGTACCCTTTTTTTCGGCTAAAAATTCAGCTGGTTTGGCGCTTTCTGACTGGACTGATTTCTGCTTTTTACCCATAAATCCTTTAAGAAATTATTTGCAGGATTTAGATTATAACCAGGTTTTTGCTAATATGAAAGCGATTTCTGACTGAGAACGCTTGAAATTTTGCTGTTTGTTGCGGATTAATCCACTTCGTTCGGGATTTTTTTCATGTTTTCATCCTTCATCAAGTTTTTTTTTACCTTTTTGTTGCGGCCAAACATGCCGTCTTTAAGGCGTGAAAACATGTTTTTCTTTTGTTGTTTTGCTTCACTGATAACATCAGTATCTTCTACTTTTTTCTCAACAGCATCGGAAAGTTTATCCAACTGATCCTGACCTTTTTTGATCATTTCTTTTCCTTTTTGAGCGATCATTTCGCGAGTTTCTTTACCTTTTTGAGGAGCAATAGTCATTCCAATAACAGAACCAACCGCACCTCCAACGATAGCTCCCATAATGAGTTTATCGATTTTTGAGTGTTTTTTTACTGGTTTGTCCTTTCTTTTTTTCTTTCCAAAGCCAAACATAAAAATTTCGGTTAGGGATTAACGTGCTAGTTATATTGAATGTACATCTTGGCACCTCTGAGCAATTTTATCGCACTTAGGGCTGCATTACAACCATTGCCTACGCTTGTGGCCATTTGGGCAGGGGAACCAGTACAATCTCCAGCGGCAAAAATGCCTGGGATATTGGTTTTTCCGCCGTGGTCAGCCTTAATGTAGTTATTGTCCATTTCCAGGCCGAGTTTTTTAGCGAACGCTGTTGCTCCTGCAACTCCAACTGCCATGAAAACACCATGAGTTTCAATTTCGCCACCGTCAGTGAGAATGAGTTTTTCGGCTTTCGCGTCCGGGGTTAAGACTCCATTGATAACGTGACCGGGATTTTTACTCGTGATTTCTTTAATACGTACAGTTTTTTGGAGCGTGATGTTGTTGGCTTCCAAATCTTTTTTGATTTCGTCAGTGAAATCAAACTCTTTGCCATGACTTAAGACAGTAATATTTTTGGTGTAATTTAAAAGTTGAAGAGCTTCTTCGCCTGCGTAATTGCTGTTGCCAATGACAACCACATTTTTATTGCGGAAGAAAAATCCGTCACACACTACGCAGTATGAAACACCTTTACCAGTGAGTTCTTTTTCGTTTTTGATGCCGCTGAGTGCGTAACTTTGACCTGTAGCAATAATGACAGCTTTGGCTGTGTAGTGTTGTTTTTTGTCGTCTTTTAACAAAAATGTTCCATCCTCATTCACACTTAAATGCACGATTTCGCTCGTCACAATTTCGGTTCCAAAATTTTTGGCGTGTTCAACTCCTTTTTCTGCTAAAAAGGGGCCGGTCACAGGTTCTGGAAATCCAAGATAGTTAGCAATGATGTGAGATTTATAAAGATTGCTCTTTTTGTAATCACCAAAAACGATGGTTTTGAGTTGTGCTCTTGAAGTGTAAATGGCGGCACTTAAGCCACCCGGGCCGCAACCGATAATTGCAACTTCGGTAGAGATTGTTTCCATAAAATTATTTTGTAAATTCTTTTTTCACGTAATCAACGTTCTTAGTTCGGCGGATAATGTTCACTTTAATTTTTCCAGGATATGCGACGTTTGCCTGAATGTCGCTGGCAATACTCTTGGCGAGTGGCAACAGTTGTCCATCTTTTAACTGTTGAGGGTCAACCATGACGCGAACTTCACGACCTGCAGAAATGGCGAATGTTTTACTGACACCTTCGTAAGAGCTGGAAATTTTTTCGATAGCTTGAATGCGTTCGATATATTTTTCAATAGATTCTTGACGTGCACCCGGACGACCAGCGGAAATTGCATCTCCGGCTTTTACCAACATGGCTTCTGCTGTTCGCTGGGGAATCGCATCATGATGCGCCCAAGCCGCGTGGATTTCATCTTCGGAGAATGTATATTTCTCCATGATTTCTTTGGTGAGAACGTCATGAGAACCACCAACTTCCTGATCAATCGCTTTCCCAAGATCGTGAAAGAATCCGCCGATTTTACTTGTGAGCATATCAAGGTTCAACTCTCCGGCAAGCATCAATGTAAAGTATCCAACTTCAAATGAATGCTTCAAAATACTCTGTCCATAACTTGTACGGAATTTGAGACGTCCGATAATTTTCATGAAATCATCAGGGAAATTGCGGTTTTCAAGGCCAAGCATTTTGACGGTTTCTTTGCCGATTCTAATAAGTGTTCGTTCTGTTTCGCGTTCCGCTTCCTGATGTTTGGCGCGAACAACATCGATCGTTACGGCTTTTTCTTTGAGAATTTTTTGGATAGTTTCACGGGCAATATGACGACGAACTAAATCAAAACAAGAAACGATGATACTGTTTGGGGAGTCGTTAAAGATGATGTCTGTGCCAGTAAGTTCTTCCAAAAGGATGATGTTTGCGGCATTGCGGCCGAGAACTTTGCCTTTTGCTTCATCGCGGGAAACTTCAATTGCCGTGCTTTTTTTATCAACAGAAGTTGGCGCTGAATAACGTTGAATAACCGAAGTAATTAAATCTTTGGCGATGCGGACTTTTTCTTCCTTTAAATATTCTTCGTATTTGCGGAGTTTGTCTTCACGTTCCAGTTCCAAATCGCGAAGGAGTTCGTTGATGATTTCGGCCTGAATATCTTCTAAATTGCTGCCGGTTTTTGCGAGCAGTTTTTGGGTGAGATCTTTTTCGAGTTGTTTCATGTGTGCGCGAAGAGCTTCAACCAGTCTTGTTTCTTCGTCCACGCCTTTTTGAGCTTCTTGAACTTTTGCTGTTTTCGTCTGGAGTTGTTCTTCTTTTGAAAGGATGAGTTTTTCCAATTTTTCGCATTGGAGTTTGTTTTTTTCTTCAAACTCTTGCATGTGTGCCGTGAGTTCTTCAACTCGTTTTTGATTCGTGCTTTTAATTTCGTCTGCCTCTTTGGTGTTTTTGGCGATGAGTTCTTCGCCTTTGCGATGATATGTTCCAAGATCCTCACCCTTTTTGGATTTGAGGACAACATATCCGATCCCGAAGCCAATGGCTGCGGCGATGATCGCGGTAATAAATGGCATAATTTCGTTCATAGCTGTGTCATTATACTAGGAGAGTTGATTGTAGCACAAAGCTTTATTTTACGCTCGGAGCTCTTCTACAATTGGAGGAATGATCTTGAGGAGTTTTTTGATGTCTTCTGCGGTGTTTTCGCGGCCCAAGGTCATTCTGATGCTGCTGTTGGCAATATTTTCACCGGATTTTAAGCTGATTGCCATCAAAACGTGTGACGGTTCCAGTGCGCCAGATGTGCAAGCAGACCCTGCCGATGCCGATACTCCAGCCATATCCAAACGGACCAACAATGATTCGGCGTCAATATTTTTAAAACTGAGATTGATGTTATTTGGAAGACGGTTTTCTGGATCGCCATTTAGTGTTGTTTCTGGAATCGCTTTTTGAAGACCTATGATGAGCTCATCCCTAAGCTTGGTGAGTCTTTTTGATTCTTGTTCGCGCATTTCTTCAGCAATTTTAAGGGCTTCCGCAAAGCCAATAATGTTTGGTACATTTTCTGTTCCGGCGCGTTGGCGATGTTCTTGCCCTCCTCCATATAGAAGTGGAACGATTTTGATTCCATCTCGAATGTATAAAATTCCAATACCTTTTGGCCCGTAAATTTTTCCGCCGTTGCAGGTCATCAGATCAACATTCAACTCTTTTACATTGAGTGGAAGGGCTCCGGCGGCCTGGCAGGCATCGGTGTGGAAAACGATTTTTGTGTTGTTTTTAGAGTTGGATTCCTTGATGAGTTTTCCGATTTCAGCAATGTTTTCAATGCTACCGATCTCGTTATTGGCGTAAGCGATGCTTACAAAAACGGTTTGTTTAGTGATAGCTTTTGTAAGATTTTCCAACGAAATATGTCCCAGTTCATTAACAGGTAAATAGGTTACTTTGAAACCGCGGCGTTCAAGTTCTTCAAACGGATTCAACACTGAATGGTGTTCAATGATTGAAGTAATAAGATGAGGTTGTTCATTTGGTTTTCGATTAGCTTCTGCACAACCAAAGATCGCCCAGTTGTTGGATTCAGTTCCGCTGCCAGTGAAATAAATTTCGTCTGGTTTACAGTTTAAAATTTTGGCAACAGTTTTGCGGGAAGCATCAATGGCTTGGCGATTTTGCAAAGCGAATTGATAGATGCTCGAAGGGTTCGCGAACTTTTCACTAAAATAGGGGAGCATAACTTTGAGCACCTTTGGATCAACTGGTGTTGCTGCTGCGTGGTCGAGATAAATCATGAATGTACTCCGCTTTTTTATTGCTGAGTTTGGCCAGATTGCTGAGTAGTTTCCATCGTTCCAACCGTGAGTTGGGCTGAAGAATTTTCCTGCTGCGTTGTTGCGCCAGTTGCGCCCACTTGCTGCATTGTAATGTCAGCCGGAACATCGAACGCGTTGTCTGCTACATCAACATTTGTTTGGATCGAAGTTGCAATCGTGTTGTTCGTTAAGCCAAGGTCAGGAATGCTGATATTCGTTTTGAGCGGGATGGAGTTCCATAAACACATTTGTCCAAATCCACCAGTGTCATAATCAATACATTCTTGGCCTGCAACTGTCTCTTTTCCTAATGTTTGGCTTTGTTGAGTTGCTGCTTGGTCCGGGCTCATTCCTACTGCCAATTTTGTTAATGTATCTTGGCGCATTGAAGGATCAACTGCAGTTAAGATGTTATATAAAGGATTTGGTGTCATTGCCCCAACTTTTTTGGCCAAATCAACACTGTAAACATTTTTGCCATCATCTATATAAAGATTATCCTGTTTTTCATCACCTGTTGGTTTGTGAAAAATAATGTGAGATTCACGAATGGATTTATCTCCTTTAATAGTAAGAGTGGATGTTCCTTCGGTTGTTCCATTAATGCTGTAAACAATTTTTGCAGAATTAAATGGATATTGATAAAGACTGCCATTTGTTTGTGCGCAGCCGGAAACAACCAAGATGGTTCCTGTAAGGATTGGTGCTAAAAAATTTTTCATTTCTAAAAGGTTTATGGGCCACACAAGGCTACCATACGCTGTTTATTTATTCAACTCATCTTTCTTTTTTTGGATGAGTTCCAAAAGTTTTGGCATCACTGCCTCTGCCGCATTCACGCCAGCTTGGACACCTTCTTTAAAACGATCGAATTCCAATAATGAAATCCCTTCAACTTCCGGGCGAATAATCAAATCTGGATTTGCTTTATTGTATCGGGCTTGTTGAGCTTCTTCACGAATAATATCAATCGAACGCAAAAGAATATGGAGCATTAAAGCAAAGTTTAACTTCAAGCGAGTGAGTTCTCCTGGGAAAAGTTTAAATGCTTCTGGCTTGTGATAGTATCTTTCCCAAATCATTCCTGCGATGTATTGACGTGAGGTTAACGCTCCAATTTCCACTCCAATCACAATGTCGATGTCCTTGTTTTCACGGAGTAAATCCACAGGAACATTATTTAAAAGTCCTCCATCAACAAGGTAGCGACCATCCAAAAAATATGGGCTAAAAATTCCCGGGATCGCGGAAGATGCCCGTAAAGATTCCCAAAGTTTTCCCGTTTTTAACGGAACTTCCATTCCAGATTCAAGATCAACAGCGATTGCCTGGAAAGGAATTTTTGTATCTGCAAAGGTTTTTTCTCCAACAAGTTCCTTAATGACTTTTTCGATTTCTGAACTCTTAATCAGACTTTCATGAAAAAGATGAAAATTGCTGAACCGAAGAAATTTTTTGTTATTAAACTTTTCGCTTTTTTTGAGAATTTCATCCGGAGTTAACCCCAAGGCATAACCAGCACCAACAATTGATCCCGCACTGGCTCCGGTTACAGCACTAATTTTGATCCCATGCGCTTCAAGTGTTCTTAAAATCCCAATATGCGCTGACCCTTTTGCCCCGCCACCACCAAGCGCGATGCCGATTTTTGGCTCTCTTAAGGTTTTTACTGGTGCTGATTCTGTGGGTGTATTTTCCATATTTGTTGTTTCTTTTGGTTTTATTTGGAAGCTTTTTCAATATATTGCATCACTTCCGATGGTGATGAGACAATGGTTTCTACATTTTTATCCAATCTTTTTTCTTTGAGTTGGAAAACTTCACCATCGTAAACAATCGAAATTTGTTTCTGTTTTTCAGGAATCGAAACTTCTAGTGCGTTCCATTGGGCAGCCTGGATTGATGAGGTTTGAATGTTTTTTGCTGCAAGTTGTTTTTTCATATCTTCAAAAGGATTTTTTTCTAAAGACTCTTTTTTCTCTTTCAGTTTTTGAGGTGATTCGATCGTTCCTTTATCGGTTTTTGCTTTTGCTGAGTCATACGTTTCTGCAGCTGCATAACTTAATTCAAGAAGTCCACTTAGTGTTGCTTCCAGACCTTTGTTCATGATTTGTTTTAAATTGATCCGATATTTAATGTCGATTTGTTCATTTTCATCTCGTCCTTTTTTAAAAGAGGTGTTGAATTGAAATTCAGTGTTTGCCGGTACATCTCCACCCTGGTCAATATGCTCAAGCATTTTTTGGATTTCTTGAGGTTTCACATCTTTGCCGTCTTTTGTAAGTCCTTTAAACTCAAAAACATGCGCCTCTCCTTCAGCATCCACGGCAAATTTAGGTTTATCGGAAAGTGTTTTTATAATTTTTACAAAAGCTTGGCGTTCTTTAAGTTTTAAATCTTCAGGACTTTTTTTAGGTTCATCCTTGTTTTCTTTTTTTAATTTTATACTTTCATCAAGATTTTGGAGTTCTTTTGGTTTTAATATTTTTTCTTTTTCTCCAGCCCCATCGAGCTCTTTGTTAAGCCTTTCTAATTCTTTTTCGCTATCCTTATCACCTGCATCTTTTGCTTTTACCAAGGCCTCGCGGTGCTCTCCTGGTTTAAATTTTTTATAACCAAAATCTTCCGGTTTCATTTTTGGAATATTTTTTTCAGGTGGGACATCGGGTTGTTCAATCACTTCATTTCCACTCATGTTGAAAAGTTATTGTTTTGAACATTTTTTGTTATTTTTTTTGTGAGTATATGAAAAGGTTGGCTACTGGATTTTCGTTTTTCACGATAATCTTTGTATTATACCAAAAAAATCAACTTTTTAACAGGTTATTAACGGGTTTTCCACAAGTTAAAAGCCCCTATTTTCAGGCTTTTGGAAAGGATTGTTAGAACCTTAGCTCTAAAACTGTGTTGGGTATTTAAAAGTTTTCAACGTATTTGATAATAAATGATTAAATTTTGCAATCCTCTCTACGTCTGTTTAAACAAAAAAAACAAATAATTAATTAACTTTAGAAATCAGGTTGCTTGGGAGTTAAAGTTCGCTATAATAAATTAGAAATTTCCCAGAAATCTTATCTCCATTCATTTTTATGAAGTTTTTTTGCGCTCAAGCTGACCTAGAGGAAGCTTTAAATATTGTTAATAAGGCTATTACGCCTAATACAACCCTTCCGGTTTTAAATAACATTCTTTTAAAGGCTGAAGGAAAAAATTTGTTATTTTCAGCAACAAATTTAGAAATTGCGATTCAACACTCAATTCCTGCTGATATTCGTTCTGAAGGAGCTATTACAGTTCCAGCAAAATTGATTACGAGTTATATTTCTTTGTTGAAAGATGAAAAAATTGAAGCAACACTTGGTGAAGGAAACACGCTTACACTTTCATCAACTTCTTCTCAGACAAAAATTAAAGGAATTGCCGCTGAAGAATTTCCTGTTATTCCAAAGGTTCCTAAAGAAAATACAATTAAAGTTTCAACGAAAGATTTAAACAGTGCGATTACTCAAACTGTGTTTGCAGCTTCTACAAACACTTCAAGACCGGTTCTTTCCGGAGTTTTGTTTGATTTGGATCGTGAAAGTTTGAAAATTGTTGCAACAGATAGTTATAGATTGGCTGAAAGAAAAATTCATTTGAAAGAAAAAACTTCTATTTCTTTGCAATCAGTTATTCCTTCAAGAACTATTGCTGAACTTGGTAAAATTCTTTCGAAAGCTCAGAATGAAGAATTAGAGATCAATCTCACAAAAAACCAGGTTTTATTTACGATTGGAAGTGTTGAATTAATGTCTCGTTTGATTGAAGGAAAATTCCCGGATTATGAAAAAATTATTCCTAAATCCACAAAGACAAAGGTTACCGTTTCAACAGAAGATTTATCTTTGGTTATCAAGCGTGTAAGCCTTTTTGCCCGTGAAAATAATAACAGCATTAAGGTTGCTGCAACGAACGACGGTAAATTGATTGTTTCAACAGAAGAGACGAAAATTGGTGAAGAAAAAGCTGAAGTGAATGTAAAAGTTGAAGGTGAAAATAATAAAATTGCTCTTAATGCTCAATATCTCCTTGATGTCTTAACATTCATTCAAGCGGATAAAGTTGTATTAGAGGTTGATGATAAACTTTCTCCTGCGGTTATTCGTCCAGTGGAGAATAAGGATTACGTGTATATCATTATGCCACTCAAAATTTAGTTTTAGGCTTTAAATAGCCTTGTTCAAGAGTCTCGGTCTTTATGGAAACTTTGAAAAACCTGATCCACTTTTTTCCAACCATCCAAAACAATCGCGTTTTGGATCTTTTGGATAGTCAAAAAAGTTCAAGCCTTTCAGGTGCTGGAAACTATTCCTCAAAGGTGTTTTTATTCAGTGATGTTTTTAGAAAACTTCCTCAATTTAAAACAGTTTTGTGGATTGTTACTGATCATACAGAGCTTGAGCACACTGTTCGTTCTTTAAAATTATGGAACGATATTGAGGTTTTTGGATTTGAACATGAGGTTTCAGATGCTGGCAACGTTCGTGCCATCGAAAAAAACAATAAACTGAAAATGATTGAAATGGTTGCCAGATTACACAGCAAAGAACGAAAAATTATTGTGGCGCCATATACGAGTTTAATGATCAATTTCCCGGATTATCATGAAATGGTTGAAGGAAAGTTTCATTTGAAGGTGGGGGAAGAGATTAATCCAATGCAGTTTTTTGAAGAATTGATCGAAAAAGGTTATGAGGTTTGTAGTGATCAGTACTTGGAAAAGGGAACATATCATCGCAGTGGAGATGTTCTCTCGATTTTTCCTGTGAATTTTGACTACCCGGTTAAGGTGGAAATTGGCTTTGATTCAATTGAAAAAATTTATACTTACGATCAAATCAGTAAGGAAAATATTGATGAACTTAAAGACATCGAACTTTATCCGCTCAAAACAACATCGGCTTATAAAGGTTTGGGAGATCATTTAAATGCGCATTCTTTAGTGGTGGAAGATGAGGTTGATGTAGTGGATGAATATTATGATGCTTGGAACAGTGTTTTTGATGAACTCCACGGCAAAATTCATTATGTGAGTTTTGTAACTTTTAATGATGATGAAGATCGACATCAACATCTTCATTATTTGTCCGTTACGAAATATCGAGGTGCTTACGATTTGAGTAATGATTTACGGGAAAAATTACGGGATGGCTGGAGGGCAATGCTTTTCACCAAAGATATTCAAGAAATGAAAAATATCTTTGATGAGCATAAGGTGGCTTATACTACAGATTTACATGGTTCCAATATTTCTTCTCCAGGTGTTTATTTGATTGAGGTGGATAAGGAAGATGTTTTTCCTCATGCTTTTCAGAATCCCGAGCTTAAGTTGGCGCTGCTTTCTGATCGAGAAATTTCTACGATTAAAGAAGAAAAGAAAAAGTTCTTCAATCAAAAAGTTTATTTAGACTTTTTAACAAGCCTTAAAAATAATGATTATGTGGTGCATTCTGATTATGGAATCGCCAAATTTTTGGGGCTTGAGAAAAAGACCATTGATGATATTACCCGTGAGTATTTGAAGCTTGGGTATGCTGAAAACGATAAGTTGTTTGTGCCGATTGATCAGGCGGATAAGGTGAATAAATTTATTGGTGCCGACGAAGTGGTACCTCATTTAACGCGTTTGGGATCAGCGGAATGGAATACGATTACTCATAAAGTTCGTAAGGAAACTGAGATCATCGCAAAAGAATTATTGATTTTGTATGCTCAGCGTAAAAGTGCCAAAGGTTTTGGTTTTAAGGGTGATACGGCGGCTCAAAGAAGATTTGAGGAAACATTTCCTTACGAAGAAACTCCAGGCCAGTTAAAAGCGATTGTGGATGTGAAACATGATATGGAAAGAGATATTCCGATGGATCGTTTGGTTTGCGGAGATGTGGGTTTTGGAAAAACTGAAGTAGCGATGCGTGCAGCATTTAAGGCTGTAGAAAACGGAAAACAGGTTGCGCTTGTTTCTCCAATTACGATTTTGACCGATCAACATTATCGTTCGTTTAAAAAACGTATGGATGAATTTGATGTGAGAATAGAGATGTTAAGTCGTTTTAGATCGGCTGGTGATCAAAAGAAAATTTTGAAAGCGCTTGAAAGAGGAGAGGTGGATATTGTCATTGGTACTCATCGTTTGATTCAGCCAGATGTGAAGTTTAAAAATTTGGGTTTGATTATTATTGATGAAGAACAACGTTTTGGGGTGAAGCAAAAAGAGGCTTTGAAACAAGTAAGAACAGAGGTTGATGTGTTGACGATGACTGCGACTCCGATCCCAAGAACGTTGAATATTGCTTTAAATAAATTAAGAGACATTAGTACAATTACGACTCCGCCGCCAGGCCGTTTGCCTGTTATTACAGAGGTGCGTAGATTTTCTAACGGCATTATCCGTGAAGCGATTTTGCGTGAAATTGAACGTGGTGGGCAGGTTTATTTTTTGCATAATCGTGTTCAAACGATTGAGGGCATGGCTGAAAAATTACGCTCACTTGTGCCGGAAGCACGCTTCGGTGTTGCTCATGGAAAACTTGGAAGTTCGGATTTGGAGGATCGTATCATCGCCTTTAAGGAACATCAATTTGATGTATTGGTGAGTTCGACAATTATTGAAAATGGAATCGATTTGGCCAATGCGAATACATTGATTGTGAATAATGCCGATCGTTTTGGATTGGCTCAGTTATACCAATTGCGTGGACGTGTTGGTCGTAGTAAGACTCAGGCGTATGCGTACTTTTTGTATCATGGCCAACGTTTGAAATTGAGTGCGAAAAAACGTTTGCGTGCGATTGTGGAAGCAACAGAATTAGGAAGTGGTTTTCAGATTGCGATGAAAGATTTAGAGATTCGCGGAGCAGGAGATATTTTGGGGGCGAAACAACATGGAGTGATTAATGTGGTTGGTGTAAGCCATTTTATTCGTATGCTCAATAAAGCGGTTGAAGATTTGAAGTCAGGAAAATTGACGCAAAATGGTGAAGAAGGTCCGGAAGATGTGACGATTGAATTGCCATTAACGGCTTATATCCCAGACAATTATATTGTGAACGCCAAAGAGAAAATTAATGTGTACCAGAAACTTTCTTCTGTGGATAACGCAGAATATTTGGGTGAAATTAAAGAAGAGTTGGTGGAAGAATATGGAAAACTTCCAAAAGAAGTTTCTAATTTGTTCCATGTGATTGAATTGAAAATCTTGGCTAAGAAGGCCGGAATTGCCCAAGTTAAAGCGGAGAGTGTGTACCTGAGTAAGGGTAAAGAAATTGTGCTTTTGATGTCGACAAGAGTGAAGCCGGAGAACATCATGAACCTTTTGGAACACAATCCAAAATGGATGATTAGTGGAAATAAATTGAGAATAAAGATTGAAGATTTGTCTTCTCAATGGATTGATATGTTGAAAAGTTGTTTACAATGGTTAGCCGGAAGTATAAAAGTTGATGAAAAGTCACCTCCAAAAAAATCTTAATGTTCAAAACTGTGGCAAAATTTCCCGCACGAACTCAACGAAATATGACCGTGGCTGCGGCTATCCAGACTTTTGAACAGGAAAATGTACTTAAAAATTGTTGGGTAGCCGGAAGAGTTGTCGGTCTGCTTGATGATGGATTTGTATTGCAAGATGAGAGTGGAAGAATTGATGTTACGAATCCGGATATAAGTGTAAAAAGTGACGGATTTGTTTTTGAAGAAAGTGATTATAAGGTGGGGGACATTATTGAGTTGGAAGTACGGGCAGAACAAAGATATGTGAAAGGTCATGGTACGAAGACCGTGTACTCGGCAAAAAAAATGAATAAACTTGTTGAATGTTTGAGCGATTTTTATATTCGGCGTGAAGATCCGAACTATTTAAAGATGGTTATTGATTTGCGATTGAAAGAGTTTTTGTATGAACGTGCAAAAATTGTAAAAGCGATTCGTGATTATTTTTGGGATAAAGGGTTTACAGAAGTTGAAACGCCATCACTTGTGAAATTGCCAGGGATGGAGCCATATTTGGATGTTTTTAAAACAACGTTTACGGGATTGCCTTTGGAAGGTGAAGCTCCAAAAAGTGAAGATCTATTTTTGATTACTTCTCCGGAATATGCGATGAAAAAATTGTTGGTTGCTGGTCATGAGAAAATTTTTCAGATTACGAAAAGTTTTAGAAATAAGGAGCACGAGAGCATGTTGCACAATCCTGAATTTACGATGATTGAATGGTATCGAGCCTTTGCTTCTTATGAGGATATTATGAAAGATACGGAAGATTTGGTGAGTTCGTTGGCAAAGAAAATGTTGGATGATACATGGATTACTTCGAATGGGGCCCGAGTGGATCTTGGAGTTCCTTGGGAACGAGTGAAAGTGAAAGATTTGTTTAAACAATATGCCAATATTTCATATGAAGATTTTGAGGACCCGAAGAAATTTTGGAAAGTTTTGAAGGAGCAGGGTTATAAAGTTACGGCAAAAACGCCATACGAAGATTTGTTCTTTATGGTTTTTTTGAATGTGATTGAACCGAATTTGGGTATGAAAAAGCCGACGATTGTTTATGAGTATCCGGTTCAAATGGCTGCACTTTCTAAAAAATGCGAGCACGATCCTCGTTATGCCGAAAGGTTTGAAGTCTATATTGCAGGAATGGAATTGTGTAATGCTTTTACTGAATTGAACGATCCTGCAGAACAGAAAGCGCGTTTGGAGCTTGAAAGGAAGGAACGTCAAGCATTGGGCAAGGAAGATTATCCCGTTGACCAAAGCTTTATCCGTGCATTAGAATTCGGCATGCCGCCTTCGGGAGGTATTGCGTTGGGAGTGGACAGACTGGTTATGCTTCTGACGGGAATCAAAGATATTCGAGACATTCTTTATTTCCCACATCGCGATCTTTAATTACAAAATTAACATTTAATACTTTTCTATGCTGACGTCAGATTTCAAAAAAGGTTTACCGATTAAATATAACGGCGATACATATATTATTGTTGGATATCAATTTGTGAACCCGGGCAAGGGAACTGCTTTTACTCGCACTAAAATTAAGAATGCAAAAACTCAAAAAGTGATTGAAGTTACTTTTAAGAGTGGTGAAAATATTGATGGCGCTGAGGTTGAATATCGTAAATGTCAGTATCTTTATAATGACGGTAAGGATTTTAATTTTATGGATAATACTTCATTTGAACAAATTTCCATTCCTGCTGAAAACATTGGAGACATGTCCGATTATATGATGGATGGTACAGAAGTTACTTGTGTTTATATTGATGGTCTTCCGTTTACAATCCAACTTCCTCCAAAAATGGAGTTTGAAGTTATTGATGCTCCTCCAGGTGATAAAGGTGATACGGCTACTGGTGGCTCAAAACACGTTACACTTAAAACAGGCGCAAAAGTTTCTGCACCTTTGTTTATTAAAGAAGGTGATGTGATCCGTGTGAATACAGACACTGGAGAATATGTTGAACGTGTCGCGAAATAAGGTTTGCGATCAAAATTTATTTGAAGATGAATGCCTCTTTTTTTAAGGGGCATTTTATTTATAGACAATAAGCGCTAATTTTTTTGCGGCGTCGATTTTTTTGTTTGCGCTGTCCCAATCACTGGAAGCTGCTTGGAGTTGGGCAAATAAGTATTTGTTGTTTTCTCCTTTACTGGTTCCCGGATCGTTCACGGTGAAATTTTCGTTTTCGTATCCAGTCACTACGACCATGTGATAGGTCGGTTGGAATTCTGGATAATTGTCCGGAGCAAGTGATTGCGCGTTCAAGGGAAGCAGAATAACCTGGTGATTTTTGATAGCGTTTTTGAGGTCGTCTGCCGTGAAGTTTGTGATGATGTTTGTTTTAAGATGGAGGACGGCTTCAATCATGTGTGCTGTTTCTGCGGCTCCGGTATTGGCATTGTGATGGAAATTTTGTTGCTCCCATTGAACAAGTTCGTCGATACCTTTTTGGGCATCTGTTGGAGGGATTTCTTCCTGGGTGTTTCCATTCAGATAAGCGTTGGCCATGACTGCGCTTGTTTCTTCGCAGTTTTCATTGCCGTCCCAATTTCCGTTTGGGGCCTGGGTGCTGAAGGGGATTGGGAGTGTAAGTTCTGCGGGTTTTGAGGTAAGTATTTTTGCAAAAATCGTGGTTATTCCGGCAACAACTACGAATGCAGCAATAAAAATGTAGAAAGTTTGTTTTTTCATTTTTTGTGTGAAGATTATGTGCACATCATAGCACATTGACTCATTCGGCATTTTATTATAAAGTATTTGAGTCATGGGGATGTAAGGCTTTCGACAAAAATTGTTCTTTCACAAACTGCAATCCGGGGATCGCTCTGGTCTCCCCGTAGATCCGTCCAGAGCAAACTGAGTGCAAACTCAACAAAACTCGCTGCAGCTCGTCTGCGCGAAGCTATGTCTGTAAGCCCTTTGGCTCCAGCATTTGCTTAAATCCGTTACGCCTTTGTGCGGAACGTCATTCACCCTTTGATGTCTATTATGAGGAATGAATGTCATTAGTAGGCTAAGCTCTGCTTCACCTTGCTGCAGAGACGAAAATCTTAAAGGTTAAGTATTGTGAGCTTTTCGTCAGATTTTTATTCACAGTACCGACAATTTTAAATCAGACTATGATTGTAGGCGTTTATGGCTGACATTTTTGGACCCGGGTTCAATTCCCGGCATCTCCACCAAGTTGACATTGCTCGGTTTTTCTGTTATTGTCAGCCCTTATTTTTGATTATAGCAATAATATGAAATCTCAATATTTGGAATTTGGAGCTGGGTTAGTGCTTGCTGGCACGGTTTTAAATGGCTGCAGTGAAGAGCGGAAATCTCCTATGGCAGATCCAATTTATAATCCTGAACCTCAGGCTGCACATCCAGAAATTAGTGTAGAAGGAGGCCCGGTTATTGAGCTTGATATCAGTAATTCAATTCCAAAAGATCAAGGCATAAAAGTTACTCAAGAAAGTGTAAGGGCAGCAATCAAGTTATTTAACGAACTTAAAAATTCACATGATATACATTTTGGAGGTGATACTAATTGCGGTATTCATGAAATGAATTTTATTCAGGGAGAACTAACGAAGCCTCGGGCTGTAGCTTATTGTCCCGAATTTTCAACGGCTTTTTCTGTTATCCAAATGACTAAAGCCGAATACAGTAATTTCACTGGGAATGAGGGGTTGACGCTCTATTATGTTCATCAAGAGAAAGATGGTACTATTACCATAGAAAATACGTCGAAGAGTAAATAGTTATTTGTCTTATACCTATGGCTCTTGAAGAACTTTATGAAAGAGATTTGTCTCCTGTAGAGAAGACCACATCACCTGACGATGAGTCTCATATTCGAGGTGTGAAAACTGCAATGAAACCTGCGGAAGTGGAGACTTTTGAAGAACCTCAAGGCGGCAAAGTGATTTCGCTTTTTCGTGTTGAGACTTTTCAAAATGTTGGGGAGGCTCTTTTTAGTGAAACGGAATTGCAGAGATATGCTAAGGGTGGAGAAAGAGAACGTTCGATTAAATCTTTGCTTGGCCAATTACAGCTGTCTTTCCCGTATCGTTTGAAAACTTTGAGTGAAACGTATGGAGCTTACAAAGAACATATCGCAGCCATTATTCAAAAAATCACCGTAGCAAATGATATTGGAAATGTGGAATATTCTGATGAGGTTGAACGTGATGCCGAGAATTTTTTGTTGAGAAATCTTCCAGGAAGCCCAAGCTATGATGTTCAGTTGAGAGATTTGCATAAAGTTTTTTATCTTTTGCAGGCTTCACAAAACGTTGCTGCAAGAATGGGATTTTAAATAAGAAAACGCTAGACGGTTCTTGCGATTTGCGATACCATCGCAGCCGATTTCTTGACCCAAAAAACTTATGGCTATGATTTATAATGAAGATGCGAGTTTGCGTGCAGATAATGATGCTGAAGGCGAAAAATCAGCGGTGCGTTTGGGACATTATACAGTTTCTGCTGACGCGTTGAGACGTTTGGAACAAGGGGTGGATTTTGATGAAATGACTCGTTTGGTGAATTTTCTTGCCGGTGATTTGAAGGCTAGAAAATCGCAGAAACGTCCCGTGCTGGAACTTGTTTTTGATGAAAGTGATTTTGCGGAACTTAAAGCGCCAGCTGTTGAAGACAAGGTTGTCCACCATGCTGTGGATCCGATTGAACTTGATTGGGAAGATTTTAGAATTACTCCTCCCAATGGTTTTTCTGTTGCAGATATTCAGGCAGCTTTTCGCGCATCGGCAGGAGAAACTACTCCAAACATCAATTTAGAAGTCGAAAAATTTGGTCTTAAAGAACGTCTTTTGTATAAAGATCTTCCGCATGAAACGTATTTGTTGCTTGCTACAGGCATTAATTTGGATCCGTTGATGAAAGGTGTTGAGCAGTTTGTTCAGGAACATTCTGAAATGGATCGTGATGCAGTGATGAGTTTTTGTGCAAATGTGTTTCGTGGATTAGCTGTTCGGGCTTTTTGTTCGATGGCGAATGGAGCAACAGTTTTGGACGATAAATTGAATCATTATGTTGAAAAAAATAAGGGTTTGATCGACGATATGATGAAAGATGGCACGACAAATGTTGAAGATATTGAGGCGCAATTAGTGGCATTTTTTATGGTTCAGCAGAAAATGAAACGGCCCGTGAAAGCCACTGAAGAGCTGTACGAAGAGTTTTTGCAGAGTTCGCATTTGGGTTAGACAAAACTTCGTTTTCGTTATCTCTATATACAAAAGGCTTTTTTACCTTTATAGTATAAGGTGCAACGTAGTTATGTTTTTAGAAAAGGTCGGGTTTTTTATACGCATAGTTATATTTGCGACTTTATTTTCGTCACACTTTATTACATGCAAGGTATTATCAAGAAAAAAATGGACAAAGGTTATGGATTCATTTCTTCTCCAGAATTGGAAAAGGATTTATTCTTCCACAAAAACTCTTTAGTTGGAGTAGAATTTGATAGCCTCCAAGAAGGAGCTGCTGTTACTTTCGAAATCGATAAAAGTTCTCCAAAGGGCCCATCAGCTATGAACGTTCAAATGGCTGACGGCGCTGATATGGCTGCTTAGTCCTGATTTTAGAAAAAGCCTCTTCTGCTTATGTAGAAGGGGCTTTTTTGTTTGTGAAAATTTGGGTGATTTATTTTAATTCAACGGTTCTGGTGATGCCGATTTTTTCGATGAAATAGGTGTCATGCGAAATGATGCACATCGCCACGTCTTGTTCGATGAGGAATCTTTCGAGATCTTCACGGAGGAAAATGTCGAGATGGTTCGTCGGTTCATCCAACAGAAGGAGGTTTGGTTTGTTCGTGAGCAAAATTGCCAGTTCTAAGCGGCGTTGCTGGCCATAACTGAGGTTTTTGATGGTACTTTCCATAAAGTCAGCTGGGAAGAGGTATTTGGCCAAAATATTGCGTCTCATGGTGTATTCCACCGAAGTTTTTTTGCCAAACTCTTCTAAAACCGTGTTTTCGCCGTCCAAACCTGAAAATTGATGAAGATACCCAACGTTGGTTTCGCTTCGTAAATGTCTTTTCCCTTCAAAATCTTTGTCGTCTCCGCTGATAATATTTAAAAGCGTTGTTTTTCCTGAACCGTTTGGTCCACGCAAAAGAATGCGGTCTTTGCTATCGATTTTGAGTTCAACATTTTTGAGAATTTCGCGTTCGCCTTCTGGAGTCGGGAAACTTTTTTTGTCGATTTTGAGTGTGAGAACCGTGCCTTTTTCTGTTGGATCAATGTCTCTCATTTTTACGCGAGGATCTGGAATCGGTTCTGGTGGAGCTTTTTTCTCCATTCTTTCCAAAGCTTTTTTCTTTTGAGCAACCGTTGCGGTGAATTTATATTTAGGGTGATTCGCGTTTTCATCAAGCCATTTTTCGAGTTCGGTAACTTCGCGCTGGCTGAATTCATGAGCTGCCAACATTTTTTCGTAGCGGTTATAACGTTCAATCAAAAACTGATCATATTTGCATCCATATACTTCAATATGATGGTTGTTGATTTCCCAAATTTGATCTGCAACTTCGTTAATAAAATGACGGTCATGAGAAACAAATGCTACTGAACCGCTGAATTTATTGATAAATCCAATGAGCCATTCAATGCTGTCATGATCCAAATGGTTCGTCGGTTCATCCAAAAGTAAAATTGTCGGTTCGGTTAAAAGGACTTCTGCAAGACCGATTCTCACTCTTTGTCCGCCGCTGATATTTTTAAGTTCTACACTTTGAATATCGTTTGAAAGTCCGACTTCGTCCAAGACCATTTCAATTTTGTAGGTCATCCATTCTTCTTCGAGTTTGCTCGTGAGATAACTTTCAACCGTTTGGGTTTCATCGCCGAAGTCAAAATCTTGCTGTAAATACGCAACAACTTCACGTGAACTGCTTACGGTTCCGGTTGCCGGTTCAAGTTTTCCTAAAAGAATTTTTAATAATGTTGATTTGCCGCAGCCGTTTTTCCCAACAATGGCTACACGTTTTTTTGCAGCACTGTCGAGTGAAACATCAACATCTTCAAAAAGTTTTCCGTCAGCGGTTTCGTATGAAATACCTTTGGCAATGAGCATAAGAAATCATAAAAATCGCTGTGGATGGTAACACAAATTATTTCCACTTCAAACGCGATTTAAACAACAATTCTTACTCCGCCTAAATCTTCGTAGGCAAAATTGTGATGGCCATGAATGGTTCCGATGAAAATACGGTTCTTGGGAATGCCGAATTTTTTGGAAGCATAATTGATGGCATCAGCGCCAAATTTTTGATCAATTTGTTGAAGTTCAAGTTTGAGATGCTGGAACACGCCAACTTTTGGAAGCAGAGGAACGGCTTCGTTGAGCTCTTTCCATACTGCATCATTAATTTCGTCATCTGTGTCTTTGCAGTGAACGATGATGGCATTGCGGCCGGTCTCGTTGTTGTCGATATATTTAAGAACGCTATAAAGACGGTCAGGACGATGAATGAAAGCGATATATTTGCCCTTAGTAAAATCTTTAAAAATAACGCGAATAATTTTGTTGAGAAGGGGACTTCGTTTACTGATTCTTTCCATGGCGATAATGAGATAATCACGAGCCATGTAAAGTCTTACGAATGCGATTGCTGGCAGGAAGTAAATTCCAAAGTAGATAAGGTTTTGGACATCAAGAACGATGTTCCCAATGAGGCCCAAGAATGTTGCCAGAAAAGCTAAAAGTACAAAAATAATCGGGAATTTGTATTGGCGTTTGAGGTCCGGACGGGTAACTTTAAGGATGACATTTCCTAATCCGAACATGCTCATTACAGCCAAGAAGCTGATGGCATAAACTCCACCAAGTGAGCTTAATTTTCCTCCAGTCATGATTAAAATTGAAACGCAGAAAATGAAGAATACTAAAATAATTCTTGGGTAAGATCCTTTTTTGTTTACTTTAAAGAACCATAACGGCAATGCTTCGTCCAATGCCATACGTTGGATAAGACCGGAAACGCCGATAAAACCTGTTAAAACTGCACCACAGAGTACTAAGAAGGCATCTACGACCACAATGTATTGGAAGATATTTCCTCCAACGATTTTTGCTTCGTCAGCCAATAAAAAGTCTGCAAACTGGTGGATTTGGGTAGTCGTGGAAAGTCCCAAACAGATCAGGGCAACGAGTGGGTTGAAAAGTACAACGCCAATCGTCATGTTGCGGAGAGTTTTTTTGAATACTCCAGGTTGTTGTTCTTCTACAAAATTGGCTGAACTTTCGAATCCGGAAACGCCCAATAATGAAGCTGAAAATCCCAGGAATATAATCATTCCTAATGGTTGGACGTTCATTAAATCTTGGGTTGATGCCCAGTTGAGTTGGAATTGCGTTGGGTTGTGCAATAAGTACCAGACGCCCAAAACTACGAATGAAACGAGAGTTATTAAATGTAAGAAGAAAATTCCCATCGCTACTTTTGCTGAATCTTTTACTCCAGAAATTACAAGTGCAGCGAAAATTCCCAGAACAACAATTGTTACTGGAATGACCGGGAGATCAATGAGTGTGTGAACATATTCAACTGCAGTTTTTCCTGAAATTACGCATGTGGCAACGTAGGAAAGAATCGTGAGTACTCCGGCTGTTGCGGCAACTTTTTTGGATGTTCCATTTAAAAGTGCGTTGTAGGCACCTCCGTTTACTGGCAAAGATTCAACAACTTCACGATAGACTCCTTTGTAGAGTAAAAGGACTAAGCCGATAACTAAGAGAATCAGTGGAGCAAAAACTCCAGCAACTCCGATGGCAATTCCTGAAACGTATAAAACTGAACTTAAAATATCGTTTCCACAGATGGCGGTTGAGGCGACTTCGCCTAATCTAGTATGTTCATGTGGTTTTGTACTTTTGGCTTTTTCTTCAGTCATAGTTTTTTAGTTTGTTTTTAAGCTCCGTTTATTTTGGGGTTTACAATATTTTACCATGTTTTTTGGCTTTGGAAAAGGGTTAAACGTGCATTAGAATAGAGTTATGAACTTCCCGATTGAATTGCCTCCACATTATTTAGAAAAAGCTCAAGAGCTTAAGGTTTTTCCGTGGGATATTACTGAGCAATTTGTCCGTGGAAGCGGGAAGGGTGGACAAAAAATTAATAAAACTTCCAGCTGTGTGGTGCTTCGGCATTTACCAACTGGCATTGAAGTGAGATGCCAGAAACACCGTGAACAAAGTAAAAACCGTCTTTCGGCATACAAACTTTTGATTCTTAAAATTGAAGATAAAATTAAAGGAGCACAATCTCAACATGCTCAAAAAATTTTTAAACTTAAAAAGCAGAAACAAAAGCGTTCAAAACGAGCAAAAGAAAAAATTCTTGGAATGAAACATAAAAGAAGTGAGATCAAGAAAAATCGTCAATCTACTGGATTTGAAGATTAACTGGGGTTGGAAAAATATTAAGCTAAATCAGCTTTAATCGTTTTGCTGAGTTCGGATTGGAGGTGCAATTTGTCGGCTGTGGATAGTGGTTTTCCGCTATTCATAAGTCCAGTGACATGGTCGTTCATGGCGCGAAGATGTTGTGATCCGTGAAGGCTGATGAAAACAGAACTGTCATTAAATGCAGCTAATTCTTGGCCAGCAAATGTTCTTTTATGTTGAAGATGATCAACTATATTCATCACACTGTTGATGTATTGATCGTACATTTTGGTCTTTTGACTCGTAAGGATTTGTTGAAGATGATGGCGATTTTCTCTGTCCATTCTTTTCCCTTCACGTTCGATAACTCCTTTTTTCATTAACAATAAGCCGAGAATCCATAAAATTCCTCCAACTAATGATCCCAAAAAGAGCACAGTCATTACGATAACTTCATTGCCTAAAGTTTTTTGAACAGTAGCTGCGCATTTGTCCTGGTCACAAACGAGTGTGGTGTTTCCATTATTGTCTGTTGAGCCAGTTGTTGTTGGAATTTGTTGTTCAGTGGTTCCCAATGGAACAACAGGAATATCTGTTGCTGATTGAGGATTTGTCCCAGTCGTTTTTACTCCACCCGGACGAGTGCCCGTTCCAGTTGTGGTTCCTCCGGTGCGTGGAGTCCCTGGCGTAGTCCCTGTTCCTGTCGTGGTTGTTCCACCTCCAGTTGGTCGTGGTTGTCCAGAAACGACTGCGCCGTTCACATTTGTCATTGCTTGGGAAAAACCTAGCTGGGCCTGCATGAACAGGCTCGCCATAATTATCCCAATAACCGCAGATGTGTGAAGAATTTTTTTCATGGTTTAATTATTTTGAAAAAGATCGATATCTTCACGAATTGCATCCAATAATTCTCCGCGTTTGTTAATGTAGTCTTTATTGAGTTCAATTTTTTCACCTTTAAATCTTTTTTGAGCAATATCCATTAATTGTTCTTGAAGTTCATCAAGAAGTTGGCGAATTTTTGGGGAACACACCAAGCTCATTTTGATTTCCATTTTTGTCCATTCTGCCCCAAAGCCGTCAGTATCTTTGATATTTATGTCATCTGCTTTGTGTAATAAAAAGCCTTCCATATGCCCTAAATCGGTGAGGAAGTTTTTGTAGATCTCTTGTTTCATCTGGAACTCTTTTTCTTTTCTTTCACGAACCATAAAAGCTTCTTCACGTTTATCTTCACGTCGAACGTCCAGGAAGCGTAAAAAATATGTTCCTCCAATTGTTAAAAAGCTTCCAACTAAAAGTCCGCAAACACCAATTAATGCGGCGAGAATATTTGGGTCCAAGCCACCTTTTGCAACATTGCCGTAACTCATTGCACCTGGCGGAACGTCAACGGGAGAAGGAATAATTTCCATTCCTGCTGCAGATGCGATGTGAAAATGTGTAACCGCAAGAATAGCTATTGTCAGGAAAAGAGCGAATCGGTGCTTCGACATAATGTGGAGCTCTAAAGATTAAAAAGAGTAGATGACCCGCTGTATTTTATCCCGTACTTTCTTATATTACAACGCAAGCTTTGGGTTTTTATTACGAGCCGTTCGACGCTTGTTGAATTTCTTTGAGGAATTCTGACTGCATATTTTGAAGTTGTTGTCCCATATTCAGCAGGGGTTGCGACATGGTTTGAAGATTATTCATTAATTCTTGCAGTTTTTGACCTGTTTGGTTGGCAGCTTGGCTACTGGTTTGAAGGAAGGATTGATAGGTTTGATCTGCTTGTTGAAGGTATTCTTTGGTTTTATTTGCCAGATCTTTAGTTCTTGCAGGTAAATTGAGCTTGTCGATTTTTTCAAGACTGTCTTCTACGACTTTTTTGCCTTGATTCACAAGTTCTTGAACTTCGGGGAGAGAATAGTTGCCGCCTTGGATTTTTTGGTTAATTTGAGCCACTTCCTGGCTGGTTGCCTGTTGAATATTGAGCAAATTTTGTTCATCAGTGGTGGGTTTGCCATTATTAATGACGACTACACAACCCGCAAAAAGCATTGTTGTAATAAGGATTCCAAAGGTTTTTAAGATTTTATTTGGGGTTTTGCTCATATAAAAGCCAAAAAGGATGGCGTTATTGTAACAAAAATGCTTCTAGAAGTCCATTTTTGTAATGCATGGCTGGGACGTGGCTTATTATAGATTGCCAGGGTTGAGTACAATGGCTGAAATAGTTGACAAATTGTGGAAAAATATGCATAATTCTCGACCTTACATATTAAAAGGCCGCAATTGTGCTAGAGCAAGACCAAAAGTTAGTTCAAGAGGCTCAACAGGATCCGCAACAGTTTGCGGTGCTGTATGATAAGTATTTTGATCAGATTTATCGCTATGTTTATAGACGTGTAAGCGATAAAGACACTGTTCATGATCTTGTGAGTCAAACGTTCTATGATGCTCTTTCCCACATCAAGAGTTTTGAGTGGAGAGGTTATCCTTTCTCGTCATGGCTCTATAAAATTGCTCATAATAATGTTCTTAAGTGGTATCGCGAACAAAGTAAGGGGCAAAAAGTGAACTTAGATGATATTAATGAAATTGCTGATCTGACTGTTGATCAAAATCGCGATGCTGTTGTGAAAGAAAAACAAGCAGAAGTTCAAAAAGTATTGGATCAACTTGATGATGAAGAACGAGAAATTATTAGATTAAAATTCTTTGAAGAAGTATCGAATATCGAAATCGCAGAAATCATGGGATTAAGCGCAAATCACATCGGTGTAAAAGTGTATCGCACTCTCAAAAAAGTTAAACAACTCCTTAAATCCTAACCTTAACAGCTCACATGGCACGTCCTACAGGAAGATATTTTGCTTCCGTTATATCTAAAATTAGAGATGCCAAAAAGAAAGAGCAGATCGTCGTAGACGATGGATTTAAGATGCAACTTCGTCAGAATATTATGATGAAGATTAATGCTCAGGTTCAACCGCCACGTGTGAGTTGGATTGAACGTCTTTTGCCTTTGAAGAGCTATTTGGCTGTTGTTCCAGCTTTTGCTTTGGTGATCGTAGCCGTTGTTGGGATTTCTAAATTGCCGATTGATTTTAAGAGTAACACTGTTGTTCCTGTTTCTGTTCCACAGACGAAGCCTGTGCAAAATCAGACGGCGAACAATCAAAATGTGATTGCGAGCAACCAACAAACTCCAGTTTTGAATAATCAAACTTCAAATAATGCTCAGACTGGTGGTCTTAAGACTTTCCCGGGACGTTATGTGCTTCCTGGAAATCGCGTGGCCGATGTTGCAACTGCGCCAACTTCAAATTCTGCATATTCCAATGATGCGGTTTCTCCGCAAATGCTTCAGGCAAATGTTGAGAATGTTCAGCCTGTTCAAAATACGGTTTCAAATAATCCACAAAACTTACAAAATAATCCTCAGCCTCAGTTTCCGAATGTAACTCCGCAACCTCAACAAAATGTTTCTGCAATAATTGCAGATAATGTTGTTTCACCTCAGCCTCAATATACTACTGAGCCTTCTGCTGCTCCTGTGACTCCGGTTGCAGAGAATGTTCAAACTGGATTACAAACAAATTCTCAAAATAATGAAACAGTGACTTCCGCTCCTGCCCCAAGTTTTACTGGAAGTACGCCAATTGTTCAGGATCAACAAGTTCCGTCAGTTTCTGGCTCTAGTCCATTGGCTTCAGTGGCTCAAACAACATCGACTCCGGTTGTTCAGAATGCTCAAAATGTTGCTTCTGCTCCTGCCATTCTTCCGAATTCTACAAATGTAACCTCAACTCCAACGCCTTCGCCATCACCTGCTTCAGTTTCTCCTTCAACTGCGATGACAATGTCTGCTCCAGTTCTTGTTACGCCTCCGTCTGCTCCTGCAGTGAATCCTGCTCCGGTTGTGAATAAAGTGAATTCAAATGAAATTGTAAAACCTAAGACGACAGTTTTACCTCAAGCTGCTAAGCAATCTTTGGGTTTGAATGATATTGCACTTCTTCCTGCTGAACATCTTCATTCCAATATTATTTATAGCGGGAATTTTTCAACTGATGAAAAAACTATTTTAGAAAAAAATCTTATTCCACATTTGGCCGATGGAAAAGATGTTGATGTTGTTCATGTTTATCAAGAAAGTGCGTCTTTGATTACGATTGAAATGCACGAAACAAACGGACAAACGATCATTTATGATTACAGTGTAAGTCCTTCTGGTGAATTGAAATTGAACCAATCAATCGTTGCTCGTCCGTTGTAACATTCCAACGCTGATCCAGAAAAAAATCATTATTTGTGCAAACAATAAGCTGTTTACGAAAAGCGAATGAACTAAAAGTCCGCTTGTTCCTGCTAAAATTCCTAAAGCATAACCCTGCCATTTTGCTTCAACTTTTGAGGAAGATTTTTTAACGTGCCAGTTTTTCCACGAAACTGAAAGGACATTCCAATACAACATCACGAAAGGAATGAATCCTAAAATTCCTGTTGTTGCCAGAATTGTTAAGAGACTTGAATCTGATCCGCTGGCAGAATGAATGTCTGAGTTTTCAACGAATCCTTCATTGTATTTCACGTATTTTAACGTGTTGTAGCCGCTTCCAAGCAATGGACGTTTTTCAATTAATTGTAAGGTTTGGTTCCAGGAAACAATGCGAAGTTTTGCTGTTGGGTCCGGATTTTCGTTGGTATTTAAAATGAAAGATTCTGCACTGTGAACTAGATCGTCTACGCGTTCTTGTGCACGGGGTAAAAAATTGAGTGCGACTGCAAAAATAATAATTCCGCCAATGAGAAGTTTTCGCGATTTGAGGATTCCAATAACTCCAAGTGCTGTAACGGCTGCTAAGTATCCGGAGCGTGAATAGGTGAGAAAAAGGGCGATACCCAAAATGGAAATGATGAGAATCAGGCCGATTTTTTTGATAAGACTTTTACTATAAAGCGTAATTCCGGTGAGGAGCGCGATGATATATGCTAAAAATCCTCCAATAAAATTTGGGTCCAACCAGGTTGAAACGAGGCGGTTTTGGTGTGGATCCCAGCCATATTCTTGAAGTTTGCCCAGATCTGGATAAATGACGAGTTGAATAAATCCTGCAATGGCGATGAGAATGGCAGAAATGGTGATGATGTTCAGAATTTGCTGTTTTGTTTTTTCCTGATTTTTTGGTGATGATTCGTTTTTGATGATATCCGCTGTCACGATCGCTAAAAGTACATATTCAATAAAACGTGCTAAATAGAGCGAACTTGCAGCAGCTTCGCTGATTTTTAAAAATGAAAGGCTGAGTAAAAGTGAAAAAATTGCGACTCCTGTGAAAATTGCCAAAGGTTTGTTTAATGTATTTTTCGGAAGTTTTTTGCGTAAGCGAATTTTTTCGTAGATCCAAACTGCCATAAGCCCAGCAATTGCCACGTCGCTCACTAAAGTCCCACTGTCTCCCCCAAAAGGAAGTCTATAAAGTTCACCAATAAGCGGAAGGAGAAGGACAGCAAAAATTCCCCAAAGCATTTTTTTTCTGATAATTAAAATTGCCAACATAAAGGTAAGAACCCCAATGACCATAGTGGTATTCGTGGCGATTCCGTAACCAACACCTAAGGCAATACATCCTGTAAAAAGCCAATATATGCATTCCAGGATTTTTGAATTCTTGGTCGTTGGTTTTTGCGAATTGAGATGAGCTTGTGCGTTCACTTTCTTGTGATTTAGAATAGACAAGCCGTATTCTACCTTTTGTTTTTCGCATGGCAAACCCTAACCATACCTCTGGACGTGCTAGAATTTTGATAGCGACTTCAAATCAAGGCAAATTTAAGGAAATGATGGAGGTTTTAGGTGATTTACCCTACGATTTTTTGCGTTTGGATGATGTTGGGTTGATTGGTGATTGTGAGGAAAACGCTGATACTTTTGAGGGGAATGCTCTTTTGAAAGCTCATTATTATGCTGGGAAGTCAGGATTGATTACTGTGGCAGAAGATTCCGGGATTTTGGTTGATGCTTTGGAAGGTGAATTGGGTATTAAAACTCGTCGTTGGGGTGCTGGTGAAAAAGCTACGGATGAAGAATGGATTATGTATTTTTTAGATAGGATGAAAGATGTTCCTCAGCAAAAAAGAGGTGCAAAGTTTGTTTGTTGTTCTGCGATTATTGATGCTCAAGGAGAAGAACATGTTTTTCGTGGTGAAACCGAAGGTTTGATTACACAAAATTTGGAAGCGCCGATTTATGGAGGGTTGCCATTAAGTTCATGTTTTAAACCTGCTGGTTTTGATAAGGTTTATTCCGCGCTTTCGATTGAGGAAAAGAACACCATTAGTCATCGTGGAAAAGCGATGAAACAGGTGCAGAATTATTTACGAGATTGTTTGGAATAAGTGTTTAAATTTGTTTGAGAAACCAGGAAAAGATGGGTTGAAGTTTTTTTGGTACGATTTCTTTGAGGTTGCTGAGAATGGTAACATCGTTTTTGTTGAAGGCGATTTTTGTTATGAGTATCATGTAAAAAAGCATCGCCAAAAGTGCAATCGTGAATTTCATGAAAAATCCTAGAGGGAAAATGATAATGAAAAGGCCGGCAATGAGCGCGTTGAGAAAGAAAACTTTTACCATATGTGGATTAAAGATTCCGAGTTTGTATTTTTTAGCGTTCATCAATGATAATCCGATGGAGAAAAATTGGCTGATAACGTTAGCCAACATGGCTCCCACGGCCTGATATTTGACGATGAGGTAATAATCTAAAACGATGTTGATGGCTGCAGTACCAATATTAAAGAACATCGATTTTTTCATTTCTTGTTTTAACATCGGGATACTTCCTGCTGGCGTAATGATGACGGCGATACAGTGCGAAAGAACTAAAAATGGGAAGAGTAATGCAACATCTTGAAAGTTTTTTCCATAAACTAAACTTACGACGTCGCCAATGAAGAGGCTGGCGATAAGGGCTAAAGGTAGAATAATGATGGCGAGATATTTTGTTCCGTGCTGGGTGATCATCATAAGTTTGTCCTGTTTTTCTGTTGCTACGACTTCTGATGTTGTTGAATTCATGACGCTGTTGAGAGGTCCCCAGACACTGATGAATAAAACTGCAAGTGAGTAAGAAAGCGTATAAAGAGCAATTTGATCGCTGTTGCTAAACATTCCAAGGAAGAAGATTTCGGAACGTTCCCATACGATTTGGGTGCAAACGATGCTGACATAGGCATATGCGCTATAAGAAAAAAGTTTTTCTTTGAATGCGTTTTTTCCTTTAGGTTTTTTTAAAAGTTGGCGGGATTTGAATAGTAATAGGATAGAGGAAAGGAGATTTATCCCTCCATAAAGCCATAAAAAGTTTGTGAGATTTTGTTGCGTAGCAACAGCAATAATCACTAAAACTAGATTTATGACACTCGTAATGATGGAAATTCTTGAAAGTTTTTGGAATTCTTGAAGTGCCGAAAAGCTGCTGTTGAGAAAAGTATTTAAACTTACGGGAACGATCGATAAAAAGGTTATGATCAGCAGTAAGCCTTTTTGGTCTTGATGGAATTTGATGAGATTTTCAAAAAATCCGATTCCAACAATACAGAGGATGGCGATAATGATTGAACCGTAAATCTGGAATGCTAAAAGTTTCTGAAAAATTATTTTGGTTTTTTCTTCAGGAGATTTTGGGTCTTTTTTTTGGAAAAAATATTTTGGAAGAAATTTGGTTAATGTTTGCTGAAAGCCAAATCCGGCAACTATGCCCATGATTCCTGAAAGCCAAAGAAAATAGCTGTATTGTCCATAAATTTCTTTGCCAAAGTAACGAGTAATGGCAATGGAGATCGCGAAATTACAAAGAGAGGCAATGATAAAACTGAAGGTCGCCCATAAACTGTTCTTGGTGATTTTTGCTGTGTAACTTTGACTCATGTGGTGTGAGGTTTTGATGTTTTAAACCAGCGGATTTCTGCTTTTAACGTTGTGATCTTAATGTAAGCGTCGAGTGAAATGTACATGGCAATTTTTGAATGTGCCAAGAAAAGATTGAGGAGTGCATCGATTCTTTTTTTGCTCAAATGGAAGCTCCATTTAAAGTAGGGGATTGCTCGTTTGATTTCTCCTTTTTCAACTAAGAAACAACCGGTAAGACATGATAATTTACTGAAAACCTGCTGGCGATGACGGTCGATTTCATAGTCATTCAGCGCATTTTTTGCTTCTTCGACTGTTGGAATTTCGTTGTTCTTATAAAGATCTTCAAAATTTATTTTATTTAAATGGTTACGCATGTTTACCTGTCTGTGAAAATTTTTACCGCTGATGCTTGAGAAATTAAAACAGTATTCGCCCAAAACATTTTTGAGATTTTCAATTTTCCCATGATTTTTCATACGAATCCATAATCCGTAATCTTCGGCTGGATATTCGTTTTGCCAATAGCCGCCACAGGCTTCAAATACGGATTTATGGAACATCACTAAGCTGTGAACGAATCCACAGTTGAAGGTCAAAAACCAACGATTTAAAAAATCTTCAGCAAATGTGTCGCTCAGGCCTCTTTTTGTTCCGTCTTCCCGATAGGTAAGACTTGTTGCTCCCAATAAAACTGTTTCCGGATGTTTTCCCAAGTAATCATATTGGGTTTTTAAACGTTGTGGATATGAAATGTCATCTGCGTCGATCCGTGCAATAATATCGGCTTTAGCATGGGCAATAAGTGTATTCAGGCTTGTTACGATTCCGCTGTTTTTTTGATGAAAGATTTTGATGCGCTTGTCTTTTTTTGCATATGCTTCAAGGATTTGAGCTGTTCTATCACTTGAGCCATCGTCCATAATCAAAAATTCGAAATCGGTAAATGTTTGATCAATGATGCATTTCATTGCACTGTGCAGATATTTTTCGCCGTTATACACCGGCATAACAACACTGATTTTGGGTTTCTTTTCCATATTATTTTTTGAGACAACTCATATAAAATTTTTCTTGTTCTTCCACGATTTTATCCCAAAGATGCTCTTGCGCCCATGCATGTGCATTGTCGCTCAGGGTTTTTAAAAGATTTTTATCTGCACATAGTTTTTCTATGGCATCAGCAAATTTTGTTTCATCAAAGGCGGGAACTTCGATGCCGATCTGTTTTTTTGCAAGTTCGTGAAGGTTGGGTATATCAAAAAAGATCGTTGGTTTACCATGAGATGCGGCTTCTAACATGGTAAATGGAAGTGTTTCAAAATGTGAAGGAAGTAAAAGTGCAATTGCGTTTTTAATATAATCTTCTTTGGTTGAACCGTCGATTTTGCCTATGTAATCAACGTTTTTGAGGTTGTTCTTCGCGATGTCTTCCTGCAGTTTTTTAACATCCCGTCCGTCTCCGGCAATGATAATTTTATAATCTGGAAGTGTGGTTTGGAGAATTTTTGCGATTTTTATTAAATGTTCCAAACCTTTGTGGTAATAATCGATTCTGCCTAAAAAAAGTAACTGTTTTTTATGTTCGACGTGCTGAGGATAGACCTTAGATAAGCCGTTTGAGATAACTTGAATCCGCGCTCTTTTGTTTAATTTTTGAATCTGTTCTTTAACGTTTTCCGTGAGAACAATAAAATTTTTGTAGATTTTTGAGGTATATTTTTCAACAATCCAAAACGGTAATCCGTGTTTTTTTGAAGATTCATGGGCGAATAACGATTGGATTTGAGAAATCACAGGTTTGCTTGTATACCATGGACTTAAGCCAAAACTTGTTGGTGGAATATTGTCTTCAACCACCAAATCAAAATCGTGTTTGAAAAGAATAAATGGAACTGCCAAAAAATAACTTATGAAATTCAAAGGATAATGTTTTATTCCGCAACGTTCATAATGAATGTTTTCTTTGGTTTTATTTTTTGCGCCAGGATAGGTAAGAGTAACAACCGTAATTTGATGGCCTTTTTGAGCTAATCTGCGGTTTATTTCAAAAGTTCGTACAGCTTGGCCTCCTGCAGTTGGACTTTCCAGATCATCAAAATCGAGGTGCAAAATTTTCATCGTTGTTAGGTCAGTTCAACTTTAATAAGCAGAAACTCTTTTTCTTCTGGGATTCTTTTTGCTTCTTGCCAAACTACAGAAACGCCTATTAATAAGCCAATTGCGTAGGTTAAGTGCGTCAAAGGAAAGAGAAACATCATCATCCAAAATGCCGAAGGTTTTTTTGCTTCAAGTGCGGTTTGGATAGCAAAAACGGTGTCTAAAAAAATATAAAGAACGAGTGGCAAAAAATACCAAGGTTCGTGAATAAAGATCAAACTAATGATGTAAAAGAGGAAAAACAGTGGTACAAAAAACGATAAATCAAAATGTGAGGGACTTTTGATAGAATGCAATGTTCGTCCACGGCCCCAGTTATAAATTTGTTTCATGTACGCTTTGAGGGTTTTTCTGCGATGGTGGTAAATGAAAAAATCAGGATTGTAGGCTAATAAATAACCTTTTTGAGTGAGCCGGGCCAAGAGGTCATTTTCCTCGTTTGGACAAATTACAGGGTCAAAAAGATTTTCTTTTAACGTTTTGGCACGAAATGCCAGATTGCAGGTGATGAGATGTTTTTCCGTTACTTTTTTGATGCCTTTGGTCGGACGATAGCGAGCTGCGGTTTGCAATCCTACGAAAGGGGACGCATGTGCAAAGCCAAAACAGTGTTGAATGTAATCGTTTTCCGGGGGAGTTACATTCGGGCCGCCAACAACTTGAACATCAGGATTGTTTTCAAAGGTTTCAATGGCTTCCTCGATCACGCCTTTGGGAATAACAATATCGTCGTCGAAAAAGATAATGTAATCTCCAGTTGCAGCCTTGATGCCCATGTTTCTTTGGACAGGAAGCCAGTTTCCTTTAATTACAAAAATTTCCAAATCAGTATTGTACGGTTTTATTTTTTTCAAATTATCCAAAACATCATCAACAGAACGGTCCGGTGCTGATGGAATTAAAATCGATATTTTTCTTTTTTCGGGCATCACAAAAACGCTTTAGAGGTTTATGGCCATATCTTAGCGTTTTTTCTTCTTAATGGCGACCCTTTTTAGCCTTTTTAGTTCCCACGTAAGACCAGCCTAAAAGGGCTACACTGACGATAAAAGCTCCAAGTGAGATCCAGAAGTAGGTTTGGAACCATGAATTGTCTGTAACATCTGTATATTGCTTGGTTACCGGTTGTGGGTTCGCAGTGACTTTTACGTCAACACGAAGACCAATTCTTACGGCAATCAAAATGTTTGGGTTTTTAGTGTCAGGTTTTACTTTTTCAGCTGCAATTCCGCCGCTATATGTTCCTTCTGGTGTATCGGACGGGACATTGAGGGTGAATTTTTCTTTTTTCGTTTCACCTGGTTGAAGATCGATTTCTGGATTTTCAAAATTAATCCATGAACCAACTGCTTTTTTTGTTTCACCTTTGGTTTTGAGGGCAAATGTTCCTTGAGCGGTTTTGGTTTCGTCTACAGCGTAAAGGCTGAAATGGAGAGGAACTGATGAGGCATTTTTAACATAAACATAATCGGAATTTTGTTCACCAGGTTTTGTTTCAAAGATGAATTTTTTAGGATCTGTTGTGTTAGGATTGGCGATCACAAAATTAAATGCATCGTTGTTTTGAACCTGTTGTTGGGTCAAAGTTGTTGATGTTGGTGCCATTTGTTGGGTTTGCGCATTTACCTGTCCAAAACTAAGGACAGAACAAATTAACCCCACGGTAAGAAAAGAAAACTTTTTCATTTTGCTATTTTTTTACAGGAACTTGAAGAGTGTCGCCTTTTGTAATTGTATACGGTGGCTTCAATTTATTCAATTTGGCGAGTTTTTTCCAGTCGATATTTGCTTTTTGGGCAATGCTTACGAGCGTTTCGTTTTCCTGAACAACATAACTCTTAGAAGATTTTTTGAGGTTGCCCATGATCATAACTTTTGATACTACAACGATCAAAATGAGAACGATAACGGCAATAATAATTGCTGCGATGTTCCAAGGAATAATCCAGAAATTTAAAGTTTTAGTTTGAACAATCGGGTTAATATTTTGGTTGTTTACAACGTCATATTCCCAGAATGTTGTGCTGGCTTTTGCTGTAAAATAACCAAAAAGAGGTTTTTTATCCCAGTCATAAGGAACTGTTACTTTTTCTCCCTGTAACAATGTTGTGTCAGGAATTTTGATTTCATCTGACCCACCAAAAAGATTTGAAATTTCAATTTTTGGTTCAACAGCAATTGCTGCGTTTCCGCCGTTGCTAAAGCTTAAAACAAAACGTTGTTTGTCGTTTGCAGTGACTGATTGGGCATAATCATCCCAGTTATATTTCACATTTTTTTCTCCAGGAACAGAAATGAAAAGTTTTACCACCAAGCGTGAAGAAATAACTACTCCAGCTCCGGTATTTGTGCTTTTTTTGTCGGCTGTTTGATCTTGAACAGTTGTGGTTTCTGCCGCAATTCCACCCGCATAATTTCCAGGTGTTACTTGGTCCGGCATAACAATGTTAAATGGAATTTCTTTTTTCTCTCCACCCTTCAATGTTACTGTGCTGTCTTTAAATTTTACCCAGTTTCCAACTGTGCGTTGAGTTGCTGTTCGATTGACCAAAGCAAATGAACCTTGATTGCTATGTGTAGCATCTGCGCCGTATAAAAGGAGAGTGATTGGTTGTTCGTTATTGTTTTCAATGACAATAGAATCCGATTTTGTATCGCCTGGTTTTAATTCAACGTTAAATTGACGACGGTTATCAGTACCAGAAGGAATCATGCTAAAACCAGCAAGAGTTACTGGTACAAAGCTTGCGAGTGTTATCAAGAACGTAATTGAGGCGAGAAATTTTTTCATTTGGATAGTTTGTTTATTTGTTTGAAATGTTTATGCGAAGCTATAATTTTGTGCTTCACGGATCAAGACTAAAGGTGAGTTGTCCGTTATAATTTCCTGCAGCAAAATCTGCTGGAATATTTACGCGAAGAGCTAAACCAACGGAATAAAATCCGGTAGAAGTATTATTAACGGTTCTTTGCATTAATGTTATCGGCAAACTTACTGAGCCTGCATCTGTCGGGTCTGGATCGGCTGAATCTAATGGCATTGAAGTAAAACTCGTTGTTGGGAAAGTTGTTGGATTTGAGGTTGTTTGTTCGTAATAATAACTTAAAGGACTATCGATATTGTTTGTTCCTGGAGGATTTGTGTTACTTGTATCAACTGATTCAGATGCTGTGTTGGCATGTAAGGTGATGACTCCAAAGTCAGTGTAAGGAACAACGTGTCCGCTTGAATCTGCAAGGTTTTCCATTGATAAGTTTACGTGAAATTGGCTTCCACTCCATGGATCAACGACTTCAATTGTTTGTAATTGATCGTTTGGATTTTCAACTGCTGTTAAAACTGTTGGATTTCCCGGTACTAAAATTGCTCTTGGAAAACTTACAGAAGTTGGAACTGCCAACGTCAGATTTCCTGGCTGTACAGTTAAAGATGCCGTTTGTGATTGGGCAAAAGCTTTTCCGAGGATCAACAAATTGAGTCCTAAAAGGCTAGTGATTACCATGAAAAGTCTGATTGTTTTTTGTTTGTTGTTCATAGTTTTTTAGGTCGTTGAGTCAGAAAGTGTCCAGGTAAGAGTTGTTGTGTATTGGCCTGCTCCTTGGAATGCTGGGATGTAAAGCATGGAAGAAGTACCTGTTGTCATAAGTCCTACACGGCCGTCTCCGGAAGCTAATGTGAGTGTTCCATCCAGAACTACGACTGGGGTGCTTGTATCTAAAATATTATTACTAACGTTTGTAAAAGTGCTTTCTTGGCTAAAATCGTTTGTTAATGTATTGACCAATGCGTTCACAGTTGATGGTCCTGAAAATCCTGTTTCATAAATAACTCCGTTGGTGGTTGTTCCCGAAATTCCTGGAAGGAAAGGGGATGTTACGATTCTCAAATTATCATTTGGAGCAGTATTGCTGATGAGAATTGTGTTTGTTCCTCCGTCCAAAAAATTATCGTTTGCGCTTAATGTAACTGTAAATCCACCTGCGCCACGAGTATCTTCAACCGTTAAACGTTTTCCAATTGGGAGGTTGCTACTCACAACAGTTGGATCACTAAACTCCGGTGTGCGTGCTCCAGGAGTTGTAATTGTTCCAAAATCAAAATTGCTTGGAATCGCAAAAAAAGACAGACTTCCAACGCGATCAACGTTTACTGTGGATTGATCACTTTCACCTAATGCTACTCCAGAGCAGAGAAGATTGAGGCTAAGCGCCAAAACTGTGCCTATAAAAAGCTGTTTTTTGTATCGCATATTTGTTTTTTATTTTTCTATTTATTATACATTATTTTAATGTTTTTGTCCATGATGCTTTTTCGCGTGTTTCTCTCTTTTCTGAGCCCCTAAATAATACAAAATTCCGATGATAAAAATCCAGATTGAAAGGGGTAAATAGAGTTGTTGTAATTTGTAGTCCAGATCAGAGAATTTTGGTACTTTTTGAGGATTATCTGTGACTTTGATGTTCACTTTTACTGTTACGCGAGAGGCAATAATAACATTGGCATAATCTTTTGCCGGAACTCTTTTTTCAAGAGCGATTCCTCCTACATAGTCACCTAAAGGTGTGTCTTGAGGAACGGTTATGTTGATTGGCATAATCTGCGTTTCCAGTGGTTGCAGTGCGACGGTTGTTGCTGGAAGGGCGACCCAGGTGCCAACGAGTTTGTTGGTATTTGCTTCGTCGGAATTTTTTAAATCGTATTTGCCGTCTGTACCTTTATTGTCGACAGCGTAAATAAAAAGTTTATTTATAAAATTATCTTTGTTTTGTAAAACAAGCGTGTCATGAACGGTTTCTCCCGGCTTTAATTCGTAAATAAGCTGGTAGGGGAGAATACGGTTGGCATCATCAGGAAACATCATGAACCCTTTTTGTTGTTCGGTTTGCGGGTTTGGAGGTGTCTGTTGAGTTTGAGATTGCTGAGTTGAGGAAGTTTGCTGTGTCGCTGAAGTTTGCGCAAAGGTAACATTGGCAACAGTCATGAGCATCAGCAAGGAAATGACCAATCGCTGGCGGATATTCATGTGGTTATTTTTTAGGGATGAGGATTGTTTGTCCTTTATGCAAAGTGTATGGAGGTTTGAGATTATTCATACTCGCAATTTTTTTCCAGGACACTTTTATTTTTTGAGCAATCATTTCGATCGTTTCATTTTCGCTTACAACGTAAGGGGTTGCTTTTTTCTTTTCAAGATTTTTCCAGAATAAAAATGCAAGGAAAATAACTAATAATCCTGCCAAAATTTCTAATGCTGTGAAGACCCAGCCCCATGGGAAAAATGTGAATGTGACATCTTTTGTTAAAGATTGCGAGTTTTCTTTTTGTCCTTTGAGAACGTTGAATTCTGAATAGGTCAGATTTAAAGTCGCTTTGTAATCCCCAATAACCGGATGCTTTTTCCAGTCCATGCTCATGTTAATTGGATCGCCGGAATAAAGATGTGTTGAGTCAATTGTGATGATGTTGTCTGGATCTTTTGCATCCGGATTTTTTGGATCTGTGATGGTGATATTTCCTTCTACGATAATATCTGTATTTCCCTGATTGGACATTTTGAGGGAGAATTTTTGAGTGTTAATGTCGTTTGTCGTTGAAAAATCGTCCAAACTAAAGACATGTTTTTTTTCTCCAGGAAGGATAATTTTTACAGGAAGAATAACTCGTGAGACTGTACTGAGGGACATTCCTTGGCCTGCATTATCTGGTACGTTTTCCACTGCAATAGCTCCTGCGTAATTTCCCGGAGGTGTTGTTTTTGGAATTTGAAGATCAAAATTGATATCTCTTTCTTCTTTTCCTTTAAGTGTGATGTTCGTGCTTCCATCAAATTCTACCCATTTGCCAATATTGAAATTTTGATCGTTTGGAGTTTTTGCGTAAAAATCTCCTTGGTCGTTCGTTCCACCATCAGCTCCGTAAAGGTGAAGATTCACAGGTTCGTCACTTTGGTTTGTTACTTTTACCAAATCTTTGATGTCTTCTCCTGGCTTAGCATCATAAATATACTCAATTGTTTTTTCCTTTGAAGTATTGATGGTAAAGCTTGCTTGTGCGATAAACGGCATTGAGGTGGACAGAATTCCAACCATTGCAATAAGGCCAAGAGAGATTTGTTTTTTCACAGTTTTGTAATAATTAAATATTTGCTTCCATCTATTATACCCTTTTTTGGGCAAAATAAAAAGCCCTCTCGCAATGGAGAGGGCTTTTCGACTCTTTGAGAATTAAAGAGCGTTTGCTGTGTAAGTAATTGTACCTGTATAAGTACCATTTGCTTGGTTTACGGCAATACCGTAAGTTGTGCTGTTTGTATTACCAATACTTCCGATTGCGATAGCAACACCTGTAGCGATTGCTTGGTTCATTGCTGTTGTTGCGCTCAAAAGAGTGCGGCTTGAATCGAGAGAGTTTGTACGGTTACCACCTGTACAATCACCAGTTGCAACAGTTGTACAATCTTTTTGATAGTTTGCAAGGTTTCTGAAGTTGTTCAATGATGCATCTTTAGCAGATGTGTCATAAAGGAAAGGAGCAACTACGTTATGAGCATTACCTGTTTGAGCTGTTGCTGTTCCATAGAAAACGCTATCACCTGTAGTGAAAGCTTGTACACCTGCTGGAGTTGCAGCTGTAGCATTTGATGTAACGATGTGGAGACTTGTATTTGGAATTGAGTTAAGACCTGAAGTCAAATTTGTTGAAGCTACTGTAACTGTCCAACCTGCACTTGCGTTAGGACAACCGTCAACACCCGCTGTATTGATAGCTGTTGAACTACTTCGTCCGTCAGCAAAGTTAAGAACGTTTGCAGATGGCAAAGCTGTTCCGTTTGCGAGAGCATTATCAAAATCAAATTGAGATGCTGTTGGTGAAGATGATACTGAGCTGAATGTAATGTTGCCTGGTGCTACTACACTTACGCTGGCACGTGGGGTAGGACAACCAACATCAACTGTACCTTGTTGTTGACCGAATGCGAGACCTGGAAGTAAAAGATTTGCTGCGAGAGCAAGAGTACCCACTGCAGCTACGATTTGATGTTTTTTCATATTTGCTTTTGTTTAAGGAATAAAAAATATGAAGATATGTTTTTGTTTGTAATTTAATGTTTTCATATAATCTTACCAACATTTTTTGTATATGTCAATACCCTGATGACATTTTGATGATTTTATGAGCCACCTCCACCTGGACCTCCACCGCCACCACCTAAGCTCGGACTACAGAAACCACTAAAGAGTGGAACGGTTTTATCAATAATAGTAAATGTGATGGTGTTTTGATATGTGTCAGCAGCAGTTGTTGGGGGAATTGCTAAAATGAATGAAGGGAAAACAGTGTAATTTCCTAATCTTCCTTGGAAAGCACAAGCTGCGGCTTCGATTGTTGTAACTGGAATTGAAAAGCCTGGATTATCCGTATCTTCTGTAAACATCGTGAAGTTTGTGGTGTCCTCTACGGAGTTGGCATTTGTTGGAGCGTATGCAGGAGGAGTATCCGGTTTTGTGATTTCATTAAATTCCGTGCTCACTGGTGTGAAACGGATTTGGGCGTTTTGATATGTTGTCCCGTGATTAAAAGGTCTTCCAAACGGATTAATGTTTGCATCGATTGTTGTTTGAGGCTGATTGTTCATGATACCAATACTTGGTTGGCTGAAGGAATCAGTATCTGGGCCGTAATGATATTCAATACGTCCATCACGGAAAAGATAAACAGTGAATTCAACATTACCGAATTGGGTTGAATCAAAATTTCTGGTGCTTCCTTTATAACGGATGTGAACTTCGTTATCGGAAACTTGGTTATAATAAATACCGTTTGTGCTGCTTCCAAATGTGGACGTGATCATTTTGCTGTTTCCAGAAGTCGCAGTCATGTAAGGATAAATCACACCGTAAGCTCCCGTAGGAAAGAATGAGGTGGTTCCTTGGCAACGTTGATCAAAAGCGCTGGTTGATAAACTTGAAAAGTCCGGAGCCTGAATAATGAAACCGCTGGTACAGATGAAAATTTTATTACTTTCGCGGCCGAACATTGTAAAGTTGAACGGAAGTGTTTGGCTTAAAACAGCAGCAAAACTTTGTGAACCTGCAAGCAATGTTCCTTCTGATCCGGAATAGGTGTTACTTAAATGAGTGGTTTGTGTGTAATTGTTCGTACTATTTGGAACCTGGGTTAACATTCCCAAATCACTTGTTGGTAATGTATTTGAAGCATTATTTTGGCCAATATAATCTGTTGCGGTTACTTGAACTTCAAAACCGCCGGAAAATCTTTTGTCTTCTGCGGTAAGTTTTTCTGCATTGGTCTGCTGATTTTCGTAGACAGTGTCGTAGGTTTGAAAGTTGGTAATACTTACAGCGGGAAAACTAAAATTCGCCGGAACATTTGTTAATTCCAAAATTCCAGGCTGGATAGTTTCTTCACCTTGGCCACTGCTACTTGTTTGTGCCATCACAAAAAGAGGAAAGGCAAGGTTTGCGCTAAACACCAAAGTTGAAATGAGGGCAAGCTTTCTTGAAAGTTTCATATCCACATTATAACAAATTTTTCATTATTTGTGAATGGCTTGCTTAACGGTAATTACGAAACCTTAATGTTAAGGCATTTAAGAAAAATTCCAGGATGTCTTTGTTGCCAAGTTTGGAATTTCCTTTTTTTCTGGAAGGGAAGAGAATCGGAATTTCCACTATTTTAAGCCTTTTTTTGGTGGCAGCGTGCAGAAGACTTATTTGAAAAGCGTAACCGTTGGATTTAAGTTGATCAAAATGGAGCTTTCTTAAAAAATCGGCCTCGATGCAACGATAGCCAGAAGTACAATCGCTCACACCTTTGATTCCGGCTAAAATTCTGGCGCCAACATTGGCTAACCAAGAGTAAAGTTTTCGCTTAAATTCCCAGTTGGGACAGTCTCCTCCAGGAATATAGCGGGAGCCGATAATAAATTGGTAACCTTTCTCCGCCATTTTTAAAAAATCGGGAATATCGTTTGGGTTATGCTGAAAATCCGCATCCATTTGGAAGAGATAATCAGGTTTAAGGTTTTTGAGTGCGTAAACGAAACCGCGTTTGTAGGCTTCTCCAAGCCCTTTTTTAGTGCCTTTGAGTAAATGGAGATTGCGGTATTTTTTTTGTTCCTGTTCTACAATGTCCGCAGTCCCATCCGGGGACATGTCGTCCACAACTAAAATATGCATTTTCCAATCCGGGAGTTTGGGAAAAAGTTTTTCAAGAGTTTCAATCAGTCGGCTGATGTTTTCTTTTTCGTTGTAGGTTGGGAGGACAATGACCGCTATTTTTTTACTCTGGTGCTCCATAATAGAATGCTTTAAGCTCTTTTTGGCAATGTTTTAATTGAAATATGTCTATGAATGAACGGATTCTTGCGGTCTTGGAAAAACTGGAGAATGTTCCTGGAAAACAGGAGAAGTTTTGGAATGTTTCTGTGGAAACTGGGAAATTTTTGAATATTTTGACGAGTTCTTCCCATGCCAAGACAGTTTTAGAAATTGGTACTTCCAATGGCTATTCCGGCATCTGGTTTGCTGAGGCATTATCACATACGGATGGAAAATTGTATACGGTTGAATCTCATAAGGAAAGATTTGGTTTGGCTAGCCAACATTTTAAAGAAGCTGGAGTCGATGGGTCAGTGGAACAAATTTTTGGTCATGCTCCTGAGGTTTTTGCGACTTCTAAATTTAAAGACAGGGGTTTGATGTTTGATATTATTTTTTTGGATGCGACGAAAATGGAGTACGCTTCTTATTTTGATGCGGTGCTTCCATTGTTGAAAATAAACGGTCTTTTGTTGGCTGATAATATGCTTTCTCACGAACAGACTTTGGAAAGTTTTTTGAATATGGTCAAACAAAAACGGGAGCTACGTTCTGTAGTGCTCCCGCTTGGTAGTGGCTTGATGGTTGCTACGAAAACTGCGTAGTTTCGTTTGCTCACGAATGTTTAAAGGCTCGTGATGGTAAGAAGTCCGCGGTATCTTCCTGGAGGAGTGCCTTTTGGAATCTTGATTTTAAGTTGTGGATTCATTGAGAAAATTGTTTTTGTGTCCGAAGTTTGGATGTCCGGCTGAACATTTACGATGATTGATTTATCGAATGTTCCCTGCATTGTTCTTTGTGTCCCTTCGTTTACCTGAGCTCCGTCTTCTTGTTTAAGAATTTTGGCGTCACCTGGAATTACGGTAAGATTTCCTGCAGCAATTACGCCACGGCCAGAGAGTGAAACGAAGTTTGTTGTTCCAATGTAAGTGTTCCATGGGGTTTCTTTATTTTGAACAAAGATGATTGTTCCAAGATCTTGAGTTGTTGTTTTGTCTTGTTTGAATGAGAATTGTTGTGGTGGAAATGTGACAGTACCGCTTGGTACAAAAGTGAAATTCAAGTTTGGAGTTGCTGTAATTTCTTCAATAATTTCCGGTGTTGCTTCCAAGGCTTTGATGAGTGTCGGGTCTGTTTCGATTTTGGTCAAAGCGTTTTCTGTTGTGATTTTTTTGACGTAATCTGAAGTTAAAATGAATTCGGAAAGAACTTCTGGAGTTGCAGGAATGTCCTGGAAAATGCTTTTGAGTTCAGGAATGTTGATGTTTACTTCCGGAGTTGCTTCGATTTCCGGTGTGGCATTTCCTTCTGTACTGTTTGTTGCTCCGTGGAGTCCGTTTGCTGAAGCGCCACTTACTGTGATAGTTGCAGCTGCGCGTCCATTTGTAATGAGGAATGTTGATCCGGCAAGTTTATTTAAATCGAGTGTGCTTTTTGTTTTGCTTGGATAGTTTTCAAAGGTAAGAGAAGGGGAATTATCGCTTGTAGGAATGACGTTCAAAATAATTCCATCATTATTTTTGTCTGTTGTGAGGTTGAAGTTTACTGCTGAACCGTCATTAATAACGTTTACAGCGTCTGCTGCTTCAAGATTGAGACTTTGTTGTAATGTAGCTTTGGCATCTGTGAATGAAATTTGACCGTGCCAATCCGTTTTTGATTTTGCTGTCATGGCACCTTTTCTAAAGTCACCCCATTTAATAGTGACTGTATAATGTTCAGAGTTGCCTGCTTTTAAAACATCGGTAAACAGGCGGCTAGAAGTTTGCATATTGATAAGCGGAAGACTTACGAGGCCGCTGACCAAAAGAATGCCCAAGAAACTTGTGGCTTTTTGGAATTCTAATTTTTTGAAAAGATTTCCGAAACTGAACGCTTGTTCCGGAGCACGTTTTTGTTGTTTTGAAGGGACGAATAACGCTCCAGCCATTGCCAATAAAGCTACGGCAATGAGTGACCACCAAGGCATTGCAACGATCGTTCCTACCGTGATGTTTGTTTGGCCGTTAAGATTTTGTTCTGATTGTAAAACGATATTATAAATTCCAAATGCAGGTTTTTCTGTCTGAAGTTTGATTTGAGTTTTTTCTCCTGGGCGAGCGTAAACATCAACTTTTTGTTGCGCTACTGTTTGGCCGTAAAGATTTTGAACGGCTAAAGTTACAGGAGTGTCGTAGTCTACGGTTCCTTTGTTTTCTACTACAACATTTGCTCCAACGTCCGTGAAATTTTGTGTAAATTGGCCGGAAGCGATTTGAGTTTTGTCTAAAACTCCGCCTTTAACATTTAAATACAGACGAACACCTTTTTCGATATGAAATTCGGTTCCATCTGCTTTGTTTTTTTCACGAACCATAATTGCGCCAGTGTGTAAGCCAACGCCAGCATTATCCGGAACCGTGATTTTTACAGGAACAATCTTTGTTTCGCCTGAATTTACGTCCAATGTTTGTGCAGGCATGGTCATCCAAGGAGCAATTTTTTGTGAAGATTGTTCTTTTGGATTGGCCGTGAAATTTTGGTCGAGATTCTTTGATGAATCACTGCTGTAAATTTCTAATGTTTGTTTTTCAGGACTGAAATTTGCGATTTGGATATAACGAATCATGCTTTCGCCTGGTTTTGCATATTCAACAAACCATTCTGGATTGGCTTCTTGTCCTTGAACTGGACGAACATCGAGCGTTCCTAAATTTACGTACGCCGCATTGGCAATGTTAGCTGTGAACATTGCGAAGATTCCAAGAATGAGAGTTGTAGTTCGTGAGATTTTCATCGCAGGGGATTTAGGTTGTCATAATAGTGATGGTGATTGTTCCGCTGTAATCACCGATTGCTGTATTACCAGGAGTGGTTTCTTGAAGTTGAGGAAAAATTCTCCATGTTCCCGGAGCTGCTCCTGTGCCGTTGAGCAAAATTCTTTGTTGATCAAGAGCGGCATTATTGGAGAAATTTGTTGAACCATCCAAGGAAACATTTGAAGCTGAACCATCGATTGTTGTAATCGTAGGACTTGATCCGTCATTGTTACGGATCACAAGATTGGCTTTTGGAATACAACTTCCGGTTGCACAGACACCGGATCCGCCAGGTGTAAGATCTTCTGCTCCAAGGGCCACACTGAATGCGCTACCACCATTTTGATCACTGATTTCAAGATATTGAGGAGCTGTTCCTCCAGTTTCTGCGAAATTTACTACTGAAGTTTGATCATCAAATGAGAATGGTTGTTGAGCAAAATTTAAACTGCTTGGACCACGGATGGTGAATCCGCCGCCTGTTACATCGATCTCCACTGGTTGTGCAAACACAATTCCAGCGTTGATAATGCAGAGGGCAAGTGTGAAACCGACGAATCCTAATTGGTGTTTTTTGTTTTTCATGATTGTTGGTTTTGATTAAGCGGAAGTAATCGTGATTGTTCCTGTGTATGTTCCTGGAGGTGTGAGTGCAGGAACTGAAATTTTGAGTTTAGGGAACCATTGGATTTTTCCTGTATCGCTGGTGTTTGAGATTTTATTGAGGATTGTTTGGTTTGTATCTAAAGGCGTGTAATCACAAGTTGTTGGGTCTAAATTAAAGTCAGCTGAGTTTCCAAAAATTGTGTTAAATGAAAGGCTTGCGTCTGGGCTTCCACAAGCTCCTGCTCCTGCGACACCTGGGTGATTGCCATCATAATTTTTTAAGAAAACGTCAGATGCTGGAATGGTGTATGTTTGGCCACTTGCTATGTCTGTATAAGTGAAGTCTGAAGAACTGATGGTTACGGAATAACATGGTCCTGGCGTACATGTGCCTGAATTTCCTCCAAGGTCTTCCAGTTGGAAGTAGAGAGGCTGTCCAGCTGCCGGGTTTTCATCAATTTCACGTTCAACATCTGTTGGATTCATTGTGTTTGCCGTGATACTTGGGAATTCAATTGATGATGGAATCGTGAGAGTTTTTCCACCTTGTGTAATGCTTAATTGAGCTGATGTAGGAAGTTCAGGCAAGGTTTGAATAAATGTTGGATTATTTAACATTTGGAAATCTGCGCCGTAATCATCGATCGCGATTCCAGTAAAATTGCCATATTCGCCTTCCCAACTTACAGATGCTAATCCGTTATTGTTCATGCTTACGTCAGGTGCGATTTGGTTTCCTGATTGCGTTGAATTGATCACAAAACCTACTCCAAAATTACTTAAACTTGGTGATGATTCGAAAAATTTACCTTCAGTTTCGTTGTAACTGCTGAAGTTGAGAGATTTTGTCCAAACGATTAAGAATGATCCGTTGTTTGTGTCTCCTGCAATTCTTGGGTAAAAATTTTCGCTACTATCCCCCGATCCTGGGTAAACAGGAATGTTTGTGTCGATAGCAGTTGGAGCGCTTCCTGAAAAATCTCCAGTGAAACGTGAAGCAAGAATTCCTGGGGCATTACAATCGTCAGTGTCGCATGCTGTCCAAGTTGCTACATATTGGGTTGGAGAAATGAATGCAACATCTGGTTGTGAAATTGGAGTTTCAACGCTGGTTGCAATTTGGAAAGGAGATCCAACGGGTGTTCCTCCGTTTGCTTCCTGTCCTTGAATATAATAATTAACTGATGATGGAATAGTTTGTTTATCCCATGTGTAAATGATTTTGTCGTTACCGTTGATGTCAGGATAAATATCTACGCCGGTGCCACTTGTATAAGCGAAACAGTTGAATGAGAATCGGCAATTTTCTAATGTATCAAGATTGAATCCTGATTCTGTATGGTACGCACTATTGTAATTTGTTTGAGGTGGTTCAGCGATATTTTCTTCGTAGATAATTGCAAATCTATCAATGACACTTGAACTGCCATCGTTATAATAACCAGCGCTTACACGAATGCCCTGATAATCTTCATCTGTAGTTGGATTTACAAGTTGTTCTGAACCCGTAGCCGGTGTTCCAGTTGCGTCAAATTCACGATATAAAACTTGTGATCCGCTGTTGACTGAGGTTGGATCGAGTCCGTCCCAAACGATCACAAATCTTCCAACGCCGGTTCCTTGCGTGTCTTTAAAGAATGCTACGTCCGGTTGTTTGGATACTGGATTATCGGTTGATCCTGCCAATTGATTTTCAACGATTGGGTTTCCTTGAGCGTCGTATAAACTAAAGAATACATTTGGAGTGCTCGTGTTTGTGTCTTCGCCAATGTAAGCCATTACGTGATTGCCATTTGGAGCGATTGCGGTGCTTACTTGGTTTTCGCTATACCCAAAAGATGTTGCAGTATTTGCGAGTTTTTCTGCGCCGTTTTTGAAAATGTCTGTTCCAAATCCACGATATTTTGCGTCAGTATCTGTAGGACCTGTGATTGTCCATCCTACAAAATATTCACCATCTTTATCTTTTGCTACTGCTGGTTTAAGTGGTGATCCAGTTGTAGACATGATTAATTGGTTTACTCTGAAATCTGTATCGATACGGTGTCCAAGATAGTCATAATTAATGCCACGAACTTCAAGATCGTCCTGTTGCCAAGTTACTGTGAAATTTCCAAGGTAATCCATGGAAACATCAGGGTAATCACTGTTGCCAGTGCTGATATTTAATTCAACATTTCCAAGCGGACATCCACCTGCAGAACAACGATCAATAAGTTTTCCGTAAATATTATTTGCGCCGGCTTTATAGACAACAACAAATTTTCCTCCAGGAACTGTATTGCTGGAAGGTTCTGATGATTTATCTGCTGCAATTGCAGGTTTAGAAGTTGTTGTTGTTGAATTTATTCTGATGTTGTTTGGAGTTCCTCCCCATGGGTTATTGCTGGAATCGTAACCCTGAATCCAAACTTCGTTGGAAGATGGGAATCCTGTTCCCGGGCCTCTCCATACAACAGTTGCTTCGTTAAAATTATTTAAGGCAACGTCAGGTTCAATTTGTGGACCTGCTGTAAAAGTGTTTACTAAAACGTTTGAACCATCAGGACTTAAGGCTTCAAGAAAATCTGTATGGTAACGTTGCATGTAAATACCGCTTGTATCACCAGGACCATCGCCTTGCCAAACGACAGCAACATGCGCTGTTCCGCCTTCAGCAATATTTTCACCAAACTCGATGGCAACTTTTGGATTACTTTGAACGCCTGAAGTTTGTGTGTTTACCAAAATTTGATTTGTAATTGGAGTTCCGTCACTTCTAAATGCACGAATATAAATTCCATCTGCATCTTCTGTGCCGTTACCATCCCATGCCACAACGTAGTTTCCTTCGTGGTCCATGGCGATTGATGGATCTTTTTGATCACCTGCAATAACATTGCTTACACTTACCGGTCCACCTGTTGCAGGATTTGGTCCGTTTAATGTGTCATAGCGTTCCATATAAATTCCGGTGCCGTTTCCTCCACCGTCGCAGGCGTCATCTTCCCAAACAAAAGCGTATTCGCGGTCATCGCTGATGGCCGTATCCATGTTTGATTGGTTCGCGGCTGAAGAACAACTTGCAGAAGTAATGTCGCCTAGTACTTCGTGTTCATTGCCACCGAAAACTTGAGCGTTTGCAGTTTTGATTTTGAAAATATTTTCCACACTTCCTTGATTGAAAATCAAAGCAACACCTATAACTACAACGGATATTGTAGCTGCAGTTTTTTTGAACTGATTGTGAGTAAGTTTATGCATGTTTGTTGTCATCGAAAAGGGAAGGCTGCTTTTGTTGATGTTTAGTGTTTTTTGGTACACGAAGTTTTTCTCCGCTTCTGATTAAATATGGAGGCTTGAGTTTGTTCACATTCGCAAGTTTTTTCCAATCAACGTTGTGCGCTTGAGCAACACTCATGATGTTATCGTTTGGTTGGATTTCATAAAGTTCCCAGCCCGATTTAATTTGTTGCTGGTTTCTAAAATATATAATGAAGCCAATACCTGCGGCTAAAATACAAAGTAAAATAATGATGAGCATTTTCCACGGAATGATGGAGAAGTTTGTTGTTTTTGTATTATTTTCTGCACTTCCATGAAGTTGGGTATCAACTGTTTGGCTCTTGATGTGATAGGTCACCTGGCCAACTGCTTTGAAACTTCCAAAGAGAGGCTGTTTGTCCCAAATAATGACTGGATTAATGGTTGTTCCAGGCAAACTTTCACCAAGAGTTTTTTGCACTTCATCAATTTGGTTGCCGCTGTTATCGTAAATTTTGATGGTTGCGATTGGCTCAAGGCCAACGTTTCCAGTGTTTTTGATTTCAAACTGGAAATTGGTTTGGGTGTTTTTTTGAAGAATATTGAAATCTGACCATTCCATGCTGTCTTTAATTGTTCCAGGGATGGTGAGATAAATACGAAGACCGATTCTTGTTTTTACTAAAATGTTGGTACAGCAAATTGTTTTTCCTGTAGCTGTTGATGCTGCGGCTGTTTGAATGACTTGAGGACTGTCGCCAATTTCTTCCAAAACCAATCCGCCAAAATATTGTCCAGGAGTTATATTTTCCGGAACTTTAATCTGGAAAGGGAAATCGATGTTTTGATGTGGAGCGATGGTGATAATGTCTTGAGAGTTCATCGTTGTCCATTTGCCAATGCCATCGCGGCTTTCGTTTTCGAGTTTTAAAATAAAACTTCCGGAATCGTTACTGGTTGCATCAACCGGGTAGACATGGGCTTTGATTGTGGAGTCGCTTAAGTTTTTTACTTCTGCAACATCTTCAATTACTTCGCCAGGTTTTTTTTCATACGTGAACCAGCTTTGGTTGTTGGTGTATGGGTTCGGATTTTTGACCACGATCGTCAAATTTCCACTCGCGTTTACAACGCCAGGAAAGACGGCCATAAGGCCTAAAATTATCCAGGATCCGGTGAGGAATTTGGTAAGTTTGTTCATTTTTGTGTTTGTTTTTGATTCAAAACGATCCATAAATTATAGCTCATTTTGTTCATTGGGTCAACATTCCAAATTCGGCTAAATTTCTTTGGTGGGTTAGACAAACGCAGGTATGATGTTTTTGATCTTATTTTTTGATGTTTTGGCGGTGGAATTTTTTGGGTTTTTTAAAAAATTTGGAAGATTGAGTTTTACGGAAAAGTTGTGGGCAGGCGGAGTTTTTTTTGGAACGTACCTTTTTTATCTTCTGACGTTGTATCCAACGGTGGCAACTGAAGATGCCGGTGAATTTTCTACGGCTGTAGCCACTTTGGGCATTTCACATCCGCCCGGTTATCCTTTGTATATTTTATTGGGAAAGGTTTTTACGGTTTTGATTCCATTTGGAAACATGGCATGGAAAGTAAATCTTTTCTCAGCTTTTTGTGGTGCAGCCGCAGCCGCAGTGTTGTTTTTGTGTTTAAAACTTTTTACGAAGAACGATGTTTTATCGGCTCTGGGAGCGGGGATTTTTGCGATGGGTAGTGTTTTTTGGAGTCAGGCAGTGAGGGCTGAAGTTTATACTTTAAATACTCTGCTCTTTGTATTGATTCTGTTTTTATTATTGTTGTGGCATGAAAAACGACATGATTTTTCTGCGGAAGAATCAAAACGTGCACTTTTGCTCAGTGCTTTTTTGTATGGATTAAGTTTGTGTAATCATCAGTTGATGTTTTTAGCAGGTCCGCCATTTTTATTGTTTGTATTGTTGGCTGAACCGAAATTTATGAAAGACTGGAAGTTTTTATTGAAAGCTTTTGTCGTATTTTTGGGAGGATTGGCATTGTATCTTTATTTGCCGATCCGAGCTTCAATGCACCCAACGTTGAATTGGGGAGATCCATCAACTTGGGAGAATTTTTGGAATCAGGTGACACGCAAACTTTATTCTGCTGGCGCAGTTGATCCTTCGATGAATTTACAAGCCGGTGCGCCACAAGAAACTCCACAGCTTTTTTCTGTTTGGTGGTTTGATGATACTTTCCATTATCATTTTTTCCAGACGGTTTTGTATGCTGCCCAGCATTTTATTGAAGATTATTTCTGGGGACTTTTGTTGTTTGTTCCTTTTGGTTTTACGTGGTTATGGAAAAAAGCTAAAGCTTATTTCTGGCTTTTTGTAGGTCTTTTTGTGTTTTATAGTTTGGTCCTTTCCGAAATTCTTCATATTGGTTATGTAGATAAATTGCCAGTGGATCTTTTTAAGGACCGACCTTTTTTTATTCCGATTTTAGCCATTTTGTTCTTCTTAAGTGTTCTTGGAGTTCATGATGTTTCACAGAAATTTTTAAAACATGCTGTTCAAAAACTTGTGGCTTTGTTTTTAGCCGGAGTGTTGATTTTCGTCATTGTTGTTCATTTTCCTGTTGAGAATCAGAGTCAAAATTATATTACTTATGACATCGCAAAACTGGCTTTAACAATGCTTCCAGCCAATTCTGTTTATTTTATTCAAAACGGTGACAATACGCTTTTTCCTGTTTTTTATCTTAATAAGGTTGAAGGTTTGAGGAATGATGTGAAGTTTTATATTCCAAGTCCGATCAATATTTATAATTTTTTTACGAGTCTTGATGATTTAGAAAGTCAAAATCCTGGAAAGAGAATTTTTACAGATTTCCCTTTTACGGATTATTTGAATAAAACGTATGATTACTTGGGTCCGATCAGTGAGATTGTGGATCAGGAAAATTTGGCGAGACAACAACAGATGGGGGATTTGTTGCAGACAGTCAAGATCCGTGGCTTTGACTCAACATATTTGGATCATTTTAACAGTTACCTTCACGGAAGATTTTTCTTGGATTTAGGTTTAATTTTTGGAGGCATTGATGATGCAAAACAGAAAACGTTTTTTGAAAAATCGCTTGAGGTTGCTCCAGATAGTTTGAATGTTTTCAGCCAACTTATCGGGAATTATTATGTTCGTAGAAATCTTTTTGCTGAGGCAATTCCGTTCCTGCAAAAAGCATTAAAGTTTTTGCCAAATGATTACGCTATTAATTTCCAGCTTTTTTTGTCGAGCGTTGTGACTGGTGATACTCAAGATGCTGTGACTTATTTTTCGACATTAATTCGCACGGATAAAATTCTTTTCCAAAGGGAATATCCTCAAGTTAAAGCGATGTTTCCTCAAAATGAACAACAGTTTCTTAATTTTGAACAGGCTGCTCAGCAGTAGTTTTGTTTGGTAAATGTAAGGAAAGTCTTTACCAAAATCAAAAAATGTTCTATAATTTTAAGAAATATTTATTTTTGCAATCACGATGGTTCGGAAACAAAAGTTCAGAGTTAGTGCAATATTTGGTTTGTTCGTCTATCTTTCAACAATCTTTGCTCCTTTGGCACAAGCAGTGAATGTGCCTTTGAATTTGCCCTTGGTTTCCGTGGTGTCAGTTTCTGTTACGCCTTCAAACCAAACTCTTTTGGTTGGTCATACTCAACAATACACAGCAATTGCAACGTATAGCGATGCTACAACAGCTGACGTTACAAATGATTCAGCAACAGTTTGGAGCACGGCAAACCCAACCATTGCTTCCATTGATTCAACGGGATTTGCGACCGCATTAACAGAAGGTCCAACAGTTGTGAATGCACAATATCTTGGTGTAACAGGAGCTGCGAATCTCACGGTTACGAATGTTTTCCTTGTTTCTATATCCGTTACTCCGACTGATCAAACATATGTTGTAGGCGCAACTCAACAATATAATGCGACTGCAACTTTTAGTGATAGTTCTACGCTTGATGTTACGAATGATCCTCAAACAAACTGGTCAATAACAGATAACAATCTTGCTTCAGTGAATAGTGCAGGTATGTTTACAGCTATTGCACCAGGTACTTCTCAGATTAATGCGCAGTATCTTACGGTAAGTGGAAATACAAATTTTGCTGTAATTGTTGCTCCTCCAGGTGGAGGTGGCAATCCGCCGCCGCTTGGTGGTGGAGGTGGTGGTTCACCGAGTCCAAGTCCAACTCCGACTCCTACGCCGGAACCCACTCCAACCCCTACACCGGAGCCAACTCCGACTCCTACGCCAGAACCTACTCCAACCCCTACCCCAGAGCCAACTCCGACTCCTACGCCGGAACCTACTCCAACCCCTACACCGGAACCTACTCCGACTCCTACGCCGGAACCTACTCCAACTCCGGAATCTTTGACTAATCCAACACCAACTCCTGAAGGCCAAATTCCGCCTCCATTGCCAGCAATTACTGTTCCTCCTTTTTCTCCAGATTCAACTCCGGCAACGATAACATTGGTTTCTCAACCTACAGCTGAACCAATTTCTTACACACTTCAAGCACTTTTGTCTCAACAGGTGCTTCCACCAGTAGATGGTATTAGCCGTGGAGAAATTTTGGACAGAATTTTAAAAAAGTTTGATATTGAAAAGGATAAATATGATTTGCTAAAGAGTTGTAGAGATCAAATTCAAGATTGTCTTTCAATTTTTGCCTCATATTCTTCGTTTACAGGATTGAATCTTAATGGCATTCCACAGGCTTACCGCCATGGTATTTTTGCTTCTTTGGTGGGAGTTTTAGCACATGCTCAGGTTAAACGTGTTGCTGATCCTGTGTCTTCAGCAGAAGAAACTCAGGCGCCAGAAGAAGTGTTGGGTGTAAAAACCTCAGCTCCTGGATCCGCAACTCCTGCAATTGATGCATCTGATTTTCAGTTGTATCCAGATGTGCCGCTTGGAACTCCTTTTATTGATTCGATCAATAAAGGTACGATGTTGAACATTGTGAATGGTTATTATGAAGAAGAGGGAAGTCCTTTTAAACCAGGACGCATTGTGACTCGTATTGAAGCTTTGAAAGTTCTTTTGAACTCTACGGATTTGATGAAATGGAAATATTATTCTGAACTTGAAGCTTTGCTTGGAGGTCCGGATGGTGTGAAGAATCAAAAAGTTCCTTTCAATGATGTTTTTCCAGACAGAACGTATATGTGGTGGTATCCACGTTATATTAATAAGGCCTGCGATGTAGGAATTATTGATTGTAAAAATGGAACAAGTTTTGGTCCGGATGAATATATGACGAAGAGTGAATTTGGAACATGGATGAATAATCTTCAAACGTATTTTGATAAAAATGATGTTGCCGGTATTCAAAAAGCAGATCCGGATCATGATAGTTTGCCAACATATATTGAAGAAAATGTTTATCTTACAAATCCTCAGTCTAAAGATACTGATGATGATAAATTGCCTGATAATGAAGAAGTTCAGCAGTATCAAACAAGTCCGTTCTTAAGTGATACGGATGGTGAAGGTCTTTCTGATTATGATGAAGTAAATACGTATAAAACTGATCCTCTTAAAGTTGATACTGATGGAGATAAAGTGAGTGATAGTGAAGAAATTCGTGCGGGTACAGATCCGTTGAATGCTGCTTCTTTCCCAACAGATAAAAATCCAGCGACAGGTATTTCCAAAGCTTGGGAAGAAAAATATGGCATTACTGTGAACGATGGTTCACAGGATAGTGATGCCGACGGAGTTTCTGACGTACTTGAATATCAATATGGTACTGATCCAACTCAGGGTGATAGTGATAAGGATGGATTCAGTGATGCTGAAGAAATTCTTTCATTCCATACCAATCCTTTGGATGCGAGTGATCCGGGTACGCTTGAACATTTGGGCGTACGCATTACCAATTTTATTGAAGGTCAGTTGGTTGCAGATCCTCAGCCATTAATTAAGGGTGTGGCTCCTGCGAATGCGATTGTTGAAATTGTGCTTCGTAACGGATTTGGCGCTGAAAAGATTTTGGGCCAGGCTGTTGCGGATCAAAATAATATCTTTATCTTCCAGGTTCCTACTGCGATCCGTGATGGTAAATATATTTTGGTAGCGAGAGCTTTGTTACCAAAAGAAAGTCAGGTTGTTGAATCTCCTCCAGTGAATATCGTTATTGATTCTACGTTGAATATTCAGCCTCCGGCTCCTAAGAAATTGTCCGATCAACCTATTACGAACGATGTTTTGTTGAAAGATGTTCGTATTGAAATTCATGATCAAAAGCCGGTGCTTGTGGGTAAGACAGAATTGGGCAATAAAGTGAATGCGACATGGAGAAGTATCGTGGTTTCATCTGCTTTGATTGCTGATACGACAACTGGTGATTTTAGTATTGCTGCTCCAAGTGAATTGGGTGCGGGTAATCATGAAGTGTACGTTCAATCCGTTCGTCAAAAAGACGGAGCAATGAGTAAGAATATTCGTATTTCATTTAATATTTCTCCTGCACAAGCAGAACAATTAAAACCAAGTGCACCTGAACAACAAGCTCCTAAAGGAGCACTTTCAGCCTTTGTTGCATCGATTGGAACATTTGCCGCAAAACAGAGCTTCTTGTTCTGGTTGATTATTGCATTTGCTGCTGCTGTTCTTGTTGGAGGAGGAGTTTATTACTTCCAGGACCGTGGCGGTAAGAAGAGAAAATAAACGCTAGCTCGCCATTGAAGTTGTAGAAGTTTAGGACATTCCGTTCTGGATATTTTCATCGTCCCAGTGGTCTGGATTGTTCACGCGGTCGTTGGTCTTTTCTACGCCGTATTCATTGTTGGCAAGTTGGTAGGCTTTTTGTGCATCTTCAAAATCGCCAATAGTGTATTCGTAATCACCAATGATGTTGTACCAATAACTGTTGTCGCCTGGAGCTTTGAATACTTCGTTAAAGGCAGCTTGTTTTTTGACCGGATCGGTTTCCATGATGCCGGTTTTAATGTAGTAGAGCATTTTTAAACGAACATCTGGGAAGTCCATGTATTGGCGAATGCCGCGGACTTTTGGATCCTGCATCGTAGGTTTTGGAATTGATGGATCGTTGCCGTATTCATAGACAAAGTTGTATGGTTTGAGGCCCATGCTGGCATAGTTTCCTGGGAGAAGATCGATGAAGACTGGTTTGCCATTATTTTTTGCAACGCGGCTTTGTAAGAAGACTTCATCAACAGGGGCTGTGGAATAATAGATTTCCAATTGAATATCTGGGCGTACGTTTTCGATTTTGCGCAGATAATAGAGTGGGAAGGTCATGTTGTCACGGCCGATAGAAATGAGATAACCGTTTTGTGGAACGCTTTCGAGTGTGAGTTTGTTAAAGTCGTAGGCGAGGAAGTTTTTGCTTTCGTTATTGTTTGTGAAGTTTCTGCCAAGCGCAACGGTGGCAGGAATAAGACAGACGGTGCTGAAGGCGATGGCCAGTTTTTTGTTCGTGATGTTGTCGCATAACCAGGTGAAACCTTCGCTTACGATGATAATGACGATCATCATCGCAGGCATCATGAATGGTTGGGTGCTAAAGGCGATGAAGTCGCTCGTGTCTGCATCGATTGGAGTGAAGACCATCAACAAAACCGTGTAGCACAAAAAGAGCATGAAGATGAAAGCGCCCCATTTTTTGTCTTTTTTGAAGATGTAATAAACGCCCGGAAGGAAGAAAAAGAGCGGAAGGAATAAATATTCGCTGAAGATGATTTTCATCAAAGGAATAAAGCTGTTGGCGTTGTTATCGATGAGGCGGGTGCCGTAGTTTATAAAGAAATCTTTGATGCCAATGACCCAGGTTGGTAATTGTGGTGTGGCTGGGGCGACTTGGCCGTTGCCGCCGTTGTCGTCAGTTGGGATGTCGACGGTGCCGCCGTAGATTTTGCGGTTTACGAAGTTGATGAATTTGTCCCAGGTGTAAAGGCCGGTGTGATCGATGAATGCAGGATTGTCGTATGGGGCAACGTAGGTGCGGATCGGGATGTAGGCGTAGACGGAAAGGCCGAGAGCGAGCAACGCGAGCGATCCAAGGACAACTTTTGGATTGATGAGGACTTTCCAGTTTTTAATGATGACATAAAGTCCCATGGCTGGGGCTGCAAGCAATAATAAATGATGATCGCCGATGCCTAAGCCAAATGTGAGGGCGATGAGGTAAAGCCAAATGTTGCTTTTGTTGGATTTGGCTGTTTCTTTCTCTGCTTTTGCAGGTTGGGCATCGTGCCAACGCATAAACAAATAAATAATTAAAGCGAGACAGAAGGTGTTGAGTGTGTAAACTTCGCCACGGTTGGATTGGCCCCAAATAAGGTTCGTGAAGGCATAAAATAATGCTCCACCAAAAGCGATGAGTTCGTTTTTGGTTCTTTTTTTCACCACAAGATAAATAAGTTGAGCTGTTCCTGCGCCAAAAACTGCGGACATTAAATTAATGCGCCAGGCCATGTTGCCAAATGGAATCAGGTACGAGAAAAGTTTTCCAACTAAAACATAAAGGGGATAGCCGGGAGGATGAGCGATGTCTAAGGAAAGTGCTGATGTGATGAGTTCTCCGGAATCTTCTGTTTGAACTGTTGGGAACACCGTCATCATGTAGACAATGTAGACAACGAAGAAGACGGCGAGTCCGTTCATTTTAGAGAGAACGGTGTTGGTGATGTCTTTCCAGAATTGTGATTGTGCTGCTTTCTTTTCAGGTTTTTTGGTCATAAGTTTCGGCATCGTGATTTGTCCAAGATTTTGTTCCGCTTTATTATCCTTACATTTGGATTTATGGGCAAGAGATTCGGCTTGCGGCTGGTATATGGTACCGATACACTGACAATATGAAATTCCCAAAAAAATATTATATCGGCATTGGATTTGTGGTTTTAGCACTCTTGAGTGGTTGTGCTGATCCGACGTTGGATGAACATCATCCGGTGGTTTTGTATTCCAATGATCCGGCGACTCAGGAGAATAAACAGCTTGAATGGACTGCGGTTCGTGACGGGCTTGCGTACTCGGATTCTTTGGTTCATATGGATGATGGAACTACGCATGAGTTTTTTGTGGCAAAAGTTGATCCGCATTTGTTTGAGTTCAAGATTTATAACAATAAAGATGAGGCTTCAGCAAAGAATGTGAAAGATATTCATGATGAAAAAGGTTCGGTTTTGACATTTAACGGTGCTTTTTTTGATGAAAAATTTAAGTCGATGGGATTGCTGCAGGATTCGAGTTCGACGTACCATAAACTGGCGACTTCTGATTTGATGAATGGAGTTTTTGCGGTTGCGAATAAAACGGTTGAGCCTTTGGCGCTGCTTGCTCCTGCGGAAACTGTGCCTAGTGATAAAACTGCTTTTATGATTCAAAATGGTCCGGCATTGATTGATAATGTTGGACAAATTTTGCTCACGAAAGATACGGGAAAGACTGCGGGACGTACGGCAATGGGTGTGGATAAAGATGGGAATGTTGTTGTTGTCGTGCTTCATCAAACGTTGTTGAACAGCGATAACGTGATGTCGCTCTATGCCTTTGCACATTTGTTAAAAGAGAATGCTGTGTTTGCGCCAATGCAATTGCATTCGGTTTTGAATTTGGATGGAGGACCATCAACCGGGATTGCGATTGGTGGTGAATATTTGCCTGAAAGCAATAATGTTCAAAATGTTGTAATAACAGTGCCTCGTGCCAAGAAAATTTAATATTTTCGTTTTATGAATAGACGTTTTTTTGTGATCGGGGACATTGAAATGGGCAAAGGTGATGTGATGGATGATTTTCATGATGATGATGGTTTAGTGAAGTTTGTTGAACATGTTGGTCGAACGAAAGCTGATGAGGTTGCCTTGATTTTGAACGGTGACATTTTTGATTTTTTGAAGATGGATTATGAAGGAAAGTATCCGCGTTATATTACTGAGGATATTTCGATGTGGAAGTTGGAAAAGGTTTTGGAAACTCATCCAAAAGTTTTTGCGGTGTGGAAAAAGTTTTTGGAACTTCCGCATACCAAATTGGTGTTTGTGATTGGAAATCATGATCCTGATGTGGCTTGGCCAGCGGTTCAAAAAAGATTGCGAGAAGTTTTGGGACAGGAAGGTGCAAGTGGCGCGGCAAAAGTTGAGTTCACGCATTTTTTTGATGAAGCGCACTTTCATGTACAGCATGGGAACTTGATTGATCCTTTGTTTGGCTTTGATCACAAGAAACCGATCATTGAACATAAAGGAAAAAAGATTTTGAATTTGCCTGCGGGTTGGCAGATTGCTTCGCAATATTTAACGCCGTTTAAAAAGAAGTTTCATGAACTTGAGGTTTTGTATCCGCAGCAGGAAGTGTTGAAAAAATATCCTGAATATAAAAAAGAGATGGGAAGAATGATGAGACATTATGGCCCGAAGATTTTTTTGGTTGATCCGATTATGAATTTGGGAAATCCAATGTTCCGCATTCCGTATATTCGGGTGATTAAACATTTATTGAAGAACGGTTTTGATGGTGTGCATGATGATCGATTTTTGGATGTGGAAATGCTGGAAGGGAAGTTCGGCAAAAAAGAGGTCTATGTTTTGGCCCACGCACACGTGCTCGCTGATCGCAAAGATAAGCAAGCACGGTATATTTTTGTTGATTGTTGGAGGACTGAACGCGATGTTACGACTCCTGATTTAAAGAAGAAACCAAAGACGTATGTGGATATCGCGATTGAGAACGGGAAAATGTTGTCCGCAGATTTGAGAGAGTTTTCGCTGGAGTAAGACTATTTTCCGTCGTAGGCTTTTTGTAAAACATCGACTTCGATTTTGTGCATTTTCATCATGGCTTGCATCACGCGGCCTGCTTTTTCACGATCTGGATCGGTCATGAGGGTTGGCAATGCTTTTGGAATGATCTGCCATGACATGCCATATTTATCTTTCAACCAGCCGCATTGGCTTTCTGCTCCGCCGTCGGCGATGAGTTTGTTCCAGAGCATGTCTACTTCTTTTTGGTCTTCACAGTTTACATATAAAGAAACTGCTTCTGTGAATTTGAACTGTGGTCCACCATCAAGAGCCATGAATTTTAGACCTCCGAGTTGGAATACTGCTGTTAATACTTTTCCTGCCATGCCCGGGAAAGAGTCTGGATAACGTGTGATCGTGATGATTTTGGAATCCGGGATGAGTGAGCAATAGAGATTAATTGCTTCTTCTGCTTGGTTGTCGAACCAGAGGAATGGGGTGACTTTTTGGGAGAGTTCCATGGTTTTGGGGTTTAAAAAATATTAAAGTGGGACATAACGAAGCGCTTCTACACCGGAACTGAAGGCGGTGTTGTTTGTGAGTTTGAGTTTGAGGTTGTTGTTGAGGTGATTGAGCAAGAGTTTTCCTTCGCCCAAAAAGACCGGGGCAACGAAGAGGCGGTATTCATCAACGAGGCCGAGTTCGGTGAGTTTTTGAACGATGGTGCCACTGCCGTAGACAACAATGTCTTTACCTGGTCCACGTTTAAGGGATTCGATTTCTGCAACGGTGATTTCTGGTTTGAGTTCAACATTGTTCCAGCCAACTTGTTTTAGGCTTTTGGAGAACACGATTTTTTTCATTTCGTTGATTTTTTTGGCGATGACGAGATCGTCTTCAAAGGTTTTTGGATCTTTTTCCGCAGCTGGCCAATAGCTTTCGAACAAGTCGTAGGTGATGCGGCCAAAGAGAATGGTGTCGACTTCGTTTAAGAGTTTGGTTGCAGCTTCATTGAAGTCCTTTTCTACAACATGCCAATTGATGTTGCCGTCTTTGCCTGCAAAGAAGCCATCGAGGGAGATCATTTCTGATACGATAATTTTTCTCATAAGGGTTGAGTTATTGATATTTTAGTCTGGATGAAACCAGTGTACCACATTAGCCTAAAACTCTTCGTAGCAGTCGTAGTTGCGCTGGCGGAAGATTTTGTTGTCTTTGAATTCGAAGACCGCGCAGATGTAGGCTTTGAGGACTTGGTCTTTTTTGAACGGGCCTTTGTCTGCAGCAATGGTGCCGGTCCAGATGCATTCAACAACGGCCTGGTTTTCGGTTTCAAAACCGTTCGTGATTTCAAAATGTTGGGCGGAGAGGAGATTTTTGCCTGCCACCATGCCCTGGTTCATTGATTCCAGATTGCCTTCCCGTACTTTTTTGTTGAGCAGATTCGGGAATTCAACAGGAATGATTTGAGGATGAAGAATGTCCGCGTATTGTTTGATATCAGTTTGGAAAGTTTCCACAAGGTGGTAGTATTTTTTGATGAGATTGAGGTGGGACATGAGGTTTGGGTTATATTATGGTCGGTGCGGCTTACATATTGCTTTGTGTGTTTTACATAATGCCATGTGCGTTTGACTTACAGGCATTTGCGTCTTACCTACAGGCTTGTGCGTTTCACTTACGACGATTTGCGTTTCACATATTGAGGCGTGCGTCTCACTTTTGGCCATTTGTATTTTACCTATAGCCTTGTGAGTCTTCAATATTGGCGCATGTGTTTTACTTATTGGTCTGAGTGTTTTGTTTATTGACGTGAGGATTCATAAAAACGGATAAATGTGTTATAATATATCAATATATTTATTCATTTTATGGATCAAACTTTTATAAAACATCTTATTAAAGGGAAGATTGCTGAGATTATTTTTGAACAGATGTTTTGGGAAGCTGGAAAATATACAGTTCTTCATTCTGGATATGAATATACTTTGCCTGAACTTGTTCAGTATCAACATTTAGCTGAAGTGAAGGCTGTGATTGAAAATATTAGCAATGCGCCCGACTTTATTTTGGTTTCTAACGATAAAACAGAAGTTCATCTTGTTGAGGTGAAATATCGCTACCGTAGAGACGCAGATGAATTGAAGAACGTTGCTCAAGAAACTCTTAAAACCTGGAATCCTTCCTGGTTGTTTATTGCTTCACCAGACGGGTTCTTTTTTGAGCCTTGTCACACGGTTGTTGCTAACAATGGTGTGATGGGCCGTCTTTATGAGAAGTGGGTGAAATTACCGGTTCAACATGATTATTTGAAGTTGTTGAATGAGTTTGAGGTGAAGGGGTGATTTGGATATTTAACATTATATATTGTAATAATCGATCGTATCGATTTCTTCTAAGTTATCTATAGCGTATTCCATATCTGAAGAATCACCTTCTGAATATTGTGCGTCTTCGATTTCACTATTTGTATCCTCAATTTCAGTGTTTACATCATCAATTTTTTCTTTTATTTTATCGATTTGATTATTTAATGTTTCATTTTCTTCTTTAGAATCAGAAATTTGATTTTGTAAGTCTTCATTTTCGTTACTTTTGTCTTGATACATTTCAGCCCATTCTTTTGCATCTTTCCCTTCATACTGGCCTGGTAAATCGCATCCACTGAAAAATATACAAAATATTCCTAAAATAATTAAAGTCCTTTTCATTTAGCATTAAGATACATTAACTCTGCCATCTCTCCTCGAGTTACTTCGTGATTAAGATTGTTTGTCCAGCCTGTTAACATTTGACCATTGGATTGAGCGTAATTTACATATTTTTGATACCAAGCACCTGAAGCTTCTGGAACATTTTTTTTGAAACCTTCTAAAACTATTTTTAATGCTTCTGGAACCGTAATATTGTTGTTTGGTTTAAACTTACCATCTTGATAACCGTTAATAATTTCTGAATTTTTTGCATAACAAACGTAAGGAGCAAACCATTCTGTTTGTACATCTGGAAAACACTTATTCCAAAATGTTTGTGGATTGTGCTTTAAGGCCGTGATCATAATTTTTGTAAATTCTGCTCTGTTGATTTTGGAATTTGGTTTGAAAGTTCCATCTGCATATCCCTCCACTATTCCTGCACTTTTAACATAATCGACGGCAGTTTTATATGCGTAATTTGCATCTACGTCTGTAAATCCATTTTGTGTATTGAGGTTTATGTAGTTTGTTTGAGGTTCAGGTGTTGGAGCTTGTACAAGAGGAATATAATTTATCGTAGGTGTGAAATCAGGTTTTAGACTAAACGTAGAGGAAACATATTTTTCAGACAAAATGTCGCATGTTTCATCTTCGTTCGGGAGGATGATTTTATCTGAAATATCTAAATTGAAATCAGTTCCAAGGTCAACAATAATATTATTGTCTAAATAAGACTCTATAGAATTATCTAAACAGCCATAGTCATACTTTACTAAATAGTTATTAAAATCCTCATCTTCAATGATTGCTTCATTTTGATCTGAATCTATTTCTTTTAAATAAAAATATACATTATTTTCTTTTTCGACGCATTGTCCATTAGTATTAAACGTGTAGTTTTTATTACAACTACATGAATTTGAAAGGCTGTCATAACTGGCATGACTCCCGTGTTGCTCCATACAATATGTTAAACCATCTTCGCATGTTTGTGTTCCTGATGAGCTCGTGGTCGTTACATAACCTGATTTACATTTGCAGCTGTCTTTTAAATAGTCATATTGTGAGTTATATCCAAAGTTATTATGACAATATGTATTTCCATCTATACAGGTTTGATTACCTGATATATCGGTGTCTGTTTTATAACCACTCTGACATTTGCATGCATTGCTTAGATAGTCGTAAGTGGCTCCATAACCAAAATTATTTGTACAATAAGTCACACCTGCAACACAGGATTTATTTCCTACTGAATCATAGTCCCATTTATAGCCATTGCTGCATTCACAACTTTGATTAAGTGAATTATAGTTTGCTCCATAACCATATTTTCCTGTGCAATACGTAAGTCCTGAAACACAATATGGTTGTCCAAGTACATTTGTTCCCCATACATTTCCATAACTACATGAGCAACTATTTGTTATTGAATTATATGTTGCGGCAAAGCCATATTGAGAACAGTCACCATATGCAAATGTTGTTTTTGGGAAACTTGTTGAAAATAATACAAATGAAAAACTGATTACCGCAATTTGTATGAAAATTATTAAAAATATGCGAAGTTTTTGAGACATGATTATTAATTATACAAATAAAAATTGTTTACTTCCTAATCTCAAAAATAAATTCCGCCATTTCTCCTCGAGTAATCAAGTGGTTTATGTCGGTCCATTCGCTGAGGGTGTAGCCTTGGGTGTGGGAGTAGTCGACGTATTTTTGGTACCAGGGTGCGGTGGGGTCTGTTGAGTCGGGGATGTTTGGGTAGAGGGCGGCGAGGGTGATTTTTAGGGATTCGGCGACGTTGATGTTTTGGGTGGGGCGGAAGGTTCCGTCGCTGTAGCCGCCAATGATTCCTTTTTCTTTGGCGAGACAGACGTATTTGTTGAACCAGGCATCTGTTGGAACATCTTTGAAGCAGGATTTGGTTACTTTGTAGGTTGAGAGTTCGGCCGGGAAGGCGACTTGGGCGAGGATTTTGGTGAATTCGGCGCGGTTGATTTGGGCGTTTGGTTTGAAGCTTCCGTCGTTGTAGCCGTTTACGATACCGTTGGTTTTTACATAGATGATGGCGGTTTCGTAAATGTAACCGGTGGTGTCGGTAAACATTGGGATTGGTGGAAGTGGAGGAGGTACTGGGAGCGGTGCTGGTGGAATTGCTTGGGTTTGGGCCTGCGTTGCGATTGGTTCCGGTGCTGCTACGCATTCAAGCATATCGCTGTATTGAACTGTGCTCATTTTCCAATTGTCTTCACAAATTACGCTGCCATCAGTGTCTGGTCCGGCTGCGCAGGAAACGCCGCCGTGTCCAGAACATGCGCCTGATGTGGCAAAGGCGATCGGGGCGAATGTTGTAACGGGCATGCTTAAAAATAAGACTGCTGCGACCGGGAGAAGTCTTGAGGATTTGTTGAACATAAAAAAGCTTGAGGAGGTATTTGTATTATAGGCGCTCCTTTGGCGAGTTTATGATGTTTTCATGATAATTATGCAACAAGCCTAATCTCAAACACAATCTCATCACCTTCCAACTTGGCTGTGATTTTGCCGCCATGTTGTTCAACGATTTTTTTGACGATATTGAGGCCGATGCCGAGGTGGGGTTTTGTGGCATCGTAGCTGCGGGATTTGTCGCCGCGGTAGAAGCGTTCAAAGAAGTTTTCGACTTCTTGAGGGTTGACTCCTTCGGTGCTGTTTTTGATTCTCCAATATGGCGCGGTTTTTTCTTTGCCCATTTCTATGTTAATTGTGCTGTTTTTTTTGGCGTAATGGATAGCGTTGTCCACGAGGTTGATGATGACTTGTTTGAATTTGTAGGGATCAATGGTGGTCTCAACGTCGCCGTGAACAGCGGTTTTTAAGTGTTGTTTTTTGATCTGTGGTGAGAGCATGTCCGTGACTTCGTCCGTGATGAGTCGAAGGTTTGTTGGTTTGGTGACGAGTTTGATTTTTTCGGATTCGAGTTTTGCCAATGTTGTCATTTCTTTCACCAAATGAATCATGCGGTCGGTTTCTGCGAGGGTTTTTTCGTGAATGTCTTTTTCTTTGTCCGGATCAAAAACGTGGTCCACCAATCCTTCTAAATAGCCTTTGACGGACGTGAGTGGCGTGCGAAGTTCATGAGACATGTCGATAAAAAATTCTTTGCGGATTTTTTCTTCTTTATCAATTTTTTCGATTAATAAATTGTAGATATTTGCGAGGTCGTCGACTTCGTCATCTTCGCCGTGGGATACGGGTTTGGAACTTCCGTCAGCCATGTATTGGTGCATGGAGTTTTTGAGGCGGTAGATTTTTCGTAATAAAAAGCTGCTCAAAAAATAGGCCAAAATAATGGCGAGCGTGAGATCGATGGCGCCGGCCCAGAGCAGGGAATTGCTTACGGTATGAATATAGTTTTGTTCGGGAGTTTCCGGTTTGCCGGGAGTTGGTGGATTGTTAAATGAATCGGGATTTGGAAATGGATCATCATCGACATAATTTATTTGCATCATGCCCTGATGAATTTGTTGCCACTCCTGGTTTTTTTGTTGGATGAAATGGTTGAACTGCGCTTGCATGTTCCAGTTGATGAGCACGAAACTCACCATGGTTGTGACAACCACGAGCAGGATAAAATTGAGTGTGAATTTAGCCTGTAATTTCATCGTCGTTGGAGGTAACAAATTTGAATCCGGATTCTCTTACAGTTTTTATATATTCTGGTTTGCGTGGATTTTCTTCGATCTTCTTGCGGAGATTTTTGATGTGGGTATCCAGCGTGCGATCGTTTAAGAAATCGTTGTAGCCAAGGGCTTTTTGCATGAGTTCTTCACGGGAAACGACTTTGCCTTCGTTGATGCAGAGTTCTTCTAAAATGCGGAACTCGGTTGCGGTGAGTTCGATTGGTTCACCGTTTTTGGTGACCTCTTTTTTTTGAAATGAAATTTTTAAGTCTCCAATTGCTATATCTTTTGAGACGTTGATTTGTGCAGTTGAAGGTTTGTTTGTTCTTCGTAAGAGTGAATGGATTCTGGCGATAAGTTCGCGAGGTCCAAAAGGTTTAGTGATGTAATCGTCGGCTCCCATTTCCAGGCCTAAGACGATATCTGTTTCGTCATTGCGGGCACTCAGCATAAGTATGGGGGTGTTATTTTTGGCACGGATGTGTTTGATGATGTCGATGCCGGAAATTCCAGGCAACATCCAGTCCACTAAAATAATATCAAAAGTGTTGTGTTCGAATTGTTCGATTCCTTCTTCGCCATTGACCACATGGGTGATTTCCATGTTTTCTTTTTTGGCATAGGCCATGATGGTTTCGGCGATGGGGTTTTCATCGTCGATGAGAAGGACTTTGGTAAGGTTGGGGTGTTCCATGACTTGAATTTACAGTATTCATAAGCCCCGGGCAATAATGGCCGGGGCTTTATGATCGATATTATTGAGCAGTTGCGCTTGTTGAAGTTGTTATGCTGGTAGCAGTTGTTGCTGCCTTCGCTTTCATTTCTGCTTCATGATCTGCTTGTTCTTTTGCAAACGCTTGAATCTTGGCTACGGTTGCTGCATCAGTTGAACTGATGTTGATTTGGACACCGTTGCTGGTGTTGGTTACTGTTTGGGTTACGTTTTGACCGAACATCATGTCGCCGCCCATTCCGCTCATCATGCCTGGACCGCCGTGTCCACGTCCGCCCATCATTCCACCCATTCCTGGTCCGCCAAATCCGATTTTGAATTCATGCCCATCTTTCGCGTCAGTTTGTAATTTGGTTACAGTTGCTGCGTCTGTTGATGTGATGGTGGTTTCAATACCGTTGGTGATATTGGTTTGGGTTACTGTGAATTTTGCATCGGTTGGCGCATCCTTTGGTGGTTGATGTGATTGAAGATTGGTCACCGTGGTTGCATCGGTTGATGTGGTGGTGATTTTAATACCGTTGGAAAGATTGGTTACTGTCCGGGTGATATCTTTCATTTCTGGACGAGCCGGTCGATCGGTTGGCTGCGTTGCATTGGTTAAGGTATTTACCGCGGTGGTTGTTGTGGTTGCAGCAGATACGGTTCCAATAGTGGTTGCGCCGATGATTCCTAATGAAAGGAGTGTCGCACCGATTCCTGTGATCTTCGCGAGGTTCTTGTTTTTCATAATCATTGAAGATTAAGATATAAATGTGTAACGTTCAATTGGCCAAATTGGATGCTACATACTCATTATAATCAACGTACTTAAAGAACTCCCGAAGTCGGGGTGAAGATTTTGTGAAGATTTTGGGGGTTTGAGCTGGGTGACTACCCGAAGCGCTGTAATGGTTTCTTAAAGCGCGGCTTTATCTGCACTCGCTTTGCGATCGATGTCAGCTTTTTCTGTGGAAGCTTCACGATCAACTTCTTGTTTTTGTTGTTCAGCCTGGCGATCGATATTTTCTTTGTCAGCGCGGGCTTTTTTATCAATAGCGTCTTTATCAGCGGTTACTTTGCGGTCTACGGCTGTTTTGTCTGCTGAGGCTTTTTGATCGATAGCGGTTCGTGCGGAAGATTTTGCTGCTTCATCCATAAAAGGTTGGTGTTAATTGGTATGTTCATTATGAATAGTAGCAATATTTTTTCTTTTCTGATACACTCGTAAAGTTACGTGAGCGGACATGATTATTTATGGCTTTTCTACAAAAGACCGCAATTCTAATGAGTTGCGGCTTTTTTTGTTCTGTAGTAAAAAGTTTTTAAGTGGTTTCTTTTTGTATACTTCCTTTATGGGTTCTCCAGATCAAAAATTTGGTGACGGGTCAAAATTATTGGGTCAGGAACGTGATAGTGGAGTGAGAATGAGGGCTGAGGATTCCGCAGAAAAAGAACAAGAGGTTGCGGAAAAAATTGCGGAAATGGCGAGGCTTAATCAATCATTGATGGTTTTTATTATGGATGAGTTTCCGCGATTGACTGCTGAACTTTCATCGGCTTTGAGTATGTTGATTATTGATTCGCAGAAACCGGGATTTACGCTTGAGCAATTTAATGCGGAAATGGCTAAAATAAAATTAGAAGATGTGAAACGAACTTCCAATCATTCTTTATATTTTACGGCGCATCTTTCGCGATGGCTTGCTCGTAGGCCTGTGATTCGTTTGAATGACAAGGGTGAAGAGGAAACGTGGGAAATTAAATTAGCTGATATTCGCGATTTAAATAAACCTGAACCAGTGGTAGCTTTACAGCAATTGAGGCCTCCATACAGCATGCCTACAGTGTCTTTGTATGAGACATTTCAGGCTTTGTATCGACAATTGTTGAAAGACGCCCGAGAACGTGAAAATGTGCGAAAAGCAAAAATGGCTTCTGTGCCTAAAAAATAGCTGACTTGGTTTTTTGTATTGGCTTACTTTGAGCTTGTTTTTTTACTTTTTGAAGGTAGACTTTTCGGCGTGCCTTTTATCATGTGTTTGTCATTATAGATATGTCCGAAATGAATTTAGATTGGGATGAAGAAGATAAAACTCAGGTTTTTGACCGGGCTAAACTTTTTGAACAAATGGCAGCTCTTGAACGTGCTGAAGATTTTAGAAAATTTGCTGCAGGTGGAGATTTTGATGACGAAATTGAGGAAGATACTTCGCCAACATTAAGGTCAGTTGTTATTGATGGGGAAGTGAAAGTGCGTGGTCAAAGAGCTCATGATGAAGTGAATGTGACGATTGCCCCATCTTCTTATGCCAGGCCTTCCCGCGATGATCGAAATCAAATTGAGATTGAATTAGATACAGATTTTTTTATCCGTGAAATCAAAGATTTGGTTAAAGCGCAAATGGGGTAGGGTTTGTCATGGATTTATTAAAAGTAAAAAACTAGTCGAGCCTTTGTCAATTTAAAGTGACTGGTTCATTCATTTTGTGTTGAGAATAAGCTATAATGGCTAAAGTTTTTCTGCTTACCTCCCTTTCCCATATTTCATGAAAAAGTTTTTTTCTTTCAGGATTTTATTTTTCCTGCTGGTTTCAGTTATTCAATTTTTGTTTTTATCACAAAATGTTTTTGCTGCGGCACCAGGTGGTGTAGCAGGAGTTTCGTTATGGTTAAGAGGAGATTTGGGTACGAGTTGTACAACGAACGGTTGTAGTGTTGCGACTTGGAATGATCAAAGTGGAAATGCAAAAAATGCTACCGTTACCAGTGGAATAATTTCTCGCGTGAATGGAATTGTGAATTTTAATCCTGCCCTTGGATTTAATAGTGGTGAATATATGTCTGGTCCTTCACTTTTGGCTGCCAATACTTTTAGTAATGGCAATATTTATATTATGTCGAATAAATTTTTGGTTGGGAATGGGGAAGGTGATTTTTTTGAATCTACAACGGCCAGTCGTCTTGGTATTTTTGAACCTTTTAGTGATGGAAATATGTATTGGGATGCGGGAACTTCGGCGGCACCTAATCGTTTGTTTGCTTCAGATACGAATATTACGGTTGGCGCATTTGAATTCAAAACTTACAACGCCAGTACTGTATTGAGTCAAACGCTTTCTGGTATTCGCCAGGCTATTTTGAAGAGTGGGAAAGTGATTGTTTCTGATACTGATTATGGAACGTATAAAGGTGTGAATGCTCAATATCATGTTGGTGGTACATCTAATACTGCTGGTGGTGGAAATGAACAGATTGCTGAATTGATTGTGACAACAGCTCCAGTGACTGCTAATGAACAGCAGAGAATTCAAAGTTATATGGCGGTAAAATATGGTGTGACCCTTGATCAAACAACTCCTTATAATTATTTGGCGAGTGATAGTTCGGTGATTTGGGATGCGACTGCGAATAGTGCTTATAAAAATAATATTGCAGGTATTGGCCGCGATGATGCTTCGGCTCTTCAACAGAAACAGTCGAAGAGTATTACCGATACTAAACCTTTGATTATTGGTTTGGGTGCTGTTGCTGCTGATAATGAAACGAACCTGAATACTTTTGTTACGGATAAAAGTTTTATGGTTTGGGGTGATAATGGATTGGGAAACGGTTTGACGTCAACAAATAGTCCAACTGGATATACTCGTATTCAAAGAGAATGGAAGGTTGATGAGAACAATGGAGATGTGGGAAGTGTGCAGTTTTCGATTGATAAATCGCGTGTGCCAAGTGCTGCAGGAGTTACCAATATGGTTTTGTTGTTGGATGCAGATGGGGATTTTACGAGCGGTGCGACTGCGGTGAATATGACTTTAAATGGAAATAATTGGCAGGCTACTGCTAACCCTGGTGATAATAGTTTTTTTACTTTTGGTGTAACAACCCCGGTTTGTAATACGGCCACAAATTTTGTTACGAATGGAACATTTAATACTGATTTGAGCGGCTGGTCAGCAACGGGAAATTTGCAGTGGGACAATATTCATTCAGCGGCAGTATTTAACGGAGGTAATTTGACGCCAAACGGGGTTCTTACCCAAACGATTCCAACGATCCCTGGAAGAATGTATCAACTGAATTATATGCTTGGAAGATATGGTGCAGGAGCTGGTACAGTGAGATTATTTGTTCAAGCTACTGACGCAATTAGTGCTTCGGTTTTGGCTTCAAAAACTTCTACTGCACCTGGTGCGGTTGGAACCAATACGGATTTGTTAACATTTGTTGCAACAAGCAATTCAACCGTTATTTCCTATACAGACACATCGACTTCAACCAACAGTGTTGATATTTATCTTGATAATGTTACCGCAACTATTGATGCCTGTGTGGCTCCGGGTGGCGAAACAGCCAATCTTTATTTCTGGTCCAAAGCAAATAGTGGACTGAGTGTTAATGGAAGTAATCAAGTCCTTCAATGGTTTGATCAAAGTGGAAGTGGAAATACCACAAGCGAATTGCGTGCATCTGCTCCAACAAATACTGATCCGATTACTCCATCCAATGATATTTTGAATGTGAATAATGCTATGAATTTTAATCCGGCTGTGGATTTTAGTGGAGTTTCGGGAAAATCATTGAAAGGAAATGCTGCAACAACATGGACTTCTACACCGGTTTCTATTTTTGCAGTTTCGTTGCCGGAAGGTGCGACAGCGGGAAGTTTAGCTGGTGTTTGGGATGCTCTTGCTAGCTGGACAACAGGTGGGGCATCTGCGGGATTGGGTTTGCTCGTGAATAATACTGAAACTCTTTACGGATTGGATGGAAGTGGTTGTGTTGTTGCTACAACAACTTCTTCGGTTACTGATCCAAGTGTAGTGAGAGGAGTTTATACTTCTGGTTCGAATGGATTAGGCGGCAGTACTGCCATTAATGGTTTATTTCAAGCGACTGGAACAAGCTGCGCAACGAGCTCCACAGGTTTTTTTGAAGTTGGTGGCCGTAGTGCCGGGAATATTCCAACAAGAATTTTTAATGGAAAAATTGCTGAAGTGATTGTGTATAAATCTGTTTTATCTTCAACAAGCATTAATAAGATTGAATCTTATCTTGGTCTTAAATATGGAGTTACGCTTAATCAAACAACGCCAACAAGTTATGTGGCTTCCAATGGAACGACGAAAATGTGGGATTCGGGTTTTGCAGATGCTGCTGGGCATAATAATGATATTGCTGGAATCGGTCGTGATGATGGAGCTGCTTTGAGTCAGCCGAAATCTAAATCGGTTGATACTGATGAAATTGTGACGATTGGCACTCCTTCCAGCTTGGATGATTTGGATTTTATGACGTGGGGAAATAATAACGGAACAGTAAGTAGTTTTACTCCAACGGGAGCTCCTGCTGGTTTTAAACGAGTGAATCGTGAATGGAGTATTCAGGAAACTGGTGATGTAGGAACAGTAAAGATGGAGGTTGATGTCAATGATCCTCAGCTTGATATGGCTTCATTTACGGGCAAACTTTTCTTGCTTCATGATACGGATAATAACGGAACGTTAACGAACGATGTTCCTGTTCAAATGTATGATGATGGAACAAATGGTGATGCTGTTGCTGGTGATAATATTTGGACGGCTCAAGGGATCAACTATAACAATGGTGAAGAGTTTACGTTTGCGACACAAAATGTTCGCGTTGAATTTACTTCAACTGCATCTTCTGACACGGAATTGAATCATACGAATTTGCCGACATTGACTGTTTCTGGCGGAATTCTTGTTGCTCCAGAAACGATTCAAATCGCTTTAAATGGTGCTTCCACTGCAACAAATGGTACAGATTTTAATTTTACTTCTCCGGTTACTGTTACGATTCCTGCCGGTAATTATACGAGTCCTCAGATTGTTCCTATTACTGGGCTAACGATCAATGATGATTTTATTAAAGAAAATACGGAGACAGTTGTTTTGAATCTTCAAACGCCTTCTTCTAATATCACCATTGGTGATGCAGACGGGAACGCGGTTTTGGAGAATCAGGCGACCTATTCGATTTTGGATGACGATAGTGTTGGTGTGAATATTCTTCCTGTTGATAATTTGACGGATGAAGGCGGAGACACGGGAACGTTTCAGATTTCTCTTACTTCTCAGCCGACGAGTGATGTAACAATTGCTTTAAGTTCTTCCAATCCGGCTGAAGGTTCGGTTCCAGCTTCGATTACAATTCTTGTTGCAAACTGGAATAATCCAGCAGCAAATGTTGTGACAGTGACAGGTGTTGATGATGTGATTTCTGATGGTGCGCAGAACTATTCGATCATTACTGGAGATGTGACTTCAGTTGATACTTTTTATGATGCGCTTGATGGATCAACGGTTACTGATCCAGTTTTTCAAAATCAGGATAATGATGCGCCAGGAGTTATTTTAAATGTGGTGAATAACAATACGGATGAAAATGGAGGAACTGCAACGATTCAGTTTTCTTTGGCTGCACAGCCTGCAGGTGGTGCTGATGTAACGATTCCGCTTTCGTTAAGCAATACAGCGGAAGGAAATCTTGGTGGGGTTACTCAGATTACGATTTTGAATGCGGATTGGAATAATCCAGCGGCTAATCAAGTTGTTGTTACTGGTGTTGATGACAATCTTTTGGATGGAAATATTGCGTACCAATTGGTGACAGGAGACCCAACTTCTGGCGATCCTGCGTTTGATGGTCTTACGAATTCTCAAGTTGCTGATCCAACGTTGATTAATGTTGATAATGAACAATTGAAAGTTGAATTTAGTACTTCGGGAGAAAGTGATTTTGAAAATTTTGGAGGGAATCAACCGAGTTTGTTGGTTTCTGGTGCAGTAATTACTTCTGAACTTACCGTTCAAATTGCTGATCTTGGTACGGGAAGTGCAACGAGTGGTGTTGATTATAATTTTGCTGGTCCGGTGACAATGACGATTCCGGTTGGTGATTATACTTTAATGAAAACTCTTCCAATTCCGGGCTTAAGTATTCTCAATGATTCGATGGCTGAAGCAAGCGAAAACATTAATCTTCAGGTTCAAAATCCACAAGCGCCTTTAGTTATTGGGGATGTTGATGGAGATACTTTTACTCAAACGAATAATTCGTATTTTATTAATGATGATGACAACGTTGGTGTGATTATTACGCCAATTGATGATTTAACGAGTGAAGCGGGTGATACTGGAACATTTCAGATTTCCCTTACTTCTCAGCCGACGAGTGATGTAACAATTGCTTTGAGTTCTTCAAATCCTGCTGAAGGTTCAGTTCCAGCTTCGATTACGATTCTTGCTGCAAATTGGAATAATCCTGCCGCAAATGTTGTGACGGTGACAGGTGTTGATGATGTGCTTTCTGATGGAACGCAAACGTATTCTATTATTACTGGAGACGTTACTTCATCAGATACTGATTATGATGCTTTGGATGGTTCAACGGTTACTGATCCGGTTTTTCAAAATCAAAATGATGATGCGCCAGCAATTCTGATCAATGTTGTTGGTAATTCAACGACTGAAGCTGCAGGAACTGTAACGGTTCAGTTTTCATTGGCGGCGCAGCCAACAGGTGGTGCAGATGTGACGATTCCGGTTTCAATCAGTAATGGGGCTGAGGGAAGTCTTGGTGCGGTTACTCAAATTACGATTGCAAATGCAGATTGGAATAATCCAGCGGCAAATCAAATCACAATTACGGGTGTTGATGATAATGTGATTGATGGAAATATTGTCTATCAATTGGTGACTGGAGACCCAACTTCGCTTGATCCTGCTTATGATGGTCTTGTTGCAACTGATGTTGCTGATCCAAGTTTTACGAATATGGATAATGATCAATTGAATGTTGAATTCAGCAGCGCAACCGGAAGCGATGTTGAATCTGTGGGGGGAAATCTTCCAACTATTACTGTGGGTGGTGCGGTTTCGCTTTCTCCTTATACGATTCAAGTTGCTGATGCAGGCTCTGGTACCGCTTCTTCTGGCGCTGATTATCTTTTTTCAAGCCCTCAAACAATCGTTATTCCGGCAGGTGATTATACAACTCCTCAAACGTTTCCTGTAAGCCTTGTTATTAATGATGACGATAATCAGGAAACTCCAGAAACTGTGAATTTAGTTGTGCAAAATCCAGTTGGTTCTGTTGCAGTTGGTGATGCGAATGGCAATGCCACAACTCAATCGACATATACCTACACCATTAACGATAATGATCTTTTGCTTGTTGAGTTTAGTTCAGCAACAAATAGTGATAATGAAAACAGTGGTGGAAATCTTCCAACATTGACGGTTGGCGGTGCGATTCTTGCTGCTCCTGTTACTGTTGATGTTCTTAATCAAGGAACTGGTACAGCAACATTGGGTACGGATTATAATTTTACTTCACCCGTAACTGTGACGATTCCAGCGGGTGATTATACAACTCCTCAAACCATTGTAATCCCAGGGCTTTCTATTCTTGCTGATGGTGTGGTTGAACCTGATGAAACGATAAATCTTCATCTTCAAAATCCGGTTGGCATTACGTTTGGAGATGCGAATGGTAATGCAACGACTGAAACAGATAATACGTATACGATCGTTAATGATGACAGTATTCGGGTTGAATTCACAAATACTGCAAGTTCAGGTGTTGAAAGTTTGGGTAATAATTTGCCAACGATTTCGATCCAGGGAAATATTTTGAGTACTCCACAGACTGTTCAAGTTGCTTTAAATGGCTCTTCCACAGCAATAAATGGTAGTGATTTTAATTTGAGTTCTCCAGTTACGGTAACGATTCCAGCAGGTGATTATACAACGCTTCAAGTGCTTCCGATCAGTGGTTTAAGTATTTTGAATGATTCATTGAAGGAAGCGAATGAAACGGTTGTTTTGGATTTACAAAATCCTTCCGCGGCTTTGAATTTGGGTGACGCAAATGGTGATTCAACGACTGCGACGCAAACAACGTATACAATTCAAGATGATGAAACCGTGGGGGCGATTGTGACCATGATTGATAATTTGACTGATGAAAATGGTGATACTGCTTCATTCCAGATTCAGTTAACTTCACAGCCAACATCCAATGTTACGATTGCTTTAAGTTCAACAAAGCCAACAGAAGGCAGTGTTCCTACTTTTATCACAATTACGCCTGCAAATTGGAATAATCCTGCAGCGAATGTGGTGACAGTTTTTGGTCAGGATGATTTGGTTGCTGATGGCGCTCAATCGTATTCAATTATTACTGGAGATGTTACTTCGTCAGATCCGGATTATGATGCTTTGGATGGTTCAACGATTACAGATCCTTCTTTCCAAAATCAGGATAATGATGCGCCAGGAATTTTGATGAATGTTGTGGATAATACGACGGATGAAGCTGGAGGAACTTCAACTATTCAATTTTCACTTGCTGCACAGCCAGCAGGTGGATCGAATGTGACGATTCCACTTTCTTTAACTGATACTACAGAAGGCGATCTGGGAGGAGTTACTTCTATCACGATTTTGAATGCGAATTGGAATAATCCTGCGGCAAATCAAATTACGATCACGGGTGTTGATGACAATGTCATTGATGGAAATATTGTTTATCAATTGGTGACTGGTGATCCGACTTCTGTTGATCCTTTGTTTAATTCACTTGGTGCGAGTGATGTGGCTGACGTGTCACTTATTAATTCGGACAATGATCAATTAAGTGTGGAATTTGGTGATTCTGCTAATGTTGATGCTGAAAATACTGGTGGTTTTCATCCTATTTTGTTTGTTACAGGAGCTGTTAGTCCTTCACCAATGACTATTCAGGTTGCGGATCTTGGCACAGGGACTGCAACCAGCGGAGTAGATTATAGTTTCCCTAGTCCAGCGACGGTTATTATTCCGGCAGGGGATTATACTGGTGGAATCGATATTGCTCTTCCAGGATTAAATATTATTAATGATAATTTTGTTGAACCGAACGAAACGATTAATTTCCAACTCCAAAATCCTTCGGCTGGTTTGGTTATTGCAGATGCGGACGGAGGCAGTGTTATTGAATCGACGAATACGTATTTTATTAATAATGATGACAATGTTGGGGTTGTCATTACTCCAATCGATGATCTTACGAGTGAAGCGGGTGACACTGGAACATTCCAAATTTCACTTACATCACAGCCAACAAGCGATGTGACGATTGCATTAAGTTCCTCAAATTCTGCTGAGGGAACTGTGCCAGCTTCGATCACAATTACGCCTGCGAATTGGAATAATCCATCCGCAAATGTTGTTACGGTGACGGGTGTTGACGATGTTGTTTCTGATGGAACGCAAACATATTCGATTATTACTGGAGATGTTACTTCTGCGGATCCGAATTATGATGCATTAGATGGTACAACGGTTGTTGATCCTTCTTTCCAAAATCAGGACGATGATGCTCCAGCAATTTTGATGAATGTTGTTTCCAATACCACAACAGAAGGTAGTGGGACTGCAACTGTGCAATTTTATTTGGCGGCGCAGCCGGCTGGTGGTGCTGATGTGACGATTCCGCTTTCAATTAGTAATGGTGCGGAAGGAAGTCTTGGTGGAGTTACACAAATTACGATTGCGAATGCGGATTGGAATAATCCTTCTGCGAATCAGATTACGATTACAGGTGTTGATGATAGTGTGATTGATGGAAATATTGTTTATCAATTGGTGACTGGAGACCCAACTTCGCTTGATCCTGCTTTTGATGGATTGGTTGATACAAGTGTTGCTGATCCATCATTTACGAATCTGGATAACGATACACTTACTGTTGAATTTGTTAACCCAACTGATTTTGGATCCGAAACAGGAGGCCCTTCGCCATATCTTCTTGTTGGTGGGGCAATTTCAACATCAGCTTATACGGTTCAAGTTGCTGATGTTGGAGGTGGAACCGCTACTGTTGGCTCGGATTATAATTTTGCTTCTCCTGTTACCGTTACGATTCCGGCTGGAGATTATACGACTCCTCAGGTCGTACCTTATGTTGGAATTGGGTTAATTGATGATCTTGCGCTTGAACCTCCTGAAACGGTTAATTTTGCACTTCAAAATCCTGTAGGAAGTGTGGTGTTTGGTGATGTGAATTCCGATACGGTCACTCAAACCAGCAATCTTTATACGATCCTTGATAATGAAAATTTGTTGGTATCTGTTGCTGCAACTGATCCAAGTGCGAATGAAAATCCTTCAGACAATGGTCAATTTACTGTGACGATGACTGGTGTAAATAATAGTGGTCTACCAATTACTGTAAATTATACGGTGACTGGAACTGCAACGAGCGGTTCTGATTATGCGGCTTTGAGTGGAACGGTTGATATTCCTGATGGTGCAAACAGTGCGGTTATTACGGTTGATACAACTGGTTTGGATGATCCGTTGTTTGAAGGGAATGAAACGGTGGCGATCACGCTGACTGGTACAAGTAATCCAGCTCTTGGTATAGATCCAGTGGGTGCGAATGCAACGGTTACGATTGGAGATGATGAATATTTGGCTGGTGCAAATATTAACGTTGCTGTTGCTGATCCGATTGCTGCAGAAAATCCTGCAGATGCTGGTTCGTATACTTTAACGATGAGTAAAATAAATAATACTCATGGTCCGATCACAGTTTCTTATACACTTGGTGGTACTGCGGTTGGTGGTTCTGATTACATACCTCTTACTGGAATGGCGACGATCCCTGATGGTTCAGATAATGCTGTGGTTACGATTAATCCTGTGAACGATGCTTTGGTTGAAGGTATTGAAAATGTGATTCTTACCTTGAGCGGCACAGATATGTTAACGGTTACTTTGGGTTCTACAACTGCAGGCGTTGTAAATATTGCTGATGATGATGTTGCTCCGGTGACTCCAGTAACTCCTCCAAGCGGTGGTGGAGGCGGTGGTGGCGGAGGCGGAGGCGGAGGGTCACCTTCTATTATTGTGAATCCACCATCTTCACAGACTCAACAAACTCAACAGAGTCAACAAAACGCACCTGGTCTTTTCTTCACTGATATTCAAGGGCATTGGGCTCAATCATATATTCAAGATCTTCATGATCGATGCCAAGTGAATGGTTATGAAGATGAAGCAGGTAAAGTTCTTCATTTGTTTAGACCTGATATTAAGATTACTCGTGCTGAACTTTTAACAATGGTGATGAAGTGCAGCGACCTTGGTCCGCTTAATCCTACGGTAAAGCCGTTCCCAGATGTTCCAGTCAATGATTGGTCTGCTCCATGGGTTACTCGAGCAAAACAACTGGGAATTATCAACGGTTATGGCGATGGATTATTTAGACCTCATGATTATGCAAGCCGCGCGGAAGCTTTGAAGATTATTCTTTTGAGCAAATACACAATGGCTGATATTGATGCACAGGTTCCAAATGATCTTTGTAAGGATTTAAATGCAAAGGCGTGGTATCCGAAGTATTTCTATTTTGGAGTTAAGAATCATATTCTTGATGGTTATAGAGATGTGAATGGCAATATTACTGGTGTTTGTGGACCGGAAAATGATGTTACAAGAGCAGAATCTGCTAAGATCATTAGTGGTACGACGACGCCAGCTGCTCCGCCACAACTTTAAACTCTTGGATGGCTTTTTTTGTTTACATTTTGAAGTGTAAGGACCGGACTTTATATGTTGGTTTTACGAATGATCTGGAAAAAAGATTGTATGCTCATAATCATTTGAAGTCCGGGGCGAAATATACGAAAGGCAGAAGGCCTGTAAAATTGATATATTCCGAAAAATATAAAACCTTACGGGAAGCCAAACAGCGCGAGTATGCAGTGAAATGTTTAACCCGAAAGGAGAAACTTGAATTGGTGAGGTGAAGGTGTACTATGTTGCCAACGATCAGGAATGATCTTTTTTTGTTAATTTTTTTATGAATACCGCCCCAATTTTTGATGAGGCTTTGGCTGGAATCAAAGCAAGTACACTCAATCTTGATGCTTGGCCTGTTGCCACTGACACGTTTTATCAGGGAAAGTTTAAAGACGCTCTGCTTGCGGTTTTGAACTATATTAACGCTGATTTTGTGAAGAAATATGCAAACGCGGATTTGAGTGAGTTTGCGATTCCTCACGGTTCTTTGACGGTGTACCTGACTATTAAAGATAATATGTGGAAAGTGGAAGCGCCTTTTTTGAAATTGCCGGAAAAGGGTTCGATTCCTTTGATGCGTCAGGTGGCTGAATTGAATTTTGGTACGTTAATTTTGTCTCAGATTTTTGCACGGAACGGAGAACTTCATTTTGAATATTCTGCTCCTTTGGAATTGTGTGAACCTTACAAGGTTTATGCGGTTTTTCAAGAAATCTGCAACAATGCGGATTATTATGATGATTTTTTTATTGAAAAGTTTGGTGCTGAACGTTTAGCCAAGATGCAGGTTCAACAGTTTACGCCCGAACAGCTTGCGACTGCGAATAAAAAGTTTCACGAATATTTGAAAGAAGCTTTGGATTACTGCGCTTTTTTTGAGGATCGTCGTTTGTATGATTATGCTTTGGATGCTTTGTGTATTGGTTTGATGAAGATTGATTATTTTATGGCTCCTCAAGGTTTTTTGCGTAATCAAATTGAAAAATCGATCGGTGATATGTTTGCGAAAAAATCGATGAATGAACTGCTTGCTGATGCCAAAACGAACTATGCCAAATTTACAGCAATGGATGAAGCACAGTTGTTTACGTCTTTGTATATTCCGGAAGTTTTTATTTCCGCAAAAAGCAGAGCTGATGTTCAAGGTGTTCAGAATCGGATGAAAAATGATTATGTTCGCGGGAAAGATCAGTATGCTGGAAACGATTTTATGGGCGCGACATCAACGTTTATGTTCGCGATTTATGACGTTTTGTATCGTTATAATATTCCGCCGTCCTTGTATAAGATTTTCCAAAATGCCCTTACACAAGCCAGCGCTAAGCCGTTTAAGGAGTCTGCGGAAATTTTGTATAACGCCGCGACTTTGATACAGGATATGAAACTTCAAAATTCTTCGACTCCTCAATAATCAGAACATTATTCAGCGAATTATTCCGTGAATTTTTAATTTAAAACTATGAACTCATTCCAAGATATTTGTAAGGCCGTGGTGAAAGTGAACACTTTTTATGGAAGTGGCAGCGGTTTTTACGACAAAGAAAAGGGGATTGTGATTACGAATCATCATGTCGTTTCCGGTTGCAGAAATGTGGCGATTGAAACACAGGATAAGAAAAAAATTGCAGCAAAAGTTGTTTTTATTAATCCGATTGTTGATTTGGCTTTTTTGTTGCCAGCAGAACCGTTGGAAATGGAACAAATCGGGATTCAATCTGTGAGTGATTTGCAAACAATGTCCAAAGTTTCGGTCTTGGGTTTTCCTTTTGGGATGCCGTTTACGATTACTGAAGGGATTGTTTCTTCAACCCGCCAATTGCTGGATGGAAGAAATTATATTCAAACTGATGCGGCTGTGAATCCTGGAAACAGCGGCGGTCCGTTGGTGAATGCTGATGGCAAAGTTATTGGTGTGACAACAAGTAAATTTACCGATGCAGACAATGTTGGATTCGCTCTTCCTGCGGACGATTTGATGCAGGAACTTGCGGCTTTTTCTGAAAATAAAACAATGACGTATTCAGTGAAATGTCCTTCTTGTGATCATCTTTTGTTTGAATCTACGGAATATTGTCCAAATTGTGGTGGAAGTTTGGATGCAAAGGCACTTTTTTCTGAAGTTGCTTTGACGCCTTTGGAAATTTTTGTGGAAGATGCGTTGAAAAAATTGGGCATTGATCCGGTGATTGCGCGTTCCGGATATGATTTCTGGGAGTTTTATCATGGCAGTGCTTTGATTCGTGCTTTTGTTTTCCGCGATAATTATTTGTATGTCACATGTCCGATTGCGAAGTTACCGAAAACGAAAATCGATGAATTGTATAAGTATGTTTTGAGCAATCCTGTTCCTCCATACTATTTTGGAATTCGTGGCAATGAAGTGTTCTTGTCTTACCGCATTCATTTGAATGATTTCCAGTCTTCACATCGCGAACCGATTCAGGAAAATATTATGAATTTGGCGAAAAAGGCTGATGAAATGGATAATTTCATGATTGAAACGTATGGTTGTGAACCTTCGGAATTCATGAATTCGCCTTCGGCTCCAAAAGCTGCGTAGGGCTTTGCTCTATTCGGAATCAGGTAAAAATGATATAATAATATTTCGTATTTGAAGTATTTTTATGGCTATTGAACGTGTCACTCCTGGTCAGGTTGAAGCAATTATTAAGGAAAAAGGTAAAGAAGCTGAAGTGAATAGCGAGGAAATTACGGCGATTGTTGATGGAGTGAATTCTTTGATTGAGAAAGCGATTAAAACAAAGAATGAAGGCGTTTTAAGAAGTGCAGAGGTTATGGTTGAGACTGAACTTCGTAATCTTGAAAGAAAGCGTTTAAAGGAAACATTGATTCCTCAAATTCGTAGTTTGCTTGCTGAAGGTGCGGCTCTTTATAAAAAGGTTATTCCGAATGGGAGTTTTTTTAAGTGGGATGAAACAACTCCTGCAGCGAGAGAACGATCACTCAAAACTATTTCACAGGCCTTGGGTGCCAGAAACGGTATGATGGTAAGAAAAGAAATGGGTGAAGAAGTTTGGACTCAGGAAGAGACGATTTTGGTTCGTTTGAGGGCTTTACTGAAATCGTTCACGTATTTTATTGAGGATTTTGACTTGGATTCTAAAAGCGATGGGATTATTGGAACTTCGTGTGTCACGCTTGAAATCAAAACTTTAAGAGCTGGAGAACTTGTTCCTTGCAAAAAGGAAACGATTTTGATGGTGTATCCAACAGGTCGTGTTCAATTGAAAGATCGTCCAGGACAAACGATTATTCATAATATTTTCCCGAATCCGGAAGCGGCTAAAAAGCGCCATCCAGGTTGGAATATTGATATGTCTTCATCGAGTTAAAAAGCCGTTGCGATCACGATAATTCCGATAATTGCAAAAAGAACGCCACTGATGATCTGGGTTTTTTTTGGTGAAATGATTTTGCTCACAAATGATCCGGAAAATGCGGCGATTAAGGTGACGGCCCATAATGCTCCGAGTGATCCGATGAAAACGGAGACGGGATGGCCGGTTTGTGCCACGAGTGCGGCGGTTGCAAGTTGGGTTAAATCTCCGAATTCTGCTGCAAGAATGACGAGAAAAACGGTGAGCCATGGTGGATAATGTTTTTTCTTTTCCAGGTTCACATCTTTTTCTTCTTCTTTTTCCATTTCGTCTTCATCGCGGCGGAAAGCTAAGAATGAGAAGATTAAAAATCCAACGCCTGCAGCAATATGAACAGGTTGTGCCGGTAAAAGCGTGAGAATGCTTCCTGCAAAAATGGCGATGATGGTTTGAACAAGCAATGCTAACCATGAACCAAGAATAACCTGGCCTGGTTTGTATTTTGTGGCTAAAACTAATGATGCAAGCGCGGTTTTGTCTGGAAGTTCGGCGAGAAAAATAATTCCGAACGTGGAGAGAATCATTGGAATGGAGAAGTCGAGCATTTGTTTGGGAAATGGTTATTGTTACTTTGGTAATTTAGCACATTGCCAAAATCTTTTCAGGAGGTTATATTGCTGGACGTTGTTTATTGTAAGCCAAAAAATATCTATGTCTAAAAATATTGTTTTAGTTTTAACGCGTGATCAGGAAGAGTTTGCCGCAAGATTACAAAGTCTGGGTCTTCCAGATTTGGAAATTCTTGCTCCAAAAAATGATGCGGAAATTTTGGAAAATATTGAGAAGGCGAATATTTTGCTCGGGAATCCGCCAATGGCAAAAAGTTATATCAATAAGGCAAAAAATGTTGTTTGGATGCAGTCTTCTTTTGCCGGGGTTGATGCGATGAATGAAAAAGATTTACGTAAAGATTATGTTTTGACGAATGTAAAAGATACGTATGGTCAACCAATGGCTGAGTATGTTTTGGCATATATTTTAATGTTCGAAAAAGATGTTTTGGTACATATGAATTTTCAAAAGGATAAAATGTGGAAACAACGTCCGGCCCATGTGTTAGCGGGGAAAACGGTGTGTATTTTGGGAACTGGATCGATTGGCCGCGAAATCGCAAAGGTTTTAAAATCTTTTGGAATGAAAGTTTTTGGGTATAAAACGCAGTATGAAAAAGTGGAATTTTTTGATGAAATTTATACTCGCGAAAAATTGGGAGAGTTTTTGGGAGCGGGGGATTATGTGGTGAGCGTTTTGCCACGCACTGTTGATACTGATGATTTTTTTAATCGTGAAACGTTTGCGATGATGAAATCTTCCGCAGTGTTTATGAATATCGGCCGCGGGAATGCGGTGAATGAAGCCGATTTAGTGGAAGTGATGAAAGGAAAAATTATTGCAAAAGCGGTTTTGGATGTGTTCAAAGAAGAGCCATTGCCTGCGCAAAGTGAGTTGTGGCATATGCCCGGTGTTTATATCACACCGCATTTATCGGGTTATGTGATTAATGATAAGATTTTTGAAATTTTTGAAGAAAATTATCGTCGGTTTGTAAAAGGCGAGGCTTTAAAATACCAGGTGGATTTTGCGAAAGGGTATTAAAAATCTCTTTATTGGGTTTCAGATTTTAATTAGTTTTGTTCCAATGTGTGCGATTTTTGGTTGTGGAGCATTTGTTGAATTTGCTCTTTTTGTTGAGGTTTTACGTTGCCCCAAAGTTCTACAAATGGATGAATGGCAATGCCGCCGCGAGAACTGAATTCGCCGTAGATTTGAAGATAGTGCGGTTGGGTGAGTTTGAATAAATCTTTGGCGATGCGATTGGTGACGTCTTCGTGGAATTCGCCGTGATTGCGGAAACTGAATAAATATAATTTGAGACTTTTGCTTTCGACGCAGAGTTTGTTTGGAACGTATCGAATAATAAATCTTCCCCAGTCTGGTTGGCCTGTGACAGGGCAAAGTGACGTGAATTCGTTGCAGATGAGATTGATGACGTAAAGATTTTCCGGATGTTGATTTTGAAATTTTTCTAAAAGTTCCGGAGCGGGTTCATCAAAAATATAGGGAGTTTTTTTGCCTAATGATTTGAGGTTTTTGGAATCTGAACCAGACATGATGTGCTTGGTTTTTTTTGATGATGACATGTTATTGAGTTAATGGATCGATGAGTCCGTTTTGTTCAAAAGCTTCGGCTCGTTCTACACAACTTCCGCAATTGTTGCAGGGCTTTTCGCCGCCTTCGTAACAGGTCCAAGTGTGCTGAAAAGGTACTCCCAATGCGTGGCCTTTGGCAACGATTTTTGTTTTGCTCACATTTAAAAATGGGGTGAGGATTTTGAAATCACAATCATTGGCAAGGCTTAATGTTTGTTGTTGTGATGCGATAAATTCGGGACGGCAATCAGGGTAAATAAAATGGTCGCCTGCGTGAACGCCGAGTCCCAGTGCGTGAATGTTTTTGGAAATTGCGTAGCCAGCAGCAATGTTGATCATGATGGCGTTGCGGTTTGGAACGATGGTTTGTTTCATGTTTGCTTCTTCGTAATGGCCATGAGGAGTTGCAATGTTTGCGCTTGTTAGTGAGCTTCCTTGAAGGAGTTCATTGAAGTTGGTGATGTCGATAATTTTATGGGGAATGTTGAGTTCTGCGCAGATTTTTTTGGCACTTTCAATTTCACGTTTGTGACGTTGGCCATAATCGTATGTGACTGCTTCAACGATTTCGTTGTCTTGTTTAAGGTCGTAGAGAGCGGTTGCGGAGTCTAATCCGCCTGATAAGATGAAAAGAATTTTCATGTGGCGCGTTGATTTCCAAAAAGATAAATGTGCAAACGTGGAGTGAATTTGTAGCCGCGTTTAATGCAGTAGGAGAGTGCATCTTCGTATTTTTCAGCCATTTTGGCAAGAGTTGTTCCTTCGGGCATGATATAAATTGGGGTTTGTGGTGTGTTTTTGTTCGATTTGAGAAGGTTTTCTTGGAGAAAGTTGTCGATCAACGTTTCGCTGTTTTTATTCACATAAACGAATTTTAAAACGGCATTTGGGTAAAGATGTACTTTGTAAGGTTTGTTTCCGCTGTCCTCAAGTTTTGGGGAGATGTTGAAAGAAATTTTTTGGTTGTTTGGAATGTCCGCGGAAAGTGGCTGACTGCCATTCGTTTCGAATTCGATTTCCAGGTTTTGGAAAAATTCGTGTTTTAATAATCTTGTTAATTGTTGTTGCTGCAATAATGGTTCGCCACCTGTGATGACGATATTTTTAATCGATGTGCCTTTATGTAAAGATTGGAGTTGTTCAATAATCCATTCGTCGGAACGGGCTATGTAATCGGTAAAACCTTGTTTCCAGGTGTATGGTGTGTCGCACCAGGTGCATTGCAAATTGCAAATGCCAAGACGCAAAAAAAGTGAAGGAGTTCCGATCTTTGCTCCTTCACCTTGAATGCTTTTGAAGATGTCTGAAACGAAAAGTTTTTGATTATTCATGTTCAATTGTGCCCTTCGGCCTCTACTTTTTGGCCTGTTCCTTTAAAAGATTTCTAATTTCGGTAAGAAGCTGAACTTCCTTGGTTTCGTGTGGAGTTGGTTTTTCTTCTTCTTTTTTCTCTTCTTGTTTTTGCTTCTTTTCTGCGCGTTCTTTCATGGTGTTGATGATTTTAATCGCAACAAAAAGAGCAAAGGCGATGATGATGAAGTTGATGAAAACCTGGATAAAGTTTCCATAATTAATACTGACAGCGTCGTTGATGATTTTTCCTGATGGATCTGCAACTGCATCTTTAAGCACTAATTTGAAATCAACGAATTTGATTCCTCCGATTAATAATCCCAAAGGCGGCATGATCAAATCGTTCACCAATGACTGAACGATGGAGTTAAATGCCGTACCGATCATGATACCAACAGCCATGTCTAAAACATTGCCTTTTGCAGCAAATTTTTTGAATTCATCGAAGAATTTTTTCATGCTCGAGATATAAAGATCGGGATCAGCCATTTTTAGGAATTACGATTTTGATTCTTGAGAAGCGATGAGTTGTTTCATCAAATCAGAAGCTTTGCCGATTTGAGTATCCATGAAAATAACTTTCTGATTTGGAGTCATACCAATGCTTTTGAGGGTGTCCAAATATTGTGTGAGTGTCAAAATTGCCATGATTTCTTTTGATTCCTGATGTGTAGCGCTCTTCATGATTTCGAAAGATTCTTTGAGACCACGGGAAATAGCTTCACGTTCCAAAGCGATACCTTCACCTTGTAATTGTTTGCGGATCTTATCAGCTTCAGCTTCTTTTACTGCCTGAATTTTTGTTGCTTCACCTTTGTTTTCTGCAGCTTTTCTGAGCTGTTCTGAAGCTACTACTTCACTCATGGCTTGAGTAATTGTTGTTGGGAAGTTTACGTTAATGATCTGGAAACTTTTGATGATGATGCCCCATTCTTCCATTTGTTTTTCGAGATCAGTTTTGATGTGAAGAGCGAGTTCTTCTTTCTTTTCCAAAATGCCTTCATGAGTTTCTTTTGCAATGTACGTACGGAGTGAGTTTTCGATAATCGCACCGATGGATTGATCACGGCTTTGGAGAACGTATGTGAATCTTTTAACACCTTCTTCGCTTGAATCTACTGCGTAAATAAGGTTTGTTGCAACATCAACAATAACTTTATCTTTTGATGGATATTTGCCGTTGATGGCGAAGTTTTGCTGACGAAGAGAAATTTTTGCAGCAATTCTTTCCAAAAGTGGTACTTTGAAATTCATACCAGCTGTCATCAAACGTTCAAATTTACCAAGATATTCAATAACGAACACTGTGTTTTGTTCAACAACACGAATGTTTTTGAAGATGAAAAGTATGATGATGAAAATTACGAGTAACGTTACGAATCCGAAGAAACCGCCGTCCATAAAATTATTGGTTAAAAAATGAATAAAATTGTAGGAATTATGATAGGGCCTAGCCCGACTTCAACACGAGCATATACGGGTTTTTTGAATATGACAACTCGTTGTTACTTCGTTGCGATAATTGCCAAAATATGGTAAAATAATAAGAAAATAAAATTTATTTACAAAAACAAATATGAACTTCAAGGATTTTTTAAAAAATAAGAAGAACAAGCCATATTTTTATGGTTTTGGAGCTTTGGTTTTAGTGGTTGTAGCGGGTTCGACTTTCTATTTTTCGAACGGAACTTTGTTGAAAGGGCAAATTCCGGCAAGTTTTACGAAGGATACGGATGTGACTTGTGTGGGAAAAGTTGCAACAACATACAGCGATAAGTCCATTAAATCGGCAACCTGGACGGTTTCGCAAAAAATTTATAATCAGGAAGCGGGAACGAAACAGTTTTGTGTCTGGCCAACGAATGGTAATGCAACTTGCGGTCCTGCTGTAAATTCAACAAATCAGTTTCCACCAGCAAATCCAAATGTTATTACCGTTTCTTATCCTCAAGGTACCCAAAGTGTGACTGTTTCACCAAGTGCGACAAATAGTGGTACTCCGCTTTATTCTAAAAGGGGAGTTGATTGTTCTGTAAATGCAGTAACAACACCTCCGCCTGCTGCACCAACATTATTGTTACCGGCGAATGGTGCTACGAATGTTTCAAAAACAATGATGCTTCATTGGACTCAGACTGCGCAAATTGCTCTGTATCGTGTTCAAGTTTCTACGGATGCAGCATTTACTTCTCCGCTTGTTGATTATGGCTCATTGAGTACAAATGGCTATACGCTTTTATCTACAGATCAACTTCAAGATAATAAGAAATATTACTGGCGTGTAAATACTCAACTTATTACTGGAACAAGTCCTTGGTCTACGGTTTGGTCTTTCACAACAGCGCCTGCGGGTTCAGCTACAGGCACGGCAAGCTGTTCGGGTACTCAAACTCCACCAAAGGCTGGAGATACGAACATGACTGTGAATTGGAAAATAAAAATGACTGGAGTCACTGATCCGATTTCTACGATTTCTTGGACGAATGTTATCAATGGAAGTGTTCCAGCAGATGGTGAACAAACAAATGTTACGTATGATCTGAGTCAAATTAGTGCGGCAATATTCCCAACGGTGCATTTTACAAATAATAAAACTCTTCCGGGTCAACTTTGTACCCTTAATCTTCAAAAACCGGGTCCAGCTCCTGCAGCAGTTGTTGCTCCAACAAATTTGGCATTGGGCCCTGTAACTCCAAATGGTGCAAATTATGATTTGTCTGTTCATTGGGACGCTGTTCCTGGTGCGACTGTTTATTTTTTGAAAGCTTCAACAACCGCTGGTGGACCATATGCTGTTGTTCAAACAACGCCATCAACATCAGCTTCGTTTTTGAGTGTGGCGCCTGGAACGTATTATGATGTTGTGACAGCTTCAAACGGAGTTACTGAAAGTGCGAACTCTTCAGAACTTACTGCTGTTGTTCCACCAAATGTTACTGCTCCTCCACAACTTACTTCTTGTACTGCAACACCTGGTGCAATTATTAATGGAGATGAAATTCCTGTTCATTGGAAAGCGAATATTACAGGAACAATGACTGCTCAGTACGGTCTTAAATGGACGAGCGGTGCGTATAGCGATTTTTCATCAGCAGAAGGAGACAATAGTTTCACGGTTGGTGATCCAAATCCATCAGCGACAATTGCTTTGTATGATATGGTTTTGAATCAGCAAATTGGTGCTGCAGTTTCATGTACTGCTCAGTTACCAACTCCTGCTGCTCCAAATCCTCCTCCAGCTCCGCCGGTTGCACCTCCGGCTCCAGTTGCTCCGCCAACCCCTCCAGCGTTTAGCCCAACTCCTGCTGCGGTTTCTACAAGTTGTACTATGTTTAAAGATGTATCACCAAATGATCCTGATTGTGCGGCCATTGGTTATGTAAACAGTATTGGTGCGATGACCGGAAATCCAAATGGTACGTTTGGTCCGAATGCTTTGTTGCAACGTGATCAGGTGGCAAAAATTGTTTTGATTGCTGCCAGACTTTTTGATGTGAGTTCTAATTATTGTAGTTCTGAGCCATTCCCAGATGTTTCTTCTTCTGATTGGTCTTACCAATATATTTGTGATGCTTCTTCAGTCGGCGTTGTCACGGGTTATCAATCTGGTCCGGATAAAGGTTATTATCGGGCTTCCAGAAATGTGACTCGTGCTGAATTCTTGGCGATTTTGTTAAGAAGTCTTGGGGATCAGGTTCCTGGCAATGATGTTGCTTCTTATGACGATGTTTCTGCTGGTCAATGGTATAGCGGTTATGCTGCATATGCTCGTCAGCATGGTTTGTTTACAGGTTCTAATTTGAGTCCAACAAGCTTTACATCACGTCGTGAAGTTGCGCGTGTTCTTTATGCACTTTATAAGCAAGGAAAGATTTATTAAGCCTTACAGCCTTGGGTGAGGTGAAAATTCAATGAATAAGAAAAGGACCCTTCTTGCGAAGAGTCCTTTTCCTTCCTTACCCCAAAAATCTGTCGTATTCTTTTTAAGGCTCCTCTGAGAATGGAATGTTTTTCGGAGCTGCACCTATACATACGCGGCAAGGTTTTTTTTGGGTGCACTTAATTTTTAGATTCGTGCGAATGACCGCGTTTGAGCTTGAGGTGATGGTTGAAGCGTTGAGTTTATGATTGATATGGCCTACAATCCCCGTGATGACTTCTGAACAAGCTACAATTAAGCCCGCTCAGCCAGCAAAATTTCATTCGCAGCAATTGGATATTGTGAAAGCGTTGGGGATTTTTATGGTCGTGGGTTTTCATTATTTTCCTGGAAGTCTTGGTTGGCATTTGGACGTGATGCCTGCGGGTTGGTTTGAACAGTATTGGAGCACGCCGGATGCTTTTACACCTCTTCATATTTTGCAGTTTTTGGAATCGTATTTTTATGTTGGTGTGAATTTTTTTGTGATAGCTTCTGGATTTGGGCTTTATCTTTCTTATTTAAAATCGGGAAAAAAGAAAATTGATTTGAAAGAGTTTTTTATGAAGCGCGTTTTACGTTTGATGCCAGCGGCGTTGTTCGCCATTGTTGTTGTGTTTTTTGTGAAGTGGATATTTTTGGGAGAAGTGGTGACCAAAGATTTTGTGACAAATTTTTTTCCATTTTTGGGAGGTTTAAATCTTTTTTATAATCCATGGTTTTTCCCTCCAATCAATGGTGATTCATGGTTTTTGGGTTTGATTATTCAGCTGTATTTATTTTTTCCTTTGCTGGTTTGGTTGTATGAAAAAATTGGCGAAAAAAAGTTTTTGATTTTGTTGTTGGTTACTTCGATTGCGTTTAGAGGTTTGTATTATATTTTTTGGAAAGATACGATCAGCAGTTTGAGTTATGGCTTAAGCATTGGAAGATTGTTTGAATTTGGTTTTGGAATGGTGTTGGCACATAAGTTTTTTGAAAAGAAAAAATTAAGTCCGTGGTGGATTTTGACGATCTTTTTTGGACTTGGATATTTTTGGCCATGGAGTTTTCCTTTTGCCGATGGGCTTTTGGGTGTTGGAGCTTTTACTTTGGTTTGGTTGCTCGCAGAAAAACTTCCTCAGTGGTCAGGTTGGGCAAAAATTGCATTTCAAAGTTATTTGATCTTTTTGCTTCATCATCCGTTTGTGTGGATTTTGGAAAAATGGGGTTTTCATCAAGAGACAAGCTGGTTAGGCATTGCCGTTCTCTTTGCGTTGTTTATATTTAGTTATTGGTTCGCCAAAGTTGCCCAATCGGTTTTGGATTGGATCACTAAACAAATCGCCAAGGTTTTTGGCAAACGTAAGGTTCAGGCGGCACATTAGATAGTCAGTGGTTAAGGCACACTTACTGGAAGAATTGAGTTTGCTGAATTTAAGATTTGGGCTTTTTTGCCATTTCCGTTTCCACCTGAAGAGCTCGGAACAAAAGTGCTGGTTGTTGGTGATGGAGTTGGCGTAGGTGTTGATGGGTTCGTCATGATTGGCGAACTGTAAATTGTTTGAGTGTTTGTATTTGGTTGAACCGTTGATGAAGAGATCATGATGTTGAGATTTGCAGTGCCAACGTATCCAGCATTGTCAAAAACTTTCGCAGTGATGACATGTTGGGTTCCGTTTGGTTCATTGTTCGACAAACGAATCAAACCGTCATATGGGGCAACAACTGTCTTGTATTTGAATTCATTGTCCAAATAGAATTCCACGCGATTTACCTGGCTTGGAGCACTTACACTGACCGTCACATTGAGTTTGGTTCCCGTTGCGATGTTTGAACCATTCGCTGGACTAGTGAAACTAATTTTTGGACTGTTCAAAGAGTTTTGAGCATTGCGTCCCGGGCAGCTTTCTGTTGGAGGCGGGCCGATGATTAATGATGGGTTGTTTGGATCTGCAACAACGCCAACATTGTCTTGAAGCCATTGTTGTACTCCTTTTTCCCATTGTGGATATGGGGCGATATCGTGCTGGTTCATGTAGTAGACTTTTTTCTTCATTTCTTCCGGAGTGAATTCGTTCGCAAGTTTTCCACAAAGCATATCGATGTCTACAACTTGGTAACTGTCGTCAATCGTTGTTGGTGCATTGAAGCTTGCAAAAACATCTGTAGTGATTTGATCCGGAGGAGTGAGCGGGCTTGGCAATAATCCAGTAGCTTTGGAAATTTGAACTTCTTTAATGCCATCTGGAACAGGGAAGTCTTCTTCCGGAGTTCCATCCAATGCTTGCGTCATGAACGCTTTCCAAATTGGTGCAGCTGTTGAAATTCCATCAGCAGCAAGGCTTACAGTTCCATCTTTATTGGTGTCGTTATTTCCGGTCCAAACTCCAGCGACTAATCGTGTTGTATAGCCAAACGTTAAAAGATCATTTGGGAAGTACACTTTTTTGCCATTCACGTTTTTGTAACCGTTTGATGTTCCTGATTTAGCAGCATTGATTTGGCCTGGAACCGTCATGTTCGGACTTAAACGAACTGAAGTGTCAGAAAGAATGCTGGTAATAAGATATGCAATTTGAGGATCCAAAACAGGTTGGCCTTCATCTGGTTGCCATTGTTCAAGTACGTCGCCTTTGTTGTTCGTAATTTTAAGAATGGTTGTTGGTTCATGACGAACGCCGCCGTCTGCAAAGACACTGTACGCAGAAACCATGTCAATTAAGCGTACTCCTGCAGCACCAATGGCGAGCGGGTAACCATATGAATGGGTTGGATCACTTTGAAGTTCCTGGAAATTAATGCCCATTTTTTCTGCCAAAGCAATGATCGGATCTTGTCCGCCACCAAGGAAATACGCTTTGATTGCAGGAATATTTCTGGATTGGCCGAGCGCTTTACGAATCGTCATTGGACCCCAGAATTTTCCATCAAAGTTTTTTGGAGAATCTCCACCGAGTTGCAAAGGTGAATCGAATACAACAGATCCTGGTCCGTATTGACCGTAAAATGCCTGAGCATACACTAATGGTTTAAATGAAGAACCTGGCTGGCGGTAAGCAATTGCAACGTTCACATTTCCATCAACTGTTTTGTCATCGTAATCACGAGAACCAACCATGGCCAATACCTGTCCTGTTTTTGGATCCATTGCAACCAGTGCAGCGTTTTTATCGTTATATTTTTTTTCATTCGCAAGAGCACCATCTTTTACCACTTTTTCTGCAATGTTCTGGAGTTTTGGATCGAGGGTGGTGTACACGCTTAAACCTCCGTTTTCAACGACGTCTTTGCCATATTTTTCTTCGAGTTGGCCAAGAATATAGAAGATGAAATGTTGATGTTGGAAAGCTTCTTTATATGGTTTGATGAAATCGGGTTTTTGCATTTCGGCCAAAGCATCATTCATTTGTTGGTCATTGATATAACCAAGTTTGTCCATACGTTTGAGCACGAGATCACTGCGTCCCTGAATGTAGATTGTTTTTGTATCAGAGAGTTTTAAGTTTGCACCGATTAAACCACGTAAGAATTCCTCATCTTTTAAATCTGCTTCGCTTTGAATGTTTCTTGAAGTGAGTTCTTCTGGAGTAAATTCTTTGGTAAGTGTTGAAAATTTATATTGGCCGTACGGGTCATAATAAGCCGGACGTTGTGGAATGGAAGCCAGTGTTGCGCTTTGTGCTAAATCAAGATCTTTGGCTTTGATGTCGAAATATGTTTGTGAGCCTTTTTCAATACCGTACGCACTATTGCCGTAAGGAATTTTGTTTAAATAGAGTTCAAGAATTTTTTTCTTATCAAAAGTTTGTTCAAGTTGAACTGCCAAAATAAGTTCCTGGATTTTACGTCCAAGCGATTTTTCATTCGTGAGGAAGGTGTTTTTAATATATTGTTCCGTGATGGTTGAAGCTCCACGTTCTACGCCGATGTGTAAAATGTCGCCAACAGCTGCGGTTACAAGTCTTGTGAAATCGAAACCTGGATGTTGCCAGTAACTATCATCTTCAATTGCGACTGTGGCATCAACCAGCTTTGGAGAAATTTCGTCGTAACTTACATACTGACGATTTTCATCACCATGTTTTACGTAAATAATATTTCCTTCACGATCATAAATGGTTGTTGATTGCGGAATGGAAATTTTATCCAAATCGTGAACGTCCGGTAAGCCTGCACTGAAATAGGCGATCAATAAACCCATTGTGAGTACGCCAAACAAAAAAAGACCGACCAAAGCCAATCCAATTAAGAAGAGAATGTGTTTAAGGTCAGGTTTTTTGTTGAATTTACGTTCATTAAATTCACGTGAGCCACGGTGGATATGGCCTACTTGTTTTTTGCCGAATTTTTGACGGAAAAAATCCTTAATTTTTTCGATAGTATTCATACTGGTCGCCAATGAGACGTTTTGGGCACTTTGTACTTATTCGTGGTCTGAATAATAACAAAATCATCACAAATATTCAACCGGAGCACCTTGACGGGACTTTGTCGATAAATTTAAGCTTTTGTGGCTTCTTCCCAACGTTTTTTTAATTCGTTGAAGTCGGTGATGAGAGTTGGAAGGTCTGGACTTGTAAATCCTTCGGGCAATAATTGGAATGCTAGATCGATTTCTTGGATGTATGCATCCGGATCACGGCTTTTTTTGTAACCAGTATCTTCGGGTTCTAGATTTTTGACTGGTGTAGATAGTAATCTTTTCATCATTTCAAAAACGTTTTTCGCATACGTGCAGATCATTGTTTTATGGACTTCATCTAAACGTCTTTTTATTTTTTCTATGTCGGCTTCTTCTGCGCCTGTTTGGCGCCCTAATTCCATGCATTCATGGGATTTTATTAAAAAGAATGATTGAGGTAAATACAGTCCTTGGTCCTGCAATTTTGTTATGATTTTTTCTGCATGATCTAAAGCAATTGGAGCCGTGGTTTCATCCAAATATTTTTTATAGCCGATAATTTCTGGTTCATCCAGTCCTGCAGTTTTACCTTTTTCAATTGTTTCCAGAATTTTTTCGTAACAATAGGTGGGTTCTTTTTCCATGGTATTTTCTTTTGCATAATTTTCTTTCATTTTTTGGATTTCGTCCTGAATAATTTTTCTCCATGCTGATTTTATTTTTTCATTGAAAGATTCTTCGATGGCTGCAATTTCTTTTTCGTCTACCCCCGATGCTCGCGCAAAAATTATTTGTTTGTTGAATGATCTCACATTGTGTTCAAGGCCGTAGGAATCACCGGAACGATCTATTTGATTGAGTATTTCTTCAAGTGATTTTTTGATGAGTATCGGTTTTATCTTTTCAAAACGTGCCTTGAGTTCGTCGATTTTTGGTTCACATGCAGCGTTTCTGGATGCAATTTCAAAATTTTCATTGAGTGCATTTATTTCTGATTCAAGATAGATAGTTTTTTGGGAGTCAGGTTTTTTGCTTTGGGCTTCAAGGAAGCTCATTGTTCTTTCGTTTTTTGTCACGGCAATGAATGGCTCAAGTTCATCTAAATCACGTTCAAAATTGGCTAAAGTTTTTTCATCGGCCCCGGCTTTTTTAGCTTTTTTGATTAATTTTTTGACGTTTCTTACCGGATCTCCATGATGCATAAAGTACTGTCCGGTTTTGAAATTTTCGATGTGTTTTGCAATATTATTGACCAATATTTGAGGAATATTTTTTTCTAACTCATCTTGAAGTGTGGTCATTTCGTTTTGATCTGCGCCCTTTTCTATGGCTTTGCTGATGGTGTCTTTTATCATTTCAATCTCGTCTTCGCTAAAGTTGATGACGTCTTTTCCCTTAGCTCTTTTGATGTCTCTTTTTGCTGTTTCACCCAACGCTTTTCCTTCCAGGGCTGCGATTCGTTTTTCTACCTCAGTTTTTTTTGATTCTTTTATTTCCGGGTTTTTTTGTGGGTCATTAATTGTGGCTTTAATTAAAGCTGCGAATTCATCTTTTATAGTGAACAATTGAAAATCCAAAAAAGGTGTTGTTACCTCTTTTTTTTCCAAAAGTGTTAATTTTGCTTCAACAAGTTTTAACCCAGTTTTTTTTCTTTCCATATTTTTCTAATAAATGAATGGAGCGCTTTTGTAAGGCAATACTTTAATATATAATTTTTGTTTTGTCAATGCTGCTATTGTGTATGAAAGCTGGATGTTTGATTGTGATTATTCCTCGCGATTGGTACAATTTGACGTGATCTTATTTTTTTATATTTTTGCTTATGATGACGCTGAAACAACTTTATGATAAATGCTTGGAATTGGCTATTGAGCGCGGTCCGCGCAGTAAGGCGGATGTTGTTGATCAATTAAAAAGAATCCGTGAAGATTTCAAAAAATTGGACGATAAAAAGAAAGAGTATTTTGATGAAGAGAGTATGACGAACCCTTTTTTGGACAGCCGTATTGAGTTTGGTGATCCAAAAACTCAGTTGAAACGCATCATGGTTGGTATTGATATTTCTGTTGGTGAAATTTTGGTTGCGAACGAATTGAACAAAGGCGCGAAAAAAATTGATGCGGTCATTGCGCATCATCCAGAAGGTCGTTCACTTATTGATTTAACGCGCGTGATGGATTTGCAGGAAGATATTGCAATGCTTGAAGGTGTTCCTGTGAATGTTATTGAAAAATTGATGGGTGTGAGAATGGGGGATTTGAACCGGGGTCTTCATGCGCATAATCATTATCAGGTTCCGAATGCTGCAAAACTTTTGGATATTCCTTTTGCTTGTTTCCACACATTTGCGGATAACAATGTGTATTGGTTTATTAAAAAATATATTACTGCTAAGAAACCAAAATATATTAGTGATGTGATGGATGCTTTGATGGAATTGCCTGAATATCAGATGGCGAAAAAAATGGGCAATGGTCCGATGATGTTTGTTGGCCATGAAAAAAACCGTGTCGGAAAAATTTCTTTCTCTGGATTTACCGGTGGAACTTCTGGTTCAAAAGATATTTATGAAAAGATGGCTGCAGCTGGTGTTGGTACAATTCTTGCGATGCATATTCCAGAAGAACACCGAAAACTTGCTGAAAAATATCACATCAATGTGCTTATTTGTGGCCACATGGCGAGCGACAGTCTTGGTGTGAATTTGTTGATGGATGAAGCCGAAAAGAAAGGCGTTGAAATTGTGCCTTGTGGTGGATACCTCCGTGTGAGCCGTGCGAAGAAGAAGTTGTTTTAAGCTTCGTTTGTGTTTTAGGAATCCGTTCGGGCCCGCACAATTAAGTACGAGCCCTCCACGGTTGTTCAATATCGCGTCAGCGACTTGAGCGATGCAATTTTAGTTGCAGTCAGAAGTGATGAAGCAAAAAGCGATGAAAGTATTGTAAGGAAAAAGCCAAGGTAAGTTTTTCAGTAGAGGCTGAAGGCCTGGCGCTTGTACGCCAGGAAAGCCCCGTTGGACTGTCCCCAGCAAGCCAAGATCAGCTGGTTGCCCTTGCAGAGCAGCTGGTAGCTGTTCTTTGGAGAGGACGTCAGGTGTTCTTCCGTGAGAGCGGCGATGAGCTTCGGCTCGCCAGTGAGGCGTCCGTGGTTGTCGAACCCAAGCATCATGATGCTGTTGTTCGAGAAGTAGTAGATCTCCTTGGCGCCCCTAGAGACGGCGATCGCGTGGACCCTCTTGTTGATCGATTCGCTCCGGTAGTAGCCGCGGTGAGAATCGTACTTTCCGTACTCGAAGATGCCATCGGAGATCCCGAAGATCACGTTTTCGCCCTCAGGTCCGAGGACGAGGGCGAGGCAGGTCACCTTTTCCTCATCCATGTCGATTTCCCGGTAGAGGGGTTCAGTGACGATGCCGCCGTTCCGGGTTTCCCCCGGGTTGTGATAGAAGACCTTTCCACTCGCGGAGAGGGTGAAGGTCGTCCGGCCGTTGCCCGTGAAGCGGCTATCGAGAGTCTGGAGCTGCGTGTTCGTCATGGTCGTGATCTTTGGATCGTGTCGCCACGACCACTCACCCTTCTTGCTTCCCCGATAGACGGTTACGAACCGCGGGGGTGCAGCGAAGGCATGGCGAAGCTTGCGATCGCCCCCCATAGCCATGTTGTGGAGGGCGTAGTTGAGCGCCTTGAGCGTGTCGGCAGGAAGATCTCCCGTGAGCGTGAGGCGCACGCGGCGCTTGTCTTCCTCCTGGACGCACTCGATGCTCTTGATGAACACGGTGTTTACAGGAGGCGCTTCGGCCTCGCGGTTCACGATCTTGAAGATCCAGCGCCCGTCGTATCGAGCGGTCGGGGAGGGCGGGATTTCCTTGAGGTGCCTGCATTCCCCGATCTCGCCGCAGGTCTCGCAGGACTTGCCGTCCTGCATGTCAGACCATCGCCTGATGGGTTTCCCTTCCTTGGCGGGCGGGACCCACCCGATCATCTCCACGTGGAGGAGACCGGTGCTCAGAAGCACGTCGAGCGCGGTTGCGCTCTCGACAATCCGGAGTCCATTCTGGTTGCTGCTCGGGGACTCGTGCGTCAAATCGCTCATGTTCGTTCTCCTTGCGACATTCGTCGTCGCACTTGCGTGTACTTTGGAACTTACCAATATGGCTTGTTCCCACTACTTTCACCGTTTTTTCAAACAACCCACGGGCGCACTCTTCTCCTTTGTTATGAGGAGCGCCACGTTGAGGGAATATTTAAAAGATTGGCTGCCATACGTCAAATTGGGAGTTTTTATAGAAAACTTCATGGATTTCATGAATTTTTAGCCTGGAGGTTTAAGGTTTTATAAATTTTTTATATTTTTTAACGTTTTTTATAAAAAAATTTAAACTTTAAACCAGTTGACGATAACTGCTAATTGTTGTTTAACACCTATTTTTCTAGCCTTTTCTCACTTCTCCGCCAAGTTTTTGGAGTTCACTGAAGACTTTTTCTTGGATTTTTTTGGATTCTTCGTCAGTGAGCGTGCGGTCGTCAGCTTGGAGTAAGATGCTGAAAGCTAAAGCTTTTTTGTCTGCCGGGATATTGCTTCCTTCATAAATATCAAAAAGTTTCACAGATTTAATTAATTGTTTGTCCGCAGTTTGGATCGATTTTTGTAATTGGCCGATTTCGCGATTTTTATCGATCAAAATGGAAACATCAAAGGTGATGCCAGGGAATTTTGGAATCGATTTGTACTTTGTTTCTTTGGCATCAACTTCCATAAGTTTGGTGAAATTGATTTCAAATGCCGCAACTTTTGATTTATCGATGTCGTAATTTTTGGCAACGAGCGGATGAATTTCAAAGACGCGAGCAATTTCTTCGCCGTTCTTTTTTAAATAATATCCAGCGTAACGATTTGGATGGGCGTAGGAGCAAAGACTTTCACCTTTTCGCATCTCTAAGCCAGGAATTTTAAACACATTAAGGAAAGCTTCAAGCGCACCTTTGGCTTCGTAGAAAATTTCTTCTTTGGATTTTTTGTTGCGGACAATGACAGCACAAATCTTTTTTTCTTCTTTCGGGAAATATTCTTGAAGATCTTCGTAGGTTCGGCCAACTTCAAAAATTTTGAATTCAGGAAAATGTTTAAGATTATTTGCTACGTTTTTTAACATGTTTGGAATCAAACTTATTCTCAAATGTGTTTGATCTTCAGAAAGATAATTTTGAACTTTAATGTGTGGTTCTTCCGGCAATAGCGCTTTGCGAATGTCGTTTAAACTGTAGAAAGAGTAATTGTAGACTTCGTTAAAACCCATTCCTTGAGCCAAAATCTGGCGAGCGAAATGTTTTTTGGTGCGAGCAGTATTTTCAATCGGAAGTTTGATCGGGAGTTCAGGAAGAATTGCTTCGATATTTTCGTAGCCGTATAAACGAGCAATTTCTTCAACTAAATCGTCTTCAATACTGATATCTTTTGTGGCGCGGAATGAAGGAACTTCAACCTTGATGCGGTTTTCCGGGAGTTCGGAAACTTTGAATTCAAGTTTTTCCAACATTTCGGTAACTTTTTTTACCGGAACCGTAATTCCGATTTTGGAAAATACACGATTTAAATTTACTTGAACTGAAGGAATTTTATCATTGAAGTTTTTGATGTCGGTTGCAGGTCCAACGATTTTTGCATCGGGACAAATTTGTAAAATAAGTTCAACTGCTTTGTGGGCTGCAGTTTGGGCTAAATTTGGATCGAGTGATTTTTCAAAACGTTGAACTGCTTCGGTGCGTAAACCTAATTTTACGGAAGTTTTGCGAACTGATGATGGATGAAATGTTGCGGCTTCGAGTAAAATTTTTGTGGTGTTTTCGTCGATTTCAGAATTGTTTCCACCCATAACTCCGGCAATTGCTACAGGTTTTTTGTGATCGGCAATCACAAGCATGTCTTTGGAAAGTTTGCGCTCAACATCATCGAGTGTTGTTATGGTCTCGCCGTCTTTGGCTTTGCGAACAATGATGCCTTTTTCTAATTTGGTTACGTCAAAAGCGTGCATTGGCTGACCAAGTTCTGCCATGACGTAATTGGTGATGTCTACAATGTTATTGATGGAACGATAGCCAACTGCTGCCAAACGTTTTTGCATCCAAAGAGGGGATGGTTCAATTTTAATGCCTTCAATTTGGATTCCAATATAACGTGGGCAAAGGTCTGCGTCTTTTACTTCAACATCAAAAGATTCGCCTTTTGAAGGGAATTTTACGTCGGTTTTATATGGTTTAAGTTTTTCATCAGTGATCGCTGCAACTTCACGCGCGATGCCGTAGTGACCCCACAAATCCGGTCGGTGAGTTAATGATTTGTTGTCAACGGTTAAAACGATGTCGTTTTTTTCAAGAAGTTCGCCAAGGTTCATGCCGACGGTTGGTTTTAATGGTGAAAGATCCAAGATTTGATTTGGGCCGCCATCCGGACTTTGGGTTTGTTCAACGCCGATTTCTTCGCCAGCACAAATCATGCCGTAACTTTCAACACCACGGATTTTTGCTTTTTCCATGACGATTGGTTCGCCTTCGCCATGCCATTTTACTTTGGCGCCAAGCATTGCAACGGCTACGTATTGGCCTTCAACAAGATTTGAACCTCCACAAACGATTTGCAAAGTTTCTTTCCCAACTGAAGTTTTGGTGACTCGGAGTTTGTTGGCATCTGGATGCGGGTGGATTTCTTGAATTTGTCCTACCACGATTTTATCAAAAGCTGCGCCCTGGTTTTCTGCACCTTCAACTTCCGCAGTGCGAATGGTAAAAAGCATCGCAAGTTTTTGCGCATCAACGTCTTGAGGGATATTTACGAATTCACGAAGCCAGTTCAGAGATATTTTCATTTCAATACAAATTACGAATTGTGAGGGGGAAGGATTTTTTTGTTGAATTTGCCATATTTATACGTGAGTGCGAGGAGTGCGAAATTTCCGACGGTGAAAAAACTGAAGAGCATGGTGAAAATGGTATCGCCTGTGCCAATGGAATAAATGAGCAATAACACATCACCCAAAAAATAGTTGATCCACATCCAAATGCTGATGTCTTCAGCTTTTTTTGTTTTGAGAATTTTGGCGATCTGCGGAATGTAGGCAACCACCAAAAGAATATTGCCAATAATGCCTACAATTTCAGTAATTTGAGGTGTTAGAAACATTAGAATTGTTGGGTGAAACGAATATCTCCGGAATTTAAAACACGAATATCATCGATGCCATATCTCATCATAACTAAACGTGTAAGGCCAAATCCAAATGCCCATCCTTGGTATTGTGTCGGATCTATTCCGCCTGCTTTTAATACGTTTGGATGAACCATTCCTGCGCCCATGAATTCAACCCAGCCGGTGTGTTTGCAAACGCTGCAGCCTTTTTCGTTACAAATTAAGCAGGAGAAATCGAGTTCGATTCCTGGTTCAACAAATGGGAAATATCCCGGACGGAAGCGGACTTTTACTTCTTTGCCGAATAATCTGGTTAAAAATTCCGCCATCACTCCTTTTAAATGAGCGAGTGAAATGTGTTTGTCGATGACGAGTCCTTCAACTTGATAAAAGGTTGAGTCGTGAGATGCATCAGTTGCTTCGTAACGGAAAACGCGGCCTGGCACAATGATACGTAAAGGCGCGCCATATTTTTCCATCGTACGAACTTGGACTGGCGAAGTGTGTGTTCTTAAAACGAGGCGGCCATGTTTTGTTTCGCTCTTATCTTTGACGAAAAATGTATCCTGCATGTCACGCGCCGGATGATCGCCTGGAATGTTTAAGCCTTCAAAATTGTAATATTCGGATTCAACTTCTGGTCCGTCCATAACTGAAAATCCCATTTGGCGGAAAATATTTTCGGTTTCTTGTTGAACTTGGGACAGGGGATGAATGTGGCCGATTTCGTGTTCAACACCTGGTGCCGTGATATCAAAAAATTCTCCGGAAAGTTTTTTGGCAATTTCAGCAGCTTCAAGTTCAGATTGTTTTGCTTTGATTTCTGCGTCGATCGCTAATTTTGCCGCATTTGTTTTTGGGCCGATCGAACGTTTTTCTTCATCGCTTAAATCTTTTAAACCTTTCAAAATGTTGGTGAGTTCGCCTTTGCGTCCAAGATATTTCACGTCGATTTCTTTGAGTTCATCAAGTGTGGAAGCTTTTTTAATTTCTTCCGTTGCGGTGTGTTGAATTTTTTCAAGAAGTTCCTGCATGGGTTTTGTTGATAGCGTGACAAAATAGGAGTCGCTGACTTCAATACTTTAGTGATTTAGGCCCGCTTTGGCAAGGCGAGGGGTGATGTGCCTACCTAAAAACAAATAAAAAATAAAAATCTAAAAAAATTTTAGAATTTTAGATTTTATGCTGATTTCTAAGGAAACTTCTGGAATACCAAAAAGCCCTGCGGTCTTTTATTTGGGCAGGGCTTTACTTTAGTGTTTTGGACTTTGGGTTTCCAACTATTTTTTAGTTGGGAGAATTTTGTACATTCCTGTGCCACATTTTGAACATTTTCCTTTCATGGCGCGGCGGCCTTTTTTGCCGAAAGCTACTTCTTCAGCTCCTGCAGCAAATTCACGTTTTTCCTTACATTTTACGCAGTATCCTTGCATAGGTGAGAGGGTTAAAAATTACTTTCTTTCCTCCAATTATACAGACTTTTGAGCTCAAAAGCTACTGTGTTTTCATGGCTAACTAAAAAGCTCTGCTTTTGAGGGCAGAGCTTTTGATTCTCAGAATTGAGAAAACTGTGGTTAATTTAAAAATTAACGAACAGCATCCTTAAGAGATTTACCTGCTTTGAAAGCCGGAAGCTTCATAGCTGGGATCTTGATCTTTTGGCTTGGGTTGCGTGGGTTAACACCTGTACGAGCAGCACGTTTTGAAACACGGAATGTTCCGAAACCTGTTACTGTTACGCTTTCACCCTTCTTGAGAGACTTTGTAATGCTATCGAGCATTGCATCGAGAACCTCAGAAGCAGCCTTTTTTGTAACGCCAGCTGAATTTGCAGCAGCATTTACGAGATCTTGTTTGGTCATTGCTTTATTTGGTTAATAAAATAAGGTGAGACCATGGGCCATTATATGACCCTAAAAATGAAATGCAAGTATTCTGCATGTGTGAGCGCTTTTTTGACTTGACCTCTTTTTTCAATAATTTTCTAGTTATCATTTTTTGGCTTATATATAAGGTATAAGCTGGTTTTTAAAAATTTAAGGCCGGCATTTTACCCTTAGGGATACTAAAATCAAGGTTTTTTTGAAAAATCGATTCTTCTTTATTGACGGAAGGATCAATTATTTTCGAGATCGCGATTTTTTTAAATTTAAAAAAAGTCTTTATTTCCGCAGACGTTCGATGATTTTTTTAATGAGTTCGTGCTTACTAAAATCATAACCAAGTTTATCCAACATGGTTTCGGTTGGATTTTCACTCAAATGAACAATCAAACGATCAAGCAATGGAAGATAATTTTGCAAAGCAGCTTTGGCTCTCTGAACGGATTCTGGAGGAGTTGAGATTGGGCTAATCGATTCGGCTCTGTTGGCAGAACTGACTTCAAAACGAAGCCGGGTTTTGGTCGCGATTTCTTGAACTGTGCTTGGTTTTTCGCTTTCAAGAATATCAATAATAACTGTACGCATGCTCGTCATTTCTTTTAATTTGGTTGAGCCGTTGCGTTCGCTTGTATGCATTTTATTGTTGTATTCCCGTAATGTTCCTTCGATTTCTGTTAAGGCTTGTTCAAGTTCAGCAGGAGATTGAAGATCAGCACCTTTTAAAACGATGCTTATATAAGGTACTAATTCGTGGTTTCTTTCGATAAAGCTTCGTAAACGGGTGATTCTTGAAGCTGTTTTTGGGTTACTGGCGATGTGGAAATCAATGTTGAGGTTTTGCAAAATTCTTTCCAGTTCTTCCAATTGAAGACGGAATTCTAAGTTTTTGTCTGAAGGGCTTTTTGGCGCAAGACCTACGACAAAATCGGTTCGATTTGTACGCATTTGATGCCTTAATACTTCGAGATCATCATCCTGACCATCTGGTTTTGCTGAATACCCACCACGAGACATATTTTGTGAATTATGAATTTTCTACGCATACTTTACTATATATTGCCATTTTAGTCAATCTCTTTGAAAGGCGTGAGCCAGAAGAGTTGGAGGAGGATTATCTACTTATTTATAAGTAGATAATAAAGGGCATAATCATAGAAACCTTTGACAGATGAGCAAAAACGCCTCATACTCTGTAGACGTTACGTTAATTTATCTCAAATTCATGGCTGAAAATTTGGTTATTGTAGAGTCTCCTGCAAAGGCAAAGACTATCTCAAAAATTCTTGGAAAAAATTATGTTGTGCGCGCTTCTATGGGCCACGTTCGTGATCTTCCAAAATCTAAAATGGGTATTGATGTGAAGCACGATTTTGAGGCTACATATATGGTGCCAATGGAAAAAAAGAAAGTGATCAAAGAGTTAAAAGGTTTGATGAAAAAAGATACGAAACTCTGGCTCGCGACTGATGAAGACCGCGAAGGAGAGGCGATTAGCTGGCATTTATTGCAGGCTTTGGAAATTAATCCAAAAAAGACGGAAGTGAAAAGAATTGTGTTCCATGAAATTACGGAAGGTGCGATTAAAGCTGCGATCAAAAATCCGCGTGATTTGGACCAGGATTTGGTGGATGCGCAACAGGCCCGCCGTGTTTTGGACCGTTTGGTGGGTTATGAACTTTCTCCGCTTTTGTGGAAGAAAATTCGTTATGGACTTTCCGCGGGCCGCGTTCAAAGTGTGGCCGTGCGTTTAATTGTTGAACGTGAACGTGAAATCCGTGCATTTAAACCTGATGAATACTGGTCAATCGATGCTGAATTTTTGAAAGGCAAAGACATGTTCCAGGCGGCTTTGGTGAAATTTAAAGGAAAAGAATTAAAGATCGGCAAAAAAGAAGAAGCTGATAAAGTTTTGAAAGATATTAAAGGAGCGGATTATCAGGTGACGAAAGTGGAAGAAAAGGATGTGAAAAGATCTCCGGCTCCTCCATTTATTACGTCTACTTTGCAACAGGAAGCATCACGTAAATTGGGCTTCAGCGTAAAGAGAACGATGATTATTGCTCAACAACTTTATGAAGGTATTGAACATGGAAAAGGTGTGACTGGTCTTATTACCTACATGCGTACTGATTCCGTAAATCTTTCTGAAGTTGCTTTGAAACAGGCAAAAGAAGTCATCACAAAAGAGTTTGGAAAAGAGTATGCACTTGATGCTCCACGTTTATATAAAGGAAGAAAAGGTGCGCAGGAAGCGCATGAAGCGATTCGTCCAGTGGATCTTTCTTTGATGCCTGCGGATGTTGAATCTTTTTTGGATAAGGATCAGTTTAAATTGTATGAAATGATTTGGAAAAGAACATTGGCATGTCAGATGAAAGAAGCAAAAATCCGTGCACTTGGTGTGGATATTACGCCTTTCCAATCAGGAAAAGCGACTGACTATACTTTCCGTGCGACTGGTCAAACGATTGAGTTCCCGGGTTTTATGCGTGCGTATGTTGAAGATTTTGATCATCCAGAAGAAAGTTTACAGAATCAGGAAAAACTTCTTCCGGATTTGAAAGAAAAAGATGATTTGGATTTGAAAGATTTGGTTCCGAACCAACATTTTACAAAACCACCTGCTCGTTATACTGAAGCGAGTTTGGTAAAAAAACTTGAATCTGAAGGCATTGGTCGTCCATCAACTTATGCTCCGACCATTACAACAGTTATGGCTCGTGGATATGTGGAAAAAGATGCCAAGCAGCTGAAGCCAACCGATTTGGCTGAAGTTGTAACAGATATGCTCGTCAAAAACTTTCCTTCAATTGTTGATTATAAATTTACGGCTGAAATGGAAGAATCTTTGGATGAAATCGCTGAAGGAAAGAAGAAGTGGGTTCCGGTTATTAAAGCTTTTTATGATCCATTCCATAAGACTATTGAATTGAAAAATGAAACTTTAAAAAAGGAAGACATTGTTAATTTGGAGACAACGGACGAAAAATGTGAAAAATGTGGAAAACCGATGATTGTGAAATTGGGAAGATTCGGTAAATTTTTGTCCTGTACTGGTTATCCTGAATGTAAAAATGCTAAACCGATGAAAGGCGGTCAGGTTGTGGAAAAAACTCCGGAAGAGCTTGAATTAGAGAAAAAATTGACTGGCAAAAAATGTGAAAAATGTGGCAAACCGATGGAAATTAAACATGGTCGTTTTGGAGAATTTTTGGGATGTTCTGGTTACCCGGATTGTAAAAATATTCAGGCGATTGTGAAACTTACGGGTATCAAATGTCCGGAATGTAAGGATGGCCAATTGATTGAACGTCATACTCGAAAGGGCGGGAAACTGTTTTTTGGATGTAACAAATATCCAAAATGTAAGTTTGCGACCTGGGATAAGCCAACTGGTGAAGTTTGTAAAAAATGTGGTGGCTTGATGGTCATGAAAAAGGATGTTGAAGTTTGTCATAGCTGCGGAACGGAGAAATAGCGCATGCGAGATTGTGTTTTTTGGTAAAAAATGGTAAAATATATAGATAAATTTTACTAAAAACAAAAATCTATGTTGAACGCATTTTCTCTTCAAAAAATGGGCAAACATGTCCGAGGAATTTTTACTCGGCTTTTGCTTGTGACCATGGTGTTTTCGATGTCAGGAATTTTTAGTGTTCCGACAACGCAAGCCATTAATTTATTGAGTAGTCCTCAATGTTTTGGAATTCTTTTCCAAAGTACGGCTGTTCCAGTGAGTGGCATCAATAATTCCGGAGTGATTCATTTTGATAGTGATGCTGGAGGTTTAATGGCTCCTGCAAATGCTTCTGTGAATCCAAGTTATGAAGCGTGTGCGTACAATCCAGGTGGTGCTTCTGATTACATTGTGAACGGTTGGGCTTGGGATGATAATTTGGGATGGATTAGTTTTTATTGTAATGGTGGAACAAACTTGGGTGCCGCTTGTGGAGGCCAAAATTATGGTGTTACTATTGATCACACAACCGGTGCATTGAAAGGTTACGCGTGGGGTGATAATGCTGGTTGGATTAATTTTAACTGTACTGGTGGTGTTGATAGTTTGGGAAATGCTTGTGGCGGTTTTTCTTATAAAGTAGCACCGGAAATTTCTGATGCTCAGTGTCAGGGGTATGTTTATAGTTCAAATCTTACATTAGCAGGTCCTCCAGTTCATGTTTGTCCGGCTCATGCTGGTTATAGCAACACAACAGCTTGGAGCGACAACGTTGGTTGGTTTGATTTGAGTGGCATTTTAATTCCTTGGTATGCGCTCACAAATGGTATTGCAACGCCTGTGGTTACGCTTAGAAATGGCAGTAACGACCCAAATGCTATTAACAGAACAAATGCTCCGACAGCGAATGGTGTAAATAGTTATACATTGAAAGTTCATATTCAGGATTTGAATGGCAATAATGTAAATCCAGATGCTCGTTATACCGTGAGTCTTATTCCGGTTTGGGAATATGACACAGTGAAGAGAGATCAGATCGATCCGAATGCGGTTTTTGATAATAAAGCTTGTGCAGGTGGAGCAGCTGGTGCCGTAACAAAATCTTGTGCTGATATGTCAGCGTCCAATGATTTGGCCGGCAACTATACTTCTACAATTACTTCAGTGGCTCCAACTTCCAATATGAACTGTTGGGATGATGCGAGTGCGCCAGGAAATTGTGCGTATTTTTATGAAAATTTTGTAAATCCTGCAATTACTTCTCCACTTCAATCAAATAATATTAAGTTAAAGGAAGTTGATATTTCCGTTTTTGATAAAATTCAAAATTTCTGTGCTTGGCCAAATGTTGGTGCAGCAAGTTGTACAGCTCAAGCAGTTCCTCCAACGTATGGGGCTGGTTCTTATGGAGATGATCTTAAATTTAAACCAGCGACTGAAGTTAAAAAACTTCAGGATCCAAATTTGAGCGATAAATTAATTAAACTTAGTTCTGCGGGTAATCAATTGGTTGATTTCCCAATTACAGTCACAGGAAGCAATACAGTTACGTTCTACAGTGGAATTAATCCTTACAGTCCTCAACAGCCGACTGAACAGTATGCTTTGGCGTTTGATCATAATACGGATGGCAATTTGGTTTACGCAGATGACGTTACTTCTGTTGCCGGTCCTTCAACAGCTTTTGCCATTAAACCTCAATCTTCAGTGGCTTATAGCGGTGGTTCTACGTTGAAAGTTGGTATTGCGGATGGGCTTGATGCTAATAGTCAACTTTTGCCAATCGATCAAAATATTACTGGTGAATATGTTTATAGCGTCGTGAGTGATGCAGCAAATAATGTGAAATATTTCTCAAATAAATTGCCGAAAAATATTGGTTCACTTGCGGCTACTCCTGTTGCGATTCTTCAGGGAAATGTGTATTCAAGCGGAGCTTTGGCAACGACAACGAATGCTCAACAAGCTGTAAGTTCACTTGGAAATGTGAGTACAAATATTTTGCGTGATACGATTTATAGAAATGTTCAAAGTATTATCGCTGGCGCTCCAGCTCCAACAGCAAGTGCTACAGTGACTCTTGCTATGGATGCTGCACATAAAGGTTTCCAAGATGGAACAAATCAAATTCAGACTTTCTTGCCTGATGTTGATGGTGTTCCACAGGTTTATTATCTTAAAGGCCAGGATTTAAAAATTAATGCTTCAACTTGGACCGGAAATCGTACGATCATTGTGATTGGCGGAAATGTTTATATTCAAGGTGATTTGACGTCTTCAGTTACTCCAAAGCCACAACTTGGTATCATTGTTTTGAAGGATTTGGATCAGTCGACAGCTAGTCAAAAATCAAAAGGTAATGTTTATATTAAACCTACGGTTACGAATATTCAGGCTCATATCTTTGCGGATGGCAGTGTTTTCTCTGATTGTGTGGCTGGCGATTGTTCTTCAGGAAGTTACGGTGAACCGATTTATAATACTGATGCTCTGGCTAAAAAAGATCTTGGGTATAACCAATTGAGAATCATTGGTAGTATTGCTTCACAAAATACCCTTGGTGGTGCCAATATTCCGATTTTGGGAAATGGAACAACAACTACAAATTATATGCAGGCACGTGCGTTTGATTTGAACTATTTACGTTATTATACGGGTCTTTTGCAATACGATGGATCAGGCAATGCTACTTGCCCAGGAGGAGTTGTTATTAATTCCGATGCGGATTTGAGTCAGCATATTCTTAAAGCAGATGGTACGCCTTGGTCTGTTGATGATACAAATCCTGCCGGTGGTTGTTTATTCCCGCCATTTGAACTTGATGCGTTATATCATTCAGCTTTCAGCAATACGACTGACCAGAAATTAAATCTTGGTTCAACATACGTGATTTACGATTCACCATCAGCAACGTTGCCTGGATTTACATCACAGACCGGAGGACAACAGACACAACTTCCTCAATAAAAAGTTTGATATAAATTTTAAAAGCCCTGTTTGAAAAAGCAGGGCTTTTTTGTTGTGTGAGCAAATTACTTACGGGCTTTTTGGGTGACTTTGTATTCTAAATAGCGGCCGAAAAGGAGGCGGGTTTGGGCGTCCATGGCTGGAATTGCACTTAAAACGATACTCACTACTGGAACGAATAACCATTGGATGCAGAGCGAGACTGTTCCCCATAAACCTTTTTTGGGATTGTATGGAACGAGATTTAAACTGATGATCGCGCACATGAAGATGCCAGCAGATGCGAGTGTGAGGAGGTCGCTCATGATGTGTGGAAGATTGTATGCGAGCACGGTGTCACGGAAATTGACGTTTAATGAACCAGGTAAAAAGCCCATGAAACTAATGAGTAACGGACCTGTGGCCCAAAGGAGGCTGTTTTTTAAAAAGTCTGCGATGAGATAAATTTTGTGAGATGTTTTGATTTTTTTATTGTTCCATAAATTGATGGCCATGAAAGGGAAGTCGCAGACGCCCCAAGCCCAACGTCGTAATTGGCTGTACTGGCTTTTGAAAGTTTTAACATAGGTGTCGGACAAAACTGCGTCCATATACACCGGAGAATAGATTGGAATTAATCTGTGGCGGCCGTCGTAGATGGTATAGGCAGTCCAGTACTGGCGGGAGTCTTCAGGGATGATGGATGGGTCCCAATAATTTACATCCACAACGGTTTTAAAACCGATGGAACGGCTGGAAAAACTTTTATATTTATCTTGTTCCATACTTTCGGCCATGCGCCAGAATGTACATCCTAAAGCCACAATTCTGGTAGCCATTGGGACGTCCCAGATATTGTTATGAAACATGTGTGTTGGTTGATAACCTTTTTCTGTTCGGCGATCTGTGGTGAGATATTTAAATGTGAGTTCGGTGAAATAGTATGGATGAGCCACGGTATCAGCATCAAAATTGGAAACGATCACATCTTCGTAATCGATGTTGTGGTGGTCCAAATATTTTTTGAGTTGTTTGCCTGCGTGTGTGGCGTTAGCGCTTTTACCCATGATCTCTCCCGGGATATTTTTAGGATGAATTGTGACCATGAAATGTAGAAATTTTGTTCCAAACTCTTTGCGGATTTTTTCTGCAATATGGCGGACGTTTGTTTCGTCTGATTCTTCACCTGCAAAAACCAAAAGCATTTTTTGAGAATTGTATTTACTGGAGGTGTAAGATTTGATGGATTCGCGAATGAGTTCGTAAGATTCTTTGTAGGTAACGTAAATAATCGCGTGAATAATTTCGCGGGATTTTTTATATTGATGCGTGATTTTGAGTTTTTTAATCGCTGTTTGAAGTTGCTGAAGTTCATTGATTTCTTCCAGACTTTCTTTGGATTTTGTGTCACTTTTGATTTGAAGATCCTGAATTCTGGCAATTTCGTAGCCAATTTTTTCGGGATGATCGTTAAGCGTTAACATTTTGGTCCAATCTTTTTTGAGTGCTTTGTTTACAAGAATTGAAGAACGATAAAGATTGTAGGAAAGTTTTACCGAACGGAAAAGCCACGTCACGGTGTAGATAATCATGATGGTGGCTGCTGCAACCGGAAGAAAAGTTGAAAGCACGATCGGTAAAATAATGGCGAACCAGGAAAGTGCTCCTGGAACGATTTCAAGGAGTCGCCAAAGGGGATGTTTATAAACAATTTCACCCGTCATCCCTTTTTCTTTGGGGTCGTGAAAATTCGATTCTAATGCGTTCGCTTGAACTTCCATAAAGTTTTTTATGCACTGTTAGGCACTGTACCAACTCAAATCTACTTCCGGATATTTTTTGAGTTGTTCAACCATCTCAGCTTGAATTTGATCAAGCTTTTGTTTGGTTTGTGCTTCAAAACGAAGAGTAAGATTTGGGCTTGTGTTAGAGCAACGAACTGCACCCCATGATGTTTCACCAAAGTTTACGCGAACGCCGTCAATCGTAATACATTTGTGTTCACGAACAAAATGGTCCGTGAGTTCTTTGACGATTTGGAATTTTTTATCGTCAGGGCAGTGTGCTTTAAATTCCGGAGTTGTTTGCATTTGAGCAAGTCCGTCAAATTGGTGTGACATGGATTTGTCTGATTTGGAAAGTACTTCCACGATTTTGCATCCTGCTAAGAATGCGTCATCAAAGCCATAATAATCGTAAAAATCTTTTCCAAAGAACATGTGTCCGCTGATTTCACCAGCAAGTGGAGCATTGATTTCGTGCATTTTTTCTTCGATGAAGGAGTGACCAACTTTATTCATCACTGGAACTCCACCGAGTTTAACGATTTCGTCGATCAAAACTTGAGAAACTTTTACATCAAATACGATTTGGCTTCCTGGCTTTGCTGCTAATAATTCGCGAGCGAGTAAAAGTAAAAGATAGTCTGCGGAATAATGTTTGCCGTTTTCATCAACAACGCCAACGCGGTCGCTGTCGCCATCAAACCCGATTCCGAGATCTGCTTTTTCTTTGATCACGAGTTTTGCTAAATCGCGCATGTTTTTTTCTTCTTCCGGATTGGCTTCGTGATTTGGAAAATTGCCATCGAGTTCACAATAGAGTTCGATCACTTCACAACCGATTGCGCGAAAAAGTTGTGGTGCAAATTTTCCTGCGGTTCCGTTTCCCGCATCAATAACAACTTTTAAAGGTTTCGCTAATTTGATTCGTGATTGAATGTCTTTGAGGTAAACGTCAAAATTGTCGTTTTTTGTTGAAAGTTTTCCTGGTGTTGTTGCTTTTTCAAAATCTTCGGCCTGGATAATTTTTACGATTTCCTGAAGCTCATCTCCGCAGACGGAATGGGCGTTATCGCGAACGATTTTTACACCGTTATACTCTTTTGGATTGTGGCTGGCTGTAATATTTACGCCGCTATCCATGTTGAATTTGCACACTGCGTAATAAATCAAAGGTGAAGTTGAGATTCCAACATCAATCACATCGATTCCAGTTGAAAGCACGCCATCAATAAACGCTTTTTGGAGGGCAGGGGAATGAAGACGGTTGTCACGTCCAACCATCATGTTTTTGGTCTTATAAAGGCGTTTCATGTAGGTTCCAGTGCCTTTACCGATCAAATTGACGGTTTCCGGGGTGAGATCAGCTTGGTCAGCTGGATTTAACGGCTGGGCGATGCCACGGATGTCGTAAGCGCGGAAAATGTGGGGATTGAGAGTAGTCATATAAGAGTTGTGGTCTTAACAGAAACAAAAAATGCCAATTGCCTGTGTCATTGGCGGAGCTATTCTAGCAGAATTTGTTTCAGCTTCAAAAGGAAGGTGGTATTCTATGGATTTTTGCTGATTTTGTCAACATTTTATGATATAATAGTTAGTACACAATAGATCTTAAAATTATGGAAAAACCCTCTGAATCACCATTGGAAATTTTAGAATCTTTGCGTGTTCCTACAGCTGAAGAACAGAAATTGTTGGAATACGGTGAATTGCATGCTCTTTGGGCAGAAAATTATGAAGCTTTATTGGAGATTCTGACAGATCATGAAGTTCCTTTTTTTGGCATGCATGGATCACCTGAGCCGAATCCAAAAAAGCTCATCGGCCAAAATCTCCATTTTGCTTCGCTCACTTTCCGTCGAGATCCTGAAAAAATTTTGACGGCCCTTTCGGTCATGGGGAGATATGTTATTCCTTATACCATCAAGGGCCAAGGATGGGAGAATGTTCATCCGGGGTGTGTTGTTCTTATCAATCTTACGGCTCCAAACGGTGCTTGTGTGGGTGATCGGCAACCATTAAATCATGATGATTCTTTATCTATTGCTTTCACTGAAGACACAGAACAACAACGGCGTTTTGCAAACACCAACATGAAGCGTGCAAATGTTGGTATAAGCTATGATGAAATTCGTGATCCTCGTGTAAAAAATCCATTTAAACCGTATCGTGATTTTCTTGGATCAATTGATGGAGAAATTTTGAAAAAATATTTTTCATCACTGCCTGACACACCTGAAAATTTTGATCATATCCATATGGCAAAACGACTTTTTGATCAGAAAATTGTTATCGAAACATTGAAATTGATTCTCGCTGACGCTTGAAAATTATTCTTGAATGTTTTTGAGACGAGCTTGGGCTTGCCAGTTTTTTAGGAGTTTTTGGACGGAAGATGGGACGAGTTTTTCCCATGGTTTGTTTTTGAGCATTGCAGCTCGAACAATTGTTGAAGAAATTTTGTGATTTTTTTTGACGCGGATAATTTCGCGTGAATTTTTACGAGTTTTGTTTGTATTCGTAAAAAGTTCGGCGACGATATCGGAACAGGTGAAAAGTTTTTCAAACGGCGGCAGATATTGTTCAACGTGATTTGGCCAAAGTTCGTAGTTGTTGATGTTTGGAATTGGAACGATCATGTAAAGAGACGGTGCTATTTTTGCTTCGTCCAAAGCGGCTTTGATCATTTGAATGCGTTCACCAGTGGTGAAAGGATTTGTTGGTAAATAGTTTTCGGCAGTGCTTCCAATGCTAATAAAAAGCATGCCTTTGGTTTGAGCGAGTGCTTGTTTGATGGCATCGAGATGACCTAAATGAAATGGCTGAAAACGGCCGATGAAGAGTGAATTCATTTTTTTAATTTAATGATCGGAGGCATTTCGGTTTTGTGTTTATTTTTTTCGATGCGACTTAAAACGCCATGCACAAGCGTTGGATTCATGCCGTGTTCGATTAATTTATCGGCACCCATTTTCATTTTTTTGAGAATTGGATCGATTTGTGTGTAGCTTGCTCCGAGTTCGCCTTCGTCGGTTTGGCCTTGGTAAAGTTCTGCTGTCGGCGGTTTATCGATGATTTCGCGGGGCAAACCAACGTGATCTGCGAGTGCAAAAACTTCGTCTTTGTAGAGATCTCCAATGACTTCGATGTCTGCAGCGAGGTCGCCGTATTTTGTGCCGTAACCAAGTAATGTTTCGCTTTTATTGGATGTTCCAAGGACAAGTGCGTCGGCTGTATTTGCGTAGTTGTAGAGCATAACGGCACGAATGCGGGCTTTGGTATTTTGGGTAGCCAATTTGTTTGGTCCCCAAGAAAGATGTTGAAAATCTGTGAGAAATTGATTCAACGGTTGGTAGAAAAATTTAACGTTTAAGGCATGACAAAGCGCTTTTGCATGATCGATATTTTCCTGTGAACTGACGCCAAGTTCAGGCATGGAAATTGCTGTCACGTTTTCAGGACCAAATGCATCGACGGCTAATTTTAATGTGAGTGATGAATCAACGCCGCCACTGACGCCTACGACTCCGCGGTAATATCCTGCTTTTTTAAAATATTTTTGGAGACCTTTGATGAGTTGATTATAGATAGATTGGAGTTGGTCGGTTTCCATAATTGAAGATTAATATCTTTTAAGTGCCCGGTTGATTTCCAAATTTTGAGCTTTGGTTTTGAGTTCGTTTCTGCGATCCCATTTTTTTTTGGATACGCAAATTCCGATCGTCATTTTAATATAATTGTGACTTAAATGCAGGTCTAAAGGAATGATAGTTGTTCCTTTTGTATCCAACTCTTTTTGGAGTTTGATAATTTGCATGCGGCTCAACAAAAGTTTGCGCGGCTGGCCTGGATCGTAACCAGGGGTTGGTGCTTGTTTGTATGCCGTGATGCTCATGTTGCGCGTGTAGACTTGGCCTTCAGTGATTTCCACAAAACTGCCTTTCAAATTGGCTTGGCCGAGTCGCACCGATTTTACTTCTGGCCCTGTGAGCACAATTCCGGCTTCGATCTTTTCCTGCACTTCGTATTCCACAAAGGCTTTTTTGTTCTGCGCGAGCATTGAAGGGGATTTTGGTGCCATGGTGGACGCTTATGCGCTGCGATTACGGAGTTAATCTGTAGATTGTGCGTGGGAATGGGATGCTTGTTCTGATGTGTTCTTGTCCGGTTATCCAAGTGACTAAACGTTCCAGCCCGTAGCCGAAACCGCTGTGGGGGACGGATCCGAATTTGCGGAGATCCAAATACCATTCGAACTCTTTGACCGGTAATTTGTGATCCTGAATGCGTTTTAATAATGTGTCGTAATCGTCTTCACGTTGGCTTCCACCAATGATTTCTCCGTAGCCTTCCGGAGCTAAAAGATCTGCGCATAAAACTCTCGTTGGATCTTTTGGATCACGTTTCATGTAGAAGGCTTTTACTTCCGATGGATATTTTTCAACGAAAATTGGTTTGTCGTATTTTTGAGTGAGCATTGTTTCGTCATCTGCACCAAGGTCGTCGTTTTCTTTAATGTCTGAGCCCATTTCCTGAAGTTCTTTGATAACTTCTTTATGAGTTTTTCTGATGAAAGGTCCTTCAATTTTTTTGAGTGGTTCAATGTTGCGTTCCAAAATGGTGAGTTCCTGCATGTTTTTTTCGAGAACTTTTTTAACAATGTGACAAACAAGTTCTTCCTGAGTTTTGATGTTGTCTTCATGTTCAGCAAAAGCAGCTTCGGCATCCATCATCCAGAATTCTGTTAAATGACGGCGGGTTTTAGATTTTTCTGCGCGGAAAACGGGACCGAAATCGAAACATTTTCCAACGGAATAAATTGCGGCTTCAATATAAAGTTGTCCGGATTGGCTTAAATAAGCTTTTCCTTCGTCAAAATAATTAATTTCAAAAAGTTCGGTGGTTCCTTCGCAGGCGTTTGGCGTAAGAATCGGCGCATCAATTTTGATGAATCCGCTGTTGTTTAAATATTCGTATGTTGCGTTAATGATCGTGTTTCTGACTCGTTGGATAGCCCATTGTTTACTCGAACGAAGCCAGAGGTGACGTTGATCTAATAAAAAGTCGATACCATGATCTTTTTTGGAAATTGGATATTCATCTTTGTTCAAATGAACGATTTCGATTTTGCTGACTTGGAGTTCGTAGGTGTTTTCAAGTTTTGGGTGTTTGCTTACACTTCCTGTGACTTTGAGCGAAGATTCCGCCGTGAGTTTTTCAGCATTTTCAGCAGTTTGAGCATCAACTTTTGCAGCTTCCAAGACGCCTTGTGTCATTCCGCTGCCGTCTCTTAATTGGAGGAAATAAAGTTTGCCGTTGCCGCGTTTGTTGAACATCCAGCCTTGAATCGTGACTTCTTTGCCGACGTGATCTTTGAGGTTCGAGATTGTGGTAATCATGTTGTTGATGATAAAGAGGGTTCGCTAAAGGAAATACGCAACTAAGATACTGAAAGCTGCATAAGCGGGCAAGGGGATTGAGATTATTGTTTTAGTTGTTCCTCAATTTTCTTGTGTGCTCAAAGCGTGCTCTTTCTGCGTCCCAGCGAGAGCGTTCGTAAGCGAAAGCGTTTACGCTTTGTTCTGTGGTGTTAGAAAGAGGAATACGTTGTGCTCTAAAAATTTCCTGGAGTTTTCCATGAAGGGATGCGATCTTTTTTTCAGTTCGTTCGTAAAGTTCAGCAAAATTATCCACTCTTCCATCGGTTTGTTCATCCAATTTATCCAACGTTTTTTTAACGGTAGTTGCTTTGGTCTTTTGAGCATTAAGTTTTTCTCTTTTTTCTCCGTTAAAAAGAAGCAAAAAACCTTTAAAATAAGTCATTTCTTCTTTTAATGTGTCTAAAATATTTTGGATTTGGGCTTGAATTTGATTAACAGATGTTGGAAGTTTTATGTTCATTGTTTCCAAAGTTGCTGTTATTTCTGCAATATTTCGTAAAGCATGATAAATATTTTCACGAAGTGGTTCATCGCCTGGTTTCATGCATGCACTCAATTGGTTTAATAGTGGTGCGATTTCACCAATTGTTAAAAGGGCTTGGTATTGCGCTTTGCTTTGTGCGGCTTCAGCTTCTTTTTGAGCTTCGTCAGTACGAGCAGCTTCATGAACGGCTGCATGTACTGCAATTCTTCCTGCACCAATTCTGCTATGAATTTCTTCAAGATAAAATCTATCTACGGCTTGAAGATGCGCTTTGAGTACTTGTAATGATACTGGTACATTATTTGGATCAACATTTCTTTCAACTTCGGCCAAACTTTTAAAGGCAATTGTCATATCTTCTGGAGTCGGGAATTCTGCTTGGATTGCTTCTTTAAAAGCTATTTCATCCATTCCAGGTTTTACTAATCCCGATAAACGTAAGATGGTTGTTCCTTTGTCGTCGATTACTCGTGTGCCAGTTCCTACACGTTTGTTCATGATTTCTATAAGTTCCAGCAAATCTTTTCTTTGTTCATTGTTCAAAAATTCAGGACCAAGTTCATAAATTTGTTTGCCCACACTGTTAAGAGCTTCACGAGTTGGAAATTTACGTAAAAATTCTACTGCAACAACTTCGTGATTTCCTGGCTCACGAAAGCGATGTAAAAATACTTGAAGAACCATAACTTCTTCGGGCATTGCACGGGTTTCTCTGACTTCGGGATCTCGTCGATCTAAATCTTTAGCCATAATAGTTCAATTAATTATTCTGGACGGCTATTATAGTTAAAAACGCGAATATGTCAATCGAGCTTTAAATCTTCAAGCATTTCCCTGAGACGGAAAAGTGGCAGGCCAATGACATTATTATAATCACCATCGATTTTTTCGACCATTTTGCCACCTTCTCCTTCAATGCTAAACGCTCCCGAGATTTGAAGTGCTTCTTCCTGGGTGGCCAAATGATGAATTTCTTGAAGCGACATTTTTTTGATTTTGAGTTTGGTGAGGACATGATCAACGGTTTTTTTGACGATTTCGCCTTTGGAATCTGTTTGAATAACCGCAATTCCGCTGTGAACTTGAATCGTTTTTCCGCTCATTTTGGAGATGATTTTTTCTGCTTCTTTGATGGTTGCGGGTTTGCCGATTTTTTCTTTGGCAATAGTGATGAATGTATCAGCACCAATAATGATGCTGTCGGGAAATTTGTGTGCAATGAATTCGGCTTTGCCTTGAGCTAAATGTTTGGCCAAAGTTTTGGAACTTTTGTAGGCTTTCATGTTTTCTTCGTAGCCACTGGTGTGTGATTCAAATGGAACTCCAAGTTCTTTCATTAATGAGCGACGCGCTTTGGATTGGCTAGCTAAAATAATTTTTATCATCGGATTACGATTGAGGATTTTGTTCGTCAGGAGGAGTTGATTCTTTTGGAGATTCTTCATGTTTTACTGTTGGTTCGATTCCGGTATGACCTCCTTTTGGTGGGTTAACTGTTGCAGCTTTTACGAGGAAATAGAAAAAACGTTCAGGAAGAACTCTTCGCAAGAAAAGTAAAAATTTACTTTGCGGACCTGCTTGCCAGCGAAGTTTTTTTCTCCAAGTTGTTGCAGCTTTGTATACAGTTTGTGCAACTTTGTCTGGGATTAATCCTTTTTCTCCTGCTGCCATCATTTGCGGCATGGTTCGGTCGTGGAAATCTTTGTAGACTCCAAGATTTTCATCATTAATTTTGTCTGCTGAACGGGTGTAAAAATCAGTGCGAATTGCGCCTGGTTCAACAAGTCTTAATTGGATATTAAATTCTTCAAGTTCGTATTGAAGTCCTTCGGTAAAGCCTTCAAGTGCCCATTTTGTGCCGTGGTATAAACTGTATAAAGGAAAAGTTATGCGTCCACCCATGGAAGAAATATTTACAATTGTCCCTGATTTTTTTTCACGTAAGTGGGGGAGAATTGCCTGGATAATTCTCATTGGGCCGAACACATTCGTGTCGAACTGTTTTTGAATGTGATCTTCTGCGGTTTGTTCGAATGGTCCTGTGGCGCCGTATCCTGCGTTGTTTACGATAACATCGATGCCGCCGAATTTTTTAATTGTGGCTTCAATTGCTGGCTGAATTGTTTCTGGTTTTGTAACATCGAGTTCCAACAACAAAACATTTTCCATGGTGTTGAAGAATTTTTCTTTGGAAGGTGTACGCATTGTTGCTGCAACATTCCAGCCTTTTGCTTGAAAAAGTTTGGCTGTTTCGCGGCCGATTCCGGTGGAAGATCCGGTAATTAAGACGGTTTTCCGCGGTTTGTTGGTATTCATAAATATAAAAAGTTTAGGTTGGACGTTAACGTTCGTCTGATTCTACCGTGATGGCTTCTATAAAGTAAATTCTTTGTCTATTTCTACAGGCATAAATTTACTGCCTTGTGATTCAAGAATTTTTTGGGGCCAACGCGCTGCTAATTCCGGATTTTTGTACATTCCTTCATGAACTGCAAACCATATTTTTGGCTTTATTTCTAATCCATAATCGATGGCTTCTGATATTTTCATCCATGGACCGCCAACAGGAAGCGCTAAAATTTCGACAGGTTTTGTTGGTTTTATAAATGCGTCGCCAGGATAAAAAAGTCTGTTGGCAATCATATATCCTGTATTTTCAATAGCTGGCATTGAAGAGTGAATGATGGCATGTTTATTGCCAAAACCTTCGATTGCTACTCCTTTTTCAGATGTTGATTGTCCGTCTTCCAATAATTGATAAGGAATATTTTCTTTTTCCAATAATGCGCCGACTCCTTTGTTGGTAATAATTTTTGCTTGAGGATTATTTTGAAGAACTTTTTTTACGGAATCGATGCTCACATGATCGTGATGTTCATGCGTGATGAGAATGACATCAATGTTTTTAACGTTATCCTGCAGCGAAGAATAAGATCCCGGGTCTAAAATAATTCTTAAATCTTTTTCTTCGATCAATAAACATGCATGTCCGAATTTGGTAATTTTCATAAAAATTTTGGTTATGCGCTGTGGAGGATTTTTAAAATTTTATGGATGAAATTTTTTACCTTCAATCATCATTTGTAAAATTGCTTCCATTCGTTTTTGGCGTGTTTCAGGCTTTTTTGCAGTGGCCAGGCGATATGCAATGGCGTAAAGATTACTCTTATTAAGACTTTCAAAAAACGTTTTTGCTTTTTTATTTTTGTTTAATTCTTTCAGGAAATCTTCAGGAATTTGCATGTTTTTTTGTGAATCGTAAGCTTTTTCCCAACGACCATCTTTTTTTGCCGCTTCAATTTCTTTAAGGCCGGAAGGGGTCATTTTTCTTTCTTTGATCAGTCTTTCTACGTGTTCGGTGTTGCGTTTGGACCAACCACTTTTGGCTCTGCGTGGAGTAAATTTTTGAAGCCAAGATTTTTCATCATAACTATTTTTTTGTCCGTCGATCCAGCCATAACATAATGCTTCGTCCAAAGCCTCTGCATAATTTATGGATTTTATTCCTGAATCTTTTTTATAAAGGCGCATCTGTATGCCATTGACTGTATCGTGATTTTTATCCAGCCAATCATTCCATTGTTGTGGAGTTTCGAAACTGAGCATTTTAAATTCTACGGATTTTGAATCAGAAGTTTTTTTCATATTTAAAATAATATTTTTTTATTTGATCGTAATCCTTCGGCAGGTTTGGTCATGATGTCTGGGATTGGATGCTTTAGTTTTGTATTATCTCGGTCTTCAGCCCAGTTTGTGCCATCATCATTGGATGGATTAAAGCTTATTTGCCCGTCTTTATAATGATTTTTTGTGACACTTTTTTCAATTTTTATAAGAAGATCAAACATTGGTTCTTCGTGAATTTTTTTTGCATCTTTTTTATTCGCGCAAGAATAGAAAATTTCTGTTGGAAGTCCTCGCCAAAAAATTAAGAGTGCTGTTCCAAGACTACAATCTGGTCGTGAAATAATTTCTGAGAGAGTTTTTACGCCATTGTCCCAATTCCAATGCTCCGCAAGGTAATGCAGTTCTTCGCTCGATTTTAAAGATGAGAGTGAGGCTTCACCGTCTAAACATTTTTGAACTCGATCTATTTGTTCAGTTGATATTGGAAGTGTCATTTTAAAATTTTTAAAACAGTATTCCAATTGCGAGTTGTAATTTTTTTACCAAACTCTTTTTCCAAAATTTTCATGGCATCAATTGTTCCGTGATGAGGAGTGAGTGTGAGAAAACTGCAAATTTCATGATCAGAAACACTGAGAATTTTATAATCTTTTCCCGGTGATTCGTAAGGAATTTTGAGTTTACTTTTTGGCTTTTCTTTGAGAAAAGTCACGTAAAGTCGGGTCAGGGGAGTGACGGTGATTTTTTTGAAAGGTTCAGCATCAACAATTTTTTGGATTTCTGAAACTGGACGAACAATAACTCCAACTTCCATCTTGAATGTTTTGAGAATTTTTTCTTCGATTTTTTGTTCGAGCGCCGGATCTTTTTCTGTCTCTAAAACTGCATTTCCGCTCGCAAGAATTGTTTTTATATTTTTAAATTTCATGTCTTCAAACATTTTTTTGAGTTCGGCCATCTTGATGGATTTATTTCCGCCAACATTGATTCCTCGTAGGAAAACTGCGTATTTAATGAGGTTTGTGGTCATGATGTAAGTTTAGATTTTTCGATAAGATCTTCGTGATCCAACTGAAAAATAATTTTAAATGAATCTTTTTCTTTACGCAAAATGTAGGTGGTTGGAACTTGAATATTTTTTGCTTCCGAACCGTCTTTTTTGAATTCAAAACTCCAGATCGCTTTTATTATACAGTAAAATTGATCATCACTCATTTCTTCCAATGAAACGATGTGGGAAGATTTTAAACCGGTTTTATCAAAAAAATCTTTGCGGCCAGGAAGCATTTTGATGAAATCTTCATTTTTAAAAGTGTATGCGCCTTTTGGAGTGGCGATCATGATTGGGTCTGCGTATTGTGCTGCTGCGATTTGTGGTCCTTGTTCGATGCTTTTTTGATATTCCTCGAAAAATTTTTGTATCTGGGAGTTTGGTGCGTGACTCATTTTTAAAATTTTAAAAAATAGAGGTATCTTATAATTAAATACCATATTTTGAGATTTTTTGCCAGAGTGGAAGCGATTTTGAGCTGACGCTGTGTGTTCGGTTTGGCGGAGAGGGAGGGATTCGAACCCTGCTTTTTTGTACGCTCGCTGCGTTCAGAACTGGCAAAGCCAGTTTCTGCACTTGCTGCGCCCTCGCGCTGTGCGCTCGGTTTATTCTGGCGGAGAGGGAGGGATTCGAACCCTCGATACTCTTGCGAGTATGCCGCTTTTCGAGAGCGGTCGTTTCAACCACTCACGCACCTCTCCTTGTTTTATACGCTCGCACCGTGTGCTCGGTTTTACACCTCTTTGTTTTGTATGCTCGCGTTTTGGGATTTCTGGCAAATCATAGGTTTTGCTTCTTAAAAGCGCAAGCGACAAAATAAAAGACGGGTGATTTGCATCGGCCCGTCTTCTATTTTGAATATATTTTATTGCGTTTTTTCCGGGGTTTCGACTTCAGGAATTGTTTCTGTTTCTAACGCTGTTTCAAGCTTCTGTTTTTTTTCTTTCATCAAATGGAAAAGTGGTTTTCCTGTGATTTCATATTGCTGTTTGAGGATAATCAACGTTGATGTTAAGAGAAAATTGAATATTCCTGAACCAACTAAAGGCAAGTCGATAGTTCCGATTCCATAGATTCCCCAAAGGAGTGAATTGAGGAACATCAGCCAGAGCATTCCCCAAGAAACATCTTGAAGACGATGAGTTCTATAGGCTTTCAACACTTCCGGAACCAACGAGAGGGCTCCGGTAAGTGCAGCGATGTAACCAATAATTGTTAACATAATTTTATTTTTATAATGCTGTGAACGTTAATGTTACTTGGTAATTTCCAGTGTCTTGAGTGATTGGAATATGGAGATAGTAATTTACGAATTGTGAGAAGCTGCCGTTATGACCCGTAGATGTTTGCATAATGTCCACTGGAGCATCAACGGTGTTGCCGATCAATCCTGTGTACGCGCCCGCAACATTGTAGTTACCAAAGATATTGAACTGAGCATTGATTGGATTTGGTACGTTTGAACAGTCTGCTAATGCATCGTAATCCGGTCCAAGATATTGAACGCCGTCACAAGCGATTCCGTTTGCATCACGTGTTCCATCACCAATAACTGAAGTGGCTGAATAGAGATTTGTGAGTGGAATAATGTGACTTGAATTTGTTGTATCTGCAAAGGTTGTTGTTGCCTGGAGTTGTAAGTTGAAGCCTGCACTATTACGTGTGTCACTTACTGTTACGCGGTCGCCGTCGTCAGGGCCAGTTTCGTTGCTGAAGGTACTTCCGCCTGGGAATGATGCTGGGAAGATGAAGTTATCAGGAACTTTGGTGATACTTAATGAGCCAGTATTTGGTGTAATTCCGATAATTGCACATTGTTGACCGCCACTTCCGCTGCTGCCACCTTGTGTGTCGATCGCGCAAGTGAATGTAATGTCTGCGGTTTGAGTAATGACAGTGTTTGCGTCAGTAACATCTGTTGCTTGGAATGTGTCTGTTCCTAAATCAAATGATGTGACATCGAAACATGCTTCACCAACCAAACTTGATATTCCAGGTGTAAAGAAGCCTGATGGGCAATTTACTGGAGTAATACTTGGAGTTCCTGGACCTGCAATTTTTTGAATCGTTACGGTTTTGCCCGTCAACGGTTGGCTTGAAGAGTTCAGCAAGGTTACAGTGATACGACTTGCATGTACATTGTCATTTGCAACTGAAGAAGGTGCAGCAACGACTGTTGAGAGGTTCTCATCTACTTCAATAAAGAAGGTGATATCTGCTGTGTCTGCTAAGACGAGATTGCTGTCATCAATGTCTGTAGCTGTGAAGGTGTCGAGTCCTGCTGATCCTGAAGTAACAGTGAAACATGCATCGCCAGTAGCATTGGTTGTTCCTGGTGTTGCAGCTCCTGAAGTACAGGTTGCTGGAGTGATTGTTGGTGTTCCTGGACCTGCAGTTTTTGCAACTGATACAGCTTTTCCAGGTACTGGATCATTGACTGCATCACGAAGATTTACAGTAATAATGCTTTCAGCATCATTGTCTGCAGATACTGATGTTGGATTTGCAGTTACTGTTGAGTTTCCATCATCGGCAAACTGTTGGTAGGTGAAGCCGCTGTTATAGGTGAGTGTTTGTGAGTCTGGATTTGTAATGACCACATCAACTGGTCCCGCAGCATGGGCTGGAGTTGTTGCTGTAATGGTTTGATCATCAACTACAACAATGTTTGTTGCTGGGAGTCCATCAAAGGTTACAGCGGTTGTTCCGGTTGTTTGGAAGTAGGTTCCTGAAATTGTTACATTTGTTCCTCCTTGGACTGGTCCAACATCTGGAGTGATACAGTTGGATCCGCAACTTTGTGGTGGAGCAATGATATAAGTGAAACCGTTTGTTTCTGTTGCGGTTTGACTATCCGGATTTGTGATGACGACATCGACTGGACCATCAGTGTGAGCAGGATTTATGGCCGAGATTGCGCCGCTATTAAGGACGATGACATCTGTTGCTGGTATTCCACCAAAGGTTACAGTTGTTGTTCCTGTTGTTTGGAAGTTTGCACCGAAAATGGTTACATTTATTCCACCCTGGATGTAGCCAATGTTTGGATAGATACATTGTGGTGGCGTTGTTTGAACTGGAATACTTGATGAAGGGTCAGTCGATCCATTTCCAAGAGTTCCACCGTTATTATTTCCAGTAACCCAAACTTTTCTGTTGGTTTCTGCGAATGTGGTAAAGAATCCACCAGATGATACGCTTGAGACATTTGAAAGTGATGGAATTTGGTAAGGTGTATCTTGATCTGTGGTTGTTCCATTGCCGATTTGGCCAAATGAATTACTTCCCCAAGTCCAAACTGTGCCGTCGTTTTTGATTGCTGTTTCAACGTAGTATCCTGAATCAATAGTTTGTACATTTGTAAGGCCTGGAATTTGAACAGGGGAGAGATGAGATGTTGTGTTTCCAAGACCAAGTTGGCCGTAGGTATTATCACCCCAAGTCCAAACAGTTCCATCATTTTTGATGACCATTGATTGGCCGTTTCCTCCAGAAATTGCAGTAACACCTGTGAGACCTGGAATTTGAACTGGAACAGTACTGCTTGTCGTTGTTCCATTTCCGAATTCGCCTTCACCGTTTGCACCCCATACCCAAACTGTTCCATCATTTTTGAGTGCTAATGTGTAATCAAGGCCAGCTTCAATTGCTGACACATTGGTGAGTCCTGAAACTTGAACCGGTACATTTGAGTTGGTGTTGTTGCCATTTCCAAGTTGATCAAATTGGTTCCAACCCCAAGTCCAAACTGTTCCGTCGTTCTTCAATGCTACGCTGTGTGCATATCCTGCTGATACTTGTCTGACGTTTGTGAGTCCAGATACAGCGATTGGAGCACTTGCATTATTATTTGTTCCATTTCCAAGTTGACCATAGAAATTGTAGCCGGTTGCCCAAACTGTTCCGTCATTTTTGAGGAAGAGTGAATGATTATATCCTGCGGAAAGTCCTATCACATTTGTAATTCCAATTGTTTGTGCAGGAGTTGTGTCTGAGAAGTTGCCTGTGCCAGTTTCACCGTTTCCGTCAAAGCCCCAGCCCCAAACTGATCCATCATTTTTGAGCGCAATCGTGTGTTCAAATCCAGAGGAAACGATTGTGAATCCGCAGAATTCTGGTGGAGGATTGATATATGTATATCCATTTGGCAGAGTCGCGGAGTTTCCAACATCGTTTGATACAACAACATCAACCGGACCAGCTGCATGAGCAGGAGTGGTTGCGGTGACTTGTGTCGGACTTACAAATACGACATTTGTTGCTTGAATTCCATCAAATGTTACCGTTCCAATAGGTGTTTCTGAATTGACTGTAGCTGTTGGTTCAATTGCAGCAAATTTACGGACGCGAACCCAGTCAAAATAAGCTACTGGATTTCCGGAACAACAGCCATTGAAGAAACTATCGATTCCGAATGGACCTGAAGTTAGTGTGCTGTTTGATCGTGTTGTTGCTGATAAAACAGTTGCGATTGTGTCATCCATTTCTGCTTTCACCGTTGTTGGTCCGATCGCAAGTTTATTCACGTACCAAGTGTTTGCATTTATTGTGTTGAATGTGTCCGGTCCAACTGTTGAACAAGCTGTAGTTGTACAAGTTCTAAGTTCTGCGCCGTTTGGAAGTGCATGACTTTGATATGCACCAACAGCTGCATTTGATAAGAACGTTACAAACATGAGTCCGGTCGCGGATGTTGCTTTACCTTTTGATTCAATGATTGTTGGTCGTGTGCCAACAACTGTTTTTGTTTGTAAAGCGTCATCAAAATCCATGACAGCTCGAGAGTTTGTTGTATCAATGAAAGTGGTTGCTGATGGTGTGTCGAAGAGATTTCCAAATCCATTAAGACGTTGCCATGTTGATCCCATTCCGTTTGTGTCGAAAGTATCAAAGAAATCAAAGATACTTGAATCACTTGTCGATGTAGTTAATGAAGGCTTACCGTATGTAGCATAAATTGTTTTATTTCCAACGGCCAACGATGGGATTTTTGTCCAAATTCTTGTTCCAGTTACACTATTACAATCCAATGGATCAAACCAGAATGGTAAATTGGTTGTGTGATTTGTGTCCAGGACGCGGAGATCGCTACAATTGCTGTTCATTTTTCCCTGGCTGATAAGCGATGCAGTGTCGAGGTTGAATCCAACTTGGAAATTCGTAAGTGATGCTCCGTTTGCATTATTGATGACAACGCTTTGTTGGTACGCTGTGGTGAAGTTGGTTCCTGTAATTGTAACGTTTGTTCCTCCAGCAGTCGTGCCAGTTGGCGGCGAAACTGAAGTAACAGCTGCATTGGCAATATATGTGTAACTATTGGTCAATGTTGCTGATTGTGCGTCAGGATTTACAACGACGATATCCACTAAACCTGCCGTATGAGCCGGAGTTGTTGCAGTTATGCTTTTGCCATCTGATGCAACTACGATGCTGCTCGCAAGATTTGTTGAATCGTTATTTGATTCAACTGAAGTGTGGAAATAAACTTTCGTAACACCTGAAGGTTGGAAGTCTGCACCTGTGATTGTAACAACCGTGCCACCATTTGCTGTGCCGCTACTTGGTGAGACTGCAGTGTTACAAGCAGGCATTGTTATTTGAACTGGAACATTGCTGTTGGAATTTGCACCATTACCAAGTTGACCATCGACGCCATAACCCCAATCCCGAATTGTTCCGTCATTTTTGAGTGCCATTGATGGGCCACCACCTGAAGCAATAGCAGTGATGTTGGTGAGACCTGAAACTTGAGCAGCAAGATTGGTTGAAGTATTCGTTCCGTTGCCAAGTTCTCCGTAACTATTAAAGCCCCAAGTCCAGACGGTGTTATCGTTTTTGAGTGCCATTGATGCTCCGCCTCCCGCGATAGCTGTGATATTGCTGAGACCTGTAACTGCAACCGGTACGTGACTATCTGTATTGTTTCCGTTACCGATTTCTCCGTAGAAATTGTCACCCCAAGCCTGAACTGTGCCGTCAGATTTGAGTGCTAAGGTGTAAAAATCTCCTGCAGCAATTGCTGAAACGCCAGTGAGACCTGAAGCTTGAACCGGAACGCCGCCAGTGATAACTCCGCCATTTCCAAGTTGGCCGTCAGCATTAAGACCCCATGACCAAACTGTGTTGTCAGATTTGAGTGCTACTGAATGTTCGAATCCAGCAGAGATCGCAATGACATTGGTGAGACCAGGAACTTGGAATGGAACATTGCTTGAAGCAATGACATTACTTCCAAGTTGGTTGGTTGCGTTGTCGCCCCAAGTCCAGACGGTGTTATCAGATTTGAGTGCCATTGAATGTGATCCACCTGCTCCGATTGCAATGACGTTGGTGAAACTTGGTACCTGAGTTGGTGTTGAAGTCGTTGAACTGTTGGTGCCGTTTCCAGTTTCGCCTTTCACGTTATCGCCCCAATCCCAAACTGTACCATCAGATTTGAGTGCCATAGAATGGTATCCTCCTGCAGAGATTGCGATGACGTTGGTGAGACCAGGAACTTGAAGAGGGACGTTGCTTGAAGTGATTGAAGTTTGTCCAAGCTGGTTGTGATCATTAAGACCCCATGCCCAAACTGTTCCATCATTCTTGAGTCCTAACGTATGGTATTCTCCTGCGGCAATTGCTTTGAATCCACAGAATTGAGGTGGAAGAGGAGTCGTGAATGTTAAGGTTACATCGTGACCAGTGAGACTTACGCTGTCAGTACTATTCGCAGCACGGAAGACGTAAGTGCCACCAAGGTTTGCAGAAACTGTGAAGGTTGCATGACCGCTTGCATCACTTGTTGATGAAACTGGTGTAATAGTTGCCGTTGATGGTCCACTGATTTGTGAAATCGAAACGGTTTTTCCTGATATAGCAACACTGTTTTTGTTTAAGAGTGTTGTAGTGAGAGTGCTGGTTGCACCAGTAGATGCACTGAGAGTTGTTGGGAATGCAGATAAAGTTGAAAGTGTCGGACTTGTGATGAGTGGCGCAAATGAAATTGTGGCTGTTTGCGTGATGATAACTGGTGTTCCAAGTGGATCCGCAGTTGCAGTGAATGTTTTGTTACTTTGAATTGTTGATGATTTTACGGTTACCGTAGCAATACCGCTGGCGTTTGTGGTTGCACGGCGATTGCTTGGTGTGTACGTTACGCCGCTTCCATTGTCGTTTACTTCAACGAGTACGCCTGACATTGGATTGTTGAGCTGATCTTTAAGAGTGACAGTAATGGTACTTGAGTCTGTTCCATCAGCTTCAACACTTGTTGGCGATGCGCTAACTGTAGAATTTGTTGCATCTGCAGTTGGAAGATAGTACGTAAATCCGTTTGTAAGAGTTCCACTGAATGTGTCTGGATTTGTTACTTTTACATCAACTGTTCCAGCTGTGTGTGCTGGTGATGCCGCTGTAAGATGTGATGAATCAACAAATATTACATTTGCTGCAGCCGTACATGTTCCGCCACCTGTATTACAGAAATCAACGTGACCAACTGGTGATTCTGATCCTAAAGAACCGTCCGAAATGTTTGCCGTATATTTTGCGATGTACATTTTATCGATCCAGCCTCTTGCAGGGTTTGTAAGAATTGAATTGTCAGTACTGTATCTCCATACGAGAGTTACAGGGCCTGATGCTGTTGTTGTATATGTGCGTTGAGTTAATGAAGAGAAAAGTACATTTCCTGAAATTGATGGCGGGTTTGTTTGTTCTGTTCCGTTAATCAAGAAACGTATGAAATCACAACAGCCTTCGGAGCTTACTGAGTTGTAGAATGATATTTTAAGACCCGGACCTGAAGTGAGTGAATAGTTCAAATCTGAAGTTGAACTATTTCCGTTTAATGGGAATTCATCGCCACTTGCTGCACTTTGCGTTCCATCAAAGAAACGGAAATTGGTTGGGTCGACTGTGCTGTTATCAATGCTCCATGAAGTTGGGTTGCCAGTGCTGGTTGTTGTATAGGCATGTGTGCCATCAATAAGCGATGAGCGTCCTTCATAATTATCAAAGAATTCCATGGTTTGAGTAGGATCACTCGTTGTTGTGAGAGATGGGATTCCGTAGTTGATAAAAATTGTTGTGGTTGCTGGAGTTGCAGCAACAGTCGGAACTTTTGCCCAAACGATTGTAGAAACAATGTAGGTGTTTGTGCCAGTACCAGTTGTTGTAATATCAATTGCTGAACCTCCTGGTGTTGTTGAAACCTGGAAATCGTTGTTGTTTGGATTTGCGCTGTTTTGATTAGCAACGTAGTAGGTCGTGTTTGCTGTGAGAGGAGCAGGTAATGTGCCGGTTGTTGTGAAGGTAATTGCTGTATTGTTGATAAGAGCAGTGGCAGTATTACTGATTCGATCCGTACCAGTTGTTGCAGTGTATGTAACCGGTGTGCTGTTACATCCTGATTCAATCCAATATGGAATGTCGGTTGAAGCATCGGTGCCTTTTACACGAAGATCTCCACAATCTGAACGCATTTTTCCTGCTGTAACGAGTGATGTGGTATCAAGTGTTGTTTTCACTTGATAGTTGGTTTGTGCAGCACCACTGTTCGTAATGGTGATTGGTTTTTGGTATCCGCTTTGCTGGAAACCAGTACCAGTAATTGTAACGCTTGTTCCTCCACTTGGTGGACCTTGGTTTGGATTAACATTCGTAACTGTTGGTGGAGCAAGGTGAACATTGAATCCTCCAGCAAGTGTTCCTGCGCCATTTCCAGGATTTGTGACGGTGATATCCCAGTTACCCAACGCTGCACTTGTAAGGTCGAGATTACATGTGAGTGATGTTGCGCTTACGCCTGTTACACTTGTACAAGGAATATCAGTTTGTCCTGTTTTGGAAATTTTAACTGTTGGAAGAGGAGTTGAAGTGTAGAAGTTTGTTCCTGAAATTGTAACTGTTACGCTTGTGTTCACAGTGCCATTATTTGGTGTGCTGCTGGTAACAGTTGGTGGAGCAACATAAGTGAAAAGATTTAATCCCAATCCTGATTGTGCATCTGGATTTGTTTCTTTTACATCTACAAGTCCAGCAGCGTAAGCAGGAGTTGTTGCACTGACGTGTGTAGAATCTACGAAAGCTACATTTGTTGCGGCTGTACATGTAGCGCCAGAAGTTCCAGCATCACAGAAACTTAATGTTGGTAATGAAGATGTTTCACTGCCTACTGCAGTTGTTGGTTCTGTGGCTGTGAATTGGCGGACGCGTATATTGTCATAGTTCGCTTCATCCGGTGAGCTGCTTGAGCTTCCATCAACCAAGACACCGATTTTACCTGGGCCAGCCAGACTTGCATCGGTGGCATTTGCTTTCAGTACTCCATTGTAGAAGAACTGAAGAGTACTGCCATTGTTGGTAGTTTTCCAAACAGCTGGGACATTTTGAGTGAATGTATTGCTCACCGCATTGAGATCGGTAAATACTGCTGCAACGCCTTTATAGATGTCGGCTGTGTTCGCACTTTCAAAACCTGAAGATCCTTCACCGTAATAATTTCCAGTGTCTGTAAAACGGGTTACAAAGTTTTCATCACGAATGCTGTCTGAATCTAAAGGAGTGACATCAGATTCGAGAACGAAGTTGGTAAGGCTAGGAGTATTGGCTGTGAGATAAGCGGAGTTTGTACTCAGCGATTTGATATGAAGTTGTCCGCTTAATGTTTCTGCAGTGAAACAGGTCACTGGAGTCGTACAACCTGTTAATGCAAGCGTCCAACCATTGTGGCTTTCGCTTGAAGTTGTCCAGTTCGTGGTGTAACTGAAGTCATCAAAGAAATCGAAAGTGTTTGTTCCGCTGCTTACTGCAGTTAAACTTGCATCGCCGTAGGTAACATAAATCGTTTTGCTGCCGTTCGGAATCGACGGAATTTTTGTCCACACTGTGGTGAAGGCGGTCCAAGTACTGGTGCCTGTGCCGGTAGTTGTGATGTCCAATACTGAGCCTCCTGGGGTTGTAGAGAGTTGGAAATCTGTGGAAGTTGGATTGATAACGTAGTATGTCGTTCCTGCGTTAAGGCCTCCAGGTAAAGTTCCGGTTGTGCTCACAGTGAGCGCACTGTTCACAGGTAAACTCTGATTGGTTGCACTTAATCTGTCAGTTGATGAATTTGCTGTGAAAGTAACAGGTGTCGGGTTACATCCTGTTCCGACTACTCCAATCCAATAGAAAAGATCAGTTGTTTGATCGCTATCTTTGATTCGGATGTCGCCACAATCGCTGCGCATTTTTCCTGCTGCAATGAGTGATGCTGTATCAAGTGTAAAGGAGGTTTGGTAATTGGTGAGAGCTGCAGTTGAAGTTACAGTGATTGGTTTTTTGTAGCCGTTCGTAAAGAATCCTGTTCCAGTAACGGTTACTGCTGTTCCACCTGCTGTTGATCCGAAGAGAGGACTTACACTTGTAACGGTCGGGGCACTATTTGTTATCTGGAAACCGTTTGTGTAAGTTGCTGTTTCAGCATCCGGATTTGTGACAACGACGTTCCATAATCCTGCGCTGGCTCCATTAATATTTGCGGAACAAGTTAATGATATTGAACTTACAACAGTTACTCCAGAACATGGAATATCTGATTGGAATGTTTTGGTAAGTTTTACTGTTGGTCCTCCTGAGAGTGATGTGAAGTTTGTTCCACCTATTGTTACGGTTACTATTTGATTATTCACAGAAGGGGACGGGCTGATTGATGTAACGGTTGGTGCATTTAAATAATTGAAACCGTTACTTAATGTGGTTGATTGTCCATCGCTGTTTGTAACCACAACATTTACTGCACCTACAGCATGTGCTGGAGTTGTTGCACTTAATTGAGTTGAGCTCAGATATGTTAGTGGTACAGAAGTTCCACCAATGCTTCCGGTTGTAAGGCCACCTGTTTCTACTCCAACTGATGTTGTTGGTTCGATAGCTGTGTATTTACGGATACGCATCCAATCCCATTGAGCTGTTCCTGTTCCTGTACTTGAATACATAACGGGGAATAGTGTTCCTGCTGCATTTGTTCCTGTTCTGCTGGTTGTTAATGCGCCGTTGTTGTAGTCGTATAAAGCTGAATCTGCATTGGCAGGACGGTAGGTAATTTTGTATGGTTTGAAGCCTGTTGCATAAGGGCCAATAAGTTGTTCACCACTGTTTGTTTCTGCATAAATATTGCCATTACTCCACCACATCCAGTCCAAAATATTTACTCCGCCATCACCAACGAAACCTGCTCCAGTTGTTGTGGCTGCTCTTATTGCTCCACCAACACGGTCCGTAGTGCTGTTGGTGATGTTTGGATTTGCTGAATCTTCCCAAATTGTGTCAGAAGGAATTGCATAACTTCCCGCGAATAAACCTGAGCCATTTGGTAACGTAAGTTTTCCTGGAGTTGATGAAGTTGATGGTGATCCAGTAGTTGTTGTCCATTTGCTGGAATTAATAGTTGTGCTGTTAAAGTCATCAAAGAATTCAAAAACATTTGTTCCGTTTTGAGTTGTTGTTAATTCTGGATGACCGTATGTGATGTTAATTGTTGTTGCTGGTGGACTCACAGGAATACTTGGAACTTTGGTCCAAACTCTTGTGGTAGTAGTGTTACATGTGCCGTCTTCAATCCAGTATGGAAGATCAGTTGAGCCATCACTTGCTTTCACGCGGAGATCTCCACAATCTGAACGCATTTTTCCTGCTGTTACTAATGCTGCAGTATCAAAGACGAAACTTGTTTGATAATTCGTGAGTGTTGATCCAGAAGCATTCGTGATCGTAACTGGTCTGTTGATTGTTGGTAAGAAATAATTTCCGCTGATAATAACGTTGGTTCCGCCAGCTACTGGTCCTACAGATGGTGAAACGCTGGTTACAACCGGAGGGTGATATGTGATAAGGAATTCGTTCGTGGTTGATAATGTTGCGGATAATCCATCTGGATTTGTCACAACAACATCCCAGTCTCCTGGTACAGAAGTTGTAAGATTTAAATTACATGTAAGTGATGTTGAGCTTGATACACTCACTCCTGTACATGGAATATCTGATTGTCCTGTTTTTGTTATTTTTGCTGTTGTTCCTCCTCCTGTTGAGGTGAAGAGCGTTCCAGTGATTGTTACTGGAACTACTGTTTGGTCAGTTGTTCCACTGACTGGGCTGATTGCGCTGATTGTTGGAGGAGCATCGTACGTGAAGCTTCCTGCAAGTGTTGAACTTTGGGTATCCGGATTTGTAACAGTTACTCCAACTGTTCCACCTGCATGTGCAGGCGCTGTGACTGTAACTGAAGTAGAAGTTGCGCTGATAACCGGAGCTTGTTGAGTGTCGATCAATACGAACTGAGTAGTGCCAATTTCTGAACCTGTACTTGCTGAAATCGCTTCGGTTTGTGGATTGAGAGTTGTTCCTTGGAATTTACGAACGAGAACTCTTCCTGGATAATTTGATGTTGAGTAACCATAGTTACGGAAGAGGTCACAAATTTCATTTACGCCATCGGCAGTACAAGTACCTTCACCAGTTGCTCCGTTGTTCAGGACACCACTGTATAATCTGACTTCATCGATTGCACCATTGAATGGATTACTTGGTGAACCAGAGCTTGGAGAACGACCAATGTTAAGATCATCTGTACTATTTGGACCAATTGCATTTATTCCCATTGATGCATTTGTGGCTTGAAGTACACCATCGATATAGAATTTACCTGTACCAGTCACAAAATTGAAAGTACCAACAACGTGATGATATGCACCTGTTGCAACACCTGCTGTTGCTGGTTCAACAAATGTACCAGGTCCGTTATTATAACCTTCCAAGAATGGATGAATTGGAGATCCTGTATCCAAACCAATTTCATAACCATTTTTTGAACTTCCTCCTGCTTTTGATGCAATTCTTGGAATACTTCCACTTCCCGCATAGTTCACCCATGCTTCCATGGTAATTGAACTTGAGAGATCCAAAAGTTGATTTGGAGCAATGATATCAACAAAGTTTGCAATGCTGTTTGGGAAGTTACGGGCGTTACCAAATTTACCAGCAACGATCGTTGTTCCTGTGGCTGTACCATTGTTTTTGTAACCTGATGAATCGGCAACACTTGTTCCTGCGGCTTCATCCATTCCCCATGAACCTAACAACAATCCATTGGTAATTTCACGCATGAACGTATTTGTGGTGCTGCTGATTGCGGTTAATGAGCTGTCACCGTATGTTACATAAATTGTTTTTGAACTTGATGCTGGAATTGATGGAACTTTGACCCAGATTTTGGTTGTTGCTGAATTAATATTTTCCAACCATAAATTATTGATTGGTGTTGTAAGATCTGTGTCCAAAATTCTGATGTCGTTTCCATCTGAGCGCATTTTACCGAGTCCGATCGGAGTCGCAGTATCCATTGTGATTGGAACTTGGTAATCCGTTAACGCACTCGTTGAACTGTTTGTGATCGTAATTGGTACTCTGAATCTTGATGGAGAGAAATTTGTACCATTAATTGTTACAATTGTTCCACCAGTTGTTGAGCCAAATTGTGGGCTTACTGAAACCACATTTGGAGCTGCAAAGGTGAAGGCGTTTGTTGCTGTTACAGTTTGATTATCTGAAGTTGTTACAACAACATTTACGGTTCCAGCGGAGTGTGCAGGTGTTCCAACGACCAATGTTGATGGGCTGAAAGAAATAACTCTTCCGTTTGTTCCACCAAAATTTGCGACGATAGTTGGAGATTCTACTCCAACTGTTGCGGTTGGTTCTGTAGCTGTGTATTGACGAACTTTTACGTTATCAAATTCTCCGGATTGTGATTGGTTTGGAGCAGAAATTGCAACTTTTGCTGATGCATCTGATCTTGTTGCTGTGGCTTTATATTGAACCCAGTTGATGCCATCTGTACTACGTTGATAGATCGCACCTGTTGTTGGCAACATGATAATTCTTGTTTTGTATGACGAGAAATTTTGAATCCAATTTTGGCTATTATCACTGTTTTGCAATGTTCCGTTTTCAAACAGATCATCAGCTGCAGTTCCGTTCATGGCCATGGCGTGAATGAAACCGCCACTGCCGATGGTTGTTGATAATGCTGATCCAAGTCCGTTTGTTGTATCTTTCCAACCAAACTGAATGTCACTATTTGAAGAAGCTGTTTGTTTAGCGTCCATATCAACTTCAAGTGAACTGCTGCGGCTGAAGTTCGCGTTACTGTAAATTCCATCAACCGTAGATCCGCTTAACGGTAAAATCAATTTATCGTTTTGGCTGATGACACTGTTCGGATCAACTCTTGTCCATTTTGTAAGATTGAGAGTATTGCCTGTAAAGTCATCAAAGAAGACGAAAGTATTATCGCCGTTGCTGGCTGAAGTTAAACGTAAATCACCATAGTTTAAATAAATGGTATTATTGCCAATACTTAAACTTGGAACTTTCACCCAGACTTTTGTTAAACCAGTGTTACAACTGTTTGGTTCAATCCAGTAGTTGAGTTGTGTTTCACTGCTGTAAGGTACCGTGCCGTTATTTGATGTGATACGGATATCTCCACAATCTGAACGCATTTTTCCTGCGCTGATTAATCCAGTTGAATCAAAAGTAAATGATGACTGATAATTGGTCAGTGCGCTTGCACTGTTGATGGTAATTGGTTTTACATATGCGCTGTTAAAACTGTTTCCAGTACTGCTGATTGTTACTGATGTTCCTCCGGAAGTTGTTCCGCTGCTTGGAGTAACTGTAGCGATTTGTGGTGCAACTGCATTCACAGTGAATGGATCGCTGTCGCTTGATGCCAATACTAAAGCATTTGCTGGAGAAGTTGTGTCTTTTGCGGTAATCACGATTCCACCTTCAGCTTGGCTGTAGGTAAGACCAGTAATGTACGCAACACCGTTTTGTCCCGGACTGATTGTTCCTGTTACTGTTCCACCTAATACGCCATTTCCTGTTTTGAGTGAGATAGTAATTTGTGTTGTTGAAGGAACATCGTAAGGATTGTTGTTTTGATCCAACGCCTGGATTTTAATACCAAATGATTGGCCTGCGATTGGGGTGATTGGAGTCGATGCACAATTATTTTGTGTTTCTGTATTGTTGTTTGCTTGAGTTACACAAGTAATTGTTGCTCTGATAATTGGGAATTCGTAAATCGTGAAAGGTGTTGTTGTATCTGTACCTGGTGTTGCATAAATTCCACCGAATTTTGATGAGTAGGCGAGTTCACCTTTATCTGTAGTTGTCGCAGTGTCGCCCATGTTTGCCGGGAGAGAACTTTGAGTTGCCCATTCGTTACCTGCACTTAAGGTTGAATCAAAGCGGAAGAAATCTCCTGTGCCAAGACCACGTGTTGCGTAGAATAAGGTTGGACTTACGGCTACCAACGAACCACCACCTCCAACATTTAAAATGTTGGTGTTGGAACCTAAGTTGGTTTGTGCGGTCCATGTTCCATTATTTGTATTGAGTGTTGGTGTAAATTTCCAGAAATTTGGATTGCCTACTGTTGGAATATTTGCGTTTGTTCCTCGTAATGCATAAATAGTATTTCCATCTGTTGTCGCTGCGATATGTGAACCAGTAGCAAATGTTGCATTTACTGGAGCGTCTGCGGCTTCAAAATAGTACGGCCATGATGCGCCAAGAATGTCGTAGTTATAAAGAAGACCCGTTAAATTATTGCCATTTGTATCGTCATATTCTGTTGTTCCTTTACCAGTTGTCATCCACAGTAAGTTGTTGGAGTAGACCATTTTTCCTCCATTACCACTTGTACCAAGATTTACTGGGGCTGCACCAAGATTGGTCCAGGTTCCTGTTGTTGGTCCCGTGATATCAAAACGTGCGAGATCCGTGCTGGTATTTCCTTTCATTGCCCAGAGTTTTGTTCCACTTCCATCTGTTGCTAATGAACCACCAGTACTCACAGTTGAAGACCAGGTTGGGGAAGTGAGGGTTGCCCATGTTCCATCGCCAGGATTTGGTGAATTGGTAACAGTAAATTTATAGAAATTATTTGTGCTACCTCCGTCCAATGCATAAATTCCGGCATTTGCTCCGCTTACGTACATTGACGCTCCACCAGCACCAACGTTTACTGGAATTTGTGTGAGGGGAGGAGTGTTTGTTGTTGGCCATGTATTGGCATTTGTTCCAGTGAATGGCATGCGGAAAATCATTCCGCGGCCTGGAGTTGTGGTTGTGTCTGCTAAAACTGTTCCATCAGGACGTCCGTTTCCACTTACACCGTAAAGTTCTGCGCCACCTGAAGCACCGCTACTTGTGTAAACAAGTCCGCCACGTGAATCAGCCGTTGAACCGAATGTTGTTGGGAAGTTTGCGATTGAACTCCAAACGTTTGATGTAACGCAGTTTGGACCTGTGGTGAAACAATATTTCAACATTGAGTTGGTGTTGTTTCCCGCAGATGCATAAATTGCATCAACGCCGTTTGTTACCATTGAACCACCACCACCGATTGTTGTTGAAGCTACTGCTGGTGTTCCTGTGGTTGTTGTTACTGGCCATGTGTTTGCATTTGTTCCTGTGAAAGGGAATCTGAAAATTGATCCAATACTTCCTGCGCCAACTGTTCCGTTACCAGAAATCATGTAAATTTCTGGTCCTGTTGAAGGGCCTGTGGAAATATAAGCGATTCCACCTTTTGCTCCTGTGGTTGAAGCGACACCAATCGTTGTTGGAGCTGATGCGTAATCTGCGCCCTTCCATGTTCCTGCAGTACAATCAGAATCTGTTGTGACGCAATATTTTCTCATTGATGTTGTAGCAGAACCTCTTGTTGCATATATTTGTGTGCCGTCAGTCGTGAGTGATCCGCCGGCTTGAGCGAGCCAAGGAGTGGATGGTTGCCATGTATGAATACCTGTTCCAGCAGATGAAATAGTTACTACTGAACCACCTGGTGTTAATGAAACTTGGAAAGTATTTGCTGTGAGGTTTACGTTATTGAGAACGTAATAAATTGTTCCAGCAGTAAGACCTGTTGGTAATGTATTTGTTGAGCTTACAACGATTGCGGAATTTGCGACAAGGCCATGTCCGTTTGATGTAATAGTGTTTGCTGCCGCCGTGAAGTTGGCTCCATCCCATACGCCGTTTCCAGAACCGTTGACAGTGAATTTAGAGAAATTTGCTGTGTTGTTACCACGCATTGCGTATAAATTTCCGCTAACTGCCGTGAGTGAGCCTCCGCCATTTATTGTCCACGGAGTTGATAATGTCCAGTTGAATGTTCCGCTTCCACTTCCTGAAGTAATCGTTACTGGAGAACCACCAAGTGTGAGTGCAACTTGGAAAGTGTCTGTTGTGGGATTGACAACATAGTAAACTGTATTTGCTGAGAGACCTGTTGGTAATGTAGTTGTTGCACTTACATTGATTGTTGCGTTAACAGGTAATCCGTGTGCTACTGAAGTAATGGTGTTTGCACTTGGAACTGTAAATGTTGCACCTGCCCAGCTTCCTGGAGCAGTTTGGGTGATGTCATATTTATACATCGCTGTTGTATTTCCACCACGCAATGCATAAATAAAGTTTCCAGAGCCTGGGTAGGCGAGTGATCCACCTGATCCAATTGCTGCTGGAGTTGCGCCAAGTGTTGTCCAGGTGTTGGTACTGATGGTGTATTTGTATGTAGATGTACTATTTCCTGGCATGAAATAAATGGTGTTGCTGTCTGTACTCACCATCGCTGCGCCATCTTGGACTGATGCTGGAGTAATATTGAGTGTTGTCCAAGCATTTGTTGAAGGGTCATATTTTTGGAATACAGTACCATTACCGTTCAATACATAAAATTTCCCGCCAACATTGATGATAGTATTGCCAGTACCTTGGGTGTTTTGACTTTGTGCTAATGAAACTCCTGCGTCGGTTGCGGCTTTTGAACCGGAATTCCATTCGTTGACGTTGAAATCATATGCCCAGAACGTGTTTGATCCGCTTCCTCTTAAAGCAAAAAGTTTATTGCCACTGCCAGGGTAAATCAAAGATCCACCAGCACCAAATGAGTTCGGAGCATCTTCCGGTTGTTGGAGTACTGGCCATGTGTTGGCATTTGGTCCTGTGAATGGCATGCGATAAATGATGCCAGTAACATTGTTTTGACCGTTATAGTTAATGCCATCACCTGGGAAAGCATAAAGTTCAGGACCACCTGATGGACCGCTTGCTACATAGGTAATTCCTCCGGCTTCATTTCCTGAGCCATCCCCAATTCCTACTGGAACTGGTGATAGTGATGTCCAAGTTCCTGCAGTGACATTATATTTTTTGACATCACCTGTGCCAAAACCTCGGTCTAAATAAAGATCAGTTCCGTCTGTTGTTAATGAGCCACCTGAATAAACTGCTACTCCAGGATTATTTGTTGGCGTTGACCAAACTCCATCACCAGTTGAAAGGGTAATAGTATATTTGAGGAAGTTTGTTGTGTTATTACCTGTCGTTGCATAAAGAATATTTCCGCTAAGGCCAACTAATGAACCTCCAGCAAAAACACTGAAGCCCGGGCCTGTTAATGATGTCCAGGTGTTGAGCGTACAAGTAGTTGTCGTGTTTTGGAAACAATATTTGTAGAAATTTTGGCTGTTTCCTCCTGCAAAAGCGTAAACGAAATCTCCTGAACCAGGGTAGGCGAGTGCGGAACCATTTGTGAAGGTTACAGGAGTGTTTTGTAATTGTTCCCAGCCATTTTTGGAAATAGTATAGCGATAGAATTCAGAGTTACTATTTCCTTTTATTGCATAAATTGTATTTGTTCCTACTGCTGTAAGCGCACCTCCTGGACCTACGGCTGCGCCTGCTGCTGCAGGGAGGGGATCGAGTTCCGTCCAGGTGTTTGTATTTGGATTAAAACTTTGGAAAGTATTTACGCCGCCTCCAGTTAACATATAGATAACATTGCTGACTGTGGTTGCAGCGTTTCCGGTTCCGATACCATTAATGGCACCTAATGTTGATATGCCAAAACCTTTGTCTGAAACTGGAGTTCCGTCATCCATTTTTGAACGGTTGAACCAGCGCCAGTCATTGGTTGATGCATTATATTGTAATAATTGTACCGTGCCTCCCATCAAAGCATAAATGTTGTTGCCGCTTCCAGGGTACGCAAGAGATTCGCCACTGGTTTGAGAAGGTGGTTCTGTTGTGCCTTCAATAAATGGCCATGTGTCTGTGGCAATTTTGTAACGTGCGAGTGGTGCGCCCCATTCGTTATCACTCACAGTTGTTCTTGTTGTTCCGTTTCCGGGTTCACCCCAGATTTCATCATCGCTGTTGCCAGGAGTTCCATCTGGATCGTAAAATGCAATTCCGCCAGAAGCTGTAGTTGCACCAAGTCCGTTCGTTCCAAATCGAAGTGGAGATTTTTTGATTTTTGTCCAACGGCTTCCTAATGTTCCTGCAGGATTATATTTCCAGAAAGCATCACTTCCCAAACCACGAACTGCGTAAATAAACGTTCCGTCTGTGGTCAATGATCCACCACCACCAATAATACTTGGTGCGAGATCATTTAATGTTGTGCTGCCTCCGTTTGTTGGATCTTCGCCATCCGCAGCGTTATTCCAACGATTGTTTGTAATATTATATCTCCAGAAATTTCTGGTATTGTTACCACCAAAAGCGTAAATGTTGTTGCCGATAACTGTCATTGATGCGCCAGCTTGTACGTTGGCAGGAGCTGCTGTTAAAGCACTCCAAGTAGCTGTACCTATATTATAGACTTGGAAATTTGTACCATTTGCGCCCATCAAACGATAGATTTTTCCACCTGAAAATGCGATTGCTGAACCAGCACCTGTGGAAACGCCCGGAGCTGTCAGTGTAGTCCATCCATTTGCGCCAATGTCATATTTATAGATGTTCGCCACATTGCCAGTTACCATATAAATGTCGTTGCTGTTTGCTACAGCCATGCTGGAAGAAGAACCAGCATTTTGAGGGAATCTTTCCAGATATTTCCAAGTATTTGCAACGGGATCATAAACGTCAAAATAAGCTGACGTTCCTCCGCCTGTACCTTCATAGACATAGAATTTTCCGCCAACTTGAACCATTGAACTTGCGGTGGTTTGGTCATGATAATTTAGGGCAAGAGGTGTGCCATCGTCTTTTTTAGGAGTGTTACACCAGATCCAAGTGTTGGTAGGAATATCATATTTCCAGAATGCGTTGGTTGAAGATCCTCTGACTGCATAAATTGTGCTGTTGTCGAATTTCACCAATGCTGCACCTGTTGCTACATCGTTTGGAGCATACGCAAGTCGGGTCCAAATATTTGTAGTTGGATCATATTTGTAAAATACGTCGTTGTTTCCAGTTCCTACATCGGTTCCTAATAATGTATAGAATTTTCCTTGAACTTCAACGATGCTGTTTCCAGCGCCTTCACTTTTGTTAAGATCAATTGGTTGGTCTGCTGCAATGGTCGTAAAATAGTTTGCAAATGTTGCGCTTAATGTTGTTCCACTATCCAAGACACTTTCAAAAACTGAACGCCATTTATTTGTGGACATATCATAGCTCCAGAAATCACGACTTGTTGAGCCACCACCTTTTAATACATAAATAAGATTTCCTGTTCCTGGGTAGCTTAATGAACTTCCTGCTCCAATAAGTGATGGTGGACTTGCTGGTCTTAATGCTGTTGACCAAGTGTTTGTACCAACTTTATAACGGAAAAGTAGACCGCGAGATTCAAGATCAAGTGCCGTTGAACTTCCTGCAATGTTATCTCCATTCACACCATTTCCTGTTACCAACCAGAGTTCAGCATTTCCACCATTATTATAGAATGCCATGCCTCCTTGTGCTGCTCCACAATACGTAGTTGTTGATGTTGGGTTACAAGGAAGAGCTACTTTTGAAGGTGCATCACTGAGTGTTGACCAAGTATTCGTAGCAACATTGTATTTCCAGAAAACTCTTTGACCACCACCACGAGTTGCAAAAAGATTTGTTCCATCAGTAGCCAATGTTCCGCCGTTTTCAATAACTTCGGGTGTTTGCGCTAATGTGGTAACGTTATCAGCTGCTGTTGATGACCAAGTATTTCCTGGAATGTTATATCTCCAGAAATTTTTTGTGTATTCACCACCAAGTGCGTAAATATTATTTGTGTCTCCTGGAATCATTGCCAATGCTGCACCACCACCAACTGTTTGTGGAGAATTTGCTAATTGAGTCCATGGACTTGAACCACAAGAACCTGTTAGCGGATCCGTTGCTATATTGTATGACCAGAATTGTTGATTAGGTGTTCCATTTTGTCCTTTAAATGCATAGATTAAATTTCCTGATCCAGGATAAACTAATGCACCACCTGCATTAACACCTGTGATTGAAGGGCTTCCTGCTGGCATTGGACAAAGACTTCCTGCTCCTGAGGCTGGAGTCCAAGTGTTTGTTACCGTATTGTATCTGTGGAATGTTGAGTTACCTCCACCTGGAAGAGTATAAATATTTGTTCCAATAACAACTGATGATCCACCTGAACCTACTCCTGTTGGAATATTTGTAAGATCACTCCATGCGTTGAGGATTGGGTCGAATTTTTGGAAAATAACACTGAATGAACTTGGAGAATTTCCAGGGAAAACATAAAATTTACCATTGAGTTGAACAAGATGATTTCCTGGTCCTTGTGAAAAACCTCCTTGGTCGAACGGAGTGCCATCATCTTTTTTTCCAAGATTAAATGCCAACCATGCATCGTTTGCAATATCGTATTTCCAGAATTCTGATTGTCCGCTTACGCTGGAACCTGAAAGTACATAAATAGTATTGTTGTCGATTTTTACCATTGATGAAGATGCAGTAGGATTGTTTGGTGCATCTGCTAATTGGAACCAGGTGTTTGTAGTCGGATCAAAACGATCAAATTTTCTACTACCACCCATAAGCATGTAGAGTTTTCCGTTTACTTCAACTTGGTTTGCCCCAGCCCCTTGTGCCTGAATTCCTAAACTTGGAATAGTTTGTGCGACCGGAGTGTTTGGATCTCCATTTACTGTAATTTTTGCGCGGTTCCAAGGAATCCATGTGCTGTAATTTGTTAAATATCTCCACATCGCACGTTGAGAATTTCCGTTTAAAACAAAAAGATTTACGCCCGATGGATCATTCGTACTTACTCCTGGCGCAACCATTGATGTTCCAAGACCCATTGTGTCCGGACTGCGGACTGGAGGATTGAAAATTGGCCATGTGTTGGCGTTTGTTCCAGTGAGTGGATAACGGAATATTGATCCGCCAGCAAATGTTCCTGCATTTGCTAAACCGCTTGAATAGAAAATTTCACTACCACCGGAATTTCCACTTGAGATAATTGCTAATCCACCACGACTTGCTGGTGTGCCTGTTCCACCAGTTTGGTTGAAAAATGCAGTACCAGTGTCCATTGGCGTTGATGATTGTGATGTCCAACTATCGCCAGTGATGTCATATTTCCAAAAATCTCTTAAAGCGTTACCGCGCGTTGCATAGATTGTTGTGCTGTTTGCAACAACGAGAGAACCACCAGAGTTTACTCTTCCTGGAGTTAATGCGATTGATGTCCAAGTGTTTCCTGAAAGGCTATATTTCCAGAAATTTCTTTGGTTATTTCCTTGCATTGCGTAAAGGAAATCGCCGGAACCTGGGTAGACGATTGATCCACCACTTCTTACAAAATCTGGAGTGCTTGCGAGTGGTGTAACGTTATCAGTTGTTGTTGTTTTCCATGTGTTTGATGTCGTGTCGAATCTCCAGAAATCAGTACTGTTATTTCCACGCATGGTATAAATTTGATTTCCAACTGCTGCCATTGCAACACCTGCGCCAAACTGTGCATTGCCTGGTGTTGTTGTTGCTGCGCTTGTCCATGCACCAGGTGCAGCAGCAGCGCTGTTGAATGAACTGATAGTGTTGGTTGCAGCGATTGCATAGATCGTGTTTCCAACATTCGTCATGGCTGAATATGTTGCTGTTGTAAGGTTTGCAAGAGCAGTCCAAGTGTTTGTTGCTGGTGTATATTTTTTGAAAAGATTTGTTGATGAGCCATCGAGTTCGTAAACTTCATTGTTCAAACCTAAAATTGCATTTCCATCGGTTTGAGCCATTGCTGGGAATTGTGGTAATGGCGTTGGAGTTGTCGTGTCGTTTGATTTTGCACGAACGTCGTAAATCCAATCGTTTGCTGTAATTTTGTAAATAAAAATCGAACGAGTTGAACCTGATGCGCTGTACATGTAGATCGTATCGTTGTCGATTTTTGCCATGGTTGATCCTTCGGCTGGTCCTGTTGGAGGATTAGCCAAAGCAACAGCTTCACAATCACCAGTTCCGCCGCTAATTCCCGCAGGATTGTAACGGTAAAAAAAGTTTGGACCGATGCCAGTATTGCCAAGCACATACAAAAATCCGTTCACTTCAACCATGTTGTTACCCGTGGTTTGCGACGGACAATTGTTTGATGTTGTCGCAACCCAGACCGGAGAAGGGAAGGCGAATGTACCTGTGACAAGTATCGCAACAATGGCAACAGAAAGTCCCACTACGGTGTAGCGATACTTTTTGTTTTTGTGCATAAGTTGCTTTTCGGAATGTGCCCACGCCGAAATTTTTGAAAAGAGGTTTTTGTTTTCCATGGCTTTTAGTTAAAGTTTTTATTTTTATTTTTCTATATATTTTAACCTATTTTTGCTTTTTTCTCAACATGTTGTGTGGCGACGGTGCGTGGAGGTAAGCCATCTTCTGGCACTTTTAAATTGACAATATGTTGTTAATATTGTTCAATATGTATTTGGATGGAAGAATGTTGTTGAGCTGCGATTATTTTTTCTCTTTTGTCCGATCGAGTTTTGCGAGATAAAGATTGATCGCAAGTGCTGCTCTGTGCCCTGTTGCAACTGCAAGATTTACTTGTCCTGCAAACTCCATTTGGTCGCCGGCACAGTAAATTCCTGGCACATTTGTTTTGCCCATTTTGTCGGTGATGATGTGTCCTTTTTTATCGCATTTGCATTGTAAATTTTCATTCAATTCATCACGTTGTTCAAAATTTATATCTACGATCATTCCGTCTGCATGAATTTTTTTTCCGTCTTCTAACATTACGTTTAGTCCCTTTTTTTCATCTTCTATTTTTATAATTTTTCCAATTATTTTTCCACCTGCATTTTGAAGTTGTTTTTGGAAGTTTTTATTGAGCGGTTTTTTAAGAGGTGATACAAGGATATTTCGGCTCCATTGAGGCAAAAGAATCCTCATATGCCGAAGCCATTTTATGTCTCCAAGAACGATAATTTTTTTGTCACTGAATTCGTATCCATCACAGTATGGACAGTGCCAAATTTTTGTTCCATAAAGTTCTTCAATTCCTGGAATATTTGGAAGTTGATATTTCATTCCTTGTGCCAAAAGAATTGATCGCGCTTGCCAGTTTTTTCTTGTTTTACTTTTTACAATAAATTCACCATTTTTTTTGTGAACTGTTGTAATTTTATCGTTGAGGATTTTGACGGTTGGATATTTGAGTAATTGTTTTTTTGCTATTTCATAAAGTTTTTCCGGAAAAATTCCGTCACGCGTAAAAACTCCATGAGCTTCTGAAGTAATTTTATTACTTTGTTTTTTGGCATCGATCACAAGAATATTTCTTCGGGATCGTGCCAAAATTGTGGCTGCAGCTAGACCTGCCGCGCCTCCGCCGATAATGATTGAATCAAATGTTTCAGCCATTGGTGGTTTTTATTGGTATCCATAATTCTTCTTCAGAATCTGGACTATTATTTTTATATTTTTCTCCCATGATTGCAAGATGTGGTCTGTTATCCAAAACGTATTTTGAATTCGGTAACCATGTTCCAAAAATATATTGATATGTTTTTGGTCCTTCACTGGCCGGACCTTTGTGTGAAAAAACCGCATACAGACCTTTTGGAATCGTGATTGGCTCCATTTCATCCGGAATATTTTTAAGTTCAGAAATTTCTACTGCTGCCCATTTTTCAAACTCTTTATTTGGATTAAAATTTTTAAAAAAATTTGTGTCATTATAAATTTCTACTGAAAAAAGATCAGTGCCAACAACATTTTGTATTTCTTTTTTGTGTGGCATAAAACTTTTCCACAGTTCAAAAGTTTTGTTGTTCGAAAAAGACATCGTCATTCGTTTTCCGACGAGTGTTTTTTGGTTTAGCGTTTCAATTCTTGGTTCCATAGGGGATTCAGAAATTGATTTTTTACCGTGCGCTCGGTTTTAAAATGGCGGAGAGAGAGGGATTTGAACCCTCGAACGTCTTGCGACGTTACACGCTTTCCAAGCGTGCGCACTAGGCCACTATGCGATCTCTCCACGTCCCTTACCGGACTTCACCTTCCGAATCCCTCTTCGAGGGCTTCTGCAGGTTTCGTCCGCCGCTCCTTTACCCCAACCGGTTCAGTCGCTTCGCTCCTTAGACCCGTTTGGGGACCCCTTTTTTGTTCTTCTGTACCGAGTTTTTTCTAAAACTATTTTTTCTTCTGACTTTGTTCGCTGGCGCGTCTCTTGATTCACCCTTCATCTCATTGAGTTCGCTTCGCGTCTCTTGATTCACCCTTCATCTCATTGAGTTCGCTTCGCGTCTCTTGATTCACCCTTCATCTCATTGGGTTCGCTGGCGCGTCTCTTGATTCACCCTTCATCTCATTGGGTTCGCTGGCGCGTCTCTTGATTCACCCATCATCTCATTGGGTTCGCTGCGCGTCTCCGTGGGCTTTTAGATTTTTAAAATCCCGCAACTGTGGCGGGATTTTAGTTTTGTTCTCAAGGCGCTTATTCGTCCCGCTTTTTAGGCGAGTTTAACGTGCTCTTTTTGCAACCAATTTTGCAATTTGTGCGCGATATTTAGCTGGATTCTTTAAGAGAGTGCGTTGTGCACGAACACTGATCTTAATTTTAACTGTTCTTCCAGTTTTTTCGTTTACGAATTTTTTAACAGTGAGATTTGGGTTGAAACGACGACGAGTGTGGCGATTGGAGTGACTTACGTTGTTGCCTACTTGTGGCCGTTTTCCGCTGAGCTGACAAACTTGTGACATAGTGTTATAGTGAAAAATGCCTTTGCAGTTTACCATTGTTTTGACTTTTTTCAAGGAAATTCATGCTTTCGATCATTTATTACATTTTAGCGCTTATTCTCGTGGTTACAATCCATGAGTTTAGCCATGCCTGGGTTGCGAACAAATTAGGGGATCCAACAGCTAAAATTGCCGGCCGTTTGACCTTAAACCCGGCTGCTCATTTGGATTTGATGGGTACCATTATGCTTTTTTTGATTCATATTGGCTGGGGAAAGCCAGTTCCTGTAAATTCACACTATTTTAAACATCCTAAGCGAGATGAGGCGATTACGGCTTTGGCTGGACCTGTTTCGAGCTTGATTTTGGCACTTTTTCTTACGATTCCAGTAAAATATTTGGCTTTGGTTATGCCTCAGCCGATTTTTGATTTTTTATCAACGACTTTGGATGTGGCATTATTGCTGTTTATTTTTAACATGCTGCCGTTTCCGCCTTTGGATGGCTCAAAAATCATTGGAATTTTTGTTCCTGAACGTTTTCAACGGATTTATAAGAATTATTTAGCAAATGGGATGATCTATTTCATGATTTTTTTACTTTTTGATCAATTTGTGTTGGTTCGTATTTTTGATTTTTCAATTTTGCAGTTTGTGATCGGAAATGTTTTCACTTTTATAAAAACGTTGCTCTTTTTGGGCACCTAGGTTTAGTATATAAAAATTATAAAACATACAATAGCTAGTTAGGCCTAGTTTAAGCCAAAATTTGAACACAAATGCCTTGCAAATTATTCAGGGTTTTGTTATATTTTGGTCACTTTCTGTTCTGCACGCTCTAAATCTCAAATACTCTCTCTTCACATCATTTAAGGGAGCTCTACATTTTCTAACCTTTTGGGGTTGGAATGCGAGCACCCATACTGACTACAGGGGGTTCAGTATCCTCTGAGATTTGGCGGCACGATGGATATCAAGTGGTTCACATGGTACAAATTTTAAAAACAAAAGGGGCTTCCAAAATCGAAGCCCCTTTTTTGTGATATTTTTTGAAGATAATTACGTTGCGATCAATGTATACGTAAATGTTGTGGTGTATGTTCCCGCAGGAATGTTTGTCCCAAGGGCTGTAATATATCCTGGAAGGTTTACGGCATAACTTACTGCTTGTGACACCGTACAACGACGTGCAGTAGCAGGAGACGACATTAATACGACTGGAGTTGTAGTATTTCCAGTTCCAAGGTCGCTTCCGGAGTTGGTGAAGGTTGAGAACGTACCAAGTGCATTGAGTGCTAAGGGTTCTGGTGCATTTACTGAACCTGTGATGTTGTTTGTTGATCCTACACAGCCTGAAGCATATTCAACGCCGTTTGATTCATCATCAATTGCTCCCAAAATTCTTGGAAGGGAAGTGACAACGTATAAATATTGGAGCGGAATGAAATCAGTGTTGTTGTCTGCAGCAAAAGGAGTTGATGAAAGTTGTACTTCAAATCCCGCACCAGCATCATCACGTAAATCGGTTACGCTCATGATGTCATGATTGTCTGTTCCACCATCATTATTGTAACTTGGTAAATTGGTATTGTTTTGGGCATTCGTGAATGATGTGTTGTCCGGAATATCGGTAAATGTTAAGTCACCACCAGTAATTCTGCTTACTGCACAGCTTTCATCTGGGCCGAGGGATGGGCAGTTTGCAGATGCGGAAGGCGTTGTGATCGCAGTATTAGAAGGGTCGCTGGAACCATTGGCGTTTTCAGCATAGACGTCGAAAATGTATGATGTATCGTTGGTAAGCCCAGAGATGTTTGGGGATGTTGATAATGTGTCTTGAGTTAAACAGTTTGTATATGGAGAAGTTGTCGGGTCGCATGCATTTCCACCTGTTTCTTCACCATAAATAATATGATAGTTCGTGATGGCTGAACCGTTGTCGTTTGGTGCTGTCCAATGTAATGAGGCTAAACCATCGCCTGGGTTTGCCGTAAGATCTGTGATTGGATCTGGTGGATCGCTGGAAATGTTACAGTCTGTTGTTACTATTTTTACTGGGCTGGCAGTATTTGTAAGTGGAGGTGCTCCAGTTTGTCCGGAACTGTTTTCTCCAAAGCCCCAAATGGTTCCGTCTAATTCTCGGGCAAGTGAGTACTGGCCACCAGTAGCTAGTGTTGTAACATTTGTGAGTCCGGAAACTTGCACGGGTACGAATGTGTTCGTCAATGTACCATCACCAAGTTCACCTTCTGCATCTCTACCCCAACCCCAAACCGTTCCATCATTTTTGATAACAAGGGTATGATTTCCTCCAACTGAAATTTGAGCTACATTTTGCAAGAACCCACTGCCATCAGAAGGATCAGTGACTTGAACTGGTACAGAACTATTGGTTGTTGTTCCATCGCCAAGTTCTCCATAAATTTGATTTAATCCCCAAGTCCAAACAGTTGTATCACCTTTGAGTGCTGCTGCGTGATTAAGTCCCGCAGAAACTAAACTTACACTTTGGAGGAAACCGCTGCCATCAGAAGGATCGGTTACTTGAACTGGTGTAGCGCTGTCGTTGGTTGTTCCATCTCCTAATTTACCGTTAGAGTTTGAACCCCAAGCCCAAACTGTTCCATCATTTTTAAGAGCGAGTGAAAAATCTCCACCAGCACTTACTTGTAATATATTGGTGAGTCCAGAAACTTGAACTGGTACTAAACTGTCGCTTGCTGTTCCGTTACCAAGTTGGCCTGATGTTCCACGGCCCCAAGCCCAAACAGTGCCATCGTTTTTGAGTATGACAGCATGATGGAATCCAGCGGAAATTCCTGCAACATTTTGGAGGAACCCACTTCCGTCGGAAGGATCTGTTACTTGAACTGGTGTATCTGAATCGTTTGTTGTTCCGTCTCCAAATCTGCCATCTGTGTTTACACCCCAAGCCCAAACCGTTCCATCGTTTTTGAGTGCTAATGAATATCCGTTCGTATCAATAATGTTTCCGCCTCCTGTTGTGGAGACTGCGCTGATGTTTGATAACCCTGCAACTTGAGAAGGTTCATTTGTTCCAATTCCATGCTGGTTACCCCAAAGCCAAACTGTTCCATCAGCTTTAAGACCTAATGAATGTGTATCTCCTGCTGCTAGGGAATTTGCTGTGAAATCACAGGAACTACTGGCTGAATCATACGTGAATCCATTGGTCATGGTTGCAAACCCATCGTCTGGGTTTGTGACTGTTACATCTACTGTTTCTGCTGGCGTGTGTGCAGGTGTGGATAATGTGAGTGTTGTTGAATTTACAAATGTTGTACTGACTGGAGTTTCGCTACCAAATGTAACGGTTGCACCATTTTGAAAGTTTTGACCGTTGATCGTAACAGATGTATTTCCTGTTGTTGGACCGTGATTCGGATCGATGCTTAAGTTACAAATATGCATTGATGTTTGAACTGGAACATTGCTGTCCGTCGTGTTTCCGTTTCCAAGTTGTCCTGAAAAGTTGAAGCCCCAGGCTATGCTTGTACCGTCATTTTTGATCGCGAGAGAATGATAATCGCCGCCAGCAATGCCTATAGCTCCTGTGATTCCTGAAATTTGAGCTGGAGTCGAATGATTTGTATTTGTTCCATCGCCGAGCCCTCCATAGAGATTGAATCCCCAGGTCCAGACTGTGCCGTCATTTTTAATTGCTAATCCATGACCGCCGCCTGCAGCAATGGCTGTTATACCAGAGAGGCCAGTAGCCTGAACTGGAGAGGTGCGGTCTGTAGTTGTGCCGTCGCCAAGTTGTCCGCTTTGGTTTTCCCCCCAATCCCAGACAGTGCCGTTGCTCTTGAGCGCCATTGAAGAATAGCCTTGTCCTGCAGCAATTGCTGTTATTCCCGAGAGACCAGTAGTCTGAACGGGAGAGGTCTGGTCTGTGGTTGTTCCGTCACCAAGTTGTCCGTTTTGGTTGTCGCCCCAAGCCCAGACGGTTCCGTCGTTTTTGAGTCCTAATCCATGTCCTATGCCTGCAGCAATAGCTGTTATATTGGTAAGACTTGAGACTTGAACTGGGGTATGGCTCTCTGTATTTGTTCCGTTGCCAAGCTGTCCGTAATTATTGATTCCCCAAGCCCAGACGGTTCCGTCGTTTTTGAGTGCCAATGAAAATCCATTGCCTGCTGCAACAGCTGTCATTCCGGTGAGTCCGGAAACTTGAATCGGAGTCGAATGATTTGTAGTTGTTCCGTCACCAAGCTGTCCATTGAGGTTGCCCCCCCAAGCCCAAACGGTTCCATCATCTTTCACTGCTAATGAATGGTTGCTGCCTGCGGAAATTTCTGTTATCCCCGTTAGTCCTATAGTTTGAACAGGAAGGTCCTTGTTTCCGCCTATCCCGTCGCCGAGTTCTCCGACGTCGTCGCGGCCCCAACCCCAAACTGTTCCGTCGCCAGCAAGTCCCAATGAAAATTGTTGGCCTGCCGCTTCTTGAATGAATTCGCAGCCTGTCGTGCCAGCTTGTGGAGTTGCATTTACTAAATTGGATGGAGGACTTCTGCCAACACTGTTTTCTGAGAAGACTGCAAAAATATAATCTGTTCCATTTGTGAGTCCTGTTACAAGATGAGGACTTGTGATTGCTCCTGCGGAGAAACAGTTGAAGTCATAAGATAAGGTTGGGTTACATGGATGTGCGCCACCACTTGGTCCCCAGTGCACAAGATAGTTTGTAATTGTGGCACCGTTGTCATTTGGTGGTGACCATGTAAGTGTTGCTTCTCCGTCACCAGCTTCTACATCAAGATCATTGATTGCATCTGGAACTCCTGGTCCTGAAACATAAGTAAATCCGTTTGGAAGAGTTGCAGTGTGGGCATCTGGATTTCTGATGACAACTGTAACTGCTCCAAGTGCATGTGCTGGAGTTGTTGCTGTGATTGTTTCTGAATCTACGACCACTACATTTGAAGCATTGTTTCCTCCAAATGTTACGGTCGCGCCGTTTAAAAAGTTTGCACCAGAAATTGTTACTGCTGTATTTCCGCTTGTTGGGCCACTGTTTGGACTAATACAACCTTGGTCTAAATTGATAACGATTTGCGGAACATTTTCACTATTGGTTGCGCCATTACCAAGTTCTCCATCAAAACCAAAGCCCCAAGTTTTTACGGTGTTGTCTGTTTCAATCGCTATTCCAGTTCCTCCTCCAGCGCTAATTTTTTGTACGTTTGATAAAAATCCTCCGTCTGCTGGATCTGTGACTTGAACCGGAGTGTTTCGTTGTGTGAATGTTCCATCTCCAATTTCTCCTGAGCTGTTGTCGCCCCATGCGAAAGCGTCTCCTTCATTATCTTGTGCCAATGAAAAATTATATCCGGCAGCAATAGCAGTTGCGTTCGAGATTCCAGAAACTTGAACAGGAACGTGACGGTTAGTTGTTGTGTTGTCACCGAGTTGGCCGTTGCTGTTTAAGCCCCAAGCCCAGATAGTGCCATCGCTTTTAAGCGCGAGGGTAAAGCTTCCTCTTGCGGCAATAGCTGTCACATTCGTGAGTCCGGAAACTTGAACAGGAGTGTGGCGATTTGTTGTCGTGTTGTCGCCAAGTTCTCCATGTCCGTTATATCCCCAAGCCCAAACTGTTCCGTCATTTTTTAATGCAACCGTGAATGCGTCTGTTCCTGATCCTGCTACAACTTGAGTTATGTTTGTTAAAAATCCTGATCCATCTGTTGGGTCTGTGACTTGTACAGGAGTATGTCTTGAAATTGTTGTTCCATCGCCAAGTTCTCCAGCAAAATTTGTTCCCCATCCCCAAACTGTTCCATCAGTTTTTACTGCGAATGAATTTTGGAAACCTCCTGCAATGGTTTTTTGATTTGGATTAACGTCTGTGAGCCCGGAAACTTGAACTGGAGTTGAACTGTTGTTCGTTGTTCCATCGCCAAGCTGCCCGTCGCTGTTTGAGCCCCAAGCCCAAACCGTGCCATCACTTTTTACTGCAAGCGAATGAAAACCTCCACCAGCAACCGCGCTGACATTCGTAAGTCCAGAAACATCTACAGGACTTGAACTGCTTGTAGTTGTTCCATCGCCAAGTTGGCCTTGAGAGTTCAATCCCCAGGCTTTAATTAATCCATTATTTTCTAAGGCGAGTTCATGTTCTCCACCACCAGCGACTTCATTTGTTCCACAGAATCTTGGTGCAGGTGGATTTATATAGGTAAAGCCGTTGGTTAGAGTTGCTGTTTGTGCATCACTGTTGGTGATCACGACACTCACTTGTCCAGCTTCATGTGCAGGAGTTGTTGCTGTAATGGTTGTTGAGCTTACAGTTGTCACATTTGTAGCAGCGTTTCCGCCAAATGTTACGCTTGTTACTCCAGCAAAATTTGATCCGCTGATCGTAACGTTTGTTCCACCTAATGTTGTTCCACTGTTTGGGGTGATGCAGTTTTGGGTGATTGCAACTGGATTTGCAACACCTTGATCTGTTGTTGTTCCATCGCCAAGTTCTCCACTGCTGTTTTCTCCCCATGACCATAATGTTCCGTCTGATTTGATGGCTAATGAATGCGTATTTCCAGCGGAAATTGCAATGCCATCGTGAAATTGTTCATCAACAGTCGTAGAATCGCTGATTTGAGTTGGAACGTTTTCTGGTGCACCAATACCTCCAGTGATTTGTCCGAAGTCGTCTCCACCCCATC
>Ga0070667_100000050_pt1 | contig 155903 bp, 127 predicted proteins | sample KBSS33metaG_FD_64659 | JGI IMG/M metagenome (GOLD analysis project Ga0070667, IMG submission 64659) | Switchgrass rhizosphere microbial communities from Kellogg Biological Station, Michigan, USA - KBS S3-3 metaG | ecosystem: Host-associated > Plants > Roots > Rhizosphere > Soil ...
TGTGGCGACCTACGTGATCGACGCGCAGATCGCGGCGACGGCGACCGGCGATCTGGTCAACACGGCGACCGAAGCGTTGCCGGCCGGCGTTCAGCAGAATCCGTCGAGCAACAACGCGGACGCGGCCAGCGCGACGATCACGGCGAACGATGGGGGCGGTAGTGTCGCCATCGCGACCCCGACACTCGGCTGGCTGAGCCTGACGCTTCTGGCGATGCTGCTATTCGTTGCGGCAATGATCAGGCCCGGGCGATCGCGTGCTTGAACGCGGACACATACCGGCCCTCAGTGTGTGGGGGTCGGTATGTGGGGCGATCGCGGCGTTCGATTCATGCAGCGACGCAGGGGCCGGGCCCCGAGCGATAGCAAAGGCGAAAAACGACGCGATCCCGATTCGAGGTTCGGGTACCGATGCCTCCTCGACAGTCGAACCTGCCTGATGACGGCGGCGTGCGGCCGGGGTCAGGGAGCGGCAGAAGGAGAAAAGCTCGCGACTGTCTAACGATCCTTTTTCCGGCCCAGCCGGCGCAGCTGGCTCAGCACGATCGGCGCCAGCGCCAGCACGGCCATGCCGAGCACCGGCAGCAGCACGCGGCGGTGCGTGAACAGGTTCAGCGAGACTTGGCCCTCGCGCGCGATCGTGTCGGTCAGCCCCGCGCCGAGCGCCGTCTCGAACGCGATCATCACGGTGCCGCCGAGCACGGTCGCGGTCAGGAACAGCCACAGCGGGCAGCGCAGCCAGGCCAATGCGATGGTGACGCCGCCGAACGGAAAGAAAGGCACCAGGCGCAGAAACATTGCGAAGCTGATCGGATAGGCGTGATAGCCGGCGCGCAGTTTGCCGACCAGGGCCGGCGGCTCGCCGTTGCCTTGTTCGAAGGCGGAGCGGCTGGCGAGGAACAGGATCGTCGCGCCGAGCGTGCTGCCGATCGTCGACAGCAGCGTGCCGAAGAGCGTGCCGAACAGCATGCCGCCGGCGAGCACGATGACCACGGCGCCGGGGATGCCGGTCGCGATGGCGAGCGTCATCACGCCGACCTGCGCGAACGCGGACAGCCACGGGTGCGCGGCGATGTCGGCACGCAGGGCTTCTTCCTCCTGCACGATGTGGTGCGGATCGAAGCGGTCGAGCGCCCCCGATGCGAGCAGGGCGATGCCGATCGCGACCAGCACCAGCAGCGGCAGGAATGCGCGCAGACGTTTCATCGTTCTCCAGAAAAGCGAAGGGCCGGCAAGCCGGTGTCCTCCTGGTACGGCAAAGGCCGACACGCGGGTGTCTTCCCGAACGGCGAAGGGCCGGCCAACCGGCGTCTTCGCCAAGAAACGAAGGGCCGGCGAGCCGGCATCTTCCCCAAAAAAGAAGGGCCGGCGAGCCGGCCCTTCGTGCAGCCACATCGAAGGATAGCGGCTACTTCGTGCGCGGGGTACCCGTTGCCGGCGCGTTTCCGCGCAGCTCGACGACGAAACCGTCGTGGTCGGCGCTGCGCAGCGGCGTGCTCGGGTCGGTCGCTTCGGGACCGCCCTCGGGGATGTCCGCATTGCCGTGCGCGCCGCTGAACTGCACGCAACGGCGCCAGGCGACATTGGTCATCAGCACATGATCGAGCTCCTGCGCATAACCGTCGAACACGAACGAATACGGCACCGGCTTCGGCTTGTACGAGCCGATGGGCGAGAAGGCGCAGTCCGAGCGCAGCACGGGCGAGGTGATCGTCGGCGCCCAGACGAGGTTCTGGCTGGCGACGGCCGTGCCGGCGATCTGGCCGTAGGCGTCCACGTAGCCGTCGCTGAACTCGACGGCGTTGTAGTCGCCGACCACGACCAGCGGCACCGTCGAATCCGGATTCGGCACCACGTCGCCGTCCGGCAGCGCGTACTGACCATCGGTCTGCCAGCTCTGCACGATCGCGGCGACGTACTGCGCCTGCTCCAGGCGCTTCTGGCGGATGCGCGGGCCATCGACCGGGTCGTCGACGTCGGTCAGCGAGCGATTGTGGATCGCCAGCACGGCGAAGCGCAGCGTGCCGATCTGGGCATCGAGCAGCAGCGGCGGACGATCGTTCAGCAGGCACGGCGACGTGGTGCCGCAGCCGTCGCTGGTCTGCGTGTTCTTGCCGAGCTGGGTCACTGCGTTGATCGTCACGTCGCTGCGCACGAGGAAGCCGATGTCGATGCCGCCGATGTCGTTGCCTTCGATCAGGTGTGCGCTGTAGGTCAGGCTCGGAGCATCCGTGTGGATCTGGTCGGCCAGCGACTGCAGCGTGGCGAGATTCTCCACTTCCTCGGCGGCCAGCACGGCCGGCGCGCGCAGCACGTCGCGCACCTGCTTGGACAGCTTCGACAGACGCACCTGGAACTGTTCGGGCGTCGGACAGACGTCGGCCGAACCCGGATCGGTGTTCGCGCAGGTGTCGATGCTGCCGGAGTCGGCGATGTCGTTGAAGAAGCGCAGCATGTTCTGCGAACCGACCGTGAGGTTGTTCGCCGCGGCGGGTGCGACGACGACCGGATAGTCCGGCCCCTGGTCGGTGATCGTGAAGCTCGACGGCCACAACAGGCCGATGCCGAAATCGAAGCCCATGATGCCGGTCGCATCGAAATGCATGCCGGCATTCATCGCCGTCGGCGTCAGCAGCTTGCCGGTATCGACGCCGAACACCTGCGGCGTGCCGTTCCAGATCGCCGGTGCGTAGCCCGCGGGCGGATTGTCGATCGTCGTGCCGAACAGCAGGCCGGGACCGCGGTACGGCCGCGTGTGGCCCGAAGTGTAGGCATAGAACTCGCTCAGCGGCTGCGAGCTCGAATTGAAGTTCGGTGCGCTGACGATGCCGTCGTTCACGCGCACCAGCATGCTCTGCAGGCAGCGGAAATTGCCGAGCGCGACGCCGTCGGCGGGCGTCAGGCTGCCGTGGCAGTAGGGCTGGTTCGGATCGGACGACGGGATCGCGTCGGTCAGCACGAACGGCTGGATCGTCGGCTTGCCTGCGGTCGCCTTGATCGTCGCCGGCGGCGAGTTGCTGAACTCGGTCATGCCGTAGAACTCGTCGAGCTTGCCGGTGATCGTGACGCGGCTGCCGACGGCGAGCCCTGCCGGATTGCTGTCGCCGGTGTACACGTACACTGCGTCGGACGTATTCGGGTTGCCGTCGCCCTTCGGATCCTGGATGTAGAAACCGCCGCCGCCGATCGCGGTGACCTCGCCGGTCGTCGTGACCGTCGTGTTGAGGAACGGCGAATGCGCGCCGTCGCCCTGGAGGTCGTAGATGTGCAGCGGATCATCGTTGACGATCGTGCCGGTCGCGCTGGCCGCGGTCGTCGTCACGCCGCCGCCGGCGATGTTGCCGACATTGACGCTGAAGGTTTCGTCCGGTTCCGGCGTGGTGTCGCCGTCGACGACCACGGTGAACGCGTAGGTGGTCGCGCCGGCCGCGATCTGCGCGCCGGTGACGCTGTTGGCGACGTAGTCGCTGCCCGCCGTCGCGGTGCCGTCGACCGTCGCGATGTCGAACGTGACCGGCGAGGGGGCCGGAGCGCTCAGGCTGACCGTGAATACCGCGTTCGTCGTGCCCTCGTCGCCTTCGGTGACGTTGACGTCGGCGATCGACAGCGTGACGCCGCCGCTGCCGCCGCACGCATTCAGCGTGGTGGCCGTGTTGCGCGGCGCGGGCGCGCCGATCGTGAAGTCGACGCTGTTGTCGTTCGTGTCGGCGCAGCCGTTCGAGTTGCGCAGCGCCGCCGTCGTGTTGCTGAGGTCGCTCGTGTGCGTGCCCTCGGCGCAGGTCGCCGCCGCGCCGTAGCCGATGAAGTCGACGACGCTCGGATCGCTGCTCGGGCAGGCGCCGCTGAGCGAAGCCGTCGCGTTGACCAGCGCGATCTTGCCGGCGGTGCCGGACATGTTGATCGCGCCGGTGACGTCCGGCGTCGGCAGTGTCGCGCCGCCACCGGTGCCGGCCGCTTCCTGGATCAGCAGATACTGTCCGGGCTGCAGCGTCACGTTCGGCAGCGCCGTCGCGTTGTTCCAGGTCGCACCCGCCGAGGAGGCGTACTGCACCGACCAGCCGTTCAGGTTCTGCGGTGCCGTGCCCGCGTTGAACAGCTCGATGAAATCGTTGTGCAGCGGCGCGCCGTTGTTGCCGCCGCCGCCGTAGACCTGACTGATCACGACGCCGGCCGCATGTGCGCCGCCGGCCGCGCCGAGGGCGAGCGTCGCGAAGACCGCGGCGCGCAAGGGAATGTTGCGAATCATAGTTCCACTCCAGGCCTGTCCCATAGACAGACGCCGGAACCTAGCAAAACGCGTTGACCGTTTCGTGTAACGATGTGCGTCGATCCATACGTTTCGTGAGCGGTTTCTCACATGAACGCGTTCATACACGCGCGAAGACGGTGACTTCCTCGCGATCGTGATAGAGCTGCTTGGCACGCAGCTCGATGCGCAACCCGGCCGCCGCCGCGGTTTCGCGCAGGATCGCGAAACACGACTGCACTTCGTCGTAGCGCTTCTTCATCGGCAGCTTCAAATTGAAGATCGCGTGCCGGCAATGGCCTTGCGCGAACCACTGCGCGATCAGCTCGGCGACGCGGCGCGGCTGTTCGACCATGTCGCAGACCAGCCAGTCGACCGGTTTCGACGGGCGGTAGCGAAAGCCGTCGGCGCGCAGGTGATCGACGAGGCCTGACTCGAGCAGGGCGCCATCCATCGGCCCGTTGTCGACCGCGGTCACGTGCAGCGAGCGCGCGACCAGCTGCCAGGTCCAGCCGCCGGGCGATGCGCCGAGGTCGACCGCGCGCATGCCGGGTTTCAGCCAGCGTTCGCGTTCGCCTTCGTCGAGCAGCACGAGCAACGCTTCTTCGAGCTTCAAGGTCGAGCGGCTCGGCGCCGCGCGCGGGAACTTGAGGCGCAGGATGCCGCCGGGCCACGGCGAAGCATGTGCGATGTCGGCGGCCGCGACGAACGCCGCGTCGGTCGCAGTCAGGCACACGTGCAGGCGCCAGCGCGCGCGGCGATCGATCCATTGCTGCTTCTTCATTGCCGCGATCAGGGCGGCGTTCAAGCCGCGGCACAGCGGCGCGAGCTCGCGTGCGGCATCGCTGTCCGGCGACTCGACCCAGGCGTCGCACCAGCGTCGCGCGTCGCCCTCGATCATCGGCAGCAGCACGGCGAGGCGATCGCGCGCGGGCAGGTCGCGCGCGCTGCCGATCACATGCAGCAGCTGACGCGCGAAGACGAGGTCGCGCACGCCCATGGCGGCGATGCGCAGCGCGTTTTCGGCATCGGCGCAGACGAATTCGACGTAGCCGCTCGCGCGCTCCGCGCGCGCGTATCCGCCGCCGCCGAGCGCACCGTCGTGCGCGGCCAGTTCCTGCGCGCACTCGCCCTCGAAGCCGGGACGGCAGTAGGCGAGCAGGCGGGCGGAAGGCGACGAGGGCATGGGACGACCGTGCAAGGCGTTGCATGATGCCTGCGCCCGCGCGCAATGACGAGCGCGGCGAACTATTGAATTAGGTGTCCTGCCGTTGCAGGGGCTTGCGCTGCCCGATAATCCTCGGCGGTCGGCTCGAGCCGGGGAGGATGCGAATGGAATCGCCGGGGTTTCTCATCGCCGTCGCGCTCGCGACCGGCGGCCTCGTCGTCCTGCACCTGCTGTGGCAGATCCTGCGCCTTCCGATCGCGGCGCCGCGCGAGTTCCGCCAGCTGCGACGGATGCCGGTTACGGCCGCGCTCGCAGGCCCGATCGAAGAGGCGCTGACCGAGCTCGGCGCGCTCGGCTTCGAGCGCGACGGCTGGGTCGTCGTCGAGGCGGTGCCGAACGAAGCCTATTCCATGCGCGTGTTCGGCTGCCTGCGGCATCGATCCGAGCCGGTGCTCGCCGCGATCCAGCTGCGTCCGGAACTGCGGCGCGTCGAACATTGCCCGGTCGTATTCCACTCCCTGCTCGCCAATGGCCGCCTGCTGCGCACGTACAACCACGCGCCGCGCGAACTGCCGCCGCAGAGCCCGTTCGACGAGCGCCAGGACGCGCGCGCCGATACGCTCGCCGCGCAGTGGGCGCTTCATCGCGCGAGCGTGCACGAGCGCCGCGCCCAGATCGCGCCGCTGCCGCCGACGGCTCGGCTCGTCGCGCTGACCCTCGCGGGCGATCGCCATCTGATCGACTGGCGTCTGCACCAGCGCCAGTTCGAATGCGACGACGCCGGTGTGGTTCGCTTCAGCCCGCGCAGTGCGCTCGCGCTGCTGCTGCGCGACCCGTTTCCGCTCCGCAAGCGCGCGTTCGTGCACAACGCGCCGGTGTCGCCGGAACGCCAGGCGGTGCTGTTCCATCACTGGGCATGGACGCAGCAGCAGGCGCCGAGGTGGGGCGTGCAGTGCGCGCTCTTCGGTCTGTCCGCGCTGATCCTCGCCCTGCTCGGCGCCGCGCTCTGGTCGGTCGCCGCGGCCCTGGGCATCTTCGTCGCGCTCGTCGCGCACGAGGCTGCTCGCTGCGCGGCGCAACGCGCAGCCGGCCGCCGTGATGCGCCGATCCGGATGATTCCGCTGATCGGCGGCGACGCGGGTGCTTGCGGACCGAAACCTTCGGCGCGCAGGCAGACCTGGGTCGACCTCGCCGCTCCGCTGGCCGGCGTGGCGATCGGCTGGCTGCTGTACGCGGCCAAGCCGCCCGAGGGAAGCGGCGTCGCCGTGCTGGCGGCGTGCTTCATCGTCGTCAACGGTCTCAGCCTGTTGCCGCTGTCGCCGTTCGACGGGGGCCGCTTCCTGCGCGCGATGGTGCCGGCGCGGCATGCGCGAGTCGTGACATTCGTCGAGGGCGCCGTTCTGCTCGCCGCGCTGCTGGCCTGCGCGCACGCCCGAGCGCTCGCGATGACCGTCGTCGTCGCTGCGCTGCTCGTCCAGCTGTCTCGTCGCCTGCACGTGGGCGACATCGTCGAGAAGCTCGCCTCGCAGCCGGATGTCGCCGATGGGCCGCGCGAATACGACCAGGTCGTCGGCATCGCCGCGGCGCTGGATCACGGTGCGTTCGCCCGTACGCCGATGGTGCGGCGCATGCCGTTGATCCGGCGCGTCCGCGAAGACTTGCGCCGCGTGCCGGTCTCGCGCATGCAGGCCGCGCTGCTGATCGCCGTGCACGCGGCGCTGCTCGCGCTCGCATTGCCGATGGCGGCGCGCCTGCTGCCGGCTTCCGCGCGCGATGCCGGTTGGCAGGCGCGAGCCGCCGAGCTCGACGGCGCGAGCGCCTCGATTGCCGCGCAAGCCGACACGCTCGACGTCGCGCACCTGGTCGCGGCATTTCGCGAGGAGCCCGGCGCCACCGACGCGCGCCTCGCTCTGCCGTACGATCACGATGCCGTCGACGCGCGCTTCTCCGCGCTGCTCGGCCGCGTCGCCAGCGCCGACGAGCACCGCGCGCTGGCGGCCGGCGTGGTCGTCGACGACTACGAGCCGCAAGTCGCCACGCTGCAATCGCTGCGCGCCGCGGCGCCTTCGGCCTTCGAATCGCTCGCAGCGGGCCCTGGGCGGACGCTGGAAGCGAGTCACGAAAGCGACGGCGAGCGTCGCGCCATCGATGTCGGCGTGCTCGGCGACGCGCTGGCCTTCGCACGCAAGAGCCGCTCCGAATGGCTGGTCCTGCCGCGCGTCGCCGACGGTACGGAGCAGCCGGTATGGGCGGTCACGTTCGTCGCCGGAGAGCTACCGACCGTGGTCGAGCACGCCAGCTTGCGCGACTGGTTCGCGTCGCATTGGCAGGCGACGCGCGTGCGCGCGTTGCAGCGCGAACAGGCCTTGGCCGGCGGCGCCACGGTCGCGGGCGGCGGCTGACACGCGCGCCATGCGCTCGCTCGCGTCGGCGTGGATGTGACGGCGTCTACGGATTGCGCCACGGATCGGTACTAGGTTCAAGCGGCAACAGGAGTCCACGATGCGCGCACGATCCGATGGCCTCGTTCCGCTCGCGCTGGCGTCGCTGGCCACCGCGGCGGTCGCCGCGCAGCCGCCGTCGCCGCGCGGCGGCGTGATTGCGGTCAGCGTCGACGCGACGGCCGGCGTGCATCCGATCAGTCCGCTGATCTTCGGCGTCGCGTTCGGCGATGCCGCGCGCAACGCGCAAATCGGCTACACGCTGCAGCGTTGGGGCGGCAACTCGGTGACCCGCTACAACTGGCAGGTCGACGTGCACAACACGGCGAACGACTATTTCTACGAGAACATCCCCGATGCCACGGACCGCACCCAGGTGCCGCCGATCGGCAACAGCGCCGATGCGTTCGTCGCAGCGGCCCGCGGCGGCGGCAGCGAGGTGCTGATGACGATCCCGACGATCGGCTGGACGCCGCGCGCCGACAGCCCGCTGCAGCATCCGTATTTCGCCGGCTTTTCAGTGAGCCGCTACGGCGCGCAGCAACATGTCGATCCGTGGGACACCGACGCCGGCAACGGCGTGCACACGAACGGCTCGCCGATCGTCGGCAACGATCCGCACGACACGTCGAGCGCGGTCGGCCCGAGCTTCCAGCAAGACTGGGTCGCGCATCTGCAGTCGACGTTCGGCGGAGCGGCGGGCGGCGGCGTGCGCTTCTACGCGCTCGACAACGAAGTGATGCTGTGGAACTCGACGCATCGCGACGTGCACCCCGCGCCGACCACCTACGACGAAACCTGGGCCAATGCAGCCGGCTACGGCGCTGCGATCAAGCAGCAGGATGCCGCCGCCGCCGTCACCGGTCCGGTCACGTGGGGCTATTGCGATCTGTTCGGCTCGGCCGCCGACAACTGCCTGAACGGGCCGGATCGCCAGGCGCATGGCGGCCTGCCGTTCGTCGCTTGGTACCTGCAGCAGGTCTGCGCGCACCCGCTCGCCGGCGGTGCGCGCGCCGTCGACGTGCTCGACCTGCACTACTACCCGCAAGGCGCGAACGTCGCGCTGAGCGACGACGACTCGCCGGCAACGGCGGCGCGGCGCCTGGCTTCGCTGAAGGAGCTGTACGACGCGAACTGGGTGTCGGACTCGTGGATCTCCGACCTCGGCGACGGCGATGCCAATCACTACGGCAAGCCGAACCTGATCCCGCGCGTGCGCGCATGGATCGACCAATATTGCCCGGGTACGCGGCTCGCCATCACGGAGTACAACTGGGGCAACGACGATACCGTCAGCGGCGCGGTGGCGCAGGCCGAGGCGCTCGCGATCTTCGCGCGCGAAGGCGTCGACCTCGCCACGCGTTGGGTCGCGCCAGCGGCGAACAGCCGCGTCGAGCGCGCGTTCACGCTGTTCCTCGACTACGACGGCGCGGGCGGCAAGGTGGCCGGGAGCAGCATCGCGGCGTACAGCGCGAACGTCGACACGATCGGCGCCTACGCGTTCCAGAACGGCGCGCGCACCGCGCTGCTGCTGACCAACAAGGACACGTCGGCCCACGACGTGACGGTCGGCTTCGACAGCGCGCGCAGCGGCAGCTGGTCCCTCTACGGATTCGATGCGGACCATGCCGTGCATGCGCTCGCCAACGGCACGATCGACGGGACGACGCTCGCCTTGAGCGCATTGCCTGCGATGTCGGCGAACCTGCTGGTCGTCGCGTCGGGCGATCGGCTATTCGACGATGGCTTCGAGTGAGCGCGGCGCTCAGTAGGTCTCGCCGGCCAGTTCCGCGTAGCGCACGAACACGCTGCGCGCCCGCTCGCGCAGGATGTCGCGACGTACATCGATGCCGCGCTTGACGAGCTCGCCGACCCAATCGGCCGGCAGCGGACCTTCGTCGAACTCGCTGAGCTCCATCACGTCCTCGCTGCGCGCGCCGATCAGGATGGCGTCGATGCCGGCCCAGAAGCTGGCGCCGTAGCACATCGCGCAGGGCTGCGCGCTCGTCGCGAGCATGTAGCGGCGGCCATCCTCGTTCAGGCGCGCGCGCTGCAGGCGCGACTGCGCGGCGGCGAAGGCGACGATCTCCGCGTGCGCGGCGGAACAGTGCTGGGGCAGCACGCGATTGACGCCGGCGGCGACCAGGCGTCCCTGCTCGTCGAAGATCGCCGCGCCGAACGGGCCGCCGGTGCGTTCCTCGATATTGCGACGCGCCAGCCGGATCGCGAGGTCGATGCGTGCCTCGTCGTCGGCGTAGATGCGTTCGGCGCCGACTTCCGCGTCGATCCAGGTGGGCAGGGCGATGCGAAGTTCGGTCACGGACATGGCGAGCGCTCGGCGACGAGTAGGCTTCGAGCCTAGCGGCTCGTTGTTGCGATTGCCAACGCGCCGGCCGCTGCGGCGGGCCGCGAGGGGGCGTGATCGCCTCGGTACGGCGGCGCTGCGCGCACCGGACGATGCGAAGTTTGGTTACGATCCGGGCCCTGCTGTTCGATTCCGCGCCGACACCCGGCGGCGGCATCGCGGCAGATTCACCACCGGCACCGCACGACGATGAACGCGACGACCACGCAAACCCCCAGCCTGCGCAACCCCGGCATCGACGTGCTGCGCGGGCTGTCGATCCTGCTCGTCGTGCTGCATCACCTCGGCCTGCGCATGCCGCTGAAGACGTCGCTGCTGGCGGACGTCATGCCCAAGCGCCTGCTCGGCGCGCTGAACTACAACGGCTACGAGGCCGTGTTCGTGTTTTTCGTGATCTCCGGCTTCCTGATCGCGACGAACTCGCTGCAGCGCTGGGGCCGCCTGGATCGCATCGATCTGCGCGCGTTCTACGTACGCCGCGGCGCGCGCATCCTGCCGTGCCTCGTGCTGCTCGTCGGCGTGCTTTCGCTGCTGCACCTGGCCGGTTTCGCCGACTACGCGATCCGGCGCGAAGGGCAGTCGCTGCCGCGCGCGATCCTCGCCGTGTTCGGCTTGCACTTGAACTGGTACGAAGGCGTCACCGGCTACCTGCCGGGCGGCTGGGACGTGCTGTGGTCGCTGTCGATCGAGGAAGTGTTCTACCTCGGTTTCCCGCTCGTGTGCCTGGCGATCCGCAGCGAACGCGCGCTGGTCGGCGTGCTGGCGCTGCTGGCGTTGTCGATGCCGTTCTCGCTCGCCGCGATCACTGACAACGAAATCTGGAAGGAGAAAGCCTACCTGCCGGGCATGTCGGCGATCGCGCTCGGCGTGATCGCGGCGCTAGTCGCCACGCGCTGGCCGCCGCGCCGGCCTGCGGTCGTGTTCGCGCTCGGCGGCCTCGGCATCGCCGGCATCGCGGCCGTCATGCTGGCGATGCCCTGGCTATGGCCGCTGCTGCACGATGCGGTGCTGCTGGTGTTGTCGCTGGCGACGGCTTGCCTGCTCGTCGCCTTGCATGCGCGAGCGTCGTCGGGGCAACTGCGCACGCTGCCGGGCAGCGGCTGGCTGCGCTCGATGGGACGGCTGAGCTACGAGATCTACCTCGGCCACATGTTCGTCGTGTTCGCCGTCGTCGCTGCGTTCAAGGCCAGCGGCGGCGATGCGCGCTACGGCTTCCTCTGGTACGTGCCGGCGGTGCTGCTCGCGTGGCTGCTCGGCGCCGTAGTCGCGCATGTTTATTCGACTCCGTGCGATCGCGCGTTGCGGCGGCGGTTGTCGAGACCTTCTTCGGAGGCGCCGGTGCTTGCGGCGTCGTGACGGCGGTCGCGAGCGTCAGCATCTGTTAACGGCAAAATGGATTCCCGCGTTCGCGGGAATGACGGCGGGTGTGGGGCTGCGCGTATCAGGGCTGTCGAAAGCGCGCCGTTCGCTGCCGAACCGCACGCTTTCTGGCGTCATGCCCGCGCAAGCGCAGCTCCATTTCAGGATGCCAATGACGCAATCGTCTGCGCCGCAATGGATTCCCGCGTTCGCGGGAATGACGTCGGGTGCGGGGCCGCGTGTGTCAGGGCTGAAAAGCGCACCGTTCGCTGCCGAACCGCACGCTTTCTGGCGTCATGCCCGCGCAAGCGGGCATCCATTTCAGGACGCCAATGACGCAATCGTCCGCGCCGCAATTGATGGTGGCAAAGCGAGAGCGGCCTAAACCTTCGCCGCAATCTGCCGCAGCGCCTGCTCGAACACCTCGACCGGCTGGCCGCCGGAGATCAGGTGGCGGTCGTTGATGATGACCGACGGCACCGCGCGGATGCCGCGTTCGGTGTAGTAGCGCTCCTGCGCACGCACGTCGTCCGCATACTCGTCGGAGGCGAGGATCTGCTCTGCACGGCCGGTATCGAGGCCGGCTTGTGCGGCGATGCGCGTCAGGGTCGCATGCGAGGAAACGTCTTCGCCGTCGGTGAAGTAGGCGCGCAGCAGTGCCTGCTTCAGCGCCATCTCCTTTTCGTGGCTTTCGAGCGCCGCCCAGTGCAGCAGCCGATGCGCGTCGAACGTGTTGTAGATGCGCTGGCGCGTGCCGAACGTGAAGCCGAGCGCCGCTCCGCGCGCGCGGATCGCCTCGCGGTTCTGTGCCAGCTGCTGCGGCGTGGAGCCGTACTTGCGCGTGATGTGCTCGTCGATGTCCTCGCCCTCGGCCGCCATCTGCGGGTTGAGCTCGAACGGCTGGAAATGCAGGTCGACGGCGACGTCGTCACCGAGGCGGTCGATCGCCTGCTGCAGCGAGGCGAGGCCGACGGCACACCAGGGGCAGACGACGTCTGAAACGAAATCGATCTTGATCGGCGTGGCGGCTGACATGGAGGGTCTCGATCGTGGGCGATGCGGGCTGCGATCGCCGAGACCACCGAAGTAAGGGCCGGATTGCCGCGTTCAAGCGCCGGCGGGCCCGTCGGCGAGGGCGAGCGCGGCCCGGCGGCCCGCCGCGAGCAGCTCGTCCGACAGGGCGGGATCGTCGATCGCCCGCGCGAGCGCGAGCGTGCCGACCATCGAGGCGAATACCGCCTGCGCGGTCGCGCGGCGCCGCTTCGGCGTCAACGACGCCGGCAACTGCTCGCCGATCAGATCGAGCGTCGCGCCCAGCTCGGACGTGAAAGCCGTGCGCGTCGGCGCGGAACCGCGCGCGATCTCCATCGCCAGCGCCGAGCAGGTGCAGCCGGCGGCGGGATCGTCGCGGTGCGCCGCGCTCAGGTAGTAGTCGACCATCTTTGCAATGCCGCCGTGGCGCCTGCCAGCGCTCAGCGCGCGCAAGTCGTCGAGCTTCGCGTGCAGCGAGCTGCCGACGACTTCGCGGACGAGGTCGTCCTTCGAGTCGAAGTGATTGTAGAACCCGCCCTGCGTCAGCCCGATGCCGGCCATCAGGCTGCCGATGCCGACGGCTTCGATGCCTTCGGCGCGGAATCGTTCGCCGGCCGCTTCGACGATGCGGCGTCGCGTGGTGTCCTTGTGGCCTTTTTCGTAGCGCATGGCGGCGTGCTCCAGTGGCACTTGCAAATCAAATTATGATAGTAATATGATATTATCATCGTAATTCAACAGCCGCAACCGCGGCAACGATTCCGTCAAATCGCCGCAGTGCGGCACAGGAGCATGCAATGAAGATCGAAGGCAGCGTCGCCCTCGTCACGGGCGCCAATCGTGGACTCGGCCTCGCTTATGCGAAGGCTCTGCTCGCCGCAGGTGCGGCCAAGGTGTATGCCGGCGCGCGCGATCCGGCCAGCGTGAAGGAGCCGGGCCTGATCCCGGTGCAGCTCGACGTCAACGATCCGCGTACGATCGCCGAAGCCGTCAAGCAGTGCGGCGACGTCAACATCCTGGTCAACAACGCCGGCATTGCGCGTCCGGGGTCGCTGCTGTCGAAGCAGGACAACGAAGCCCTGCGCGCGCTGATGGACACGAATTTCTACGGCGTGCTCGCGCTGACGCAGGCGTTCGCGCCGGTGCTGGCGAAGAACGGCGGCGGCGCCGTCGTCAACATGCTGTCGGCGCTGAGCTGGATCAGCCTGCCGGACATCGGCGGCTACTCGGTATCCAAGGCCGCCGCGTGGGCGCTGACCAACGGCCTGCGCCACGAGCTGCATGCGCAGAAGACGCTCGTCGTCGCCGTGCACGCCGGCTACATCGACACCGACATGGTCGCTCATGTGACCGACGCGAAGATCAAGCCGGAGACGGTCGCTCAGCTCACCGTCGAAGCGATCGCGGCAGGGCGCGAGGAAGTGCTCGCCGATGAAACGTCGCGGCAGGTCAAGGCGGGTTTCAACGCCGAGCGGCCGGCCTATCTCGGCGCGCCGCTGGCGTAATCGTCATAGTGCCCTCTTCGAACCGATGCAGGTTCGGAGAGGGCGGGCGATGTGTGTTCCGCGCCGGGGTCACCCGGCGCGGCGATGCTCAAGTTCCATCGAATCCATCCGCGAAGATCTCGTCGGACACCGCGCCGACGACGAGCGTCAGCCCGATCGGCACGCTCGGATTCTGCGCGTCGTCGCTGGCGATGCACAGCGTCGCGCTGTAGGCACCCGGCGCGAGTGCCGATGCATCGAAGGTGACGTCGAGATCGTGGCTGACGCCGCCGCCGAGCAGCGTGCCAGAGGCCGGGCTGTAGGAAGCCCACGCAGGTTGAGCGCAGCCTGCACTGGCCGTGTCGATCGACCAGTGCACCGAGCCGATGCCGGCATTCGACAGCGTGACTGCCTGCGTCGTCGTCGTACCGGCCGTTTGCGCGGCGACCAGGGACGTCGTCGACACGCGGATCAACGGCACGCTGTTGTTTCGCTGCAGGGCGATCGGCCAGTGCGCCAGCGACACGGTGCTGTCGTCGGGAATCAGCTGCACTTCGCCGAACGTCCACGTCGCCGGCAGCGTGATCGCGGTCGGCGTCAGCGTGATGGTCTGCGTCGCGCCGGCAGCGAGCGTGAACGTTGCCGGTGCGACAACCGTACCGGGCAGCCCTGTCACGCTTGCGCTCCAGCTGACGCTGCGCGCGAGCGGATTGCGCACCGTGCGCGTGACGCTGCAGTGGGCGCTGCCGCAATCGCCGATCGCCGCGCTCGGCAGATTCAGCGTGAGCAGATCGCCTCCCGCGCTCGGATCGGCGGCGTTGAAGTTCGCGACAGTCTCGTCCATGACGAGGCCGCTCGCCGCTGCGGCGGCGAGATCGACGCGGCCGGCGCCGCGATCCCAGGGCGTGGCGGCAACGCCTTCCTGCGTCGTGATGCCGCTGTTCTTCGCCGCCATGCTCAGCGCGGACTTGATCTCCATCGGCGTCCAATCGGCGTGCAGGGCGCGCATCAGGGCAGCGGCGCCGGCCATGTGCGGCGAGGCCATCGAGGTACCGTCGTCGAGCGCCATCGCATCGGCGTCGCCGGAGAACGCGGCGAGCACGTCGACGCCGGTCGCGGCAATGTCGGGCTTGACCAGGTACTGGCCGCCGAGGCTCGGGCTCGGACCGCGCGAGCTGAAGGCGGCGATGATGTCGCCGGTGAACGCGTAGGGATTGGCCGGCTGCAGGATCGATGCGGTCGCCGTCGCCGGATCGGCCGCGATCGCCGCGGCCACGTTCTGCCAGTCCGGCAGCAGCATCGACCAGCTGTTGCCGCTCGCGGCGAGGTTCAAGTACAGCGTGCTGTCGACGAACAGCACGCCGAGCGCACCGGCGGCCGTGGCGTTTGTGTAACGCTGGCTGCTCGAGCAGCTGCTCTGCGAGACCGACAGGCGCAGCACCGCGATCGCGCCGGCGCCGCCGCGCGCGAACGTGCCGGCCGGGTAGGCGGAACAGCCGTCGCTGAAGTTGTCGCTGAAATCCGGACTCTGGATCAGCGGCGCGTCGACGATGTCGCTGCTCTGGATCGGCGGCGAACCGGGCCGCGCTGCGAGGTGCTGCGTATTGGCCGGTGCGCCGCCGCCGCCGAGCGAGAAGTCGAACCCGACCGTCTGGTCGAACGTCGAAGCGGCCGCGGTCATCGTCCACGGTTCGACGTGATTGATGCTGCCGGCCGCGGGGCCGTCGTTGCCGCCCGCGGTCGCGACGAACAGGCCGGCGGCCGTTGCATTGAGGAACGCGAGCGAGGTCGGGTCGTTCCACGGATCGGTGCCGCCGCTGACCGAGTAGTTCAGCACGTCGACGACCCCGTCGGCGACAGCCTGATCGGCCGCGGCGGCCGCCGCGCTGCCGCTGCAGCTGCCATCCGCATTGCAGGTCGCGTAGGCGACGATGTTCGCATGCGGCGCGACGCCGGCGATCGCGAACGTGCCTGCGCCGAACACGGCTTGGCGATGATTGCCGGCGGCCGTGCTCGCCGTGTGGGAGCCGTGCCCGCCTGCATCGGTCGCGCTGCTGCCCGGCGCGATGAAGTTGTACATGCCGATCAGCTTGTCGTTGCAGTGACCGAGATCGGGGTTCGGCGACGCGGCGCCGCACGTACCGAGATAGTTGCCGCTGCCGAGCGGATTGACGTGCGCATAGCCGTCGGCCGGTCCGGTCGCGGCAAACGAGGGACTCTGCCAGTTGATGCCGGTATCGATCTCGCCGACGACGACGCCTTCGCCTTGCGTGGCGACGCCGTTCGTCGAGCTGCCGGTCCAGATCGTGTCGGCGCCGATGAAGGCCGGATCGGCTTCGGCGGAGAGGTGCTCGATACGCTCGGGCGCCACCAGCGCGACGTCGCTGCGTGCGGCCAGCCGCGCGGCTTCGTCCGGCGTCAGCATGACAACGACGCCGTTGAGCGCGTGCCGGAACCGGAAGATCGTCGGCAGCGTGCGGCCGAGCGCGTGCGAGGCGTCGGCGACGAAGGCGTTCTGCACCTCGGCGAGATGATCGACATACGCGATCGCCGCAGTCGAGTGCACGTCGAGGCGTCCGCGGTGCGCACCGCTGGTGATGCGCGGCGGCTTGGCGAACGACGCGCCGCCTTGATACGCGGCGAGCGCCGGTTCCTTCAGCAGGATCGTGTAGCGCGTCGCCGCCGCAGGGCCGTCGGCGGCGAACGCGTGGCCGCCGAGGCAGAACGCGAGCGCCAGCGCGAGCGTCGAGCGACTGGCGCGCCGCAGCGAAGCGTTCGTCGAAGCGCCTGCGCGGAGATCGGCACGCAGGCGTGCACGCAAAGGCGTCAATGGCATTGGTAGTCGCCCGTGCCGGCTGCGCCGGTGATCTGGATCTGGTCGAGGAAGTAGCCGTCGAACGCCGTGCCAGGGTCGGACGAGAAGCGCCAGCGCACCTGCACGGTCTGGCCGGCGTAGCTGGCGAGGTTCGTCGTGAACGGCTTGAAGATCGCGTTGACCGCTCCGTTGCCGGGATCGGCGTTCGACACGGCCGTGGTGACGCCGTTGAACGCGCCGTGGCTCGCGGCATAGCCGCAGGCGTTGGTCGGCGAGCTGCCGGTGCTCGCGAACGTGCTCGGATAGCCACCGTCCGGCGGCAGGTCGTTCCAGGTCGCACCGCCGTCGGTCGAGATCTCCTGCACGACGCCATCGAACTGGTATTCGAGGTCGTACTTCGCCTGATAGCTCAATGCGGCACCGGCGGTCAGCGTCAGCGGCGGCGTGGTGACGGCAGCGCAGGTGTTGTTCTCGTACAGCGCATCGTCCGCACTGTTGTGATAGCTGAAGCTGCCGTTGGAGGCGGCCGTGTTGGTGATCTGCCACGGCGCGTCGAGCGTCACGTAGGTGTGCGTGTCGACGTCGTCGAGGAAGCTGCCGGGGTCGGGACCGTCGGTGCCGCTCGGCGTGACGTTGGCGACAGTCGAGATCGGCGAGGCGTTGCCGTCGGTGTCGACCGCGAACACGCGGTAGTAGTACGGCGTTCCGTTGCTGACGGCAGTGTCGGTGAACGTCGTCGCCGTCGCGGTCGAGGTCAGCGTCTGCGGCGTGCCGAAGTAGGGGTCGGTGTCGCGCTGCACGGTGTATTGGACGCCGGAGGCATTCGGGCAGGTCGCCTGCGCGGCGCTCCACGACAGCGCCACACTGCAGCTCGAACTGCTGCCGTCGGCGACGAGCGAGTGCGTGTCGAACGTCGGCTGCAGGCTGCAGGTGTCGGCCGAGACGACGTCGACGCACGCCGAGGCATCGCCCTCGACGTCGTTCTGCACGCCACGCAGCTTGTAGGCGTAGCTGAACCCGCCTTGCGTGTGGTCGTCGGTCAGCGGCAGCGTCGTGCCGTTGGCGACGAGATGGAACTGCGCCGCGTCCGCCGTCGCGCACGTGACGTTGTCGGCGCGATAGAGCTGGAAGCCCTGGGCGCCGGCTGCGCTGCTTGCACCGATCGCGACGCCACTGCTGCCGTTGCCGGCGATGGCGAGCGAAGTGGGCGCCGGGAACGCGCCGGTGTCGGGCAAGCCGAATGCGCCGGAGACGGCGAGGCCATAGCCCTGCGTGTCGGAATCGGCCTCGCCGTTGCCGGGCACGTCGGTGGCCTTCACGCGGAGCGTATAGCGGCCGGCGACCGGCGCGGTGAAGCGCACCTGCTCGACGGTGTCCTTCGCATCCGCGCTGCCGCCGGCGACCGACACGCCGTTGGCGAACTGGTTGCCGAGATAGGTCGTTCCATCCGGTGCGACGACTTCGAGATCGAGATTGTTGATCAGCGTCGAGGCGGCGCCGATCGGTGCGGCCGGGTCGTACCAGGTCAGCGTCGCGCGGAACTCGATGCCGGGCGCGACGTTGTCGATCGTGTACTCGTTGACCTCGCCGGTTTTCAGGCCCGCGGCATTCGTGCGCTCGAAGAGGCGCAGGCGGCGGCTGTCGTCGCCGCGCGGCATCGTGTCGCGGAACCACAGGTTCGCGTCGAGCCACGGGCGGCCCCAGCCGGTGCCGGTGTTCGGCCAGTCCGACGGCGTCAGCGTCTGTACCGTGCCATTGAGGAGCACGGCTTTCATCACCGCGCCGGTCGGATCGAGGCGGTCGACGAAGCGGGTGCTGCCCGGCAGGGCGATGGGTTCGAAGCCATCGTCGAAGATCGTGTCGGCGGTCGTGCCTTCGTTGCGGAAGCCGCGCGGGTAGAACCCGTCGACGAAGTACTCGCGCAGCAGCACGGCGTTGCCGGCGACGACCGGCGTCGCCATCGACGTGCCGGAGTCGGCCGTCATCTGCGGCGCAAGGATCGTCGTCGTGATCGGATCGGTGCTGTTGAGCGCCGAGATCGTCGAGGTGCCGGGCGCAGCAACGTCGGGCTTCATGCGGCCGTCCGCGGTCGGCCCGTCGTTGGAGAAGCTCGCCTGGTTGAGGTCGCCGGCATGGCCGAGCGCGGCGACGGTGACGCCGTTCTTCGAGTTGGCCGGCGAGCCGGTCGCCATCGCGCCGGCCTGGTCGTTGCCGGCGGCGATGACGACGAGCAGGTTCTCGGCCTTGCGCGTCGCGCGGTCGACGTTGGCGTCGTCGCCGGTGTATTGGCCCGAGGTGCCCGAGCCCCAGCTGTCGCTGTGCACGTGCGCGCCGCCGGCGTAGGCCTGCGCGAGCGTGCCTTCGAAATCCTGGAAGATGAGGTATTTGGAGCTGTCGGGACCGGCGTCCTGCATCAGCAGCTGCGCGTTCGGCGCCATGCCGTCGGCGATGTCGTGATGGGCGACCATCGGCGTCGACGGATCGTAAATGACCGTGCCGCCGGTCGAGAACTCGCCGGCGGCATCGCCGACGACGGTGCCTGTCGTGTGCGTGCCGTGGCCGGAGACGAGGTCGTAGTTGGTCGGACCGCCCGGCTGCAGCCAGTAGCCGATGATCTTGTTGTCCGGATGCAAGGTGCCGGGGTTGGGCAGCACCGGCGGCGGATCGTCGGAGAAGGTGACTTCGGTGTGCGGGCCGTTGCCCTTGTCGAGCGTCGAGAACCACGCGGCGTTCGGCGTCGTGCCGGTGTCGGCGACGGCGATGATCTGGCCGCCGCCGACGATGCCGTGATCGAACATCGGCGACGGTCCGCAGATCGCGCCGCGGCCGTCGCAGGGCGTGGTCGCGTTGCCTTGCAGCGCGCCGATCGAGCCGGTGTTGGTGATGTGCGCCGGATACCATGGCAGCACGAACTGCACGCCGTCGATCGCGGTCGCTGCGCGCAGCAGCGCGTCGAGCGAGGCGGCATCGGTCTTGGCGCGCACGTACGGCATCGCCTCGGCGCGCTGGCTGCGCATCGTGATCTCGAGGCCGGGCACCTGCTGGGTCAGCAGCGCCTGGATCTTCGAGGAGGAGACGCCGGCGAAGCCGTGCACGATCACTTCGTAGCGACCGTCGCTCTGGCGCGCGGCCGAGTTGGCGCGGCGCGCCTGCCACAAGGTCGGATCGAGCTTCATCGCCGGCTGCACCGGTCCGGCCCAGCGTACGGCGGGGTCCTGCGCGAGCTCGGACAGTGTCACGCCGTTCAAGCGCGCGTAGTAGGCGTTGTTCGGCACGTAGCCGAGGAACTCGACGCCGCGCGCGGCAAGTGCTTTGCGCTCGGCCGTGCGGCCGGGCTGGAACTGCACGATCGCATAGGTCGCTGCCGTCTCGGACGCGGCGCCGACGGCGTCGGCATCGAGCGCTTGCGTCAGCGGATCGAATACACCGGCCGGCAGGATCAGCAGGTTCGGCTGGCCGCGCGCGGCTTCGATCGTGTCGAGGGACGGCTGCGACGCAGCGAACGCGGCAAGGTGAGAGGCAGCGTGGGCGGCACTGCAGAGCGCAAGAGCGACAGCCGCGGCGAGCGCGCGGCGGGAGGGCAGGATAGGCATGGCGAATTGTGCAGTTCTATATAAGAGAAGGAATGGATAGCGTCTTGAGCGCACGAAAGACGAACGCCGCAGGCGGCGTTCGTCGAGTCGTCGCGAAGCGCGCCGCCCGCGAGCGGCGCGCCGGTGTTCGCCTGCTGGCGGTTACTGGCCGTCGAAGCCGTCGGCGAAGATCTCGTCCGGGATCTGCGGAACGTAGAAGTACGCCGCACCCTGGCTCGCGTTCTCGTTGATCGTCGCGAGCGCCTGGCCGAACAGCAGGCTGCCGCCGCCGATCGCCGCCGAGAATCCGAAGGCGGCGCCGTCGCCGCTGATCGAATCGCTCGCGGTGAACTTCAGCTGCTGCACCCAGCCGTCGTCGCCGGAAAGCTGGAACAGATAGCCGGCGCCCTGGCTGGCGTTGATGAACGGCGAGCCGAAGACGGCCGTATCGCCGTCCATCGCGACCGAGATGCCGGTGACGTCGAACGTCTGTCCGTCGTCGGTGACGATCTTCTGGGTCTGCGTGAACGTGGTGCCGTCGTCGACATAGGCGTAGACGGCACCCTGGAACGCGTTGTCTCCGACCGTCGAGAACGGCGAGGAGATCAGCGCATTGACGCCGTCGTACGCCATCGCGTATCCGAAGTTGGCGCCGCCGTCGTCGGCGGGAACGATCTTCTGCGCTTGCGTCCAGGCGCCGCTCGCGTAGGTGAACGCATAGGCTGCACCCTGGGCGGTGACGCCGTCGACGTCGGCATTCGCCGCCGCAATGAGTAGCCGATCGCCGGCGACGGCGACCGAGAAACCGAAGTCGGACGACCCGGTGCCGTCGTCGGCGTTCAGTTCGGCGCTCTGGTTCCACTGCGTGCCGTCGTTTTCGAACACGTACACCGTGCCGGTGGCGAAGTTGCCGTCGATCGTCACGCCCGGCGCGCCGCCGATGATGCGCGTGCCGTCGTAGGCGACCGACCAGCCGAGCTGGTCGTCGATCGCGCCGTCGGCTGCGACGAGCTTCTGCGACTGCAGCCAGGTGCCCGTGCCGTCGTTCTTGAAGACGTACACCGCGCCCTGGTGACCGTTGTCGCCGATCGCGGCGAACACCGACCCGATCACGGCCGTGTCGCCCTTCAGCGCCACCGAGTAGCCGAACTGGTCGCCGTCGGCGCCGTCGTCGGCAGTGAGCTTCTCGGTCTGCGTCCAGGTGCCGTCCTGATTGGTGAAGACGTAAACGGCTCCAGGAGAGTCCGCGCCGCCGATCGCACCGATCAGCGCCGTCGTGCCGTCGATGACGGCCGACGTGCCGAAGCTGTCGCCGGCGACGCCGTCGTCTGCCGTCACTTTCTGTTCGAGCCACACGGTCGGATCGATCGTCAGCGGATACGTGGCGCCGCTGTCGTCGGTGCTGATCAGAAGGCGGTCGCCCGCGTTCTTCAATGTCGCCGGCAGCACCTTGCCGCGGCCGTCGACGACGGTCAGGCCGCCGTAGTGCAGCTTGCCCCAGGCGAGACCGTCGCCATCCGTGCGGCCTGCGCGATTGCTCGCCAACGCAACGGTCAGCTCGCCGCTGCCGGACGGACGCTGCGTCACCGTGAAGCCTTGCTCGTAGCCGAGCGGCGTCGCGCGCCACCACTCGGTGACGCCGTCATGCGCGTAGTCGGCGCCGTTGCCGGAAATTCGTGGCGCGATCGGCGACATTGCATTCAACTTGTCGCCGCGACCGACGCTTTCTAGCTGCAAGGCGAGCGTATCGGCGCCGTTGCCGCTGAAATGCGCACCGTGGGCATCGAAACAGGCCTTCAGCGCCGACTGCGGCAAATTCGCGCAGCCGTTGCGGTCGATCCGATAGGCCGGTCCGGCCTCGCGTGCGAGCGCCTCGTAATAGGCAGGGCGCAGCGCGGCCGGGACCTTCGCGGTTGCCGCGACCGGATTGGCGGGCAATGCGGCCGCCGAAGCTGAACCGATGCCGCTCAGAGCGACCAGCAAAAAGGGAAAATGCGATTTCTGGAACGTCACGGCGGGTTTCCTCGGCTAGCGGGTGGCTGGGGGAAAGCGAGGAATATCCGCAAGTGCTCGCAGGTGCCTGTGCAAGCCGGGCTGAACGCGGTGTAATTCGCGTGTGATTTATGTGTGAAGGGTGATCCGCGCTTGACGATGCCGCTCAAATCCGCGCCAGAAAGGCGGCGCGTCTATGTCTTCGGACCATTCCGTCTGGATGTCGCCGAGCGCCGGCTGTCGCGCGACGGCAGCGACATCGGGCTGACGCGCAAGACGTTCGACCTGTTGCTCGCGCTCATCGAAAGCGCCGGGCACCTGCAGACGCGCGATACGCTGATCCAGACGCTGTGGCCCGACACGATCGTCGAGGAGCACAGCCTGACCTGGAACCTCAGCGCGTTGCGGCGAGCGCTCGGCGACACCGGCGATGCGCCGCGCTACATCGAAACGGTACGCGGGCACGGCTACCGCTTCATTGCGGCCGTGCACAACGACGAGGACGTCATCGGTTCGCCATGGGAACCGGCGGCGGCCCCCGCGCCGCTGCAGGCCGCGGAGGCGGCCCCGCTGCAGGCGGAGCCGGTCGAGGCGGCGGCTGCGGTACCGATCGAGGCCTCCGCATCGAACGAGACGCCGTCCCCGGCGCCGCGGCGGAGCCTGCTTTCGCCGCGGCTCGGCGCCGCGTTGCTGGCATTGGCCGTCTTTACGTCTGGGCTGCTGTGGTGGCTCGCCGCCGAGCGCGCGGGAACGCCGGCCGCGGGCGACACGCCGCCGCGTTCGATCGCGGTGCTGCCGTTCGAGAACCTGAGCCCCGATCCGGCCAATGCGTATTTCGCCAGCGGCATGCAGGACACCATCCTGACCAAGCTCGCCGGCATCCGCGACCTGCGCGTGGTCTCGCGCATGTCGACCGAAAGCTACAAGAGCCATCCGGTCGACCTGGCGGAGGTGGTGCATCAGCTCGATGTCGGCAGCGTGCTCGAAGGCAGCGTGCAGAAGGCCGGCGACGAGGTGCTGATCAACGTGCAGCTGATCGACGGGCGCAACGGCGGCCACCTGTGGGCGCAGACCTACACGCGTACGCTGGACAAGGTCTTCGAGGTGCAGAGCGACGTCGCCGAACAGGTCGCGCTGGCCTTGCAAGCCAAGCTGCTGCCGGCCGAGGCCAATCGCGTCGCCAGTCTGCCGACGCAGGACTCCGGCGCCTACGACCTTTTCCTGAAGGCCGAATACGCCGCCCTGCAGATCGAATCGGGCAGCGCGAAGAGTACGGCCGCCGCGACGCAGCAGGCGCGGGCGTACTACCGCCAAGCCATCGAACGCGACCCGCGCTTCGCGCTGGCGCTGGCACGATTGTCGTATCTGGACAGCCATGCGTATTGGCTCGACATCGAGCATACGCCGGCGCGTGCCGCTTCCGCCCAGCAGGCGGCCGAGCGCGCGCTCGCGATCGATCCGGAGCTGCCGCAGGCGCATCTGGCGATGGGATACGTGCATTACTACGGCCGGCGCGACTACGCGACGGCGATGGGCGAGTTCGAGCGCGCCTTGCGTGACATGCCCAACAACGCCGACATCAATGCCTCGATCGCCAACATCAATCGGCGGCGCGGCGACTGGCAGGCCGCGCAGGCCGGCTACGTGCGGGCCGCGGCGCTCGATCCGCGCAATCCGCAATGGGCGGGCCTGCAGGGCGACACGCTGACGATGACGCGGCACTACGCACAAGCCGAAACCGTCTACGAGCACGCACGCGCGCTCGATCCCGACAGCACGACCGCGGCGCTGTTCGAGTGCCTCAGCCTGATGATGTCCGGCGAGCTCGAGCGCGCCAATACGATCCTCGACTCGCTGCCGCGCGACGCCGATCCGGAGGGACTCGGCAGTTCGATGCGCTTCATCGCCGCCTGGCTCGCGCACGATGCCGACGCAGCGCTCGCCGTGCTCGCCACCGCGCCGCCGTCGATCGATGCGCCGTGGACGCCGAGTTTCGCGCCGACCGATCTGTTCCGTGCGCAGGCGCTGGAGCTCAAGGGCGATCGCGCGAGCGCGCGCGAGATGTATGCGCGCGCTCGCGACACGCTGGCGAAGACGCTGCAGGCCCAGCCCGACGATCCGGCGACGCTGAGCTTGCTGGGCCTCGCGCTCGCGGGACTCGGCGAGAACGATGCCGCGCTGGCCGCAGGTCAGCGTGCCGTCGATCTGCTGCCGATCGCCGAGGATGCGGTCGATGGTCCGTACTATGCGGCGACGCTGGCCGAGATACGCATTCGCACCGGTCATGCCGATGCCGCCGTGCCGCTCCTGCGCGGGCTCCTGGATACGCCGACCGGGCGCGTCATGTCGGCGGCGCTGATCGAGCACGACCCGCGCTACGAGTCGGTGCGCGACCGGCTGCGGGGAAGCAACACGCACCCATGAGACCGGCAGCGGGCGGGGCCGGCGATCGAGTCCGCACCGCTTCCGGCGGCGCGCGGGCGCCCGCGCGATGAGCGCCTACGTCTTCGCGCCGTTCCGCCTCGATGCGGCGACGCGCGAATTGCGCAAGTACGGCGAGCGGATCGCGTTGCCGTCGCGCGTATTCGCCTGTCTGCTGTACCTGATCGAGCGCCACGAGCGCGCGGTCGGGCGCGACGAGTTGATCGAAGCGATGTGGGACGGCCGTTCCGCGACCGACGTGCAGCTCGCGCAGCTGATCCTGCAGTGCCGCCGCGCGGTCGACGACGACGGCCAGGTCCAGCGCGCGATTCGGACGGTGGCCGGCTTCGGTTATCGCTGGGTGCAGGCGCTGCAGGTGGACGGCGACGGCGAAGCGATCGCCGCGGACGATTCGCCCGCGCGTGAATCGGCGCCGGCGGATGCGGAACCGGCGGCAACGCCCACGGTACGGCCGCCGAACTCGCGCCGGCGGCCGTTCGCGTTCGCTGCTGTCGCCGCCGCCATCCTGCTCGCGCTGGCCGCGTTCGCGCTCCGGCACGGTATCGGCGGCCGGCACGCAGCGAGCGGCGGCGCGCTCGTGCTCGTCAGTCCGATCCGCGTCGCCGACGGCGAGGCGCGCTGGCTGCGCCTCGGCGGCATGGACGTCGTGGTCGAGCGTCTGCGTCACAACCAGGTGCCGGTGCTGTCGAGCGAGGCGACCGTGGCGATGCTGCAGACAGGCGATGCGCAGGCCGCCGGCGACGACGCGCGCCGGCTGGCGGCCCAATCCAAGACGATCGGCGCCGCTGCCATTCTCGCCATCTCGGCCGCGCGCACCGGACCGTTGTGGCGAATGACGGCGAGCCTGCAGGAGGAAGGCATGCCGATGCGCGAGGAAAGCGTCGAGCGCGAAGATCCGCTGCTCGCGTTGCGCGCGCTCGCCGATCGCGCCAGCGGTCTGCTCGGCCATCCGGTCGCCGAGCCGGACGCGCGCATCGACAACAGCGCGGTCGCGACGACCCTGCAGCAGGCACGCGCGGCGCTGCTGTCGAACGATCCCGAGCGCGCACGCGCGCTGCTGCAATCCGATCCGGTGCTGGTCGCGAACGAACCCTTGCTGCGCCAGCAGCTCGCCGATGTCGACATCCGTGCTGGCCGCTACGCGCAGGCGCGCGCGACCCTCGACGACTTGCTCGCGCATGCGCAGGGCGACGCCGGTTTCCGCGCGCGCCTGCTCGACGCGCGCGGCATGGTCGCCGTGCGCACCGGCCGCTTCGCCGATGCCGGCAACGATTTTTCCGAAGCGCTCGCGTTGCTCGATCCCGGCGGCGATGCGATCACGCTCGGACGCGCCTGGCTCGGCCGCGGCATCAGCCGCACGTCGCTGCAGGACTATCCGGGCGCGCAGAGCGACTACGCGCGAGCTCGCGACCTGTTCGACAAGGCCGGCGACGCCGGCTCGGTGGCGCGCGTCGACAGCGACATCGGCGCGCTCGAGATCCTGCGCGGCCACATGGCGCAGGCCGATTCGTACCTGCAGCGCGCGCTCGACCGCTTCCACGATTTCGGCATGGTGCAGGAAGAGATCAACGCACTGCAGCTCAGTTTCGTCGCCCGCCGCGGGCAGTTGAAGAACGCCGATGCCGCGGCCGCGATCGAGCGGGCCTGGGCCTTGCGTGCGCGCATCGTCAGTCCGAGTTCGCGTCTGTCGACGAGCCTGTACCGGGTCGAGTCGCTGCTCAGCCTCGGTCGCGAAGACGAAGCGCGCATGCTGCTCGATTCGCTCGACGGCAGCGCGCAGGCGGCGGCCGGCGCCGAAGGCGAGCGCTGGCAGCTGATGCGCGCCGAGCAGCAGCGCGCCGCCGGACAGCTCGAACAAGCCTTGCAGACGCTCGCGCCCGTTTCCGAGGCGCCGCATGCCTCGGCCGACGACGACAGCGTGCGCGCGTCGGTCGCCTTGCTGCGCGCGCGCCTCGAACGCGCTTTGCGCCGCGGCGATGCCGATCGTCCGGCCGAGCGCGCGGAAACCGAAATCGCGGCACCGACGCCGCGCACGCCGCTGCGGCTGTTGGCGGCGGCGAACCGGGCCTGGGCGCGCGACGACGCTGCAGCCGCGGAGGCCGCGTTCGCCGCGGCGCTCCGCCTGGCGGACGAGCAGGGCATCGCGCAGACGCTGGCCGCCGTCGTCGCCGACGAGGTCGACTACCTGCTGGCAGCGGGGCGCGTGGCCGAGGCCGGGGCGATCGCCGCGCGCATCGCGCTGTGGGCCGACCTCGATTTCGACTGCGCGATGGTGCAATTGCGCGTCGCGCATGCCGCACGCGATCGCGTCGCATGGGCGGCGGCGCTGGAACGCGCGCGGCGTCTGGCCGGCGATCGAAAGATCGGCTCCGACCTGGCCGCAGCCCCGCCCTGAGCCGCTTTTGCGCCCGTATCAGCGCATCCGAATCGGATTCGAATGCGATCCGCATGGTCGCGCGTCATCGCCGCGTCATAGTCGAAGCGGTTTCGCCGCCGGCACCGCCGCCTATCAACGACCGATCGGATCCGCTCCATGCGCTCGAATGCCTTCGTCTTCCGTCCCTCCCGCTTGCGTGCTCTCGGCCTGCCCGTCGTGGCGGCCTTGCTGGGGTTGTCGCTGCCCGCCGCACAAGCGGCCGCGCCGCGCTATCACCTGACCGCGCTGGTGATTCCCGGCATGCAGGACATCTACGTCAACGACATCAACGACGCCGGCGAGATGGTCGGCTACTACCTCGACGAGAATTTCACCAGCCACGCGTTCCTCTGGGACGCGAACGGCCCGCACGACCTCGCCGTGCCGCCCGCCAGCAGCGGCGGCGACATGGAAGGCGCCGCCACGGCGATCAACAATGCCGGGCAGATCGTCGGCTATGCGCAGGACATCGGCGTTGCCGCGCCCGGCATGTTGTGGAATCGCGCCGATCCGACCCAGTACACCCTGCTCGACGACGACCCGGCGATCGGTCTGTCGCCGTACGACATCAGCGACAACGGCACCGTGGTCGGACTCAAGGCGAACCTGCTGACCGGCGAAGCGTTCCACGGCTTCGTCTGGACCGCCGAAACCGGCGATGTCGACTACGGCACCACCGACCCGAACGACCCGAGCATCAACGCGAGCTGGTCGGCCGTCAACGATGCCGGCCAGCTGGTCGGTGAGTGGAACTACCAGTTTGCGTCCGCGCACGCGAGCATCGGCACCGTCGGCACGCCGGCGATGCAGCCGATGAGCGCGGCGAGCGACGCCGTCCAGAGCGCCGCGCTGGCGATCAATGCCGGTGGTGTGCGCGTCGGCTACATGGACGTGGACGGCAGCGGCAATGCGGTGCCCGTGGTGTATGCGGCGGATGGCAGCGCCACGGCCATTGCGGGTGCGACGTTCGATCTTCCGGCCGGACAGGCGCTCGGCATCAACGATGCCGGCATCATCGTCGGTCGTGCGGACGATTTCGGCACGCTCACGTTCAAGGCGTTCGTCGCCATCGACGGCACGAGCTACGATCTGTACGAGCAGGTCGACGATACCGCGAACTTCGACTATTTCCTGACCGCCAAGGCCGTCAACGCGTCCGGCACGATCGTCGGCGTCGCGCGTTTCGGCGACCTGCAGGTCGGCAGCTACGTGCTGACGCCGATCGCCGACGACGGCATCTTCGGCGACGGCTTCGATCTCTGAGGCGGGCATCGATGGACCGACCGGTGCGCGTCGGCGCGCCGGCCGGCATGAGCTGAGGTATCGTCGGCGTGCCGTGCCCACGGGCACGCGATTCGATCCGAATCGTCATCGAAGATCGCCCATGAGCCTCGAGAACAAGACGCTGTTCATCACCGGCGCGAGCCGCGGCATCGGCCTCGCGATCGCGCTGCGTGCCGCGCGCGACGGCGCGTGCATCGCGATCGCGGCGAAGACCGACACGCCGCATCCCAAGCTCGAAGGTACGATCCACACTGCTGCCGCCGCGATCGAAGCGGCCGGCGGCCGCGCATTGCCGCTGCTCGTCGACGTACGCGACGAAGCCGCCGTCGAAGCCGCGATCGCGCAGACCGCATCGCATTTCGGCGGCATCGACATCCTGGTCAACAACGCCAGCGCGATCTCGCTGACGAACACGCCAGCAACCGAGATGAAGCGCTACGACCTGATGCAGGCGATCAACGCGCGCGGCACGTTCCTGTGCAGCAAGGCAGCGCTGCCGCACCTGCGCAGAGCGAGCAATCCGCACATCCTCACCTTGTCGCCGCCGCTCGACATGCAGGCGAAATGGTTCGCGCCGCACGTCGCCTACACGATCGCCAAGTTCGGCATGAGCCTGTGCACGCTCGGCCATGCCGAGGAGTTCCGTGCGTACGGCATCGCGGTCAATTCGCTGTGGCCGTTGACGACGATCGACACCGCGGCCGTGCGCAACATGTTGCCGGCGATGGCGGATGCGAGCCGAAGTCCCGCGATCATGGCCGACGCGGCGCATGCGATCCTGACGCGGCCATCGCGCGAGGCGACCGGGCGCTTCTTCATCGACGAGGATGTCCTGCGCGCGCAAGGCCAGACCGACTTCTCGATGTACGCGCCGTCGTCCGGCGCCGCGCCGGCGCTCGATTTCTTCGTGCCGGACGACATCGCCGCGCGCTATTCGCGCTGAGGCGGCGCGGCCGTCTCGCGCGCGTACGCCGCCGGCGTGCGGCCGACGAGCTTGCGAAAATCGCGGATGAAATGCGCCTGGTCGAAGTAGCCGAGATCGAGCGCAAGGCGGCTCCAGTCGACCTCCTGTCCGGCCGCGAGCCGTTCGATCGCTTCATGCAGGCGGAAGCGATTGATGACCCATTTCGGTCCGACACCGACGTACTCGTTGAACAGCCGCTGCAGCGCGCGCTTGCCGAGCCCTTCGCGGGCGACGACGGCATCGACGGTGGTCACGTCGCGCTCGCGCTCGATGCGTTCGACGATGCCGGCGGCGAGGTCGACGTTGGCATCCGGCGGCGGCAGGCGCGCGGCGAGGAAGCGCGCCATCACCTCGATCATGCCGGTCTCGTCGGTGCACTCGAGCACGTCGTCTTCGAGTTGCTCGCTGCTCGGACCGAACGCGTCGGCGAGCGACAACGAGGCATCGGCGAGCGTGGACAGCGGGCGGCCCAGGAACGGACGGAAGCCGCCGGGCCGGAACTTGGCGCCGAACACGCAGCCTTCGCCCTCGAGCACGCGCGAGAATCGCGCGGTGTGCACGCCGAAGACGCGCGTGAGTCCGCGCTCGACGATCAGATGCACGTTCGGATGCGGCAACGTCTCGCGCCGCTGAGGCGGCTGGCCGCGCAGGTCCCAGCGCACGATCCAGAAATGCTGGACCAGGCCTTGCAGCGGAGCGGGCGGCGCGACGCGCGCATGGTGGAACCGGCCGGCCGCAGGCGAGCTGCGCAGTACGCCACGCGCGGGGCCGGGATCGCGCGCGGTCCGCGCGTTTCGATCCGGCGCCGGGCAGTCCGAGCCAGCCGCCGGCGTGCGTCGCGTTTTTCCAATCACCGGTCGCGCCATCGTGGTCCAATGCACGTCGCCGCCGCGCTGACGGGTCGTCGGCCATCTTCGGTCGCGGCGACGGTATGCGCAATCGCGCGAACCGCAGCGCTTCCGTGGAGAACGACGATGCCACGCTCCTTTGCCCTTGCCGCAGCGGCGATACTCGCACTCGGAATGCAGGTTTCGACCGCCGCGCCGTCATCGGCGCATGCCCAGACGCCACACCCCTCTACCAAGCCCACGGAGGCCCCCATGACGAAGCAAGCGAAAGGCGATTTCGACGTGAAGCTGGCGCCGCAGGCGCTGACGTTCGAGGACGCGTCCGACGGCGCCAAGCTCGGGCGCATGTCGATCGACAAGCAGTTCCATGGCGACCTCGAAGCGAGCAGCAATGGCGAGATGCTGAGCGCCATGACAGCGACGCAAGGATCGGCCGGCTACGTCGCGATCGAGAAGGTCAGCGGCACGCTGGCGGGCCGCAAGGGCAGCTTCGTCCTGCAGCACGACGCGACGATGACCCGCGGCACGCCGCGGCTCGACATCATCGTCGTGCCGGACTCGGGCACCGGCGAACTCGCCGGCCTGGCCGGCACGATGAAGATCATCATCGCGCCGGACGGAAAGCATTCGTACGAGTTCGAGTATTCGTTCGCCGACGCAGTCCGATAGCCCGAACCGATCGTCGTTTCGGCCCCCCATCGCGCCAGGGATGCACGCGTGCTGCGGGTCGGCTTCACGGCATTTCTCGGATGCCATCCCTTCTCGACGAAGCTCGGCGTAGTGGCATTCGGACCTCTCTGACATACTCCGACGATTCTTGCCGGAGGGGTCTCATGTCGCGCGAGTGGTTGCGATGGTCGATGGCGCTGTGCGGACTGCTCGCCGGCGCCGCCAACGGGATTCATGCGAAGGATGCGTTCGTCGTCATTTCCGGCGGCGGCGGTCCGGAAAGCAATCACTATTCGCAGTACCTGCAGGCGCGCGCGTATGCGACGTATCTGCGCGCGCACTATCCGCAGGACTCGGTCTGGACCTTCTTCGGCGCCGGCAACGTGAGCGGGCAGCCGCCCGTGTTGTTCGATGTCGAGCAGACGACGACCGACGAGGCGGGGCGCGAGACGACCGCATGGGTTGCCGGCGCGCTGCCGGACAACCGTCCGGCTCGACACGATGACATCGCGCGGGCGTTTCGCGACGAGATACTCCCCGCGGTCAAGGATGGCGGGACGCTGTACCTGCTCGTCGGCGACCACGGCGGGCCTTCGGCGGGAGCCAATCCGGAAAGCGTCATCTCGCTTTGGGGCTGGGACCGCGATCCGACCGCGCCGTTCGGTTGGCGCAGCTACGATGAATCGCTGGGCGTGGCGGAGCTGCGCCGCTGGCTGTCGGCGGGGCTCGGCCGCGGGCGCGTGGTGTTCGTGATGAGCCAGTGCTTTTCGGGCGGATTCCACTATCTGGGATCGCCGCGCGACGTCGCCGTCAATCCCGCTTGGTTCACCCGCGTTCCGCGCTGGGCGAGCGCGCTCGAAGAGACGCGGAACATGCCGCTGGCGGCCGGGTTCAGCGCGACCGACGATCATTCCTTCGCCTCGGGCTGCACGTCGGACGTGTCGGCCGATCACTGGGCCGGCTATGAACGCTACTTGCCGGAGAGCTTGCTCGGGCTCGACCTGTTCACGCTGCAGAAGGGCAAGCAGCCTCCGTTGCACGCGTTCTACGACGCACATGTGCGGGCGATGCAGGTCGACCAGACGATCGACAAGCCGCGTTCGACGTCCGAGCAGTATCTTTCGGTCTGGGCCGAGGCGATCGCGCGCACGGCGAAGGAGCCGAAGCTCGCCGACGCTGTCAAGAAGCCTCTCGACGACTTTCGCAAGACGATGGACGGGAAGGAGCCGCGCGTGGCCGACGCCGCCTTCAAGGCGCGCCAGGACGAGTACCGTCGTCTTGCCGACGGCATGGTCGAGGCGAACCCGAAGCTCGCGGATTTGCTCGCAGCGACCGAGGAAGAACTGCAGCACGCCATCCGATTCGATCCCGATGCCGCGTTGGCCGATATGGCGAATCAGGGCGCGGACGATTCGTCTGCAACGAGCAACGATCGCGACGACGGCTCGGAAGACATGCAACTGGCCGCATGGCTTTGGGCCAAGGACATCGCTCCGGCCTGGCAGAAAGCGATCGATGCGGACGAAGTCGCCGATCTCGCGGCGCCGATCCTGGCCTTCGAGCACGACATGGCGGCGACCGAAGTGCGCAAGCGGCCAGCCGACGCGCGATCGATGCCCGCGCGCGGCATCGGCGATCCGCGGCTGCTCGTCTACTACCACGGCGGCTATGCCGATCCGGCCACGTTCGATCCGGCTCGCGCGAAGTCGGTTGCCGATTGGTCCCGCAAGCGCAAGCACGCGATCGTCGACTGGGCGAAGAAATCGAAGGACGCCAAGCTGCGCGCGGCCGCCGAAGCCTATGCGTTGTGGATGCCGCCCGAAATCCTCGATCCGGATGCGGCCGAAGGCGCCGCAGCGTCCGACGCTGTCCGCGCCGGAGGCCCGAGCGGAGGCGCGGGCAAAGGCCATTCGAAGGCCGCAGGCGAACCGAAACACCCGCCGCTCAGGCGCGGCGTCGCGGCCGAGCGCATCTACTTCCATCGGCAAGTGCTGGCGGCGTGGCAGTTCCTGTTGAGCGTGCAGGAACGGCCGGCGTTGGAACGTGTGGCGTCGCTGACGCAGATCGAACGTACTTCGCTGCCCGAGGGCGCCACCGCGCGGTAATCGCGGTCGTGTAAAAGCATCGTGACGGAAGTCGCTCCCACGAAGCCGTGCTTCGCGGGAGCATCGGATGAGAAGGCTTTGCGGGAGCGACTTCAGCCGCGAGTCGACAACCCGCAGGCTCCCGCCTCGATCAACCCTTCGCCCACGAATCGCGCAACGTCACCGTGCGGTTGAACACCGGCTTGCCCTGCGCGTGATCGTGCCGATCGGCAACGAAGTAGCCGAGCCGCTCGAACTGCACGTTGTCCTCCGGCCGCGCATCGGCGAGCGAGGCTTCGAGCCACGCCTGCACGACGCGCTTGGAGGCAGGATTCAAGTGCTCGGCGTAGGTCTTGCCGTCGCTGTCGTCGTCGGGGTCCGGCACCGTGAACAGGCGGTCGTACAGCCGCACTTCGGCCGCGATCGCATGCTTGGCGCTGACCCAGTGGATCGTGCCCTTGACCTTGCGGTCGGCGCCGGGCTTGCCGTGGCGCGTGTCCGCGTCGAGCGTGCAGCGCACTTCGGCGATCGAACCGTCGGCGTGTTTGACGACTTCTTCGCAGCGCACGATGCCGACGCCGCGCAGCCGCACTTCGCCACCCGGAACGAGGCGGTGGAAGCCCTTCGGCGGCACTTCGGCGAAGTCGTCGCGCTCGATCCACAGCGTGTTGGAGAACGGCACGGCGCGCGTGCCGAGGCTTTCGTTCTTCGGATGATTCGGGAACTCGAGCGCTTCGCCGTGCGCATCGTCGAGGTTGGCGATGACCAGCTTGAGCGGATCGAGCACGGCCATGCGCCGCGGCGCGCGCGCGTCGAGTTCCTCGCGCACGCTGCCTTCGAGCACGCCGTACTCGATGACCGAGTTCTGCTTGGTCACGCCGGCGCGTTCCCAGAACGCACGCACCGCGGCCGGCGGAAAGCCGCGGCGGCGCACGCCGGCCAGCGTCGGCATGCGCGGATCGTCCCAGCCGTCGACGAGGCCGTCGTTGACAAGAGCCATCAGCTTGCGCTTGCTCATCACCGTGTAGTCGAGGTTGCCGCGCGCGAACTCGATCTGCTGCGGCCGGCTCGGCGTGCCGGCGAGGCCGGCGCGGCGCATCGGCTCGACCAGTTCGACGTGGTCGGGCAGGTCCAGCTGGTCGAGGAACCAGTCGTACAGCGGGCGGTGGTCTTCGAATTCGAGCGTGCACAGCGAGTGCGTGATGCCTTCGACCGCGTCCGACACGCAGTGCGCGTAGTCGTACATCGGATAGATCGGCCAGGTGTCGCCGGTGTTCTGGTGAGTCAGCTTGCGGATCCGGTAGATCGCCGGGTCGCGCATGTTGATGTTGCCCGAGGCCATGTCGATCTTCGCGCGCAGCGTGCGCGCGCCGTCGGCGAATTCGCCGGCGCGCATGCGGCGGAACAGGTCCAGGTTCTCCTCGACGCTGCGCTCGCGCCAGGGCGAATTGCGACCGGGCTCGGTCAACGTGCCGCGGTATTCGCGCACTTCGTCGGCCGACAGGTCGCAGACGAAGGCATGGCCGTCGCGGATGAGTTTCTCGGCGCACAGGTACAGCACTTCGAAATAATCCGAGGTATGGCGCAGCGCATCCCATTCGAATCCGAGCCAATGCACGTCGTTCTTGATCGCATCGACGTATTCCTGGTCCTCGCGGGCCGGATTGGTGTCGTCGAAGCGCAGGTCGCAGGTGCCGGAGAACTCGCGCGCCAGACCGAAATTCAGGCAGATCGACTTCGCATGGCCGAGGTGCAGGTAGCCGTTCGGTTCCGGCGGAAAGCGCGTCGCGACGCGGCCGCCATGCTTGCCGGAGGCGCGGTCGGAAAGGACGATCTGGCGGATGAAGTGGTTGTTGGCGGCTGGCGGGGCAGCGGCGGGCGTCGGTGCGGCAGTTTCGGTCATGCGTCATGGCCGCGAGGTCGCGGCGTCCGGACTGGCAGGGGAAACGCCGAGTTTAACGTTCGCGCAACAGAAAGCGAATGTGCCCCCGGCGATCGGCGCCGGAAGGGGCCTAGGCGGCGTAGCTGTTGCGATAGCCGTGCAGGGAGCGCAGGCGCAGGCGCACCGGGCCGCGCACTTCGCGGATATCGACGACGGCTTCGTGCTGGATCGCCTCCAGCGTGCCGTTGTCGGCGAGCGCCGCGGCCACGATGCGTACCGGGCGCATCAGGTCCTGCCAGCGGCAGCCGACGCGCGCAGCGAGCATCCGGGCGACTTCGCTCGGGCAAATGCTTCGCCCGGGGCCGCGTTCGATCAGCAGCTCCATGGCGCATTCGCGGATGCGGTCGGCGAGCGTGTCGTCGGGCAGGACCGGGGGCATTCGGCGTCTCAGGGGTACGAGCGGTGGATCAGGGAATCATCGCAACGTCGACCGCCTGCTAGCATGCGGTCATGGATCGGCATCATAGCCGTGCCCAAGCCGCGCAGATACCACTTTGGCCGCGATGTAACACAAGCTCACAATTGTGAAGTTTTAGCTATATGGATTTTTTACTTGATACGGAATGGATCCGCAGCTCGAAGCCGTGCAATCGCATTGCGCGGTTCTCGCGACCGCGCAGGCATCGCGCGGCACGAAGCGGCATGACGGTGCCGAAATGAGAATCGTCTATCGTGCGGAGAACATCATCGACGCCCATCTGGTGAAGGGCGCGCTCGCCGCGGAGGGCATCCTCGCCTTCGTCGCCGGCGAGTACCTGACCGGCGCGATCGGCGAGTTGCCGGTCAACAACCTGGTCGCGGTGATGGTGGCCGACCCCGATGTCGAACGCGCCAGCGCGGTGGCCGCGGCGATCGACGCCGACCTGCGCGAGCGTCGGCAGAATCCCGGCGAATTCGACAGCCACGCGCTGCCGGCATAGACGTCCGCTGCGCGGAGCCAGAAGCCGCCGGCTTTTCACAAGGAATGAAACGCGTGTCCCAGAGTGTTCCGATGCCGCAGCGCGCGCTCGATCCCGAACTGCCGCGCGCCGCGATGGTGCAGATGATCGTCGGTGCCGCCGCGATTTCGACGACCAGCCTGTTCGTCAAGCTCGCGCACGTCGGACCGACTGTCTCGGCGTTCTATCGAATGGCATTCGGTGGCGCGATGCTGCTGATCGGCCTGCTCGCGCTGCGCCGCTGGCAGCGCGTGCGCGTGGCCGATCTCGGCTGGCTGCTGGTTCCCGCGGTCGCGTTCGCGCTGGACCTGATGGTCTGGCACCGCAGCATTCTCTACGTGGGGCCGGGCTTGGCGACCCTGCTCGGCAATTTCCAGGTGTTCCTGATGGCGCTGGCGGGATTCTTCCTGTACCGCGAGCGCCTCGGCTGGCCGTTCCTCGCCGGCGTCGCCCTCGGTTTCGTCGGGTTGTATCTGCTCGTCGGCCTCGACTGGAGCGCCGTCGGCGCGCAGTACCGGCTCGGCGTGGTCCTCGGCATCGCCACCGGTGTCGCCTACGCGATCTACATGCTCTCGACCCGTCACGCGCAACGCAGTGGCCACGTCCGGCTGGCGCCGGCGCAGCTGCTCTGCGTCACTTCGCTGTTGTGCGCGGTCGTGCTCGGCATCGCCGCGATCGTCGAGGGCGACAGTTTCGCCTTGCCCGACCTGCAGGCCTGGTCTTCGCTGCTCGGTCTCGCGTTCTTCGGCCAGGTGCTCGGCTGGGTGCTGCTGACGGCGGCGATGCCGCGCCTGCCGGCTTCGCTGATCGGTCTCCTGCTGTTGCTGCAGCCGGCGCTCTCGTTCGTGTTCGACGTGATTCTGTTCGCGCGCCCGACACGGGCGACCGACTGGATCGGCGTCGGCCTGTCGCTGCTCGGCATCTTCGTCGGCTCGTACCGCAAGCCGGCGCCCGTCGGCGAACCGGCCGCCGGTTCCTAGCGATGCCGCTGCGCCAGTTCGCCGACGATATCGGCGAGCGTTAGATCGCTGCCGCGCAGCAGCACGAGCAAGTGGAACAGCAGATCGGCCGCCTCGTTGCGCAGCTCGTCGCGGTTGCCCGAGACCGCCGCGAGCGCGGTCTCGACGCCTTCCTCGCCGACCTTCTGCGCACGCCGCGCCGGCCTGCCCGCGAGCAGCTTGGCGACGTAGCTCGACGACGGATCGGCATGCGCACGTGCAGCGATCAGCGCTTCGAGTTCGTTGAGCCACGGATGCGCCGGCGTCGTCGCGTCGAAGCACGTCGGCGTGCCGAGATGGCAGGTCGGACCGGCCGGCAGCGCCTGGCAGAGCAGGGTGTCGTGATCGCAATCGGCCGCGATCGAGACGAGCTTCAGGACATGGCCCGAGCTTTCGCCCTTGCGCCACAGGCGCTGCTTGGAGCGCGACCAGAAATGGATCTGCTGCGTCTGCAGCGTGCGCTCCAGCGCTTCGCGATTGGCGTAGCCGAGCATCAGCACGCGGCCGTCGTGGGCGTGCTGCACGATCAGCGGCACGAGGCCGTCGCCTTTGTCCCAATCCAGCCTCGACGCGAGTTCGTCCTTCGCCGCCTCGTTCATCGGCGCACCACGATGCCGCGCTCGGCGAGGAATCCCTTGAGTTCGCCGAGGCGGATCTCTCCGCTGTGGAAGACGCTGGCCGCGAGCGCGGCGTCGACGCCGCTCTGCTCGAAGACGGCGGCGAAATGTTCGCGCTTGCCCGCGCCGCCGGACGCGACCAGGGGCAGGGTCGTCGCCGCGCGCACGGCGGCCAGCTGCGCATGCGCGTAGCCGCCGCGCACGCCATCGGAGCGGATCGAATTCAGCACGATCTCGCCGGCGCCGCGTTCGGCGACTTCGCGCACCCAGTCGAGCAGGTCGCGTCCGCTGTCGCTGGCGGCGTCCGGCTTGCCGCTGTTGGCGATCACGCGCCACGAAGCCTGCGAGGCGTCGTCGGCCGCGCCTTCGGCATCGATGCCGACGACGACGCACTGGCTGCCGAAGCGCGCCGCGAGTTCGTCGATCAGCTGCGGCCGCGCGAGCGCGGGGCTGTTGACCGAGATCTTGTCGGCGCCGGCCGCGAGCACGTTTTCGGCGTCGCCGACCGAGCGGATGCCGCCGGCGACGCAGAACGGGATATCGAGTTCGCGCGCGACGCGGTCGACCCAGCCGGGGTCCACGCTGCGGTTTTCCGGGCTCGCCGTGATGTCGTAGAACACGAGTTCGTCGGCGCCTTCGTCGGCGTAGCGCCGCGCGAGTTCGACGATGTCGCCGACGACGCGGTGATCGCGAAAGCGCACGCCTTTGACGACGACGCCGTCGGCGACGTCCAGGCAGGGAATCAGGCGGCGCGCGAGCATGCGGCGATGTCCTCCAGCGCGAGCGTGCCTTCGAGCAAGGCGGTGCCGGCGACGCAGGCGGCGACGCCCGTCGCCGCGAGCGATTCGACATCGCGGCGGTCGCGCACGCCGCCTGAAGCGATCCACGCGTAGTGCGGCCAGCGCCCGGCGAGTTCGCGATAGAGCGCGAGGTTGGGTCCGTCTGCCATGCCGTCCTGCGCGATGTCGGTCGTCAGCACGTGGCGCAGCCCGGCCGCGCCGAAGTAGTCGAGCAATGCGGCGAAATCGGCCTTGCTCGCCGATTGCCAGGCGTCGACGGCAGGGCGCCAGCGGCCGCTTTCGTCGCGGCGAAGATCGAGCGCGAGGCAGACGCGCCCGGCGCCGAATTCGGCCAGCCACTCGACGAAGGTTTCCGGTGCGCGCACGGCGGTGCTGCCGACGACGACGCGGGCGATGCCGCTGCCGAGCAGGCGTTCGACGTCGGCGCGCGTGCGCACGCCACCGCCGGCCTGTACGCGCAAACCAGCGCTGTGCGCGATCGACGCCAGCAGCTCGACCTGCATCGGCGTGCCGGCGCGCGCGCCGTCGAGGTCGACGGCGTGCAGCCAGTCGGCACCGGCTTGCGCATAGCGGGCGGCCAGCGCGGCAGGATCGTGGTCGAAGCGGCGCGTCTGCGCGAAGTCGCCTTGTTTCAGGCGCACGACGTCGCCGCCGCGCAGGTCGATGGCCGGGATGATCTTCATGTCAATGAAAAGAAGTTCGTCAGCAGTCGGCGACCGGCAGCCGCCGATTTCTCGGGATGGAATTGCGCACCATAGACGTTGCCGTGCGCGACGACCGAGGCGAACGTCTCGCCGTGATTGGTCGCCGCCAGGGTGTCGTCGCCCACCGGCACGGCGTAGCCGTGCACGAAGTAGAACCAGTCGTCGTCGCCGATGTCGGCGAGCAGCGGATGCTCGGCGCGGCGGCCGAGCGTGTTCCAGCCCATGTGCGGCCAGCTCGGCGCCGGCGGCAAGCGCTTGGCGACGCCGGAAAGCAGGCCCAGGCACGCGATCGTTTCGCTCGGCTCGGCCGTGCGTTCCGATTCTTCCGAGGCGTCGAACAGCAGCTGCATGCCGAGGCAGATGCCGAGCAGCGGCTGCGCGATCAGCTTGAGCACGCGATCGAGGCCACGCTCGCGCAGGCCGCGCATCGCGTGGCCTGCCGCGCCGACGCCGGGCAGGATCACATGCGTCGCCGCGAAGATGCGCTTGGGATCGTCGCTGATCGCCGCGTCGACGCCGACGCGGCGGCACGCTTCGCGCAGCGAGCCGTAGTTGGCGCCGCCGGCCGGAACGATGACGGCGCGCGCGCTCATGCGAGCACGCCCTTGCTGCTCGGCACGCCGCTGCCCGTGCGCGCGAGCGCCGGCCGCAGCGCGCGGCCGACGGCCTTGAAGCAGGCCTCGATCATGTGATGCGTGTTGTCGCCACGCACGGCGATGTGCACGTTCGCGCCGAGCGCATCGGCGAGGCTGCGGAAGAAATGCGGCACCAGTTCGGTCGGCAGCGCGCCGACCTGCTCGCGCGGAAAGTGGCCTTCGAACACGAAGTACGGCCGGCCGGACAGATCGATCGCGACCTGTGCCTGGCTTTCGTCCATCGGCAGCAGGAATCCGTAGCGGCCGATGCCGCGCCGGTCGCCGAGCGCCTCGCGCAGCGCCTGGCCGAGCGCGAGCGCAGAGTCCTCGACCGTGTGGTGCTCGTCGATGTGCAGGTCGCCTTCGCAGCGCAGGTCGAGCGCGAAGCCGCCATGCACGCCGAGCTGCTCGATCATGTGGTCGAGAAAGCCGATGCCGGTCGCGATCGTCGGGCGCGCCGTGCCGTCGAGGTCGACCTGCACCGCGATGCGCGTCTCGCGCGTGATGCGCTCGACGCGCGCCTGGCGCGGCGTGTCGAGCAGGGCGCGCGCGATCGCCGGCCAGTCGAGGCCGCCGGCGCCGATGCGAAAGCCGCGCACGCCGAGATTGCGTGCGAACTCGAGATCGGTCTCGCGATCGCCGATCACTGCGCTGCGCGCCGCATCGAGCGCGCCGGCGCGCAGCCAATGCTGCACGAGGCCGGTGCGCGGCTTGCGCGTCGGCGCCTGCTCGGCGGGCAGGCTGCGATCGATCAGGATCTCGCGGAACGCCACGCCTTCGCCGGCGAGGATGTCCAGCAGCAGCTGCTGCGGACCGGCGAAGTCGGCCTCCGGAAAACTCGCCGTGCCGAGGCCGTCCTGGTTCGTCACCATGACCAGTTCGTAGCCGGCGTCGACACAGCGGCGCAGCGCCGCGATCGCGCCCGGCACGAGCCGGAACTTCTCGTAGGCATCGATCTGCTGGTCGGCCGGCTCCTCGATCAAGGTGCCGTCGCGATCGACGAACAGCACTTTCTGCGCGGCGCTCATGCCGGAACACCTGCAGGTTGCACGGGTGCGCCCGCGCGCAGCGCATCGAGCAGCGCGTCGTTCTCGTCGGGCCGTCCGAGCGTGATGCGCAGGCAGTTCGCGAGCCCCGGCTGCGCCGAGACATCGCGCACCAGGATGCCCGCAGCCAGCAGCCGCGCGAAGGCCGCGCGCGCGTCGGCGAAACGGACCAGCAGGAAGTTCGCGGACGAGGGCCAGATCGTTTCGACGTCGCCGAGCTCGGCCAGCGCCGCGGCGACACGCGTGCGCTCCACCAGCAAGGTGACGACGCGCTTCTGCGTACGCGCGCGCGCCTGTTCGTCGAGTACGGCGAGCGCGGCGCGCATGCTCGACGTCGGCAGCGGGTACGGCGCGGCGATGCGCGCAACGAGGTCGACGATCGCGGCGTCCGCGATCAGCGCGCCGACGCGCGCGCCGGCGAGCGCGTGCGCCTTCGACAAGGTACGCAGCACGGCGACGTTCGGATGGCGGTCGATCAGGCCGGCGGCGCTGGCGACCCCGGCGAATTCGAGATAGGCCTCGTCGACCAGCAGCAGCGCGCGGCCGGCGAGGCGTTCGGCCAGCCACGGCAGGCGCTCGTCGTGATACAGCGTGCCGGTCGGATTGTTCGGGGAACAGACGATCACGAGCTTGGTATCGTCGTCGCACAGCGCGAGCAGCTTTTCCGCGTCGAACGCGAAACCGTCGCCGGCCTGCAGGTCGAGCGTGCGATAGGCCGCGCCCTGCAGCTGCGCGCCGATGCGATACATGCCGAACGTCGGCGCCAGAGCGACGACGTTGTCGCGCCCGGCACGGCAGAACGCGCGCAGCAGCAGGTCGATCGCCTCGTCGCTGCCGCGGCCGAGCCAGACGCGCGCCGGATCGACCTCGTACAGCGCGGCGAGCTGCGCGATCAGCTCGGCCGGCTGCGGCGACGGATAGCGATTGAGGTCGGCGGCAACGCCGTTGCCTTCTTCGCCCAGATCCCACGGGCATTCGTTCGCGTCGAGACGGATGCGCGCTTCGAAACCGCTGCGCCGCGCCGACGCATACGGTTTGAACGCGGCCAGCTCGGGACGGATGCGATCGAGCAGGCTCATGCGGCGACGTCCTTTTGCGGGGCCGCGGCGGCACCCGCGCGGCCGGTGTGTTCCTTTCGTTCCAATGCCGCCAGCCGGACATCGACGGCACGTGCATGCGCTTCCAGTCGCTCGGCACGCGCCAGCACGGCAGCGTCGCCGCCGATCGCGCGCAGGCCCTCGGCGCTGGCTTCCTGCACGTTCACGCGGCGCAGGAAACTGTCGACGCCGACGCCGCCGAACGCGCGCGCGAAGCCGAGCGTCGGCAGCACGTGGTTGGGGCCGGCGCAGTAGTCGCCGAGCGTCTCCGGCGACCACGCGCCGAGGAACACGCTGCCGGCCTTGCTGATGCGCGGCAGCAGCGAACGCGCGTCGCGCGTCGCGACGATCAGGTGCTCGGGGGCGTAGCGTTCGGACACGTCGATCGCTTCGGCGAGATCGCGAGTGCGGATCAGGCGCGCATGCGCGAGCGCGGCGGCGGCGATCTCGCGCCGCGGCAAGGTGTCGAGCTGGGCGGCGACGGCTTGTTCGACCCGATCGAGCAGGCGCTCGCTGGGGCTCAGCAGCAGCACTTGCGAGTCGGCGCCGTGCTCGGCCTGCGCGAGCAGGTCGGCAGCGACGAATGCCGGGTCCGCCGCCTCGTCGGCGATCACCAGCACTTCGGAAGGACCGGCCGGCATGTCGATCGCAGCGCCGTCGGGGTCGGCGGCCACGTCCAGCTTGGCCAGCGTGACCCAGGCGTTGCCGGGTCCGAACAGCTTGTCGCAGCGCGGCACCGAGGCCGTACCGTAGGCGAGCGCGGCGATCGCCTGCGCGCCACCGAGCTTGAGCACGCGTTCGACGCCGCAGAGTTTCGCCGCGACCAGGATCAGCGGGTCGGCGCGGCCGTCCGCGCGCGGCGGCGTCGCCAGCACGATGTCTTCGCAGCCGGCCAGGCGCGCCGGCACCGCGAGCATCCACACGGTCGAGGGCAGCGGCGCGCTGCCGGCGGGCGCATACAGGCCGACGCGATGGATCGGCCGGATCACTTGCTCGCAGCGCACGCCGGCCGCCGTATCGACGCGGATCGCGGCCGGCACCTGCGCTGCGTGGAACGCTTCGACGCGCGCGATCGCATTGCGCATCGCGCTGCGAACCGTCGCATCGACTTCGCTCTCGGCCGCGGCGAACTCGGCGCCCGTCACTTCGAAAGCGGAAAGCTCGCAACGGTCGAAGCGGGCCGTGAAGTCGCGCAGTGCGGCGTCGCCGCGCGTGCGCACGTCGGCGAGGATCGCGCGCACTGCGTCGACCTGTGCCGCGTCGCGTACCTGGCGCGGGCGTGCCAGCGCATCGCGACGCTGCGCCTCGTCGAGCAAAGACCAATCGAGCCGGCGCCAGGCCGGCCTCGTTGCCGTCCGCGTGCTCATGCCAGCATGCGCTCCACGTTCAACACCATCAGGCTGCGCGCGCCGAGGCGTTTGAGTTCTTCCAGGTGCTGCCAGTCGAGCGACGCGCTGCACAGCGCCTGCACGGCGATGTCGTCCGGCCGGCCGTCGAGCGTGAGCACGCTCGGCAGGTCACGCGAGGGCAGCAGGCGCGTGATTTCCGAAAGCGCCGTGCGCGGAGCCTGCAGCATCACCAGGCGCGCGCCGTCGCCGGACAGCGCGCCGCCGATGCGCGCGCGCAGGCGCTCGATCTGCAGCGACTTGGCCGCCGTGTGCTCGCGTGGACTCAAGGCCAGCACGGCTTCGCTTTCGAAGACGGTGACCAGTTCGCGCAACTGGTTCGCCGCCAGCGTCGCGCCGCTGGAGACCAGGTCGCAGATCGCCTCCGCCTTGCCGAGCCGCGGCGCGATCTCGACCGAGCCGTTCAGCACGACCACCTCGGCATTCAGCCCGTTGCGTGCCAGCCAGTCGGCGAGCAGTGCCGGATACGAGGTCGCGATGCGCAGGCCGTCGAGGTCGCCCTGTGCCGCGATCGGGCCTTGCTGCGGAATCGCGATCGACAGGCGGCACGAGCCGAAGCCGAGCGGCAGCAGCTCGGCCGGTGCCGGCGCGTCCGCTGCCGCGAGGCGCTGTTCGACCAGCACGTTGCGGCCGACGATGCCGAGTTCGCAGCTGCCTTCGACGAGCAGGCCGGGGATGTCGTCGTCGCGCACCAGCAGCACGTCGATCGGCAGGTTCTCGCCGTAGAGGAACAGATGGTCGCGGCTCGCGCGGAAGGCGAGGCCGGCACGGCGCAGCAGGCCGAGCGACTGCTCGGCGAGGCGGCCGGATTTCTGCACCGCGATGCGCAGGCGGTCGGAGGTCGAGCTCACGAGCCGGCTCTCCGCGCGGTCGTGCCTGCGGTGCGGCGTGACGGCGCCGCTGCCTTGCGTACCGCGCCGTTGCCGCGCGCCGGGCGTGCCTTCGCCTGCGTGCGCTGCGCGATCAGCGCATAGCCGCCGGCACCCTGTTCGAGGCAGCGCGCGACGCGGCCGATCGTGGTGATGCTGACCGCGGTGGCGTCGTGGATCTGCCAGTACGGTTCGCCGGCGATCAGGTGCGGCACGACGCTCCAGCGGTCGCGCATCGCCTCGCGTTCGGCCGGCGTGCACAGGTCGTCGAGGAATGCCTGCGCTTCTTCGACGCTGCGCAGCGCGAGCAGCGCCTCGCAGAGCGACCGCTCGGCGCGCTTCGAATCGAGTTCGGGCTGCAGGTGGCGTCTTTTCATGGTCAATATACTAATGCGTTAGTAGATGAGTACGCTACAGGGGGCGTCCGTCGGCGTCAAGCGCGGGTGGTGGTGCAAGAGATCGCGCACCCGGTCGCTCCGCCTTCATGGCCGTCGCCGTCGCATTTGTGGATTTCCAATCCCGGTCTTTCGAGCGGGTCGCATGCCGCTGAACGCGGATCTCGCGACGTTCGATGTCATTCCGGCGAAACCGGGAATTCGCGTCGTGCTCGCGCTGTACGGCGCTATCGCACCGGCCTACGTCATTCCCGCGAAAGCGGGAATGCATGTTGCTCGATGCTCTGCAAAAGCCCAATGGATTCCCGCTTTCGCGAGAATGACGTCGAGAATCTGATTCCGCGCGAAGGACATCGAGAATCCGAGCCGGGGATTGCGCAGGAATGACGTCGAGGCCCCGGCAGATGTAAAGACACCCCTCGACGCAGCCCCCGGCGAGAATTCCGTCACGGCGGCGGCCCGCAATGCCCGCGTTCGGTCACCTTTTCCCGCGAAATTGCGTACGAACCCGGAAGACCCCGTGCGGGCATATCGCACGCATGGCGGAATGCGGGATCATTGAAGGCTGCGCGCCGGCGGATCCGGCGTGTCATCAGGGGAACATCGCATGGATTTGATTCGGTGGCTGTTGCGCCTGCCCGTGCGGGCGGCGCAGGGCATCTGGTTCGTACTGCGCGGGCTGCTGCGCCTGCTCGGCCTGTTGCTGGCCGTCGTTTTCGGCGAGATGACGTGGCGTGCACCGCGCTGGGCGGTCGTGCTCGGCGCCGCCGGAGCGGCCTCCTGGGGCGCGATCCGGCGGCGGCCCGGCCGCAGCGCGGGCATCGCGGCGGCGATACTCGTGCTCGGCCTCGGCGGCTGGCAGGCCGATCGCTGGTGGAAGAGCCGGCCGCAGCCGCCCAAACCCGTAGCCATCAGTGCGCGCGTCGGCGCGCCCGAGCCGACCCAGTACGACGCCGACCCGATCACGGTCAGCCCGCTGACGATAACGTTCTCCGGCTCCGTCGCTCCGCTCGACAAGGTCGGCAAGGCGCCGGGCGAAGGCGTTGCGATGCAGCCGGCGCTCGACGGCGAGTGGACCTGGAGCAACGACCGCACGCTGGTCTTCACGCCGGCCGTCGACTGGCCGGTCGGCCAGCACTACGAGGTGCGTTTCGATCGCGCGAAGGCCTTTGCCGCGCAGGCGTTCGTGCCGGAGGCGAAAGCCGCCTTCGACACGGCGCCGTTCAAGCTGTCGGTGGCGAGCAGCGAGTTCTACCAGGACCCCGAAGACGCCGCGCTGAAGAAAGTCATCTACACGATCAAGTTCAGCCATCCGGTCGACAGCACCGAATTCGAAAAGCGCATCGCGCTGATGCAGGCGGCGACGCCCAAGCCCGTGCCGCGCAAGTTCGTGGTCAGCTACGACCGCAAGAAGCTCACCGCCTTCGTGCATTCCGAGCCGCTCACGCTGGCCAAGGACGCAGGCTCGATCGGCCTGCACATCGAGCGTGGCGTGCATGCCGCCGCCGGCGGCAATTCGCTGGCCGATGCCAGCGATACGCAGGCTGCTGTTCCGGGTCTCTACAGCCTCGGCGTCAACGGGATGGACGCGGTGCTCGTCGACAACGCGCATTTCGAGCCGGAGCAGGTGCTCAATTTCGAGCTTTCGCAGGCGATCGGCGAGAAGCAGGCGGCCAAGGCCGTGCAGGCGTGGCTGCTGCCGCCGTACAACCCCGAAACGCCCGAAGATCAGCGCGGCGACACGCCGTACGACTGGAGCGGCGAGTCGAACCCGCCGGAGAAGCTCCTCAAGGCGTCGCAGAAGCTCGACCTCGATCCCGTCGCCGGTGAGCGCGACTACAACGCGATGATCAGCTTCAAGTACCGCGCCGACCCCGGCCGCTACGTGTACGTGCGCATCGCCAAGGGACTGGAGTCGTTCGGCGGCTACCGGCTGGCCGACACCTGGCAGAACGTCGTACGCGTGCCGGACTACCCGAAGATGCTGCGCTTCATGGCCGACGGCGCCTTGCTCTCGCTCGGCGGCGACAAGCGCGTCGCCGTGGTCGCGCGCAACGTGCCGGGCATGAAGCTCGAGATCGGCCGCGTGCTGCCCGAGCAGATCCAGCATCTGGTTGCGTTCAACCGCTCCGGCACGTTCGCCAAGCCGGAATTCGGCGAGCTCGGTCCCGACAACATCACCGAGCGCTTCGAGGAGAAGATTCCGTTCGACGCGGACGATCCGACCAAGCCGCACTACCAGGGCGTCGATCTCGGCCACTATCTCGGCAAGGACAAGCGCGGCGTATTCCTGCTCAAGCTGACCGGCTACGACAAGAAGCAGGATCCCGCGAACGCGCCGGCCGCCGCCAAGCCCGATGTCTCGACCGCGAGCGACACCGGCGCGAGCGATGAAGAAGAGGAGGGCGGCGAGGAGGGCGACGTCGAAACCGGCGATGCAGGGAACGACGGTACCGACTATTCCGAGTTCACCGACTCGCGCCTGATCATCGTCACCGATCTCGGCACGGTCATGAAGAAGTCGCTGGACGGCAGCCTCGACGTGTTCGTGCAGTCGATCCGCAGCGGCGCGCCGGTCGACGGCGCGAAGGTCGAGATCCTCGGCAAGAACGGCCAGAGCCTGGTCGCTGCCAGCAGCAGCGCGGACGGGCGTGCGCATTTCGAGGCGCTGCAGGGCTTCGAGCGCGAGAAGACGCCGATGCTCGTGGTGGTCAAGAAGGGCGAGGACTTCGCGTTCCTGCCGTACAACGGCCGCGACCGCCGGCTCGACTTCTCGCGCTTCGACATCGGCGGCATCCGCAACGCGCGCGATGCCGGCCAGCTCGCGGCATATCTGTTCTCCGACCGCGGCCTCTACCGGCCCGGCGAGACGTTCCACGTCGGCCTGATCGTGCGCGCGGCCGACTGGACGCGCAGCCTCAAGGGCGTGCCGCTGCAGGCCGACATCGTCGATCCGCGCGGTCTGCGGGTCGATACGCGCAAGCTGAAGCTCGGCGACAGCGCCTTCGAGGAACTCGCCTACACGACGCAGGAGACCGCGCCGACCGGCGCCTGGAGCGTGAACCTTTCGCTGGTCAAGGACGGCGGCGAAACGAGCCCGCTCGGCAGCGTGACCGTGCAGGTCAAGGAATTCCTGCCCGACCGCATGAAGGCGAGCGCGCATCTGTCGCACGAGTCCGCCGAAGGTTGGGTCAAGCCGGACGACCTCGTCGCGCGCATCGACCTGATGAACCTGTTCGGCACGCCGGCGCAGGAGCGCCGCGTCGAAGCGACGCTGACGCTGTCGCCGTCGTGGCCGACGTTCGCGGCGTATTCCGGCTACACGTTCTTCGATCCGAACCACGCCAAGGAAGGCTACAGCGAGCCGCTCGGAGAAAAGGAGACCGACGAGAAGGGCGAGGTCGAATATCCGCTCGACCTTTCCAAATACGGCACCTCGACCTATCGCCTGCACGTGCTCGCCAAGGGCTACGAGGCCGAGAGCGGGCGCAGCGTCGCGGCCGAGGCGGCGACCTTGGTGTCGTCGCTCGACTATCTCGTCGGCACGCGCGCCGATGGACGCCTGGACTACATCACGCGCGACGGCAAACGCGTCGTCAACCTGATCGCGATCGATCCGAACGCCAAGCGCATCGCGGTCGACGGCCTCAAGGCGGCGATCATCGAGCGGCGCTTCGTCTCGGTGCTGACCAAGCAGGACTCGGGCGTCTACAAGTACGACTCGCGCCTGAAGGAAGTGCCGCTGAGCGAAGTGCCGCTGAAGATCGCCGCGAACGGTCTCGATTACGACCTGCCGACCGCGACGCCGGGCAGCTACGCGCTGGTGATCCGCAACGCGCGCGGCGAGGAACTCAACCGCGTGCAGTTCGCGGTGGCCGGCGAGGGCAACCTCAGCCGTTCGCTCGAACGCAACGCCGAGCTTGAACTGGCACTTTCCAAGCACGACTACGCGCCGGGCGAAGAGATCGAGGTCGCAATCCGCGCGCCGTATGCCGGCGCCGGCCTGATCACGCTGGAGCGCGACCGCGTGTATGCGCAGTCGTGGTTCAAGACGACGACGACCGGTTCCGTGCAGAAGATCCGCGTGCCGGCCGATTTCGAAGGCAACGGCTACGTCAACGTGCAGTTCATCCGCGATCCGTCGTCGGACGAGATCTTCATGAGCCCGCTGTCGTACGGCGTCGTGCCGTTCTCGGTCAACCTCGACGCGCGCCGCGACGCGGTCAGCGTGGCGACGCCGCTGCAGGTGAAGCCGGGCGAGGCGCTGAAGATGAAGCTCAGCGTGGCCAAGCCGGCGCGCGTCGCCGTATTCGCGGTGGACGAGGGCATCCTGCAGGTCGCGCGCTACACGCTCGGCGATCCGCTCGATTTCTTCTTCAAGAAACGCATGCTCGAAGTCGGCACCAGCCAGACGCTGGACCTGATCCTGCCGGAGTTCGCCAAGCTCGCCGGCATGGCCGCGCCGGGCGGCGACGAGGACGCCGCGCTCGGGCGCCACTTGAATCCGTTCCGCAAGAAGCATGCGCCGCCGGTCGCGTACTGGTCGGGCCTGCTCGACGTGAAGGACACGAAGGAACTCAGCTGGACGCTGCCCGACGACTTCAACGGCAAGCTGCGCGTGATGGCGGTCGCGGTGGCGCCCGACCGTGTCGGCACGTTCCAGGGCGCGACGACCGTGCGCGGCGACTTCGTGCTCTCGCCGAACGTGCCCGCGATGGTCGCGCCGGGCGACGAGTTCGAAGTCAGCGTCGGCGTCGCCAACAATCTCACGGGCCTGGCCGGCAAGGAACTGCCGATCAGCGTGAAGCTCGAAGCGAACGCGGCCGTCGAAGCGGTCGGTGGCGCGGCGCAGGAGCTCAGGCTCGGCGAGCTGCGCGAAGGCGTCGCGCTGTTCCGCCTGCGCGCCAAGGGCGAGCCGGGCGTCGCCAGTCTCGTGTTCAGCGCGAGCAGCGGCGACAAGTCGGCCAAGCAGACGGTCGACGTCTCGGTGCGTCCGGCGGTGCCGTATCGCAGCGAGGTCGCGATCGGTTCGTTCGGCCGCGGCAGCACCGACGTGAAACCGCTGCGCACGATGTTCGACGCGCACGCGAAACGCGATGCGGCGATGTCGTTCGCGCCGCTGGTGCTGGCGAAGGGTCTGGCCGCCTACCTCGACGATTTCCCGCACCGCTGCACCGAACAGCTGCTGAGCCAGGGCATGCCGGCGCTGGTCTTCGACGCGCATCCGGAGTTCGGCGCGAAGCTGCGCACGGACGGCGCCGGCAAGGAGGCGGCCGATTCGGCGAAGGCGTTCGCACAGTTGATCGCGGTGCTGCGTTCCCGGCAGAACGCCGAGGGCGGTTTCGGCCTGTGGACGGCGACGGTGCAGTCGGAGCGCTACGTGTCGGCGTACGCGGTGCAATTCCTGCTCGAGGCGAAGGAGCGCGGCAAGCCGGTACCGGCCGACCTGCTCGAACATGCCGATGCGTATCTGGCCCAGCTTGCCGCCGACGAAAGCGACGGCAGCCTCGCGGGCCTGCGCGAGCGCGCGTTCGCGATCTACCTGCTCACACGCCAGGGCCAGGTCACGACCAATCCGCTCGCGGCGACGCGCCAGCGCCTCGAAGAACGCTTCCCGAAGGAGTGGAAGGACGACGTCGCGGCGGCCTATCTCGCGGCGTCGCTGCAGTTGCTCAAGCAGGACAAGGAAGCGGCCGCGCTGATCGCCGGTCCGCAGAAGATCCTGCTGCGCCAGGCACAGGATTCGGCCTATCGCTACGAGCGCTACTACGACCCGGTCATTCGCGACAGCGCGACCTTGTACCTGATCGCGCGGCACTTCCCGGAACGTGCGAAGTCGCTGCCGGCGGACGCGCTGCGCAACATCGTCGGCGCACTGCAGCGCGGCTGGTACAACACGCTGTCCTCGGCGCAGACGATCCTGGCGCTCGATGCCTACGCGAGCAAGGCCGGTGCCGACCTGATGGCCAAGCTGGCGATCGACGCCGTCGCCGCCGACGGCAGCGCGACGTCGATCGGCAAGGCCGAAGGCATCGTCGAATCGGCGAAGTTCGATGGCGGGGCGAGCGCGCTGCGGTTCCGCAACGATGCCGACGCGAACGTCTGGTACAGCGTCGCGCAGACCGGCTTCGACCGAAATCCGCCGAGCGTGGAACGCAAGGAAGGCATCGAGATCCTGCGCGAATTCACCGACGCGGAAGGTCATGCGCTCGGCAAGGTCGGGCTCGGCGACGAAGTGCAGGTGCATCTGAAGATCCGCGCCACGCGCGGCGACGGTATCGGCAACGTCGCGATCGTCGACCTGCTGCCGGGCGGCTTCGAGCCGGTGCAGGAGAGCCACACGACCGGCGATGCGCCGCCGGCCGACGGCAGCGATCCTGCCGCCGCGACGGCCGATGCCTCCGGTACGAACGCGACGACGTGGACCAGTCCGGTGGGCCTCGCCTCGTCGAGCTGGCACCCGGAGTACGCGGACGTGCGCGACGATCGCGTCGTCATCTACGGCAGCGCGACGAGCGACGTGCAGGAATTCGTCTACCGCATCAAGGCGACGAATGCGGGCACGTATGTCGTGCCGCCGGCATTCGGCGAATCGATGTACGACCGCACGATCCAGGCGCAGTCGAAGGGCGGCGGCACGTTGACGGTCGAGCGCAAGTAAGCGCAGCGTTCCATCGACTCGTGGCAGCCCGTCGGGTTCGTTCTCTCTCCGCCAACGGCGTCGCCGACGGCGGAGACGACGCAGCGGCAACGCGCGCCGCGCGTTCGCCGTTGCGGCGCTGGCACAACTGGCTCGCCGCAGTCGTGCTGCTCGCGATGCTGCTGGCCGGCGTGCGCCTGTGGCCGCATGCGCCCTTGTCCGAATCGGCACCGAGTTCGGTTGCCGTGCTCGACGCCAACGGCAAGCTGCTGCGCCTCAGTCTCGCCCGCGACGACAAGTACCGCATCTGGACCCCGCTCGCATCGATTCCGCGCGACCTGGTCGAGGCCGTGCAGCTGCACGAGGATCGCTGGTTCCGCTGGCATCCCGGCTTCAATCCCTGGAGTCTGGCGCGCGGCGCGCTGGTGACCTATGTCGCCGGCGGCAATCGCCAGGGCGGCTCGACCTTGACGATGCAGCTGGTGCGCCTGCTGCATCGCGAGACCACGCGCACGCCGCGCGGCAAGGCGCTGCAGGTGCTGCGCGCGGTGTGGCTGGAGCTGCGCTATTCGAAGAACGAGATCCTCGAGGCGTATCTCAATCTCGCCCCGTACGGCGGCAACATCGAAGGCGTCGCCGCGGCGAGCCGCATCTATTTCGACAAGCCGGTCGAGCGGCTGAGCTTGCCGGAAATCCTCGCCCTCGCCGTGCTGCCGCAGGACCCGAGCCGCCGCATGCGCAAGGGTGCGGACGACGAGGCACTCGCCGGCGATCCGCTGCGTGCGGCACGCGATCGGCTGTTTCGCCGCTGGGAGAAGATTCACGGCGACAGCAGTGCCGATCGCGCCTTGTTCGCTCTGCCGCTGCACTTGCGGCCCGCGCGCGACCTGCCGTTCCTGGCGCCGCACGCGGTCGAGCAGGCGCTCTCCGAAGCGCGCCTGTCGGCGCGTCGCGAGCCGGACATTCGCACGACGCTGGACCTGCACCTGCAGGCGCTGCTCGAACGCCAGCTGCGCGACTACCTCGCGCAGCGCCGCGTCAACGGCCTCGTCAATGCCGCGGCGCTTCTGGTCGACACGCGCGACATGGGCGTCAAGGCGATGGTCGGGTCGGCCGACTATTTCGATGCGTCGATCGCCGGCCAGGTCAACGGCACCGCGGCGAAACGTTCGCCGGGATCGACGCTGAAGCCGTTCATCTATGCGCTCGGCCTCGACCAGGGCGTGCTGCATCCGCGCACGGTGCTGCGCGACGTGCCGACCGCGTTCGGCCCGTTCACGCCGGAGAATTTCGACGGGCGTTTCCTCGGCCCGGTCAGCGCCACCGATGCGCTGATCCGCAGCCGCAACATCCCGGCCGTGTACGTCGCTTCCAAACTCGCCAATCCGAGCTTCTACGATTTTCTCAAGGCCGCCGGCATCGGCCACCTCGCCAGCGAACGCCACTACGGTCTGGCACTCGTGCTCGGCGGCGGCGAAGTGACGATGCAGGAACTCGCGACGCTGTACGCGATGCTCGCCAACCACGGCGAGCTGCGTCCGCTGCGCCTGCGCGAGGACGAGCCGGCGGCGAAGGGCGTGCGCCTGCTCAGCGAAGAAGCGAGCTTCGTCGCGCTCGACATGCTGCGGCAGAATCCGCGGCCCGACGAGGCGACGGTGGCTTCCGCCTCGCGCCTGCCGGTCGCCTGGAAGACCGGCACCTCGTGGAGCTTCCGCGACGCGTGGAGCGCGGGCACGTTCGGACCCTACGTGCTGATCGTCTGGCTCGGCAATTTCGATGGCGCCGGCAATCCGTCGCTGATCGGCGTCGAGGCGGCGGCGCCGTTGTTCTTCCGCGTCGTCGACGCGCTCAAGGCCGAGCAGCCGGGACTGTCCGAACCGCCGTGGCGCGTCCCGCCCGGCGTCAAGCGCGTGGAGGTGTGCCTGGCGAGCGGCGACCTGCCGAACGCCTGGTGTCCGCATCGCGGCGAGACCTGGTTCCTGCCCGGCAAGTCGCCGATCCGCGTCAGCAACGTGCACCGGCTCGTGCACGTCGACACGCGCAGCGGACGCGTCGCCTGCCCACCCTACGATCCGGCCACGACGAAGGAGCAGGTCTTCGAATATTGGCCCACCGATCTCGCCAAGGTGTTCAGCGATGCCGGCCTGCCGCGCACGCAGCCGCCGCCGGATGGCGATTGCGATGCCGGCGCCGATGGCGACCCGCCGCAGATCACCTCGCCGATTCGCGGCGCGGCGTACACCTTGCGCCGCAACGCCGACGCGGACCGGCGCATCGCCTTCAACGCCACGGCCGACGGCGCGGCGCGAACGTTGTACTGGTTCGTCGACGATGCCTACGTCGGCGCGGCCAAGGCCGGCACGGTGCTGTTCTGGGATGCTGCGGTCCCCGGGCATCACACGGTGCGCGCGGTCGACGACCGCGGCCGCGGCGACCGCCGCGAGCTGGTCGTGGAAGCGGCCGAATAGGAGGATGCGCGGGCAAAAAAAAACCCGCCGCCGGAGAGTCAGGACCGACGGCGGGTTGCGCTGCTGGGGACAGCAGAAAAACGTCGGCTAGCGCGGCTCCTTCGACGCTGCGACAGCGAAAAGCGGCGTCGCGGACATGCGCGGACTACCGCTCGAAACCATTGGTGAAGACCACGTCGCTCGGATCGGTGACGCAGATGACGTGCACGTCGGCGACATCGCTGCCGCCGACGGTGCCGCTGCCGTTGTCGACCGAGCAGGTTTGCGCGGGCGAGCCCGGCTGGGTCAGCACGGTGACCGCGTAGGCACTGCCGTCGGCGAGCGCCGTCGCGAAGGTGAACGTGCCGTCGCGGCGGATCGCGAGGTCGTCGCCGCCGTTCTGCTGCAGCACCAAGCCGGTGCCGACCAGGCCGTCGACGCTGCCGCCGATCGTGCGCAACGTCGGTCCGACGCTGTCGTTGGTGAGGCGCATCACGGCCAGTTCGACGATCGGCGAGGTGCGTTCGCTGCGGCCGGTCAGGATCGGCCGGCCGAGGGCATCGAGGGTCATCGCCGACAAGTCGCTGTAGATGCCGTCGGGTGCGAGGTCGTGGTCGAAGATGCCGCCGTCGGCGAACGTTTCGTCGAGCACGCCGGTGGCCGACGTGCGGAACGCGAGGAAGTCGGACTTGCCCGGCAGCGCGTAGCTGACCGAGACCACGAGCTTGCCGTCGCTCTGGCGCTCCAGGCCGCTCGCATAGCGGCTCCAGGCATCGGGGACGAGCAGGATCGGCTGGTAGCCGGGCGTCGCCGCGTCGCCGAATGCCGGGTCGCTGCTGCCGTCGGCGGCGAGCGCGCCGAGCACGAGGTTCATGCCGGTTTCGTCGACGTTGTAGTAGCCGGCGAACACCATCGCGCCGCTCGCATCGAGCAGCAGCCGGTTGATGCCGTTGATGTTCGAGGCGTTGATCGAGCTGTGGAACACGCGCCAGCCGCTGCCGTTGAAGGCGGGGTCGAGCAGGCCGTCCGCGTCGAGACGGGCGACGGCGAAGTCGGAGCCGAGGCCGGATCCGTACACTTCGTACGAGCCGGCCGCGACGACGCCGTCGTTCGCGGTGGCGGCGAGGCTGGTCAAATAGCCGCCCTGGCCGTCGACGCCGTCCCAGGCGAGGCGGGCATAGCCGTCGGCGCTGGGGCCGAAGCTGCTGTCGGGACTTCCGTCGGCGCCGAGCCGCACGACGATCGCATGGCTGATCGTGTCGACCGACTCTTCGCCGGCGACGAGCAGGCGGCCCTGGCTGTCGACCGCGAGCGCGTGCAGGAACGTCGTCGGCAGCAGCACCACGCCGTTGTCGCCGAAGGTGTGATCCATCGTGCCGTCGTCGTGCAGCTTGAGGACGAATCCGTTCAGCGGCCCGAAGGCCGATGCGGTGCCGGCGACGACGATCGAGCCGTCGTCGAGGCGCTGCATCGCTTCGATGATCTGCATGCCGGTATTGGGAACGAGATCGCCGAGCACGAGCACGCCGGGGATGCCGCCGATGTTGCCGAAGCTCGTGTCGGGGCTGCCGTCCGCGTTGAAGCGCGCCAGCATCGCGCGCATGTGCGGGTCGAACGGGCTCGACGCGATGTACTTGTTGCGCTGGCCGGCGACGAGCAGCTTGCCGTCGGGCTGCTCGATCACCGCGTAGGGCTGCAGCTCGCGCGCTTCGACGTCGTTGGGTGTGATGAACGCTTCGCCGCCGATGCCGAAGGACGGGTCGGGCGTGCCGTCTACGGCGAGGGCGGGAGCGGCGAATGCGGCGGCGCACAGCGCCAGCGCGGACAGGATGAGCTTTTTCGACAACGGCATGAATGTCTTCCCCAGACCGGATTGGATGTCACGGTGCCGAGGGTGCGACCGCGGCGGCGCGGTTGCATGTACGTTTCATTAGAGATGCATTTGTTTTGCATCAAGAAGCGCTTAAGTGGTTGATTGGTCGGGCGACGGCGGGGCAATACCGCCCGCGGGGCGAGGTTCGCGGCGGCGCGGAGGAGGCCGGGGAAATGGCTCGCGGACGTCTGGACGGCTTGGCGGCTGCCCGCCGGCGAACCGAGACGGCGGCTCAGCGCGGCGCCGTCGGGAGCGCCGTGCGTTCGGGCGCGGCGAGCAGGGCCGCCGCGATCGTGCGCTCGCCGGCGAGCGCCTGCGTCCGCGTCAGCGCGCTGCGCCACAGGTTGGTGTCGCCGAGGGCATGGTGCACGCGCAACTGCAGCAACGCGCTGACGTAGTCGTTCGCGGTCCAGCCGGAGACGCGCTCGGCCACGGCACTGGCGCGTGCCAACTCGCGGCGGGCGACCAGCCAGCCGGCATAGGCGCGCACGGTCTCGCGCAGGTCGAGCGGAATGCGCAGCGCATCGGCTTCGGCCAGCGCGGCGGCGAGGATCCGATCGGTCTCGGCGGCGGAGAGTGTGCTCGATTCGGCGGTGGCCAGGTCCGAATACAGGCGCGCGGCCGCGTTGTCCGCATGGGCGGCGAAGCGTTCGAGTTCGACCGCCGTCGACGCCGCCCCGGCTTTGTTGCCGGTGGCGAGCAGCGCCTCGATACGAAGGGCGAAGCTGCGCGCATGCTCGCGCGCGTCGTCGCTGGCGTCGTAGCGCTGCAGCGAGGCCTCGGCCTGCTCGGCGGCCTGCCGCGCATCGCCGCGCGCCAGCGCGATCTCGGCCGCCAGCGCATGGCCGCGGGCGAGGGCGGCGCGGTCGCCCGTGCCGCCGGCGCCGCCGGCCGCATCGAGCACGCGCTGCACGATGGCCGCGGCACTTTGCAGACGTCCGTTTGCCGCCAGCACCTGTGCGCGTGTCAGCTCGCCGTAGCGCTGCCGGGCCGGATCGGCCACCTGCGCGACCAGTTCGCGCAGGCGCGGCTCGAGCGCCAGCGCCGCGCCGGTGTCGAGCAGCGCCAGCTTGATCTCGGCGAGGGCGGTCAGTGCGTTCAATTCGGCCGCATGCACGCCGAAGATCGCGAAGCGCTGCGCGGCGCGCTCGAACACCGGGGCGGCGTCGGCGTAGCGCAGCCGGTGCATGTCGAGCGCGCCGAGGTTGGAGTCGAGCACCGCCAGCGCGAGCGGACTGCCGGCGCTCTCGAACGCGGCGCGCGCTTCGGCGTAGTCCTGCAGCGCCGCGTCGAAGCGATTCTCGGCCGCAGCGACGTTGCCGCGGGCGTTGAGCGCCTTGCCGAGCGCGTCGGGCGCGCGCTGTCCGCGCAGCAGCGTTATCGCGTCGTCGAGATCCTTGCCGGCCTTGGCGGTGTCGCCCTGGACGGCGGCGACGACGCCGAGGTTGGTCAGCGCGCGCGCGTGCAGAACCGCGTCCTGTTCGGCGGAAACCGCCGCGGCGACGGCGGCGAAACCGGCCGCAGCCGCGGCGAGATCGCCGGCCTGGTAGTCGATCTGTGCCAGGCGCAGGCGCAGTTCGGGCTGGTCGCGCTGGCCCGGCGCCGCACTCGCGATCAGCGTACGCGCCGCATCGAGATGGTCGGTCAGGATCGCCGCCTCGATCTGCGCGAGCAGGCTGGCGAGCGCCGGCGGTTCGCCTTCGGCGCTGCGATCCGGCGTCGGCGCATAGCCGAGCTGGCGCGCGAGATCGTCGGCCGCGCCGCGCGCCGCGGCCAGCACGTCGTTGGATTCGCCGATGCCGGTCAGGGCCGGCTCGCGTCCGCGCAGCGTGCGCAGCGAAAGGCGCCAGCGCGCGCCGATCGCCTCGGCCTGGGCGTCGATGATCAGGGTGGCGCCGGTCGCGTGCGCGAGCTCGGCCTGGTTCGCCTCGCCATTGGACGAGCGCCGCGTCAGTGCGACGACATCGTCGCTCGGCACGACGGCGAGGCCCGCCGTGCGCAGGCGCGCGGCGACCAGGTCCATCAGGCCGAGGCGGATCCAGTCGTAACCCCCACCCGCTTCGACGGTGACCGGCAATACGAGGGCGATCGCCGCCTGTGCCGCGGAAGCGGCCGGAGGATCGGCCTCGTCGCGGCGCAGCCAGCGCAGCGCCGGCGGTGCCAGCAGGGCGGCTGCGACGAGCAGGGTGGCGGCTGCGCCGAGCAGCAGCGGCCGTCCGTAGGGGCGCCGGCGGGGCGGCTTCGCGGCGTCGGCGGAAAATCCATTCGGTTCGATTCGAGCCGCTTCGCTCGGCGCGCCGGAGGCGACGGCGCTGCCGCCCGCTTCCTCGACCGTTTCGACTGCGGCGACCCAGTGGTAGCCGAAGCGAAACACCGTGCGGATGAAGTGCTGCTCCTTGCCGGTGTCTTCGAGCGCGCGCCGCGCCGACAGCACGGTCTGGCCGAGCATGCCGTCGCTGATGTCGGTCTTGCCCCACACCGCCGCGATCAGCTCGTCGCGCCCGACCGCGCGCTCGCGCTGTTCGAGCAGGTAGACGATGCAGTCGAACGCGCGCGGCGGCACCGCCACGGCGGTGTCGCCTTGGTGCAGTTCGCGCGTCGCAGGATCGAGCCGGAATTCCAGCGTGGGGCCGCCGAAGCGGTAGATGCGTGCCATGCATGCGGATATGCGTGCAGCACGCTCGCGCTGTCAACCGTCGAAACTCACCCCTGCCGGGGCGGACCGCCGTGCCGGCGGCGCGGCGTTCAGTCGAGATCGGCGACGAGCGCGTCGCGGGCCGGGCCGAGCACCTCGACGGCGGCGCGGTAGTGCGGGTGGTCCACTTCGAAACCGAGGGCTGCGCCGGACTTGAGCCGTTCGACGAGCGTGTCGCCGAGCTCGAAGCGGAGGAAGTGCACGGCCGAGGTCTTGCTGTCGTTGCTGCGCTCGAGGTCTTCGTCGGCGATCGCGGCGACGGCGACGTCGCCGGCTCGCAGTGTGACGAGACGCTCGATGCCGCGCAGCCGTTCGAGCTCGCGCTTGCGCTGGTCGACGTCGTCGTACTCGATCAGCAGGGTCGCCTTGAGGTTGCCGCCGTCCGGAATGAGCGGGTTGTACGCCGCCAGTTCCTCGGCGATCGCCGCGGCCTCGAAGATGCGTTCGATGCGCAGCATTTCCTGCACCTGGTATTGAACGGTCAGGCGGTCTTCGAAGAGCAGCGTCATGTGCGCGCCGAGATGGATCTTGCGATGTTTCTTGTGCGCGAGCACGCGCGTGCGAAACGCACCGCGTTCGCGTGCGTAGTCTTCGAGCTTGAGGAGTTCGGACGGGGTCAGTTTGTTCATGGCGTTCGCCGCTGGATTTCGTACTGCGTCATTCCCGCGAGGAGCTTTTCGACAGCGAAGCTGGTCAAGCGGGAATCCATTTTTCTTTTTGCGCGCGGGCTTCGATTTGCGTTCGTTTCGGCGGACTCTGCAGCGAGACAGGTCTGCGCTCAAATCCCGTATGCCTTGCGCAGCAGGCTGATCGGACTTTCCGCGACCGGCCTGTCGCCCATGCCGTGCGCCAGATGCGAAGCGGCCATCGGGCAGTCGCTGGCGAAGTGGTCGGGTGCGAACTGCGCGATACGCGCCTCGACCGGCTTGGCGATCTTGCGCGCGATCGGGTAGGTCGCCGTCTTCACGCCGTACGTGCCGTCGTGTCCGGAGCAGCGCTCGATCATCTGCACCTCGGTGCCGGGAATCAGCGCGAGCACGTCGCGCGTCTTCGGTCCGATGTTCTGCACGCGCTGATGGCAGGGCGCGTGCCAGGCGACCTTGCCGAGCGGGTTGGCGAATTCGCGCTTCAGGAGACCGGCGTGGTGGCGCAGCCAGAGGTATTCGAACGGGTCGTACATGTGCCGGCGCACGAGCTGCACGTCTTCGTCGTCGGGGAACATCAGCGGCAGTTCCTGCTTGAACATCAGCACGCACGAAGGAATCGCCGCCGTGAGGTCCCAGCCGTCGCGCACGGCCTGCGCGAGCACGGGGATGTTCTTTTCCTTGTACTTGGCCACCGTGTCGAGATCGCCCAGTTCGAGCTTCGGCATGCCGCAGCAGACCTCGCGCTCGACGGGTTTCACCGCGATGCCGTTGTGGCGCAGCACGACGGCGAGGTCCTCGACCGATTCGGGATGGGAGTGGTTGCAGTAGCAGGTGACGAACAGCGCGACCCTGCCGCGCGTGCGGCCGGCCGGCTGGACGTCGGCCGATGCGCTGTTGGCATCGCTCGAACCGTCGAGTTTCTTCAACCGCCGCCGCGCCGTGCGCGCATCGAATTCGGGCAGGCGCGCGTCCGGGTGCACGCCGAAGGCCTGGTCGAGCAGCTTGCGCGCAGGCTTGGCGCGGTTCACCGCATTGATCGCGTCGACGACGATCGGAATCGAGGCGAGCCGGCCGACCGCCGTCGTGCTGGAGAGGATCTTCTCCGCCAGCGTCGTCTCGCCGCGCCGATGCTGGATCGCTTTCGCGCGCAGCATCAGGTGCGGGAAATCGACGTTCCAATCGTGCGGCGGCACGTAGGGACACTTGGTTTGGTAGCACAGGTCGCACAGGTAGCACTGGTCGACGACCTTGGCATAGTCGGCCTTGGCGACGCCGTTCACTTCCATCGTCGCCGATTCGTCGACGAGGTCGAACAGGGTAGGGAATGCATGACACAGGCTGACGCAGCGGCGGCAGCCGTGGCAGATGTCGAACACGCGCTCGAGTTCGCGGTCGAGCGCGTCCTGGTCGTAGAACTCGGGGTTCTTCCAGTCCAGCGGATGCCGCGTCGGCGCGTCGAGACTGCCTTCGCGGGATGCGGCGGGCGCTACGGTGCTCATGCGGGGCTCCCTGGACGGGGTGGAGGTCGTCGCGCTTTCGCGACGCCCGTGCGCTAGCTGCCCAAGGATCCCGCCGTCATCCTCGCGAAAGCGGGGATCCAAAGGCTTCGACCGCCGCCTTCATGCGTGTGTTGCCGCAAGAAATGGATTCCCGCGTTCGCGGGAATGACGTCGGTTGCCATCGAATCATCGTCTCGCGGTCGATCGGCGTGCGGCGTTCCGCAGTGCCGCCTCGGACCACTTGCGCCTCAGCCTCAGGCGTTGACTTCGCCGAGCGCCTTGGTGAAGCGGTTGGCGTGCGAACGCTCCGCCTTCGCCAGCGTCTCGAACCAGTCGGCGATTTCCTCGAAGCCTTCCTCGCGTGCGGCCTTCGCCATGCCCGGATACATGTCGGTGTATTCGTGCGTCTCGCCGGCGATGGCGCTCTTGAGGTTGTTCACGGTGTCGCCGAACGGCAGGCCGGTCGCAGGATCGCCGACCGTCTCGAGATATTCGAGATGGCCGTGCGCGTGGCCGGTCTCGCCTTCGGCCGTGGAGCGGAAGACGGCGGCGACGTCGTTGTGGCCCTCGACGTCGGCTTTCTGGGCGAAGTACAGGTAGCGGCGGTTCGCCTGCGATTCGCCGGCGAAGGCGGCTTTCAGGTTGTCTTCGGTGCGGGAACCCTTGAGATTGCTCATGCTGTCACCTCGTGGCGTAAGGCTGGAGGAAGAAGATGGCGCATCGGTGTGGCGCGGCAGCGTGTCGCGATCGCTCGCAAGTGCGTCGTTCGGAGCCTAGCCCCGTCGCAGCGCAGCAATGAAATTGATTGAATCGATGGCTGCGATAGCGGCGAACTATCGCTGAGCGCGTCGCCCAGCGGCCTTGCGCGCGTTCTGTTTCAGCGGAGGCGGCGGCAGCGCGGGTGCGGCTTGCGCGACGGCTTCGAGATGGGGGTCGAGCAGTTCGGGCGGCAATTCGCGGAACACCTGCGCAAGGCGTTTCAGGAACGGCGTCATCGCGGAACTGCGCCGCCATACCATCGCGATGCGGCGGCTCGGCGGGTGGCCGCGGAACTCGATCAGGCGAACGTCCGGCGATCGCGCCACGGGCGGTTTCACCGCCAGCATCGGCAGCAAGGTGATGCCCACGTTCGCGGCGACCATCTGGCGCAGCGTTTCCAGGCTGGTCGCGCGAAAGCCGGTCTTCTCGCCGGCGCCCGAGAGCTGGCAGACCTCGAGCGCCTGGTCGCGCAGGCAATGGCCGTCTTCGAGCAGGAGCAGGCTCTGGTCGGACAGGTCGTCGAGCTTCAGGTTGCGCTTGCCGGCCAGCGCATGGTGCTCGGGCACGGCCAGCAGGAAGGGTTCTTCGAAGAGGAACTGCTGTTCGAGCTGGTCGTCGTGGATCGGCTGCGCGAGGATCGCCGCGTCCAGGCGCCCTTCGCGCAGCTGGCGCAGCACGATCTCGGTCTTCTCCTCGACCAACAGCAGTTCCAGGCGCGGGAAGCGCTCGCGGATCGTCGGCACGACATGCGGCAGCAGGTACGGCCCGAGCGTCGGGAAGATGCCGAGGCGCACGGTGCCCGATTCCGGATCCTTCGTGCGCCGCGCGATCGCCTTGATCTGCTCGACCTCGTTGAGCACTTCGCGCGCGCGCTGCGCGATCTCGCGGCCGACCTCGGTCAGCATGACCTTGCGCGGCATGCGTTCGACCAGGGCGACGCCGAGTTCGTCCTCGATCTTCTTGATCTGCGTCGACAGGGTCGGCTGGCTGACGAAACTGGCCTCGGCGGCACGGCCGAAATGCTTGTGTTCGGCGAGGGCGACCAGATAACGGAGATCACGCAGGTTCATGGTGCCGGCGATTGAAGCACCCTATCGAAACAATATCAACAATTGATTTGAAATATCGCGGTGGCATCTTTATCTTTGTCGGCCTGGGCAGGTTCAGCGCCCACCTGATTGCATCACCCATCCCACCGCACTACTCCTGGAGGAGTTCATCATGTTGACTGTCGGCGACAAGTTCCCGGAATTCAATCTCAAGGCCACCGTTTCGATCGAGAGCCTCGAGAAAGCCTTCTTCCCGATCACCAACCACACCTACAAGGGCAAGTGGCTGCTGGTGTTCTTCTACCCGAAGGATTTCACCTTCGTCTGCCCGACCGAGATCAAGGGCTTCGGCGACCTCAACAGCCAGTTCGCGGACCGCGACACGCAGGTGCTGGCCGCCAGCACCGACAGCGAGTTCGTGCACCTGGCCTGGCGCAAGGACCACAAGGACCTGCGCGACCTGCCGTTCCCGATGCTGGCCGACACCGCCAAGCGCCTGTCGACCGCACTCGGCATCCTCGACGAGGAAGAAGGCGTCGCCAAGCGCGCGACGTTCCTGGTCGATCCGGAAGGCATCATCCGCTTCGCCTACGTGACCGACGGCAGCGTCGGCCGCAACCCGCAGGAAGTCCTGCGCGTGCTCGACGCGCTGCAGACCGACGAACTCTGCCCGTGCAACTGGCAGAACGGTCAGGACACGCTGAAGGTCGCGTGAGTTTCAACGGGCGGATAGACCCCCGCCCGATCGTTCGACCGGCAGCGCAGTTCCTCCTCCCCGTGCGCTGCCGATCCGGGCGGCGACCCCCGCAGTCGCCGCCCACCTGTTCGATGGCGGCCTGGCCGACGGCCGGGCCGCTCCCCAACAAGGAGAGCCTCAATGAGCCTCGATGACATCAAGGGCCAGCTGCCCGACTACGCCAAGGATCTGCGCCTCAACCTCGATTCGGTACTGAGCGAATCGGGCGCGCCGGGCCTCAATCCGAAGCAGATCGCGATCATCGCGATCGCCAGCGCGATCGCCTCGCGCCACGAACCGCTGACGACCGCGATCGTGCAGCGCTTCGCCGGCACGCTCAGCGAAGCGGAAGCCAATGCCGCACGCGCCGCGGCGGCGATCATGGCGATGAACAACGTCTACTACCGCTTCACCCACCTCGTCGGCGACGCCGAATACGGCACGCTGCGCGCGAACCTGCGCATGAACGTGATGGCCAACCCGGGCGCCGAGAAGGTCGACTTCGAACTCGCCTCGCTCGCGGTCTCGGCGATCAACGGCTGCGGCATGTGCATGGAGTCGCACGAGAAGACGCTGAAGAAGCACAACGTGCCGGCGCTGGCGATCCAGAGCGCGGCGCGCATCGCTGCGGTGCTGCACGCGGTCGCAGTGACCGTCGAACAGGCCCGCGCCGCGGCGCCGGCGCTGGCGGCGGCGGCCTGAGGCCACGGCGGCGCGCCGAGCGCGCCGCGATCGTTTCCCGTTTGCCCTTTTGCCAGATTTCCCGCGCAGCCGATCGGCTGCGCGGCGCGTCCCCGGTATGACCTCTGCCGCATGCGCGGCACGCGCAAGCGTGGTCTGGTTCGTCATTGCTCCGAGGGGATCGCCATGACTCACGTGTCCAGAGCGCTGTTGCCGCTCCTGTTCGCCATTGCCGTTTCGCCGGGCCTCGCCCGCGCCGCCGCGCCGGACGTGCCGACCGGGAAGCTGCCGCAAGACGCGACGCCGCTGCGGTATGCGCTGCATCTGACCCTCGATCCGCGCAGCGACCGTTTCACCGGCGAGGCGCGCATCCGCGTGAAGCTCGCCAAGCCGACCGATCATGTGTGGCTGCACGCGCAGAAGCTCGACATCACCCGGGCGGGCGCGACCGATGCGGCGGGCGCCACGGTCGCCGTGAAGACGACCGAGCACGATGACAGCGGCGTGCTCGAGGTGCGCTTCGAGCGCAAGCTGCCGGCGCAGGAGATCGAACTCGCTTTCGCCTACGGCGCGCCGTTCAACGGCCAGCTGGAAGGCGTCTACAAGGTCAAGGTCGGCGACGACAGCTACGCCGTCACGCAGATGGAGCCGGTCAGCGCGCGCTACGCGTTTCCCGGCTTCGACGAACCGCGCTTCAAGACGCCGTTCGACCTGACCCTGACGGTGCCGAAGCAGGACGTGGCGGTCGCCAACACGCTGCAGGTCGGCGAGGAAGCGTCGAAGGACGCGAAGTGGAAAACGCTGCGTTTTGCGCCGACCCGGCCGCTGCCGACCTATCTGGTCGCGTTCGCGGTCGGACCGTGGGACGTCGTCGACGCGCCGCCGATCCCCGCCAATTCGGTGCGCGCCGCGCCGGTGCCGCTGCGCGGCATCGGTCCGCGCGGCAGCGCGAAGAAGCTGGCCTGGGTGCTCGAACAGACGCCGGCGATCGTGAAGTTCTACGAGGACTACACCGCGCAGCCGTATCCGTTCGACAAGCTCGACCTGCTCGGCGCGCCGGACTTCGCCGCCGGTGCGATGGAGAACGCCGGCCTGATCGTCTACCGCGACGCCTACCTGCTGCTCGACGAGCATTCCGCGGCAGATACCTACCGCAACGTGTTCAACATCAACGCGCACGAGATCGCCCACCAGTGGTACGGCGACCTCGTCACCGTACCGTGGTGGGACGACATCTGGCTCAACGAGGCATATGCGACCTGGGCGCAGGCGAAGGCGACGGTCGCGCTGCATCCGGAATACTACGGTGCGCTCGAAGCGCTCGAAGAGCATCTCGACGCCATGGGCAGCGACAGCCTGCTCAGCGCGCGCAAGGTGCGCCAGCCGATTCTCGGCCGCGGCGACATCGAGACGGCGTTCGACGGCATCACTTATCAGAAAGGGGCCGCGATCCTCGACATGTTCGAGCGCTGGCTCGGCAACGACCTGTTCCGCCAGGCGATGCGCTCGTACCTCGCGCGGCACGCGTTCGGCAGCGGCAGCGCCGACGACTTGATCGCGTCGATCGCCGAGATCAGCGGCAAGGGCGAAACGCTGAGCAAGGCGATGCACAGTTTTCTCGACCAGCCGGGTATTCCGCTGATCCGCAGCGAACTCGCCTGCAAGGACGGCAAGGCTTCGCTCACACTCGCGCAGTCGCGCTTTCTTCCCTACGGCGTGCTCGGCAAGGACGCGCCCCGCTGGGGCGTGCCGGTGTGCACGCGCTTCGGGCGCGGTGCGGCGTCGGAGTCGCAATGCTTCCTGCTCGAGCAGGCGACGCAGACGTTCGCCGTCGATCGCGGCTGTCCGGACTGGTACCTGCCCAACGCCGATGCGCGCGGCTACTACCGTTTCGATCTGGGCGCGGGCGATCTCGCCAAACTCGAAGCGGCGGCCAAGCAGCTGTCGCCGCCGGAACAGATGATGTACGCCGATGCGCTGGCGAGCGCCTTCAGGCGCGGCGCGATCGGCCCCGCCGCCGTGCTCGATGCGATGCCGTCGCTGAGTGGCGCCGAACTGCCGCAAGTGGCGACCGCGCTGCTGCCGAGCTTCGAGTGGATCCGCGAGCAGCTCGGCGACGCGACGACGCGTCCGCTGCTCGATGCGTATGCGATCCACCTGTACGAGCCGCGGCTGCGCTCGCTCGGCTATCGGCGCAAGGACGGCGAAGCGAGCACCGCGACCGCGCTGCGCACCCGCCTCGCGCAATTCCTCGCGCTGACGGTTCGCGATCCGGCCACGCGCGCCGAACTGGCGCGGCAGGGGCGGGCGGCGCTCGGCCTCGATGGCGCCGCCGGCGTCGATCTGACCCGCGCCGATGCGGACCTGCTCACCACGGCGCTGAAGGTTGCCGTGCAGGACGGCGGCGCGCCGGCATTCGACGCCGCACGAGGCGAGCTCGCGCGCAATCACGACACGGCACGACGCTATGCGCTGCTCGGCGCGCTCGGCGCGACGCGCGATCCCGCGCTCGCCGCCGCGGCGCGCGATTTCGGGCTCCGCGACGAGGTGCAGATCGGCGAGATGTCGCGCCTGTACCGTGCGCAGATGAACGAACCGGAAAACCGAGCCGCGATGTGGCAGTGGCTGCAGGCGCACTACGAGGCGTACCGGCAGCGGTTGCCGGCCTTCGCGCAATCGAGACTGCCCGACAGCGTCTCGGAAGGACGCTGCAGCGGCGCATCGGCCGACGAGCTGTCGGCGTTCTTCGCGCCGCGCATCAAGGACTTGATCGGCGGCGAGCGCGGGCTCGGCCAGACGCTGGAAGACATCCGCCAGTGCGCCGCGCTGCGCGAGCATGTCGGCACCAAGGATCTGGCGGGCTGGAGCGAGGCGCACGTGCAGGGGCGCTGAAGCGGCTTGCGAGTTCGGTGGAGTAGGAGAGTCGCTGGGTCCCGGCGTTCGCCGGGATGACGCTGGGGGCGTAGCGGCGGCTGGGACGCGGGAGCGCTGTTCCGGTTCACGGGCGGCGGCTTGCTAAGATGCGCCGCGACAGGGCGACGGGGACGGCGATGGAAGAGGGTTCTTCGGCGGCGGAGCAGTTCGCGCGCATTCCCGAGCGCAACACCGGCGATGCGATCCTGCGTACCGCGCAGCAGCACCACGTCGCGCTGTCGAACATGGCCGACATCAAGGCGAACATCCTGATCACGGTGTCGTCGATCGTGCTGACGCTCTCGCTCGGGCGCGCGGACGACCCTGCGCTGCGCGTGTCGGTGCTGACCCTGATCGGATTCACGCTGGTGGCCCTGCTGCTCGCGATCCTCGCCGTGCTGCCGAAATACAGCGCGCTCAAGATCCGCTCCGACGGCCAGCTGCCGCAGGGCTTCAACCTGCTGTTCTTCGGGCACTTCGCCGAACTTTCGCGCGAACGCTTCCTGGCCGAGATCGCGCGCACGCTCAAGCCCGACGGTTCGGTGTACTCGACCATGGCCAACGATCTGTATTCGCTCGGCTGGTATCTCGCCCATCGCAAATACCGCTACCTGCGCTACAGCTATCTATTCTTTCTGGCCGGCTTCGTGCTGGCGTGCCTGGAGCAGGCATGGCGGCTGCTCGTGCATTGAACGAAGCGCAAACCCCGCGGCGGATGTTCGTCCGTTGGACGTCGCCGTCTTCGACGCAAGGAGAGCTCATGCGTGTGCTGCTGCAACGAATCGCTTCATTGGCACTGCTGCTCGCGGTGATCGCCGCGCAGGCGCAGTCGACCGTTCCGGCTTCGCTGGAACCTTGGCGCGGCTGGGCGCTGCAAGGCCAGGAATATCGAGCCTGCCCGCTGGTCGCCGGCAAGCCCGGCAACGCGCAAGGCGATTTCCTCTGCGCGTGGCCCGGCGTGCTCGCGTTGAACACGGATGCCGGCGGGGCGAGTGTCGTGCAGCATTGGCGCGTCGATGTCGAGTCGTGGGCACCGCTGCCGGGCGATGCGGAGCACTGGCCGCAGCAGGTGACGCTGGACGGGCAGCCGGCGGTCGTTGTCGACCGCGGCGGGCCGGCGCTGCGCCTGGCGCCCGGCAGTCACGAGATACGCGCACGCATTCCGTGGCGCGAACGTCCGCAGACCTTGCGCGCGCCGCAGGCGCTGGGCCTGGTCGCGCTGACCGTCGACGGCAAGGCGATCGTGCCGGCGCAGCGCGACGGCGACGAACTCAGCCTCGGCCGCGCCAGCGTCGAGACGCCGGAAGCCGACAGCCTCGAACTGCGCGTGTATCGCCGCCTGACCGATGGCGTGCCGGCGCAATTGACCAGCGTGATCGAAGTCTACGCGTCCGGCCAGGCGCGCGAGGAAGTCGTCGGCCCTGCGCTGCCGCCGGGATTCGCGCCGCTGTCGCTGGACAGCGAATGGCCGGCGCGGCTCGACGCGGACGGCCGCCTGCGCATCCGCGTGCAGCCGGGCAATGCCACGCTGACCCTGGAGGCGCGCGCGACGGCGCCGTTGACCGAAGCGACGGCGCATCTGCCGCAGACATCGTGGCCGAAACAGGAGATCTGGAGCTACGCCGCGGCGCCGCGCCTGCGCGTGACGTCGGCGAGCAGCGCGGTGCAGGTCGATCCGCGCCAGAGCAATGTACCGCCCGAGTGGAACGCGCTGCCGGCGTTCGCGCTGGCCGATGGCGCCAAGCTGACGATCGAGGAACGCTCGCGCGGCCTCGCCGCCGACGATCGCAATCGCCTCACGCTCGATCGCGAGATGTGGCTCGACTTCGACGGCGGCGGCTGGTTCGCACGCGACCGCGTGCAAGGCGAGATGCTGCAGGGCTGGCGCTTCGATGCCGCCGCGCCGTTCGCCCTCGAACGCGCGGACGCGCTCGGCGTCGGCCACGGCGGCGGCAACGAACCCTTGCTCGTCACGCAGGGCGCGAGCGCGGCGCTGAGCGGCGTCGAATGGCGCACGCCATCGGTCGATCTCGCCGCGGGCCTGCGCATCGCGCCGGCCGGCATGACATTGCCGATTGCCGGCTGGCAGGACACGTTCGATCGCGTCGATACGATCTTGCACCTGCCCAACGGCTATCGCCTGCTCGGCGCGCCGGGTGCCGACCGCGCGCTCGGCAGCTGGATCTCCGCCTGGACCTTGCTCGACGTGTTCATCGCGGCCGTGCTGACGCTGCTGGCGTGGCGCCTGTTCGGCGCGTTCGGCGGCATCGCGACGATGGCGTACCTCGTGCTCGGCTACCAGGAAACCGGATCGCCACTGTGGAGCCTGCTCGCCGTGATCGCCCTCGCACTGATCGTGCGTGCGCTGCCGCGCGGACGGCTCGCCACCGGTGCCGAATGGCTCGGGAGGGCAGCGTTGCTGGTATTCGTGCTGGTGGCGCTGCCGTTCGTGGCCGACCAATTGCGCTACGCATTGCATCCGCAGCTGGAGAACGAGGGCGGCTATGCGACCGGCGGTTTCGGCGCGGCTCGCTACAACGAAGCCATGGTCGCGGCCGAGCCTCGAGACGAGATGCTGGCGAAGCCGGCCCCCGCAGCGCCGCCACCGCCGCCGGCATCGGCTCCACAGGCCGAGGAAGCGCCTCCGGCAAGCTACGGCGGTACTTTCAAGGATCGCAGCTCGCGCAGCGACAAATCCGCCGCCGATTCCGAAGGCAAGCTCGAAACGATCATGGTGACCGGCTCGAATATCCGCCGCGTCGACATCATCGATCACTACAGCGAATCGACCGTCGTGCAGACCGGCGCGGGCGAACCGGGCTGGAACCTCGGCCGCCGCTACGAACTCAGCTGGAGCGGTCCGGTGCTGCCGACGCAGGACGTCCGCCTGCTGATCGCGCCGCCGTGGCTGGTGCGTCCGTTGCGCATCGTGCTCGTCGCCTTGCTCGCCTGGCTGCTCGTGCGCCTGCTGCAGCCGGCGTTGCGCGTGCGGATTCCGCAGGCGGCGGGCCTGCTGATGGCAGCGCTCGGCATCGCGTCGTTCGCCGCGGTGCGACCCGCGCAAGCGCAGACATTCCCGCCCGACACGCTGCTCAACGAACTGCGCACGCACTTGACCGAAGCGCCGAAATGCGCGCCGACGTGCGCGGCGATCGCGAAGGTCGCGATAGCGGCGCGCGCCGATGAAATCCGCGTTTCGCTCGAAGCGCACGCCGCCGAACGCATCGCGCTGCCGCTGCCGTTCGACGAGAAGGCGCTCGGCTTGCGCAGCCTCGCCGTCGACGGCGCCGCGACCGATGCGATCGCGCGCCACGGCGACGCGTTGTGGATCGCACTGCCGCGCGGTGTGCATCGCGTCGAACTCGTCTTCGCGTCGAGTGCCGACAAGGTCGCGCTGGCATTTCCATTGCGGCCGATGCGCGCGGAGTTCTCCGGCGACGGCTGGGAATCGAGCGGCATCGCCGACGATCGCCTGCTGACCGAAACGCTGACATTGGTACGTGCGCGCGCCGCGAGCGACACGCCCGCGCAGAACACCGCGCAGCAGTTCGCGCCGTTCGTGCGCGTGGAGCGCTCGCTCAATCTCGGGCTGGACTGGACGGCGCAGACGAACGTGCAGCGGCTGGCGCCGAACGACGGCGGCTTCACGGTCGCGGTGCCGCTGCTGGCGGGCGAGCATGTGTCGACCGCGGGCCTCAAGGTGGAAAACGCCCGCGTGACGGTGGCGATCGCGAACGGCGAGCAGACGACGAATTGGGATTCGACGTTCGACAAGGGCGACACGCTGAGCCTGACTGCGCCGCCCTTGAGCGACCGCGCGGAAGTCTGGCGCGTGCTGGTCAGCCCGACCTGGCACGTCGAATTCTCCGGCGTGCCCGGCGTCGCCGTCGGCTCGCCCGAGGAAGCGCACGATTACCGCAATTTCGAGTTTCATCCGCTGCCCGGCGAGACGCTGACGCTGAAGATCACCCGGCCCGCCGCGGCACAGGGCGCGACGCGCGCGATCGATGGCGTGCGCCTGACGCATGCGATCGGACAGCGCGCGACGAACTCGACGCTGGTATTGACCCTGCGGGCCAGTCAGGGCGGCGAACAAGCCATCACGCTGCCCGCCGAGACCGAAGTGCTCGGCGTCACCCGCGACGGCCAGGCACTCAATCTGCGCCCGCAGGGCGGCAAGCTGAGCCTGCCGGTCGTTCCCGGCACGCAGGGCTTCGAAATCCGCTTGCGCGAAAACGCGGCCGCAGGTTTCGCCGCCGCCACGCCGGCGATCGCGCTCGGCTTGCCGGCCGCCAACATCTCGCTCGCGCTCGAATTGCCGCAGGATCGCTGGCTGCTCGCGACCGGCGGCCCGGCCAACGGTCCGGCGGTGCTGTATTGGAGCGAACTGGCGGTGATGCTGCTGATCGCCTTCGCGCTGGCGCGTACGCGCCGCACGCCGCTCAAGCTGTGGCAGTGGATCCTGCTCGGACTCGGCTTCTCGATGTTTTCGTGGATCGCCTTGCTCGTCGTCGCCGCGTGGCTGTTCGCGCTCGACTGGCGCACGCGCACGACGCTGGCTTCGGCGCGTGCATTCAATCTGGCCCAGCTCGGCCTCGCCGCGCTGACCATCGTCGCCCTGCTGTGCCTGCTCGCATCGGTCCAGCAGGGACTGCTCGGCACGCCGGACATGCACGTGGCCGGCAACGGGTCGAATGCGTACGCGCTGCGCTGGTTCGCCGATCGCAGTGCCGATGCACTGCCCGTTGCGCGGGCCTTCAGCCTGCCGCTGTGGATCTACAAGCTCGCGATGCTGGCCTGGGCACTGTGGTTGGCGAGTGCGCTGGTCGGCTGGCTGCGCAGCGGCTTCGCCGCATGGACCGGCGGCGGCTATTGGCGCAGCGTGCCCAAGCCCATCGTCGACGTGCCGAAGGCGCAGGCGCCGGCCGCACCGCAGGCGCCGACTGCGCCGTGAGCGATGTGCGGCAACTGCTCGCGCGCGCGGCGGCGCGCCTCGGCGGCGACGAAGCGCGCCTCGAGGCCGAGCTGCTGCTCGCGCACGTGCTCGGCCGCAGCCGCGCGTGGCTGTTCGCCTGGCCGGAGTTCGAGCCGGAGAGCGGCCAGGCCGCGCGTTTCGAAGCGCTCGTCGACGCGCGCGCGCGCGGCGAACCGGTCGCCTATCTGACCGGCCGGCGCGAGTTCTGGTCGCTCGACCTCGATGTCGGTCCGGCCGTGCTGATTCCACGGCCGGAGACCGAGCTGCTGGTCGAGCTCGTGCTCGAACGCGTGCCTGCGCACGCGCACGCGACGATTGCCGATCTCGGCACGGGTTCGGGCGCGATCGCGCTGGCCATTGCACGCGAACGGCCGAATGCGCGCGTGCTGGCGACCGATGCGAGCGCAGCCGCACTCGACGTCGCGCGTGGCAATGCGCGGCGGTTGGGGCTGGCGAACGTCGAGTTCGGACAGGGGGACTGGTACGCGGCGCTCGGCGATCGGCGTTTCGATCTGATCGTCTCCAATCCGCCATACATCGCCGCTGCCGATCGCCATCTCGGCGAAGGCGATCTGCGTTTCGAGCCCGCCTCGGCGCTGGCTTCCGGTGCCGATGGCCTCGACGCGATCCGCGCGATCGTCGCGGGTGCGCCGGCACACCTCGAGGCGAACGGCTGGCTGCTGCTCGAACACGGCTGGGACCAGGCCGCCGATGTGCGGGCGCTGCTGCCCGCGTCGACCTATGCGGAGGTCGCCTCGCTGCGCGACCGCGCAGGACACGAGCGCGCGAGCATAGGCCGGCTGCGCGGTTGAACAACGGCGCAATCTATACTCGGGGATCACGCATCCCGGAGGAAGGCCGCAGTGGCGACGACCGCAGCAGCAACACAGGCGCGCGCAGCGCATCGCCTTCCCGGTACCCGGCTGGCCTGGCTCGCGCTCGCCTGCGGGCTCGCGTTCGCCGCGCTGACGCTGACCGGCGACTACGTGCTCGGCGGCGGACCCTATTGGCAGATGCTGTTCGGCGACGTCGCCAAGGGTGAGATCGGCTGGTTCTACTACGCGCGCGACACCTGGCAATTCCCGTTGTTCGCGACCTCGGCCTATCACACGCCGGAAGGCAGCAGCATGGTGCTGTCCGACAGCCTGCCGCTGTTCGCGCTGCCGGCCAAGCTGCTCTATCGGATCGCCTGGCCGGCGGGCAGCGCGCCGCCGATCTACACCGGGGTTTGGGTCGCCTTGTGCCTCGTGCTGCAGGCCGTCGCTGCATCGCGCGTGCTGCGCGTCCTCGGCGTGATCGACTGGAAGGCGCATCTGGCCGGCCTCGTGCTGTTTTGTTATCTGCCGATCGTCTTCCTGCGCTTCGGCCAGGCCGCGCTGATGGCGCAGTTCGCGATCCTGCTCGCGCTCGAAGGCTATCTGCGCGCGAAGCAGACGGGGCTGACGCGGCGCCAATGGATCTTGCTGTGCGCGCTGTCGCCGCTGGTGCTGCTCATCCATCCGTACCTGGCCGCGATGTGCGGTGCGCTGGTCGCCGCGACGATCGTCGATCAATGGCACGAGCGCCGCTACGGCCTCGCCGGTGCGCTGCTGCGCTTCGCCGGCATCGGTGTGGGCACACTGGTCGTGATGTTCTTCGGTGGCTTCTTCGCCGCAGCGAGCAGCGAATTCGGCGACTATGGCCTGTATTCGATGAACCTGCTGTCGCCGTGGGTACCGTTTCCGCAGACCCTGAGCGGAAGCTTGCTGCACACCGAGATGCCCGTCATCGAGGGCACCAATCAATGGGAGGGCGGCGCGTACCTCGGCGCCGGCGTTCTGCTGCTGTGCGCATTCGCGCTGCCGGCGCTGCGCGACTGGCGTGCGAACCTGCGCCGTCATGCGGTGCTGTTCGCGATGCTCGTGCTGCTGCTCGCGTTCGCGATATCGCATCGCATCGGTTTCGGCTCGCGCGAGATACTGCGTCTGCCGCTGCCCGATGCGCTGATGCATCTGTTCTCGCAATTCCGCGGGTCCGGCCGCTTCGTCTGGGTCGCGGTATACGCGCTGGTAGCGGCGCTGATCGTCGCCATCGTGCACCGCTACGAAGCGCGCCGCGCGACGTCGATACTGGCCGTCGCTGCATTGCTGCAGGTCGTCGACGCGTGGCCGATGCAACGCGGCGTGCGCGCGGCGACCGCCAGTGCCACGGTGCCGTCGATCGATGTCGCGACCTGGACGCGCCTGATCGGCACGCACCGGCGCATCTTCGAGTTTCCGTCGTTCGAGTGCGGCGGACTGTTCGGCCGCGAGATCGCCGGCAGCAAGTTCCGCGAACTCGAGTTCGACTGGATTGCCGCCCAGCAGAACAAGCCGACCAACAGCGCCTACCTCGCGCGCTTCACCAAGGACTGCACGCGCGAGCGGCTCGACGCGCTGGCCCACCACGACGAGGCCGGAGTGCTGTATCTGTATCGCAGCAGCGACGACATCGGCAGTTTCCTGGTCCGCGGCGGCATCGACCTGGGCCGCTGCGGCTATCTCGACGACGTCGTCGTCTGCTCCGGCGGCGAGGATCTCTCGGCGCTGCGCTGAATTTCAGGCGTAGACACGGTTCGCTGCCGGTCTTGCGGGCAAATGTGACGCACTTGGCAATCGGCGCGTGCGGTAACCAGCACGTCGAGGCGGAAGCACACCAACGAATGCGCCGATCGCCTGCCGCACACTGTCACCACGCTGCGAAGTGCGAGTGCGCGGCGAAGGATGCGCCCCGAACGCGCCGCGCGTGAGCGCCGCGCACCGGTCTTCCAATCAAGACCGGCAGGTGCGCCGACGGAGCGGCGCCGGACGGAACGGGCCATGGACGGCCGCCAGGATGGCTTTCGATGCGACTTGGCCCCGGCGTATGCGCCGGGGTTTTTTTTCAGCTCGCGCTGCGCAGCACAGGGGCCGAAAGCAGGTTGCCGAAGCGCTTGCGCACCGCGCTTTCGATGCCGGCCGCATCGAGTCCTTCGCCGGCGAGGAGCTCCTCGCGCGCGGCATGTTCGAGGAACTGGTCGGACAAGCCGAGGTGCAGCATCGGCGCGGCGACGCCGTGCGCGGCCAGCAATTCGGCGACGCCGCTGCCGGCGCCGCCGGCGATCGCGTTGTCCTCGATCGTCACCAGCGCGGCATGCGACTGTGCGAGTTCGAGCACGAGCGCTGCGTCGAGCGGCTTGACGAAGCGCATGTTGACGAGCGTCGCGTCGATCGCTTCGGCGACCTTCGCGCACGGCGCCACCATCGCGCCGAACGCGAGCAGGGCGATGCCGCGGCCGCGCCGGCGCAGCTCGGCCTTGCCGATCGGCAGCGCGGCGAGGTCTTTCGACACGGGCACGCCGCCGCCGCTGCCGCGCGGATAGCGCACGGCCGCTGCGCCGTGGTGCAGGAATCCGGTCGTCAGCATCTTGCGGCACTCGTCCTCGTCGGCCGGTGCCATCACGACCATGTTCGGAATGCAGCGCAGGTACGACAGATCGAAACTGCCCGCATGCGTCGCGCCGTCCGGACCGACCAGGCCTGCGCGATCGATCGCGAACAGAACGTCGAGATCCTGCAGCGCGACATCGTGGATCAACTGGTCGTAGGCACGCTGCAGGAAGGTCGAGTAGATCGCGACGACCGGCTTGACGTCCTCGCAGGCCATGCCCGCTGCGAGCGTGACTGCGTGCTGCTCGGCGATGCTGACGTCGAAGTAGCGCGACGGGAATTCCTTCGAGAAGCGCACGAGGCCGGAACCTTCCCGCATCGCCGGCGTGATGCCGTAGAGGCGCGGATCGACCTTGGCCATGTCGCACAGCCAGTCGCCGAAGATCTCGGTGTAGGTGGGCTTCGCTGCGCCGGCCTTCTTGATCAACCCGGCCTGCGGATCGAACGGGCCGACCGCGTGGTACTCGATCTGCTCGCGCTCGGCCGGCGCGTACCCCTTGCCCTTGGTCGTGATCACGTGCAGCAGCTGCGGGCCCTTGAGTTCCTTCAGCATGCGCAGTGTCGACACCAGCAGCGGGATGTCGTGGCCGTCGATCGGGCCGGTGTAGTGGAAGCCGAATTCCTCGAACAGCGTCGACGGTACGAACATGCCCTTGGCGTGTTCTTCCCAGCGCTTGACGAAGCGCCACCAGAAGCCGCCGCGCTTCATCATCTTCTTGCCGCTTTCGCGGATGCGGTTCAGCGTGCGGCTCGCCATCAGGCGCGCGAGCATCTTCGTCATCGCGCCGACGTTCTCGCTGATCGACATCTGGTTGTCGTTGAGGATCACCAGCATGTCGGGATCGACGTCGCCGCCGTGGTTGAGCGCTTCGAACGCCATGCCGGCCGTCATCGCGCCGTCGCCGATCACCGCGACGACCTTGCGCGGGTCGTTCTTGCCCTGCGCCGCGATCGCCATGCCGAGTGCGGCCGAGATCGAGGTCGAGGAATGGCCGACGCCGAAGGTGTCGTACTCGCTCTCGTCACGCTTCGGGAACGGCGCGACGCCGTCCTTCTTCTTGATCGAGGTGATGCGGTCGCGCCGGCCGGTCAGGATCTTGTGCGGGTAGCACTGGTGGCCGACGTCCCAGACGAGGCGGTCGTCCGGCGTTTCGTAGAGATAATGCAGCGCGACGGTCAGCTCGATGACGCCGAGGTTCGCGCCGAAATGTCCGCCCGAGGTCGCCACCGATTCGATCAGGTATGCGCGCAGCTCGCGCGCGATGTCGCCGAGCTCCGTTTCCGGGAAGCGGCGCAGATCGGCCGGAGAGTCGATACGGGAAAGGCGGGGATAGCGGTTGCTGTCGATCATCCGGCTATTTTCAGGCCAGCGAGGGCGGCGGGGCAAGGAAACCTGCCCGCAAGACCGGGCCTCGCCGCAGGAGCCTGGGCGCGCCAAGTGGCTGCGAAGGGCCGGACAGGCGGCAGGCCGGGCTTGCCGCGGGGCCGATTCGTGCGCTTGCCGGGATCGTCGGCGACGCGCTCAGGCGCTGCGCCGGTTCTTCGGCAGGTGGCTCATCAGAAATTCCATCTGATCGGCCAGGATATTGCGATTGGACAGGATCAGGTGCTCGACCCAGCTCGGCCGGTAAGGCACCGCGAGCAGCGGCATGCCGGCCTGCTGCGGCGTGCGGTTGCCTTTCCTGACGTTGCACGACCAGCACGCCGTGACCACGTTGACCCAGATGTCGCGGCCGCCCTTGGAGACCGGAATCACGTGGTCGCGCGTCAGTTCGCCGCGGTGGAAGTGATTGCCGCAGTACAGGCACAGCATGCGGTCGCGCGCGAACAGGGCGACATTGGTCAGCGCCGGTGCGGGATCGATCGCGGCAGGACGGGCATGGCCGGAGCTGGCGACGATCGGGTGCAGGTGCATCAGGCTCTGCGCGCCTGTCAGCCGGTTCATGCCGCCGTGGATGGTCAGGCAGGGGTCGCCGAGGGTCCAGGCGACAGCGTCGCGCACGTAGAGGCAAACGGCGTCCTGCCAGCTCATCCAGTCGAGGATGCGTCCGGTGGAATCCAGCGACAGCACGCGGGTGCTGTGGATATCACCCGCCATTCGAACTTCCGCAAGCATCGCGCCTCCGTTTGAGGCAGCGGACCGGCCGCTGCAGCAGCGAACACGTACTTGGCGGCGGAGCATAGACTAAAAGGTTGACGTTCGGCTAACAGCCCTGCCACCAGGTCTGTCCGGACCGACGCGCTGTGCCCGATGGCCCTGTCCCGCGCTGAAGATCCACCCAAGAAGCTTTTGCGAATCCCGAATCCCGAATCTCCAATCCCGGCCTCACTAGGGTCAACCCTAGCTAGGGCATACCCTAATGGCGAACCCTCGCAGCGAGCGGCTCTAATCCGGCCCTTGGTCAATCGCCTACGCCCGCTCGGGCGTGGCTCCGGGGCATGGTGACTCTGCGGCGTAACGCGCGGGTCTTCGGCGACCCTCTCCGTTCTCGGCGGTGCGGGGAGGGTCGCCCCGTGCTTTGAAAGGCATGCTGCCCGCGATCGCCTTCGTTTCCCAACCCTTCGTCCGGCGACCCGTTCGCAGGCGATTTCAGCGCACCAGTTTGGCCATGCGCAGCACGTCGACGCCGTAGCCGTGGCGTTCGTACAGCGCACGCGCGCGCTCGTTGCCGGGGAACACCGCCAGCGTGAGGTGGCGGCAGCGATGCCGGCGGGCCCATTCCTCGGCAAACTCCAGCAGGCCGCTGCCGACGCCTCGGCCCTCGTGCGCCGGTGCGACTGCGAGGTCGGCGATATGGCAGTTCTGCGCGTGCGTGAAGTAGTCCGCGGTGGTCTGCAGGTGCAGGAAGCCGAGCAACGCCGCGTCCTCGTCTTCTGCGACGAAGATGTGCGTTCCGGCCGGCTGTTCGCGCAGATGCCGGGCCACATCGCTGCGGATGCCCTTGGCGCACTCGCTGCGCTTGCGCCAGGACGGCAATTCGAAATCGACGAAACGGTCGATCAGACCGAGGATGAATTCGTCGTCGTCGGCGCGAGCGAGGCGAATGTGCATACCGGAAACGGATTCCAAGGGAACGATGTCGACTCCGGCAGGCGCCTCCATGCGCCCGCGCGATGGGCAGGGTTTATCGGCCCGCCATCTTGTTCTTGATCAAGCCGACGATGGCGGTGACGACCGCGCCGGCGACGCCGCCGCCGACGAGATTGCCGGCGATCGCGCCGACGTCGAGGCCGCCGCCGGCCGCTCCGGCCAGCATCGGCAGGGCCGCCTGCAGCAGTTGACCGAGCACGCCGCCTCCGATCGCTCCCGCGATCGTGTTGCCGGCGCCGCCGAGGCTGACATTCTTCGCCGCGGCACCAGCCGCATTGCCGCCGATCGCGCCGGCGATCAATTGAATGATGAGAGGAAGATACTGCTCCATCGCGGACCCCCTAGATTGTTCGGTTGGTTTCGTCCCGGGGCATCAGCCCGCTTCACGGACCGATCCTTCCCTGCGCACGCATCATCCAAGCCGATCCCCGCCGGCATCCTAGCATTGCCGGCTTCGCGGTCATGCTGCACCGCCGAATGCGAACGCGGCCGCATCGCCGCGTGCTTCGCGCGGCGGCAGCGGGTGCGCCGCCGCGCTCAGCCGAACTGGTTCTCGGGCATGTCCAGCAGATTGCCGCAGCCGCTGCGTATCGCCGCCGCATGCGTCTGCACGCGCGGCAGCAGGCGCGCGAAGTAGAAACGCGCGGTATGACGCTTGGCGTCGCGCACGTCCTGCGGCTGTTTCGATGCATCGGCGGCGGCCACGCTGCGCGCCCACAGGTAGGCGAGCGCGATGTAGCCGGAATAGAACAAGTAGTCGTACGCGGCTGCGCCCATTTCCTCCGGGTTCGCGCTCGCGCGCTTGACGAGGTCGAGCGTGAGCTCGCCCCATTCCTTGCTCGCCTGCGCCAGCGGGCCGACGAATTCGGCGAGAGCGGCGTCGTTCGCGCGCGCCTGGCAGAACGCGCCGATCTCGGCGAGGAAGTGCTTCAAGCCGACGCCCTGCAGCTGCATGACCTTGCGGCCGAGCAGGTCGAGCGCCTGGATCTGCGTGGTGCCTTCGTACAGCGTCGTGATGCGCGCGTCGCGCGCGAGCTGTTCCATGCCGTGCTCGACGATGTAGCCGTGGCCGCCGAAGATCTGCAGCGCATCGTAGGTGCATTCGATGCCGGCCTCGGTCAGCAGTCCCTTGACGATCGGCGTCAGGAACGACACCAGCGCCTCCGCACGTTCGCGTTCGGCCGCCTCGGTGGCGTGCTTGGCGAGGTCTTCCTGCAAGTAGGCGTACAAGCCGAGCAGGCGGCCGCCTTCGGCGAAGGCCTTTTGCGTCAGCAGCATGCGGCGCACGTCCGCGTGCACGATCAGCGGGTCGGCCGGCTTGTCCGGGAATTTCGCGCCGGAGAGCGCGCGCATCTGCAGGCGCTCGCGCGCGTAGGCGAGCGAATTCTGATAGGCGCGTTCGGTCAGGCCCAGGCCCTGCAGGCCGACGGCGAGGCGCGCGGTATTCATCATCGTGAACATCGCGGCGAGGCCTTTGTTCGGCTGGCCGATCAGCCAGCCTTCGGCGCCGTCGAAATTCATCACGCAGGTCGCCGACGCCTTGATGCCCATCTTGTGCTCGAGCGCGCCGCAGGCGAGCATGTTGCGCGCGCCGACGGTGCCGTCCTTGCCGACCTTGAACTTCGGTACCAGGAACAGCGAGATCCCCTTCACGCCGGCCGGCGCATCCGGCAGGCGTGCGAGTACGAGGTGCAGGATGTTGTCGACGAAGTCGTGCTCGCCGGCGGTGATGAAGATCTTCGTGCCGCTGACGCGGTAGCTGCCGTCGCCGACGGGCTCGGCCTTGGTCTTGAGCAGTCCGAGGTCGGTGCCGCAATGCGGCTCGGTCAGGCACATCGTGCCGGTCCACTGCCCGGACACGAGGGGTTTCAAGAAGACCTCGCGCTGCCAGTCCTCGCCGTGGTGCTCCAGCGCCGACGATGCGCCGTGCGAGAGCATCGGGTAGTTGCCCCACGACAGGTTGGCCGAGTCGATCATTTCTTTGAAGGCGGCGCCGAGCGTTTCCGGCAGGCCCTGGCCGCCGAACTTCTCGTCGGCGACGAGGCCGATCCAGCCGCCGTCGACGTACTGCGCGAACGCTTCCTTGAATCCCTTCGGCGTGCGCACGCTCTGCGTCGCCTTGTCGAACGTGCAGCCTTCGGCGTCGCCGCTCTGGTTGAGCGGGGCGAGCACCTGCTCGGCGAAGCGCGCGGCCTCGTCGAGCACGGCATCGATGACGTCGCGGCTTGCCGCCTCGCAGCCGGGCAGGCGCCGGTAGACCGATTCGACATCGAGCACGTCGTACAGCGCGAAGCGCAGATCGGCGAGCGGGGCGGTGTAGCGGCTCATGGGATTCTCCGTGAATGGGTTCGCAGTCTGCGCGATCTTCAGGCGATCGAGCCGCCTTTGCGAATGCCGCGATCCGGCAGCTCGGCGACGCGAAGGCGCTGGGTTCCGGCGTCCGTCGGAATGACGGCGACAGGACGTGCGTCGGGTCAGCGATACGTGTTCGGCACTCCGGGCACCGGCGACAGGCGGCTCGAACGCGTGAACGGAAAGCTCGCCTTCGGTTCGCTGGTATCGATCGTACCCTTGAGCTGGTAGGCGAAGTCGCCGCTCGCGGGCAGCTTCGCCGAGGTCTTCAAGGTCGCGTCGACGACATCGCCGCCGTTGCCGACGATGTCCATGTCGGGCGTGATGTCGATCTGTCCGGCATCGACGTCGGCGACCGTCAGCTTCGCGGAGAAGCGGCTGTAGTGCATCGACATGGTGCTGAAATTCTGGATGCGCAGCGTGACCTTCCAGCTGCCGTCCGGCTGCAGCGCGAGCTGCTGGATGCTGGCGGTCGAAGGATGCACTTTCCTGACCGGCCCATCGCTGCAGGCGGCGAGCAGGCACGACAGTACGACGACGGCGGACAAGTTGCGCAGGATCATCGCGGCCTCAAACGAGCGTTCGAAAGTCCGGCTAGCCTATCCAATTCGGCGCATGCGGTGAAGCGGCGCGGCCGACTCGCCGCCTACGGTGCCGGAGCGTGGCCGTAGGCGGCGCGGCGCGCGACGAACTCGGCGATCGGAACCTGCCTCACGACGCGTCCCGCGCTGATCCGCACGACCTCGTCGGCGAGCGCCGCGACTTCGTCGGCGTGATGCGTGACCAGCACGGTGAACACCTGCAGCTCGCGCTTGAGGCGCCTGAGATAGTCGAGCACCTGCACGCGCGCTTCGGCGTGCAGGCCGGTCAGCGGCTCGTCGAGCAGCAGTGCTCGCGGCCTGGACAGCAGCGCGCGCCCGACGGCGACGCGCTGGCGTTCGCCGCCGGAGAGCAGCAGCGGACGCCGCTCCAGCAGAGAGCCGAGTTCGAGCAGTTCGACGATCGCGGCGAATTCGCGGCGGCCGGCCGCGTCGTCCGCGCCGGCGCCGTAGAGCAGGTTGCGGCGCACGCTCAAGTGCGGAAACAGGCGGCCGTCCTGGAACACGTAGCCGATTCGGCGCCGCGATGCCGGCACGCAGAGGCCGCGCGCAGTATCGAGCAGGGTTTCGCCGTCGAGCGCGACGCGCCCGGATTGAGGCACGAGCAGGCCGGCGATCGCATTCAGCGCGCTGGTCTTGCCGGCGCCGGAGTTGCCGAACAGCGCGAGCGTGCGTGCCTGCGAGCGGATGTCCAGGTCGAGATCGAGATCGCCGACGCGGTGACGCAAGGCGAGTTCAATCATCGCTGCGCCTCCGCCAGGGCGCGCCGCCGGCGATCAGCGTGGCGCACATGCTGGCCGCGACCGCGACCAGCAGGGAGACCAGCGCGAGCCGCCGCACGCCGGGCATGCCGCCGGGCACGTTCAAGAGCTCGTAGATCGCGATCGGCAAGGTGCGCGTCTCGCCCGGGATATTCGAGACGAAGCTGATCGTCGCGCCGAACTCGCCGAACGCGCGCGCGAACGCGAGCACGCAGCCGGCGACGATGCCGCGCGCCGACAACGGCAGCGTGATCGAGACGAAGCGCCGCCAAGCGCCGGCGCCGAGCGTCTGCGCGGCCGCTTCGAGGCGGCGATCGACGTTGTCGAACGCCGCGCGCACCGACAGCACCAGCAGCGGAAAGCCCATCACCGCGGCGGCGATCACCGCACCGGTCCAGCGGAACGCGACGACGATGCCGATGCTGCCGAGCAATTGCCCGAGCGGGCCGTTGCGGCCGAACAGCGCGAGCAGCGCGTAGCCGGTCACCACCGGCGGCAGGATCAACGGCAGGAACAGCAGCGACTCCAGCAGCACGCGCCCCGGAAAGCGCTTGCGCGACAGCAGCCAGGCGAGCGCGAGCGCGAACGGCAAGGTCAACACGACCGCGAGCAGGCCGACGCGCAGGCTGAGCGCGAGCGCTTGCCATTCGTCCGGCGCGAGCGCGTTCATCGCCGCGCCGCGGCTTGCACGCGATGGCCGTGCGGTTTTTCGTTCTTCATTCGTGCACGCCAGGCGTTCGATGTCGTTGCGCCACCCTATCGTGGCAGCCGGGCGCCGGCAATCGTGGCCGTGATGGGGGGCGCGCACTATGATTCAGCCGTCTTTCGCTGCTCGGAACGCACGCATGAGCTCGGCCCGCACGTATCCGCAACTGCAATTGCGCATCGACCTTGCGCCCGGCGTCCGCTTCGGGCCCGGCAAGGCGGACCTCCTCGAAGGTATCGACACGCTCGGCTCGATCGCCGGTGCCGGGCGCTTGATGCGCATGAGCTACAAGCGCGCCTGGGAGCTGGTCGGCGAGCTCAATCGCTGCTTCGACGCTCCGCTGGTCGACGCCAGCAAGGGCGGCAGCGGCGGCGGCGGCGCCAGCCTGACGCCACTCGGCAAGAAGTTGCTGAAGAGCTACCGCGCGATGCAGGCCGCCGCGCAGACCGCCGTCGGGCGCGAAATGAACCAGTTGCGCCGCCGCGTGGGACAACCTGCCGCAGGTTGATGGCCGGCTGCCACGGCTGGCCCGTGGCCGTGTTCTCCGATATGGTTATGTGAACATATCGAACGGCGTTCGCCGACGCCGCATCTGGGGAGATCATCATGCGCAAGTCCGTCCTCGCAGGGGCCGTCTGCCTGTTGTCGTACGCTGCTGCCGCTGCGGCGGACGAGGCCGACGGCGACGCCGTGCCGCAATCGCTCGGCGTCATCGAAGTCATCGGCTCGGCCGACAAGACGCTGCCGCCCGGCGCGGACGTGCTCGACATCGACACGATCAAGCTGCAGGACCGCCGCAACGTCGCCGAAGCGCTCGACCTGCTGCCCGGCGTCGCGCGGCAGAACGTCGGACAGCGCCGCGATACGCTGGTCAACATCCGCGGCTTCGACAGTCGCGAGGTCACGCTGTACGTCGACGGCGTGCCCGTGTACGTGCCGTACGACGGCAATCTCGACCTGGCGCGGCTCGGCGTCGAGGATCTTTCGCAGATCATCGTGACCAAGGGACTGACCTCGGTGCTGTACGGGCCGAACGCGCTCGGCGGCAGCATCAACCTGGTCAGCCGCCGGCCGCAGGAGGCGCTCGAAGGACGCGTCTATGCCGGTTTCGACATGGACCGTTCCGGCGACGTACCGGCCTATCGCGCGGGCGGACGCATCGGCACGAACCAGGGCGACTGGTATGCGCAGGCGACGGCCTCGTGGCAGGACGCCGACTATTACGAGCTGCCTTCGGGCTATCCGCATTCGACGAACCAGCCCGGCGATCGCCGTGCGAACTCGGCCAGCCGCGACCTGAACCTGTCGGCCAAATTCGGCTGGACGCCGAACGCGACCGACGAGTACGCGCTCGGCCTCTATCACGTCGACGACGAGAAGCAGACGCCGCCCTACGCCGGCCATGCGCCCGGCGTGGCGGCGCGTTTCTGGCGCTGGCCGTACTGGGACAAGGACGGCGTCTACCTGATCACGCGCACGCGCGTCACCGATTCGGCAGACCTGCGCGTGCGCGCCTACTACGACACGTTCCAGAACGAACTCGATTCGTACGACAACGCCAACTACGACACGATCACGCGGCCGTACGCGTTCAAGAGCAACTACGACGACCACACCTACGGCGTCAGCGCGGACTTCGAGCAGCGCTGGTCGGAAAGCCAGATCACGCGCCTCGCCCTGCACGCCAAGCAGGACTTCCATCGCGAGACCGATGCGGCCGGCTCGCCGCCGGAAAGTTTCAAGGACCGCACGTTCTCGGCGGGCCTCGAGCACGAGTGGCATCCGGCGGCCGCATGGACCGTGACGCCCGGCGTGTCTTGGAACCTGCTGCAGGCGCAGCGCGCGGACAACCTCATCGGCAACGGCGTCATCGTGCCGTTCGCGGTCGGCAGCGACGTCGCCTTCAACAGCCAGATCGTCGCGGCCTTCCAGGCCACCGACACGATGCAGATCTATGCCGGCGCGAGCCGCAAGACGCGCTTTCCGACCTTGAAGGACCGCTATTCCTATCGCCTCGGCACGGCCATTCCGAACCCCGAGCTCAAGCCCGAGGACAGCAACAACCTCGAGGTCGGCATCAAGGACAGCGTAGGCGCGTTCCATTACCAGGCCGCACTGTTCGACAGCCATCTGCAGGATGCGATCCAGGCGGTCACGCTGGCGCCGACGGCCTGCACGTCGCCGCCGTGCTCGCAGAACCAGAACGTCGGCCGTGCGATCAACCGCGGCGTGGAGCTCTCGGCCGGCTACGTGTTCGGTCCGAAGCTCTCGATCGATGCGAGCTACACGAACCTCGATCGCGTGAACCAGTCGCAGCCGAGCATCAAGTTCACCGATACGCCGCGGCAGAAGTTCTTCACGACGATCGACTATGCCTTCGTCGAAGGCTGGAGCGCGATCCTCAATTCCGACACCGAGAGCAAGCGCTATTCGAGCAGCGACGGCAGCCGCATCGCCGGCAGCTTCACGCTGATCGACGCACGCGTGCGTGGACGGCTGCCGCAGGGATTCGACCTCAGCGTCGGCATCCGCAATGCGTTCGACCGCCGCTACGAGTACCAGGAAGGCTTCCCCGAACCCGGCCGCACGTTCTTCGCGGAGGTCGGCAAGTCGTTTTGATCGACGCGTTGCACAACGATGCGGCGGCTCGCGGCTGCTAGCATGCAGCGATGTACCAGCCGCCGTCCCCGCCGCCGCGAGGCGTTGCCACTGCCCAGAGTCTGATCGGCAGCGCTCGCCTGCCTTCGGTCGCGCATATCCGCGCGTTCGAGGCGGCGGTGCGCCTGGGCTCGTTCGAGCGCGCCAGCGACGAACTCGCGGTCACGCCGAGCGCAGTCAGCAAGCGCGTCGCCGCGCTGGAGTCGCTGCTCGGCCTGAAACTCCTGTGCCGCGTCGGCCGCGGCGTCGAACCGACCGCCGGCGGCAAGGAATACCTGGAGCAGGTCAGTGTCGCCCTCGGCCTGCTCGCGCGCTCGACGTTCCACCGGCGCAGCTCGGTCGCTCAGCAGCGCCTGCGCATCACGCTGCCGCCGACGTTCGGGCGCGAGGTGCTGATTCCGCACTTGACCGAATTCACCCAGCTCCATCCGAACATCGAATTGGAATTGATGCTCTCGATTCCGTATCTCGATATCTCGGCACCGGGCTGCGACCTGGAGATACGCTTCGGCGAAGGCGCGTTCGACGCGTTGGAGAGCGAGCGCTTGGTCGACGAGACAGTGTTTCCGGTCTGCAGCGCCGGCTACCGGGCGCAATGCGGCGGCCTCGAGCGTCCGGACGACCTGCGCAACGCCTTGCTGCTGCGCGGTCCGCTGGAGCCTTGGCAGCCGTGGCTGGACGCGGCGGGCCTGGACCTGCGCGAGCCGGAGTCGGGACATCGTATCGTCGACCTCGGCATGATGGTCGAGGCGGCGATCAATCATCAGGGCGTCGCGCTGGCGCGGCGCAGCCTCGCGCGGCGAGCGCTGCAGCAGGGCTTGCTGGTGCAGCCGTTCGCGATCGAATCGCGGCCGCGCTATTTCTATTTCGTCTGCTGGCACCGCAAGCACGGCGTCGACGAAGCGAAGGGCAAGTTCATCGATTGGCTGAAGACGGTCTGCGCGAACGCCGCTGCCGCTTGAACGGCGCGCGGCGCGCCGGTTCCTGCGCGAGAAGGGGAGGACGAAACGACACGGCGGCAATGGCGTCCACTGCGCGTCCGTGCGCCGCGAACCCCCATGATCCTGTGCGCCGGCGTTACTTCAGCAAGGCCTTGACCGCATCGAGGCCTGCCTGGGCACAGATCTCGTCGTTCTCCGGCAGGCTGCCGCTGACGCCGACCGCGCCGATCGTCAAATCGCCGACCTTGATCGGCAGTCCGCCGGGAAACGTGACGAAGCCCGGCAGGTCGGCGACGCCCGGCAACGCACCGCCCTTGTTGTCCTTGCCCCAGGCAAGTTCGCCGGCCCAGCGCGTCGGCTGGCCGAAGCGCGCGGAAAGTTCGGCCTTCATCTGCGCGTGCTGACCGGAGCCGAGCGGTGCGCCGTCCATGCGTTCGAACAGCAGCGGATTGGCGCCGCTGTCGACGATGGAGACGTTCATCTTCCAGCCTTTCTCGGCTGCCTTGGCCTTGACCGCTTCGGCCATCTTTTGCGCGACATCGAGCGAGAGTACCGGCGCGCGTTCGAGCGCATGCACGAGGCCGGCGCCGAGGCAGAGCAGGGCGCCTGCGGCGAGCACGGCGCCGCGAGCGCGCTGCGACTGCAACAACGTATCGAAATGGATTTTCATGCCGTCTCCTTGTTTGCGCATCGCTCGCGCCGCCGCGCTCGTTCGAGGGCGCGAGGTACGAGAAGGGCGCGGCAGGGCGCGGATGCGCCCCGCCGCGCGACACTCAGCCGTGGTTGATGTAGACGACGTGCGTCTCGGTGTTTTCATACAGACCGTGCTTGCCGTCGGCGCCGCCGATGCCGGACTTGCGCCGGCCGGCATGGAAACCCTGCATCGCCTCGAAGTTCTCGCGGTTGACGTAGGTCTCGCCGAACTGCAGGTCGCGCACGGCCTGCATCGCCTTGTTGAGATGCGTCGTGTAGATCGACGACGTCAGGCCGTATTCCGAGTCGTTCGCGTCGGCGACCGCTTCCTCGAGGCTGTCGACCACGAGCACCGGCAGCACCGGGCCGAAGATTTCCTTCTGCATGATCTCGGCCTTGTTGCTCTTGCTGACGAGCACAGTCGGCTCGAAGTGGTAGCCGCGGCCGAGATCGGCGACCTTGCCGCCGACGATCGTGTCGGCGCCGTCGGCCTGCGCGCGCTTGACCATCGCGGCGACCTTGTCGAGACCTTCCTGGTTGACCAGCGGCCCCATGTCGACCGAGCGGTCGGCGAGCGGATCGCCGTACTTCGTCGCCGCCATCGCCTTGCCGAGACGGTCGATGAATTGGTCGGCGACCTTGCGCTCGACGTAGACGCGCTCGGCGCAGTTGCACACCTGGCCGGTATTGATCACGCGCGAGTCGCGGATCGCCTTGACGGCGAGATCGAGATCCGCGTCGGCGAGCACGATCGCCGGCGCCTTGCCGCCGAGCTCGAGGTTCACGCGCGTCAGGTTCTTCGCGGCCTGCTGCATGATGACCGTGCCGGTCTCGACGCTGCCGGTGAAGCTGACCATGTTGATGCCGGGATGCGACGTCAGCGCGGCGCCGGTGCTTTCGCCGAGGCCGCCGACGAGGTTGAACACGCCGGGCGGCAGGTCCGTCTCGTTGACGAGCTTGGCGAATTCGAAGGCATTGATCGGCGTCTCTTCGCTCGGCTTGATCACCACCGTGTTGCCGGTGACCAGCGCCGGCGCCATCTTGCGCGCGATCAGGAAGAACGGGAAATTCCACGGCAGGATGCCGGCCACCACGCCGACCGGCTTGCGCAGCAGGAAAATGCTTTCGCCGGCGCGATCGCTGGTCAGTACCTCGCCTTCGATGCGGCGCGCCCACTCGGCCATGTAGTCGATGTAGTCGGCGGTGAAATCCACTTCGACTTCGGCCAGTCCCAGCACCTTGCCCTGTTCCTCGGTGATGATGCGGGCCAGCCGGTCGCGATGCTCGCGCAGCTTCGCCGAGATCTTGCGCAGCGCGTTCGCGCGCTGGATCGCCGGCAGCTTGGCCCACGCCGGCTGCGCCTCGCGCGCGGCGCGCACGGCGGCGTCGACGGTGGCCGCCGAGGCGTTCGGTATTTCGGCAAGGACATTTTGCGTGGCCGGATTGGAAACCGCGATCGTCGGCTCGGATGCGGCCTTGACGAATTCGCCCCTGACGTAGTTCTGGTAGACCGGTTGCATATGGCATTCCTCTGCGGGTTCGCGCCGCGAACGGGTCTCGCGGCGATGAAACTGAAAACCTTCCGTTCCGTTGTCTTTCCGCCTTTGCGGGTGTCCTGTCGAAGTGTCCAATGGATACCCGCGTTCGCGGGTATGACGGCGCAAGCGTCGGGTCCGTCCGTTGCGGCTGCGCTTTTCGGTCTGTGTCGAAAATCCGATCCTGAAGCGACGAATCAGCCCGCCTCGTTGTTCCGGCGTCATTCCCGCGAACGCGGGAATCCATTTTCGAGCGTTCGATGGATGCCCGCGCACACGAACGCGACGCCGTGAATGCGCGGGCTTTTTCTAGAACACGTACACGTACTTGATGTTGACCGAGTTGTTGAAGCTGTGGTTCTCGCCGTCGGTGCTGCGCGAATAGCGCAGCGCGAGCGACTGGTTCTTGTACAGGTTGAACATCACGCCGGCGCCGAGATCGAGCACGTGCGACTCGGGCGTGTCGGCTTCGCCGGCATCGCGCAGGCTGCCGCTGCTGGTGTGCTCGTAGTCGATCGCGACGAAGGGTTCGATCAGTTGGTTCACCTTGAAGCCGATGCGGTTGTTCGTGTGGAACGTCACGCCCGGATGCACGCCGTCGTCGCGCGGGCTCTGGAACACGAAGCCCGCGTCACCGGTCCAGCCCCAGCGTCCGTCAGTGCCGAACGGCACGTACCAGAGCACGCTGGTGAGGTTCTTCCAATTCGTGTCGCTGACCTCGTTGCTGCCGATCGGCATCTGGATGAAGGTCTGCAGGCCGAGCGTCGAACCTTCGGTTGGCTTGTACCAGATCGCGTAACCGATCAAGGTGTCGCCGAAGCCGCTGTTGGAGTGCGCCGACGTCGAGCTCGTCGCGTCGATGTGCACATTGACCTCGGGCTGGATCACCTCGAAGCCCATGCCGACGCCGGGCAGCGAATCGACGGTGAAGAAGTGCACCCACTTCGAAAGGCCGGTGATCGCGCGGGATTCCGGATGCAGCGAGATCTTGTCGCCGGACGTGTCGAAGGCATCGTCGTTCTGCTGCACGGTGACGTACTGCACGAACACGTTCCACGGCTGGTAATTGACCGGCAGGTCGTACTCGTGCGGCCCGATCACGTCGAAGGTGACCTGGGCGGCGGCGAACTGCGGAGCGGCGACGGCGGCCAGTGCGAACGCTGCAGCGCAGGCGGCTGTTCGGCGGCGGCTCGATGTGCGTTGCTTGATCATAGGAACTCCCCGGGTATTTTTGGGCCGACGTAAGCCTGCGCCGGCAGTTTCTGGGCGGTGAAATCGCGGCGAAAGCCGCTCCCGCGAGTGGGCATTGCGCGGCAGCGACTTCAGCCGCGATGCCCTCTGCTCTCGGCAGGAAGGGCATCGCGCCGAACACATTCGCTTCCACGTGGCCGCTCGCTAGGAGCGGCCGTCAGCGGATCATTTCGGCAGCTTGAAGACCCACACCACGCCGCCCTGCGGCACGGTGTTCTTCTGCTCCGGCGGCAGCACGGCGTTGAACGCGCCCTGCATGCGCTCGGCATCGACGCCCCAGCCCGACTGCACCGCGACGTACTGCTCGCCGTCGATCTCGAACGTCGACGGCACGCCGATCACGCCGGAATTGGTCGGGAATTCCCACAGCAGCTTGCCGGTCGTCGCGTCGAACGCATGGAACTTGCGATCGTTGGTGCCGCCGCCGAAGACCAGGTTGCCGGCCGTCGTCATCAGCGGACCCCAGTTCATGTACTGGTAGTTGTGCTGCCAGACGAGCTTCTTCTTCGAGATGTCCCACGCCTGCACTTCGCCGATGTGGTCCTTCGCCTTCTCGGTCATGCGCACGTTGGTCAGGATGCCTTGCAGCGGCACGCCGATGTAGAGGTCGCCGGCCTTGTACTTCACCGGCTCGCCGGTCAGCTCGGCGCACAGGTTGTTCTGCGCCGGGATGTAGAACAGGCCGGTCTTCGGGTTGTAGGCTTCCGGCGGCCAGTCCTTGCCGCCCCACAGCGACGGACAGTAGGTCGTCGTCTTGTTGGTGCCCGGCACCTTGGTCGGGTCGTAGGTCGGGCGGCCGGTCTTCGGATCGATCTTGGTGAACACGTTCTGCTCGACGTAGGGCCACGCGTCGACGAAGCCGATGTCGTTCTTGCCCTTCTGGTCGCGATCGAGCCACCACAGGTAGCCGTTGCGGCCGGCGTGCACGAGCGACGGCACCTTCTTGCCGTTGCGCTCGATGTCGATCAGCAGCGGCGCGGAGACTTCGTCCCAGTCCCACGAATCGTTGTAGTGGTACTGGTGGTAGCCCTTCATCTTGCCGGTGTCGACGTCGAGCGCGAGCACCGAGTTCGCGTAGAGGTTGTCGCCGGGGCGGGTGTCGCCCATCCATGGGCCTGCGTTGCCGACGCCCCAGTAGGTGATCTTTTCCTTCGGATCGTAGCTGCCGGTGATCCACACCGAACCGCCGCCGTTGGCGTACTTGCCGGTCGGCCAGCTGCCCGCGTTCGGATCGCCGGGACCTGCAACCGTGTAGGTGCGCCAGATTTCCTTGCCGGTCTCCGAATCGAAAGCAGCGATGAAGCCGCGGATGCCGTATTCGCCGCCGGAGCAGCCGACGATGATCTTGCCGTTGGCGACCAGCGGCTGCAGCGTCATGTAGTAGCCGGACTTCCAGTCGGCGACCGCGGTCTTCCACTTCTCCTTGCCGGTCTTCGCATCGAGCGCGACGAGGAACGCGTCGGTGGTCGCGATGTAGGCGTTGTCGTTGAACAGCGCGAGGCCGCGGTTGGTCGGATGCAGCTGCTGCAGTTCATCGGGGATCGGCTTCTTGTAGCGCCAAATCTCCTTGCCGCTCTTCGCGTCGAGCGCGATCGCCTGGTTGTTCGGTGTGGTGATGAACATCACGCCGTTGTTGACCAGCGGCGGCGCCTGGTGGCCTTCGCTCATGCCGGTGGAAAATGCCCACGCCGGGGTCAGCTTGCCGACGTTGTCGACATTGATCTTGTCGAGCGCGCTGTAGCCCCAGCCCGCGTAGTTGCCGCGGTACATCAGCCAGTTCTGCGGCTCCGGCGAGATCAGGCGCGCGTCGGTGACGGGCGAATAGGTCGTCATGTCGGCGCTCGCCGACAGCGGCGCCATCAGCGTGGCGAGCACCGTTCCCAGCGGTGCCCATGGAAGTTTCTTCAGCATTTTTCCCTCCTCGGTTTGTGCGACGGTCTTGCAGCCTCGTTGTCGTGGGCGATGGCGCGTGCGCGCCTCGCGGCGGTATCGCATGGCGTATCAGGTGTTGGTCTTGGCGCCCGGCGCGGAACTGAACGGCCCGGCGACGACGAGCTCGCCGTTCTCTTCCTTCAGCGCCAGCGTCGGCAGGTTGCGCGGAGCAGGGCCCGCCGTGACGGCGCCATCGGCGAGCGGGTCGTATTTGGAGAAGTGGCAGAAGCAGAGCAGGTTCTTGTCTTCGGGCAGGAACTCGCTGACGTCGCAGCCCTGGTGCGTGCAGATCGCCGAGAAGGCGAGCACGCCCGCCGCGCTGCGCGCCTTCGTGTCGGCGTTCATCGCGCCCGCATCGAGCTTGATCAGCAGCAGCTTGTTCAAGCGCGATCCGTCGCGCGCCTTCTTGCCGGCGGGATCGAACGGAAACGCGAGGATCGGCTTCGACGCCAGCTTGATGTCGTCCGCCTTGAGCGGCTTGGCCAAGTCGCCGTTGATGTCGACCAGGCGATCGCCCGGCTGCGGCCGCAGGTCGGCTGCTTCGTCGGCGAAGGTCGGCTCGACGTGGCGCAGCAGGCCGAGTCCGGCCATGCCGACCACGGCAATCTTCAACGCCTGGCGGCGCTGCTCGCAGCTCGGTGCATCGGCGGCCGAAGCTGCGGGCGGCGTCTTTTTCGAATCTTTCATGCTCACTTCTCCACAGGTATCGAGTCCGACGTCGAATGCAGATGACGTACGGTCGCCAGGGGCGGCCGGTAGTCGCTGCCGTCGGGGTTCAGCAGAATCGAGCGATCGACCTTCTGCACGTCGGTCTGCCCGGTCAGCGCGAGGCTGACGTCGAGTTCGCGCCGGATGATCTCGATCGCTTTCGCGACGCCGGCTTCGCCGAGCGCGCCGAGGCCGTATAGAAACGCCTTGCCGATCAGTCCGGCGCGAGCGCCGAGCGCGAGCGACTTGAGCAGGCTCTGTCCGCTCAGGATGCCGCCGTCGAAGAGCACTTCGAGACGATCGCCGACGGCATCGACGACGCGAGGCAGCGCGGCGACGGTCGCAATCGCGCCGTCGAGCTGGCGGCCGCCGTGGTTCGACACGACGATCGCATCGACGCCGGCGTTCGCCGCGCACAGCGCGTCAGCGGGATCGAGGATGCCCTTGACGATCAGCTTGCCGGGCCAGAGCTGGCGGATCCATTCGATATCCGACCAGGTCAGCGTCGGATCGAACTGGCTGGCGATCCACTGCGCCAGCGTGCTGAGCCCGTCGGCCCCGGCGATGCGGCCGTCGAGGTTGCCGAACGAGCGGCTCGGCGCATTCAGCACGCGCCAGATCCATGCCGGCTTGCCGAGGATGTCGAACAGGTTCGACACGGTCAGTCGCGGCGGCACGGTCATGCCGTTCTTGATCTCGCGGTGGCGCTGCCCCTGGATCTGCAGGTCGACCGTGAGCATCAGCGCGCTGCAGCCCGCATCGCGAGCGCGCTCGATCAGCGAGCGGGTGAAACCGCGGTCGCGCATCACGTAGATCTGGAACCAGAACGGCGTGGGCACGGCCGCCGCGACCTGCTCGATCGAGCAGATCGACATCGTGCTGAGGCAGAAAGGAATGCCGGCCGTCGCCGCCGCGCGCGCAGCGAGGATCTCGCCGCTGCCGCGCGTGAGGCCGGTCAGTCCGGTCGGCGCGAGCGCCAGCGGCAGCGCCACTGGCTGCTCGACGATCGTGGTCGCCAGCGAGCGGCGATCGACATCGATCATCACGCGCTGGCGCAGGCGGATCGCTTCGAGCGCGCTGCGGTTCTCGCGCAGCGTCACCTCGTCGTAGGAGCCGCGGTCGTCGTAGTCGAAGAACGCGCGCGGCACTCGCCGCTTGGCCAGTTCGCGCAGGTCCTGCACATTGGTAATCGGCTCGCTCATGCCCGCCGTCGTCTTCCGTATCCGTTCGTCGGGCAGGGATACTAGAGCGCGCTTTTGGGAACGTGTCCGAAGAAATTTCTGCGCACAGGCGAAGGAAATTCCGGCTTCCTCGTGCTGCAACGCCGCACGAGCGCGCGGAAATTTCCGGCCTCGCGTCCGGCAAACGGCGTACGAATGCGCGCGGTTGTCAACGCTGCATCGCGGCAATCGGTGCTGCTAGCATCCGCGCGATGTCTTCCCCGTCATTGCAAATTCTCAGCACGGTTTTCGGCTACCCCGCCTTTCGCGGCGAACAACAGGCGATCGTCGAGCACGTCGCGCACGGCGGCGACGCGCTCGTGCTGATGCCGACCGGCGGCGGCAAGTCGCTGTGCTACCAGATCCCGGCGCTGCTGCGGCCGGGCACCGGCATCGTGGTGTCGCCGCTGATCGCGCTGATGCAGGACCAGGTCGACGCGCTGCTCGAATCGGGCGTGCGCGCGGCGTTCCTCAACTCGAGCCAGGATGCGGCGACCCAGCGCGACGTCGAGAAGCGCCTGCTCGGCGGCGATCTCGATCTGCTGTACGTGGCGCCGGAGCGCCTGCTGACGCCGCGCTTCCTCGACCTGCTCGCGCGCGCGCAGGTGGCGCTGTTCGCGATCGACGAAGCGCACTGCGTGTCGCAATGGGGCCACGACTTCCGCCCCGAGTACCGCGAACTCGGCGTACTGCACACGCGCTATCCCGAGGTGCCGCGCATCGCGCTGACCGCCACCGCCGACCCGCGTACGCGCGCGGAGATCGTCGAGCGGCTGGCGCTGGAAAACGCGCGCCAGTTCGTCGCCAGCTTCGACCGGCCGAACATCCGCTACGTGGTCGCGCCGCGCAACAACGCGCGGCGCCAGCTCGGCGACTTCCTCGACTCGCATCGCGGCGAAGCCGGCATCGTCTACTGCCTGTCGCGCAAGAAAGTCGACGAGACGGCCGCGGCGCTTGCCGCCGACGGCCTCGCAGCGCTGCCGTATCACGCCGGCATGGAGAACGCCGCGCGCAGTGCGAACCAGCAGCGGTTCCTGCGCGAGGACGGCGTGATCATGGTTGCGACGATCGCCTTCGGCATGGGCATCGACAAGCCGGACGTGCGCTTCGTCGCGCACCTGGATCTGCCGCGCAGCCTGGAAGGCTACTACCAGGAAACCGGCCGCGCCGGCCGCGACGGGCTCCCCGCCGAGGCGTGGATGGTCTACGGGCTGGCCGACGTCGTCACGGTCAGCCAGATGATCGCGCAGTCCGAATCCAACGACGGCCGCAAGCGCATCGAACGCCAGAAGCTCGAAGCCGTGCTCGGCTACGCCGAAGCGCTGCAATGCCGCCGCCAGCTGTTGCTGGACGCGTTCGGCGAAACGCTCGCCAAGCCCTGCGGCAATTGCGACAACTGTCTCGCCCCGCCGCGCACCTGGGACGCGACCCTGGCCGCGCAGAAGGCCTTGTCCTGCGCGTATCGCAGCGGTCAGCGCTTCGGCGCCGGCCATCTGATCGAGATCCTGCGCGGCGAGGACGGCGAGCGCGTGCGCTCGCTCGGTCACGACCGCATCAGCACGTTCGGGGTCGGCAAGGAATACGACGAACGCCAATGGCGCTCGGTGTTTCGCCAGCTGCTCGCGTCCGGCCTGCTCGAAGCCGATCAGGAGGGCTATGGCACGTTGCGCCTGACCGAAGCGAGCCGCGCGGTGCTGAAGGGCGAACGCAGCGTGCATCTGCGCGAAGACGCGCTGCCCGAGCGCCGCCGCAAGGGCAAGGTCGGCGCCGCGGCGAGCGGCGGCGCGCTGGCGATACGCGACGACGAGCGCGAACTGTGGGATGCGTTGCGCGCGCTGCGCGCACGGCTGGCGCGCGAGCACGGCGTGCCGGCCTATGTGATCTTCCACGACGCCACCTTGCTGGCGATGTTGCGCGAGCGGCCGCACACGCTGTCCGCGCTCGGCGCGATCAGCGGCGTCGGCGAGCGCAAGCTGGAACGCTACGGCGAAGCGTTCCTGGCCGAACTCGGTGCCTAGCCATGTCGTCTGAACGGCGGTTCGGGCGGCGATCGAACGGAACCGCCACCGAACCGGATAAACTGCGCCTGCGCGCATCCTGCGCTCCGAGTCCGTTCCCGCAGCGCATGGGTTTCCGCATCGCCGATCCGAATACGCGCGTGGCCATCGCGGCCTGCGACCGTCCCGTATTGCGCACCATGATCGGCCGGTTCGCGATCGGTCCATTCACGACCGGTCTGCTCGCAACGGGCCTGCTGCTGTCGGGCTGCGCCACCACGCGGTTGCCGGACCTGCGCCAGCCCGATGCGGCGACGGCCTGGCGCAATGCGCCGCAGGCGGCCGACGCCGCGCCGGCACCGGACCTGCGCAGCTGGTGGAAGGCGTTCAACGACGCCGAACTCGACCGCTTGATCGAGCAGGCACTCCGCGACAACCTGACGATCCGCCAGGCGGTCGCGCGCATCGAGGGCGCTCGTGCGCTCGCCGAGCATGCCTATGCCGGTTTCCTGCCGCAGATCGGTGCGCATACCTACGCCGAGCCGACGCCGGACAGCAGCGCCAGCTATTTCCAGATGGGCTTCGATGCGAAGTGGGAATTCGGCCTGTTCGGGCGCGGGCAGAGCCAGGCGCGCATCACCGCCGGAGAACTCGGCATCGCCGAGAGCGAAACGCAGGCCGCGCGCGTCAGCGTCGTCGCCGAAGTCGCCAAGACCTATGTCGAGCTGCGCGGCGCGCAGCAGCGTCTTGCCCTGATGAACGAGATCGTCGCAGCGGCACAGGACAAGCTGGTGTTGACCCAGACGCGCCAGCGCCTGCGCATGGCCGCGGCGGGCGATCTCGACCGGGCTCGCACGGAGCAGGCCGCGGCCGAAGCGGCGCTGTATGAGCCGCGACTGGCCATCGAACGCTGCCGGCAGCAGCTTGCGGTACTGCTCGGCCGCAGCCAGCCTGCCGACGATTTCATCGTGCCGGGTACGCAGCCGCAGCTCGGCGATCTCAGCATCGCCAGCGCCCCGGCTGACCTGCTGCGCACGCGCCCGGAGATCCGGCGTGCGGAAAACGAAGTGTTGAAAGCGGCCGGTGAACTCGGCATCGCGCGCGCCGACCGATTGCCGCGGCTCGGGCTCGGCGGCTCGCTGACCTACGCCGCGCGCGTGATCGGCCACACGCGGTTGTCCGATGCCGACGGTATCGTCACGTTCGGTCCGGCCATCGACATCCCGCTGTTCGACTGGGGTCAGCGTCACGCCGTCGCCGATGCGCGCGAGTCCGATCTCGCGGCCAGCGTGTTCGCGTATCGGCAAGCGGTGCTCGAAGGCGTCGCCGAGGCCGAGACCGCGATGGCCTCGCTCGAGCAGCAGCGCCAGCGGCGCGACGCGCTCGCGCGCGGGCTGGCGCCGCTGGAAAGCGGCGTCGAGACCACCGCGACGCTGAAGCGGCTGGGCCTGGCCGACGGATTCGACCGCCTCACTGCGGACGGCGCGTTGCTGCAGGCGCGCCTGGACGTCGCGCAGGCCGAGCAGGAGCGCAATATCGCTTTTATCGCCTTGTACAAATCGCTCGGCGGCGCGCCGCTGCCCGCGACGGAGCCCGCGGTCGCGGCGCCCGGCGAAGCGCGCACCGGGGAATCGCCCTGATGGTGCCGTTGGCGCGCAAGACGCTGATCTACGAATGGCGCCGCTTCCTGCCGTCTGCGCTGGCGGTGGCGTTCTCCGGCTTGCTGCTGCTCGTTCAGGCCGCGCTCGTGCTCGGCATCTTCAACAGCGCGGCGGTCTACATCAAGAAATCGGGCGGCGATCTGTGGGTCGGCTACCCGGGCACGCAAAGCATCGAGCTCGGGCGGCCGATCCCGCACGAAGCCGAGATCAAGTTGCTGATGGATCCGCAGGTCGCGCGCGTCGAGCCGTTCCGCTGGATCGACGGCGATTGGCGCGGACCGGCCGACAAGGGCGGCGTATCGGTGTTCATCTCGGGCATCGACACGCGCGCGGACGGCATGATGTTCGCCGACGTGCTCGCGCCGGACCTGCGCGCCAAGCTCGACGAACCCGACAGCGTCATCGTCGATCGCGCGGACCTGGCCAAGCTAGGCCTCAGCGTCGGCGCGCAGGCGGTGATCAACGGCCAGCGCGTGCGCATCGTCGGCGTCGGCAGCGGCTTGCGCGCGCTCGGCGGCGTCAACATCGTCACGTCGCTGGCGACCGCGCGCCGCCTGGAAACCGACAACGAAGCCGGCGACGTCGCTTACTACGTCGTCAAGCTGCACGATCCCGAACAGGCGGACGCGGTGCGCAAGCGCCTGCAGCCCGGCACGGGCAAGCGCTATGAAATCTGGACGCGGCCCGCCTTCGCCCACCGCGCGGTCACCTATTGGATGTTCGAGACCGGCGCCGGCCTCGGCGTGATCTTCCTCGCCGCCGTCGTCTTCCTGGTCGGCGCGGTGATCACCAGCCAGACCCTGATGGGCGCCGTCGCCGGCTCCATCCGCGAGTACGCCACCTTGCATGCGCTCGGCGTCGGCTTCGGCGCGTTGCGCCACGTGGTGTTGAAGCAGTCGGCCTGGGTCGGCGCGTTCGGGCTCGTGGTCGGCGGCGTCGTCACCACGCTGATCGTTTGGCTGGCCAGCCGGCGCGACGTGCCGGTACAACTCGACTTGCCGACCATCGCGATCTGCGCGGCGGCCGTCATGGGCATCGCGCTGGTCTCCGGCTTGATGGCGGTGCGCGCATTGCGTCACGCCGATCCGGCGTTGCTGCTGCGATGAGCATCGCTCTCGCCGCCGACAACCTGAGCAAGGCGTTCGTCACCGGTGCGGTGCGCACCGACGTGCTGCGCGGGCTTTCCGTCGAGATCCAATCGGGCGAGCTGACCCTGGTCTCCGGACCGTCCGGCTGCGGCAAGAGCACACTGCTGGCGATCCTGAGCGGACTGCTGCGTCCCGACGCCGGACGCGCCCTCGCGCTCGGCCAGGATCTGGCGCATCTGAAACCGCGCGAACTCGAACGCTTCCGCCTGCAGCACACCGGTTTCGTCTTCCAAGGTTTCAATTTGTTTCCGGCGTTGACCGCGCTCGAACAGGTCGCGCTGCCGCTCGGCTATCTCGGTTTCGACAATGCGAAAGCGCGCGAACGCGCGCGCGCGGTGCTCGACGAGGTCGGGCTCGCCAGCCGCATGCAGCTGCGCCCGGCCGAGCTTTCCGGCGGCGAGAAGCAGCGCGTGGCGATCGCGCGCGCGCTGGCGAAGGAGCCGCAATTGCTGTTCGCCGACGAGCCGACCAGCGCGCTCGACGCCGCGAACGGCCAGATCGTCATCGATACCTTGCATCGCATCGCGCGCACGCATGGCGCGACCGTGCTCTGCGTCAGCCACGACCAGCGTCTGATCACGCATGCCGACCGCGTGCTGGCGATGGAAGACGGCCGCATCCTGTCGGATCGGCGGCTCGCGATCCGAGCGGCCGTGTGAGCCGCGCAGTCGCGCGGACCGGCGAGGTCTTTCGCGAAGCCCTGCGCCTCGGTTTGACGTCGTTCGGTGGTCCGATTGCGCATCTGGGTTACTTCGAACGCGCCTACGTGCACCGCCTCGGCTGGCTGAGCGCCAGCGAGTACGCGAGCTTGCTCGCGCTGTGCCAGGTGTTGCCGGGGCCGACCAGCAGCCAGCTCGGCTTCCTGATCGGACGCCGTCGCGCCGGGTGGAGTGGCGCGGCCGCGGCGTGGCTCGGCTTCACGTTGCCCTCGGCGCTGTTGATGTTCGCTTTCGCGCTGCTCTCGCCGAATCTGCAGCGTCCGCTCGCCGCTGCCGCCGTTCACGGCCTCAAGCTCGCTGCGGTTGCGGTCGTCGCGCAGGCCATGGTCGGCATGGCGCGGAAGTTGTGCCCCGACCCGCCGCGGATTGCGATCGGCACGCTGGCGGCCGTCGTCCTGACGCTCGTCGGCGGTGCCGCGGCGCAGACGGCGGTGCTGCTGGCGGGTGCGCTGGCCGGTGCAGTCTTGTACAAAGGTGCAAAGTGGGAAATCGCAGCGCCGACCGATGCGATCGGTGCGCGAGCCGCCTGGTCGGCGTTGGTGCTATGCGCCGTCGTGTTGCTGGCGTTGCCGCTGGCGGCAGCCGCGAGCGGCCCGCACAGCGCAGCCGCGTTCGTCGGCGCGTTCTATCGCGCCGGAACGCTGGTCTTCGGCGGTGGCCATGTCGTTTTGCCGATGCTGCACGACGCGCTGGTGCCGGGCTGGCTGTCCGACGATGCATTCCTGGCCGGCTACGGCGGCGCACAGGCGTTGCCCGGGCCGCTGTTCGCAATAGCCGCCTACCTCGGCGTAGTGGCGGTGCCGGCACACGGCGTGCTCGCCGGCATCGTGGCGCTGTGCGCGCTGTTTCTGCCGGGTCTGTTGCTGGCGCTGGCCGGACAGCGCTTGCTCGGCCACCTGTCGCACTCCCGGCGCGCCCCTGCGCTCCTGGCCGGCGTCAACGCCGCCGTCGTCGGCATCCTCGCGGCGGCCTGGTACGACCCGGTCTGCACGGGTTCGCTGCACGACTTCGGCGATGCCGGCGTGGCCTTGCTCGGTCTGCTCCTGCTCGAACGGGGGCGCTGGCCGCCGGTGCTTGTGGTCGCGCTGTGCGTCGCGATCGCGATGTTGCGCGCCGGGATGAGATAATCGCGGCCGCGAACCGTTTTGTATGCTGCCGTGCGCGGGCCGGTATTGCTCTTCATCGAAAGGAACAACGCATGATCGTGCCGCGCCGCCTGTCCGTCCCGGGTCTCGTGCTGACGCTCGCCCTTGCCGGCTGCTCGGAAGCGGCCGACCCGGGCAAGGGCAAGGCGGCCGCCGCCGCCAGCCCGTACGTCGCGATGGCGCGCGGCCAGGTCGACGTCGAAGGCGGCCTGATCCGCATCGTCACCGCGCGCGACGGCCGCATCGACGCGGTCAAGGTCGAGGACGGCGACACCGTCAAGCAGGGCGACGTGCTCGCGCTGCTCGACCAGCGCCAGGCACAGGTCGGCCTCGGCTCCGCCGAAGCGAATCTGGCGCAGGCCGAAGCGCAAGTCGGGGTGCTGAAGGCGAAGCTCGCGCCGACCGAGCAACAATCCAAGCGGCTCGGCGAAGCGGCCGGCGCGGGCGCCGCGACCGGCCAGTCCGCCGACGATGCCGCCGCCGCCCTCGGCGTGCTGAAAGCCGAGATCGTGGCTGCCGAAGCGGCGGTCAAGGTCGCACGCCAGCACGTCGACGAAGCGCGCCTGGAAGTGGAGGCCCGCTCGATCGTCGCGCCGGCCGCCGGCCGCATCGTGCGGCGTTCCGCGCATGTCGGCGATGTCGTCTCGGCACAGGCCGGCAGCGAGCTGTTCCAGCTGCTGCCCGAGCGTACGCGCATCGTGCGGGCCGAGCTGAACGAAGCCTATGTCGACCTGGTCAAGCCGGGCATGCAGGCCGAAGTCGTGCGCGATTCGGACCAGGGCCCCCCGGTCGTCGCGCGCGTCCTGCGCGTCGGCGACGTCTTCGGTCCGAGCCGGCTGACCGACGATCCGGTCGAACGCGCCGGTGCGCACGACGTCGAATGCGTGCTGCAGCTCGATGGCGGCGATTTCCGCATCGGCCAGCGCGTGCTGGTGCGGTTCAGGCGCTGATTCGCCGGTTTTGCGTCGCGAAAGCTTGCCGAAAGACGGCCGCGGATATGCTGCCGGCCGCAAACGCCCCGGGTGGGGGCTTTCGAGGCAATCCTGTGACGCAGTGGACCATCTTGTGCGACTTCGACGGCACCGTCTCGGTCGAGGACATCACCGATTCCGTGCTCGAACGCTTCGGCCGGCCCGGCTGGCAGACGATCGAACAGGCCTGGCGGCGCGGCGAGATCGGTTCGCATGACTGCATGGCGCAGCAGGTAGCCCTGCTCGAAGCCAGCCGCGAGGAGATGGACGCGCATCTGGACAGCATGTCGATCGATCGCGCCTTCGTGCATTTCGTCGCCGCGGTGCGCGAGGCGGGCATGCCGCTCGCGATCGTCAGCGACGGCCTCGACTACGCGATCCGCCGCATCCTCGGCAACCACGGGCTCGGCGACCTGCCGATCATCGCCAATCGCCTCGAAGCGGTCGGCGCGAATGCGTGGCAGCTCGAATTCCCGTACGGCAACCCGGCCTGCCGCGTCGCCGCCGGCAACTGCAAGTGCTCGTGCGCCGGCCGCGCGCGCGCCGAGCAGCGCCGTGTGCTGCTGATCGGCGACGGCGCCTCGGATTTCTGCGTCGCCGGCGAGGCGGACCTCGTGTTCGCCAAGCATCGCCTGATCGAACACTGCCGTTCGGCCGGCATCCCGTACGTGCCGATCACCGGCTTCGCCGATGCGCTCGATCTGCTGCCGACCCTGCTCGCCGGCGAACTCGCCGCGCACGGCAGCGAAGTTCCGTTCGCCCTTTCGCTGCAGCCGGTCTGAATCCAGGCCGGCCGCCGCACCGATCATCCGCAACCCAACCGATTGCCGCGCCCGACGCGGCTGCCATCGTGGAGATTTTCCGTTGAACATCGATATTTCCAAGGCCGCGCTCGCGCCGGGCGACGCCGAACTGCTGGCCGACGAGGCGAAATACTGCTCGTTCGGCGACACCGTGCACTACTCCGAGCCGCCGAAGATCTTCGCGCGCTGCGAGGGCAGCTATCTGTACGACGGCAACGGCACGCCGTTCCTCGACCTGCAGATGTGGTATTCGGCGGTCAACTTCGGCTATTCGAACGCGCGTCTCAACAACGTGCTCAAGCAGCAGATCGACACGCTGCCGCAGGTCGCCAGCCAGTATCTGCATCCGACCAAGATCGAGCTCGCCAAGATCGTCGCGCAGGATGCCGAGAAGAAATGGGGCAACAAAGGCCGCGTCCATTTCAATGTCGGCGGCTCTTCGTCGGTCGAAGATTCGATGAAGATCGTGCGCAACGCGTCGAACGGCAAGAGCCTGGTGTTCGCGTTCGAAGGCGGCTACCACGGCCGCACGCTCGGTGCTTCGGCGATCACGTCGAGCTATCGCTACCGCCGCCGCTACGGTCACTTCGATCGCGCGCAGTTCATCGAATTCCCGTATCACTTCCGCGGCCCGAAGGGCATGTCGAAGGAAGAGTACGGCGAGCATTGCGTGGCGAAGTTCGAGCGCCTGTTCGAGACCGAGTACAACGGCGTGTGGGACGCGAAGGCGGGCCAGTGCGAGTACGCCGCGTTCTACGTCGAGCCGATCCAGGGCACCGGCGGCTACGTGATTCCGCCGCCGAACTTCTTCACGGGCTTGAAGCGCGTGCTGGACAAGTACGGCATCCTGCTCGTCGTCGACGAAATCCAGATGGGCTTCTTCCGTACCGGCAAGCTGTGGTCGATCGAGCATTTCGGCGTCAAGCCCGACGTGCTGGTGTTCGGCAAGGCGCTGACGAACGGCCTCAACCCGCTGGCCGGCATCTGGGCGCGCGAGGAGCTGATCAATCCGACCGTGTTCCCGCCGGGCTCGACGCACTCGACGTTCGCCTCCAATCCGCTCGGCACCGCGGTGGGCCTGGAGACGATGAAGATGCTCGCCGAGACCGACTACGAGGCGATGGTGATGGCCAAGGGCAAGCACTTCCTCGAAGGCCTCAAGGACCTGCAGAAGCGCCACAAGGAAATCGGCGACGTCGACGGCCTCGGCCTGGCGCTGCGCGGCGAGATTTGCGAAGCCGACGGCTTCACGCCGAACAAGAAGCTGCTCGACAAGATGGTCGACATCGGCCTCGCCGGCGAACTCGACCATGACGGCAAGAAGATCGGCCTGGTGCTCGACGTCGGCGGCTACTACAAGAACGTCATCACGTTCGCGCCGTCGCTGCACATCAGCACCGAGGAAATCGACCTCGGCCTGAAGCTGCTCGACCAGCTGCTCACGCGCGCGAAGGCGGCCTGATCGACAGCGGGCCGCAGGCGCCCGCTCCAGCAAAAAGAAAACGCCCGCCGAATGGCGGGCGTTTTCGTTGCGGCGATGATCAGCCGCGATCAGTGATCCCAACGACCGTCGACGTGGCGCCAACGGTCGCCGTCGCGCTCCCAGCGGGCCGGCGAATAGTGATAGCCGCGGCGTTCGCGCAGCCAGTGGCCTTTCGTCCAGTTGTAGCGCTTGTGGCCCCAGCTCCACTCGCCCGGGACCCACACATAGCCGCGGCGCGGCTGCGGCACGACTTCGGTGCGCAGCGGCGGCGGTTCCGATGTCGCATAAATGCTGACGTTGACGCGCGCCTCGGCCGGATTGGCGTGCAACGCACAGGCGCCGACTGCGGCAAGCGCAGCGGCCAATACCAAGCTCTTGGAACCTCGCATGTTTCCCTCTCCTTCGGCAGGCGCCCGACGGGCGCTCGATCCGGACGGAAAACTAGCGGTGCGGGACTGAACCGAACCCAAGCACGCACGCGGCGGCATCGTAAACGGAAGTAAAGACCGCTGCCGCGCGCCGCGTGCGTCTGTGGAAAGCCGATGCTACTTGGCGTATCCGGCGCAGAACGCCGGCGCATTCTTGTCGATCATCGCGCAGCCGCGCTTGATCTCGTCGATCATCAGCTCGCACGCGTTGGCGACGTTGCAAGGCGGATGCGTCGCCGGCGAAACCTGCTGGCACTGCTGCACCAAGAGTTCGGCCTTCTTCTGGCCGGCGCTCTTGCTGCACGCGGCGGTGTCGGCTGCCGATGCGGCGGCGGCACGCTGGCGCGGCACGCAGGTGACGTCGCCCTCGGGGCAGTCGAGCTGGCGCTTCAGCGCGTCGGCACGCTGCTGGCTGAGTTCGGCGATGCAGCTCGAACTCGCCAGCGCGCTGGCCGTGCCACCGTCGGTGCCCTGCGCGCGAAAGCTGCACTCCTTGTCGCGAAACGCGATCCACGCGCGCTGCGCATCGCGCAGGCGCTGCAGATTGGCGCCGTCGAGCTGGGACGACAGCGCCTTGTAGTTCGCGTTCAGCGCGGCATCGGCCTGTGCGGCTTCGTCGGCGAATGCGGACAGCGGTTGGATCAGCAGCAGACTCAGGATGACGCGAAGACTTCGTGACATACGCAAACCCCCCGGTCGATGATCGATGCCGGGGGCAGTCTGTCAGAAGCGGAAGCGCGCGAACAGCGATGGGCCGTCGAGCTTGATGTCGAGATCGGCGTCGTAGCTGTTGCCGTTGTGGTCCAGGCGGATGCGCGTGTAGCCGTATTCCGCGCCGACACCGACGTTGTGCCAGGGGAACCACTCGACGCCGGCACGCGCGTCGTAGATGTGGCCGCTCAGGTTGCCGCCGTTCTTCTTCACGCCGGATGCGTCGAGGTAGACGCGCAGGTCGTCCGAAAACGCATGCTTGTAGGCCAGCGTCACCAGCGGCGCGACGGCGTCGTCGTCCCAGCGCGCGCTCGCCGCGGCGCTCTGCCCGTTGAGCGTGGCGCTGCCATCGATGCCGAGCTTGGCCTTGTAGTAGGTGCCCCCGAGTCCGACGCCGAAGACGTCGCTGCCGCTGCCGAACCACCAGTGATACGAAGCGCTGCCGGCGCTGAAGTCGAGCTTGCCGCGCAGCGTCGAATCGAGTTCGAACGGGATGCCCTGGTAGTCGAACGGCTGGTTCAGCCGCTGCGTCGTCGAGTGCGACAGCGTGTAGTAGTCGAACGTGAAACCTTGGTTGTCGAGGAAGAGGAAATCCAGGCGCGCGCGCCCGACCGTTTCATGGCCTTCGGCGAGGTCGAGCTTGCCGGTGGAGAGCTCGCCGCCGGGCGTACTCGCCTTCAGCGCGACGTCGGTGTTGAGGTAGTAGCCGCCGAGCCAGAGGCTGACTCTGTCGAGTGCGGGAGAAGGATCTGCGAGTGCTGGAGTGCTGAACAGGGCGAGCGCGAGAAAGCCATTTTTTCGCAGCGTTGCGACGATGTTTCCAGGGTTCATCAAATTCTCCGACGACGATGTTCCCTCCCGGCGCGAGTATGCGAGCGTGCGATGCGAAGCATCAACTTCGTGGTTACGCTTCAGTTCATGCAGTGCCGCGTCGCACGAGCATGAAGAGCGCGAACGCTGCGCAACCGATCGCGATGCTGTAGGGCAGGCCGTAGGTGGCGCTCGCCTGCATCGCGAAGCCGACGATCGACGGGCCGATCAACGCACCGCCGCCCCAGGCGATGCTCATGACCGCGTAGATGCCGACGAGATCGCCGCCGCTGAATCGGCTGCCGACGATCGACAGCATGACGGTGTAGATGCCGACGAACAGGCCGCCCCAGACGAACACCAGCGCGAACGCGAGCCACGTCTGCCCGAGCATCCACGGCCAGGCGAGCGCGCCGACGGCCGAGAGCACGGCCAGCAGCAGCGCGAGCCTGCGTGGATCGACGCGATCGGCGAGCCAGCCGATCGGCAGCTGCAGCACGATCGCGCCGACCATCAGCGTCGATACCAGGCGCAAGCCTTGTTCTTCGCTCCAGCCCATGCCGGTCGCGTAGAGCACGATGAACGAAAGGCCGGCGGTCTCGACGGCGGCGTTCAGCAGGGTCGTCGCGATCGCGATCGGCGCCAATCGCACGTACTGCAGCGGCTTCGTCGACGACGTTTCCATCGGACGCGGCCGCAGCAGACGCGGATCGAGCAGCGGCACGATCGCGGCCGCGGCGATCGCCGCGCCGATCCAGTAGGCGCTGCGGCCGGAACCGACCAGCGACAGGATCGCCGGACCGCCGGCGAAGCCGAGCGACATCGAGGCCGTATAGACGGCCATCATGCGACCACGCAGATGGGCGGGGCTGAGGTCGTTGGTCCAGGTCTCGGTCAGCACGAACAAGGTTTCCGCAGCGACGCCGAGGAGCAGGCGCAGCGGAAACCAGAAGGCGATGCCCGGCACCTGCGGGAATGCCAGCAAGACGAGGGCGCCGAGCGCGAGCGCGGCGACGATCAGGCGGACGCTGCCGAAGCGTGCGGCGAGGCGCGGCAGGAACAACGCGATCGACAGCACGCCGACCGCGTGCATCGCGGCATTCAGGCCGATCAGGAATTCACCTGCGCCGCGTTCGGCCAGGTCCACCGCGATCAGCGGCGCGCTGAGGCCGTAGGTCAGTCCGAAGATCGCCGCCACGGCAATCACCGCGACCGATGAGAGCAGGCGGCGGCGGTCGAGACGTTCGACGGAATCGACGGCGGCGGGCAACGGGTCGGTCATGCCTGGCCTTCTCGGGCGCCCGCGATGTCGGCGCAACTTCTTGCAGTGTATATTCTTCCCATCGGCCGGCGCCGCCGCCGAGGGGACGGGAAAGGGGATGCCGATGCGTGCCGAGCGCTTAGCGTGGCTTGCGGTCCTGTTGCTGGTCCTGGCCGGCGTCACGAACGCACGCGCGGACGGCCAGATCGAATGCACCAGCCAGAACTATCGCTACACCTATTGCCGCGCGGATACCGGCAATGTCGTGCAGCTGACGCACCAGCAGTCCAAGACGCGCTGCGAGGAAGGCCGCAACTGGGGTTACGACCGCCGCGGCATCTGGGTCGATGACGGCTGCGGCGCGATCTTCGAGTACGGCTTTCGGCGCGACAACGGGCGCCACAAGGACAAGACCGGCGAGATCGTCGCCGGTGTCGCCGCGGTGGCGATCCTCGGCGCGATCCTGAGTTCGGACAAATCCGACCGCTCCGATCGCGACCATCGGCGCGACGACGACTGGGGCCGCGGTCGAGTGCCCGGCTGGGCCGTCGGCGGCTTCCACGGACGCGACCGCCGCTCGGGCGACGACATCGCGCTCGAGATCGACGGCAACGGACGCGTCAGCGGATACCAGGACCGCTATCGGCTCGACGGCCAGGTCGACGGCGACGGCGTCTATCTCGGCAATCGCCACTACACCGCGCAGCCGACCCGCGACGGCTTCCAGCTGATCGACGACGACGGTCGCCCGACCATCGACCTGTACCGCGATGGAGGGAGCTCACGATGACACGCCTCCTGCTCATGCTCTGCCTCGCACTGTGCGCGTCGTGCGCGACCACGGCCGGCACGTCTTCGGGCAAGCACGCCGCCGCTGCCTCGCGCGAGTCGTCGCCGTCGGCGAAGTCCGCCGTCCCGCTGGCCGGTACTTCGACGCTGGCCAAGGTCGAGGCGGGCAAGCTGCTGCGCGTCGGCGTCGCGATCAACGCGCCCTGGGTCATGCACGACAAGAACGGCGAGCTGTTCGGCTATTCGATCGATCTGGCCAACAAGATCGGGCAGGACATGGGCTGGCGCGTGGAGTTCGTCACCACTTCGTGGCCGCGCCTGCTGTACGACCTGCGCACGAATCAGTTCGACGTCGTCGTCTCCGGTCTCAGCATCACGCCGCAACGCGCGCTGCTCGCGCGTTTCAGCCAGCCGTACGGCGAGTACGGCATCGCCGTCGTGATGAATCGCGCGCGCTATCCGAAGGGCGGCACGCGCGAGCTCGCCGCCGCGTCCGGCAAGCGCATCGCCGCGCACAAGGGAACGCTGACGGCGGACGTCGTGCGCAGCCGATTGCCGCGTGCCGAGATCGTCGAGGTCGACGACGAGGAGCAGGCGATCGAGGATCTGCGCGCCGGCAAGTTCGACGGCTACGCCGCCGAGGCGCCGACGCCGCTGCTGCTGGAAAAGATCTACCCCAAGCAATTGCGCGCGCTCTCCGGCGATCCGCTGGCGCGCACGGCGCACGGGTTGGCCGTGCGGCTCGACGACCGCGACCTGCTCGACGTCTTGAACGCCTGGATCGTCGACAACAAGGCGGCCGGCTGGCTCGACGCGCGCGAGCACTACTGGTTCGAGACGACGGAGTGGGCGAGCCAGCTCTGAGGCGGGTTCGCTGCGCGGTCGCTTGGGGTTCTTCCGGCAAAATAGCTGCCCTGATGGGCAACGTGCTCGGTCGACTTCCGCATAGGCGGGCGTTCGTCGATGCGTCAAATGGATTCCCGCTTGCGCGGGAATGACGTCGGCAGAATGGACGCGATCCGAGCGAGGGACGTGACGGTAGCTCGAGGAGGCTGCGCTACCCAGCCAAGAGCGGCGTCATGCCCGCGCAAGCGGGCATTCATTGAACGCTTTTAGGTGGATGACCGGCTGCGCCGCTTCGAAGCGTTTCCCGCTTGCGCGGGAATGACGTCGCAAGAACGAGTGTCGTCTGACGGAAAGAAGGCCACAGCGATTCGCCACCGTCATCGGATGAGCCTGGCGCCGGTCAGTCGCGCTCGTCGGTTGCCGCGCTTCCCGGTGCGGATGGCGGCTGCACTTTGCGTTTCGCCATCCGCGCCAGGGCCAGCCAGGCAACCGGCTGCGGGTGCACGATGCCGCGCAGTGCGCGCGCGTAGTCGAGGGCAAGCCCGGGGGTCCATGCCATCGTTTCCGCACGCCGATAGAGCTGGCTGGCGACCCAGGTTTCCGGGCTCAGCAGCACGCGGGCGAACGTGCGCCACGCGCCGCCGCGACGGCCGATGACGCCTTCCAGTGCGGATTCGAGTGCGGCGATCGCCGTGCTCGAGCAATTGCGGTTGGTCAGGTTGTAGGTCGTGTCGCTGCGGTACTGCGCCCAGAACGCGCGCAGGCGCGCGGGGCTGTAGTCGTCGAACACGACTTTCTCGGTCGAATCGCACCATTCGTGCGACTCGACGGCGTAGCTCGGCTGGAAGCGGCCCGGCACGTCGTTCTCGGGCGTCGCGAGCAGCAGATGATTGAATTCGTCCGGCGAACGATCGATCTCGACGGCCGGATAGTGGCTGACGTAGACCTCAGGCGGCATTTCTAGTGCCGCGTGGCCGGTCGAGATGACGCCGTTGCCGTCCACCGCTGCGATGTAACGGTCGACGATCGGCCGTCGCACCGGATCGTTCGCCGAACCCAGCGGCGTCCACACGTGCACGGTGAGCGGCGCGATCGGCGCCACGTCGGCCGCCGCGCCGATCGGCGTGTGGATCGGCGCGTGACCGCGCGTCGACAGCAGCAGGCCGGGCGCGTCGTCGGGCGCATTGCGCAGTCGCAGGGCGAGACGGATCAAGGTCCAGCCGGTCAGCGCCAGGCCGAAGCCGATGCAATACGGCACGGTGCCGGCATAGTGGGTCGGCCAGGGCTCGAACATGAAGATCGCGAACAGCAGTTCGAGCACGCCGGCGCCGATCGCGCTGCGCCAGCCGTGGAAGCGCACGACCCAGGCCGCCGAAATACGCAGCGCGCCGCCGATCGTGAAGAGCAGGCCGAACAGCATCGCCAGTGCGAAGTCGCCGTTGTGGCGCAGCGGCGCGATGATCAGCACGGCGATGACGATGAACAGAATGCCCTTGGCGACGCGCAACGCGTTCTGCCGCGCGAAGCCGCTGAACGCGACCAGCAGCGCGACGCCGCCTTCGACCAGCAGCAGCCACCCGAACAGGTCCAGCGGGAAATACAGCACGCCGTCGAGCGCGTCGATGAACAGCGCGATGCCGAGCAGCAGCCAGATCACGCCGATCGCTGCCAGCGCACGCCAGCGGGCGCGGACGAAATCGATGCCCAGCAACAGCAACGCGAGTCGGATCAAGGCAGTCCCCAGCGAGATCGGACGTTGGCCGGCATCGACATCGGCACCGATGGCGCGCCGAGCCTCGTTGCCGATGGTAGCGGCGATGCCGCCGCCGTGTCGCCGGTGGGCGACAGCGCTCAGGGCGTGCGGCGCAGCGCGATCACCGCATTGAGGCCGCCGAAGGCGAACGAGTTCGAGAGCGCCGCGCGCACGTTTTTCTCGCGCGCGGTATTCGGCACGTAGTCGAGATCGCACTCGGGATCGGCGTCGAGGAAGTTTGCCGTCGGCGGCACCACGCCGTCGCGCAAGGCGCCGATCGCGGCGACCAGTTCGAGCGCTCCGGCCGCGCCGAGCGCATGGGCGTGCATCGACTTCGTCGACGACACGGCCAGCGCGTCGGCGTGCGCGCCGAACACGCGCCGGATCGCCTTGGTTTCGGTCGGATCGTTCGCCGGCGTGGCGGTGCCGTGGGCATTGATGTAGTCGATGTCGTCCGGCGCCAGGCCGCCGTCGGCCAGCGCGCGCGCGATCGCCTTCGCGGCGCCTGCCTCGGAGGGGAATACGATGTCGCCCGCGTCGGCCGACATGCCGGCGCCGGCAAACTCGGCAAGGATGTTCGCACCGCGCGCTCGCGCGCGCTCCAGCGTTTCGAGCACGAAGATGCCGGCGCCTTCGCCGAGCACCATGCCGCGGCGCTGCTTGCAGAACGGCCGGCAGGTGTCGTCGGCCATCACGCGCATCGCTTCCCACGCCTTGACCACGCCGAGCGTGATGCAGGCTTCGCTGCCGCCGGCGAGCGCCGCGTCGGCAACGCCGCTGCGGACCATGTGGAAGGCTTGCGTCAACGCGTGGTTCGCTGACGAGCACGCGCTCACGGTCGCGAAGGCCGGGCCGGTGAGGCCATATTCGATGCTGACCTGCGAGGCCGGTGCGTTCGCCATCAGCCGCACGATCGTCAGCGGATGCAGGCGCGGATTGTTCTCTGCGTAGAGCCGGCGCGACGCCGCGTCGTGCGTCTGTTCGCCGCCGACGCCGCTGCCGATGACGACGGCGGTGTTCTCGCCGATGCCGTCGGCAGCGAAATCGATGCCGGACTGCGCGACGGCTTCGCGCGCCGCGACCAGCGCGAACTGCGAGACGCGGTCGAGCAGGACCAGGCGCTTCTCGTCGAAGTGCTGCAGCGGATCGAAACCCTGCACTTCGGCGGCGATGCCGAAACGCAGCGATTCGCGCGGCAGGGTCGTGATCGGCCCGATCGCCGGGCGGCCCTCGCGCATGGCGCTCCAGGTCGCCGCCGCGGTGTGGCCGAGCGGCGTTACGGCGCCCATGCCGGTGATGACGACGCGATGCATAGTCGAAACGACGAGCGCGGAGGGAATGGTCAGCCGGCAGCGGGTGGCTGTGCGGCGACCAGCTTCTCGACGGCCTCGACGAGACCCTTGACCGACTCGGTGTCGAAGTTCGGGTCGCGGTCGGGCATCGTGATCTTGAAGTGATCTTCGATCTCGAAAATGATCTGCACGGCGTCGAGCGACTGGATTTCCAGGTCCTTCAGCGTCGCATCGGGCGTGATGCGCGCGCGGTCGACGCCGGACTCCTTCGAGATGATGTCGAACACGGTGTCCTGAACGCTGCTCATTCCACGTCTCCTTCGGTTTCGTCGTGCCTCGGCGCGGGCGACGCGGCTGCGGTGGCCGGCATGATCGCCGGGCGCCGCGTGATCTTCAAGCGCAGGCCGCGGCGGCGGTCGACGCTGTCGCACCGCGCGGGCATACTGCGCGGCTTCCAGTCGTCTGCGCCGGTTGCTGTCCGGCCCGCTCGCGAGGGCAATCGATGTCCACGACCGTGGCCGCGCTGTGGCTGCTCAACATACTGCTCGATACTTTCGGGCAGCTTTCGTTCAAGGCGGCCGCGGCCGGCCCGGATCTGGGCGAAGGCCTCGCGCGCTGGCGCGCGATGGCGCGGCGGCCGTGGATCTGGTGCGGCATCGGCTGCTACGTCGGCGAATTCCTGGTCTGGCTCGCCTTCCTTTCGCTGGTGACGCTGTCGGAAGGCGTACTGCTCGGGTCGATCAACATCGTCGCCGTGATGATCGCCGGACGCCTGCTGTTCAACGAGAAGCTCTCGCCGCTGCGCACGCTCGGCATCCTGCTGATCGCGGCCGGCGTCGCCGTCGTGGGGCTCGGCTGATGCGCCGCTTCTACCTGATCGGGTTCCTCGTGCTGGTCTGCTTCGACACGTTCGCTCAGATCTGCTTCAAGCTGACCGCCAACCATGCGATGCCGCCGGAAATGGATCTCGGCTGGATCCTGCGCGTGCTGTCCACGCCCTGGGTGTACTGCGCGATCGCCTGCTACATCGGTGCATTCCTGACCTGGATGACCTTGCTCGAACACGCGCCGATCGGGCCGGCGTTCGCGGCTTCGCACCTGGAGGTCATCAGCGTGATGGCGCTGTCGGTGGTGATCTTCGGCGACCGCATCGGCACGCCGCAACTGCTCGGCAGTGCGCTTATCATCGCCGGCATCGTCTGCCTCGCGATCAGCGAAACCGATGGCGAAAAGCCGCCCGCCTAGCACCGAGATCCCGCCGACCGCCGGTCTGCCGCCGCGCTGGAGCGACGTATTTCCGTTCGGCGCCGCGTCGGCGCTGCCGGGCGATCTGGCGCAGCGCGCAGCGGCATTTCTCGAAACCGATGCGGTGCAGCTGGAGTGTTCCGGCACCGCCAGTCTCGTCGTCGCGCTGACCGCGTTGCATCGGCAGAGCGGCCGCCGCGTCGTCGTCGTGCCGGCGTACACCTGCCCGCTGGTCGCGCTGGCGGTTGCGCATTGCGGACTGGAGCTGCGCCTGTGCGATCTCGCACCGGGTTCGATCGACTTCGATGCGGCGCAGCTCGCGCAGGTGTGCGATGCGCAGACGCTGGCGATCGTGCCGACGCACCTCGCTGGCCGCGTCGCCGATGTCGGCACGACGGTGGCGATCGCGCGTGCGGTCGGCGCCTTCGTGATCGAGGATGCCGCGCAGGCGTTCGGTGCGCGCCGCGGCGGCAAGCCGATCGGCTTCGACGGCGACGCCGGCTTCTTCAGCCTCGCCGTCGGCAAGGGCCTGACCACGTTCGAAGGCGGCGTGCTCGTCGCGCGCGACGCGCGCCTGCGCGAGGCGTTCGCGCGTGTCGGCCGCGAGATCGTTCCGCGGCGATTGGGCTGGGAGCTCAAGCGTTCGCTGCAACTGCTCGGCTATCACGCGTTCTATCGGCCGTCGCTGCTCGGCATCGCCTACGGCGCACCGCTGCGCCGCGCGTTGCGTCACGGCGACCTGATCGGCGCCGTCGGCGACGATTTCGGCGCCGAGATTCCGTTGCACACGCTGGGCGCTTGGCGCCGGTCGATCGGCGCGCGCGCGTTCGCGCGGCTGCCGGATTTTCTCCGCGAATGCGCTGCGCAAGCGCAGCGGCGCAAGCAACGGCTGGCGAGGATTCCGGGCGTTGCCGTCGTCGACGATCCGGCCGGCGCCGAGGGCACCTGGCCGTTCCTGCTGCTCCGATTGCCGAGCGAAACGGTTCGCGACGCGGTATTGCAGCGACTGTGGAGCGCCGGCCTCGGCATCAACCGGCTGTTCATTCATGCGCTGCCGGACTACGACTACCTGCGCGCCTTCGTCGGAATGCACGACGTGCCGCACGCGCGCGCCTTTGCGGCGACGACGTTGACGATTTCGAACAGCCCGTGGCTCGATGACGAAGCATTCGAGCGAATCTGCGCCGTGCTCGAATCGCTGTCTGCATAGGAAACACTCGGCGGCATCGTGCGTTTCGCCGCGTCGGGGCCCTCGGCTAGCCTGGCGCGCCGTCGCTCGCGGCAGCCAGCGCGGCGATCTGCGTCTCGATCGCCTCGACGAATGCGTCGGGTCCCGGCCACGGCGTGATGCGGCCGAGCTTGCGTGTGCCGCGGAACACGAAGAACGCCGGGATGCCGTGCAGGCCGAAACGGGTTGCCAGTTCCGGCTGCTCGTAGACATTGCCGTGCAGCCAACGCACCTGCGGCCAGTGGAACCGCTCGGCGGCGGCGAGCATCGCGCGCTTGGCGACGTCGCAGTTCGGGCAGTCGTGGCCCCACAGGAACAGGATCGTCAGCGGCGCGTCCGAATTGACGAGGGCGGCGTCGAGGTCGCTCGTGCGCACGCGCCGCATCGGAAATTTCCAGAAGAAATCGGGGACGGTCGTCTCGGTCATCGCGCGCCTCGGCTCGCTTGCGCAATGCGGGCGAGCAGGCGCAGGTTCAAGGCATGCTGCTGCGCCTGCCAGGCGGCGAGCTGCGCGGCGTCGATCTCGGGCTGCTCGTCGAGCGCGCTGAGCTTGCGCTTCCACCAGCTGCGGTAGCGGTAGGCGGAGATGTCGCCGGTGATGTCGCTGCCGATGATGCGGCCGCGAAGTGCATCGATGACCCGCAGCAGATCGAGATCGGTGAGGCGTCCCTGGTCCCAGTTCGTGCGTGCGACGTCCGGGCTCAGCACGTCCTTGTCGATCGAGAGGTACACCGGCAATGTCGATGCGCCGCGCGATTCGACGAAGCGTTCGATCAGCGCCGCGGGCGTGTCGAACGGACGGAACGCGCCGCCCAGTCCGAGCCGCGCCGCCCAGCGCGTATCGACGCCGACGGTCCAGTAGCTGAGCTTGCCGCGGCGCAGCGGCGTGAGGTAGTTCTCCCAGGCGTGCGCGGCGGACACGTCGCCCGAGCTGATGCCGAGCACGTGCACGTGCGCGACTTGCGGCAGCAAGGCGACCTTGCGCACCCACGAGCCGCAGTGCACGCCGAACGGGAAACGCATGTTGTCCGGATGGTTGTCGAACACGACCACGTCGAACGGAGCCTGCGTACCGATGCGCTCGACCAGCGGCCACGTCAGATGGTGATAGTCGCCGCTGCCGAGGAAGACGGTGCCGTAGTCGACCGGCATCCGCCGTTCGATCTCCGCGACGACGGCACGAAACCGGCGCAGGCTGCAGCCGAAGCGGATCGCTTCCTGCCAGCCGGCGAGGTCGACGACGTGCGCATCTGGAATTGCGCCGACCGAGCGGTCGAAATCAAGAACGAGCGGCGCTTTCAACGCGATGTCCGCGATCGGAAGAAACGGCGGTCGCCGCAGCGGTACCGTCCAGGCGCGCGCGGTCGCTTTCGAAATGCCCGCCGAGCCGGCGCAGCGCGGCGCGCAATACGCGGCTGCGCGGCCGCACGGCGTGGCGCGTGAACGTGAAGCGTGCGCCGAGATAGGACTTGATCTCCGGATCGGTCCAGCCGGCCACGTAGCAGGCGAGGCCGCGGCGCAGCGCGAAGTCGAGGTTGTGCATCCAGCTGACGAAATAGAGGTTGTGTGCGCGCGCTTCGGGGTAGGCGAAGCCGACGTACTTGTCGACCAGGGTTTCGCCGACGACGAAACACAGATTCCAGCCGATCATGCGACCGGCGTGGCGATAGACGAACACGGTGCCGGCGAGCGATGCGTCCTGCAGCACGGCGTCGAAAAACTCGCGCGTCAGCAGGTCGAAATGGACTTCGCTCTGACGATAGACCTCGAGGTAGCGCGCATAGAATTCTTCGCGCACGGCCGCATCGGCGAAGAACGCGTCGCCGGTCGCGATCTCGGCGATCTCGAGGCCGTCGCGCGCGCGCAATTTGCGCCGGATGTCCTTGCGCCGCGACGAGGACAGCCGCGCCAGATACGCGTCGGTCGATTCGAAGTCGATCGGCACCCAGGCCAGCGCCTGGCCCTCGAGCAGTACGAAACCGGCCTGCTCGCAGGCGGCGCCGAGCGCGCGCGCCGAGGCGTTGCTGGCCTGGTCGAGCAGCGGCGATTCCTGCGGAATGTCCTTGACGATCAGGAACGCATGGCGACGCGCGTAACCGCTGAGCCATTCCTGCACGAGCGCGTCGGCATTCGCGCCGGCTGGAACCAGCGCGTACTCGGACACGGTGGTGCCGATGAAGCACGTGCGCGGACGCAGCAGCCGGCCCCACCAGCGATACAAGGGCAGGGCGGCGACACGCCGGCGCAGCGCATCGTCCGCGGTCGTCAGCAGGTCGAAGCGCGCGATGAAAGCAGGCGTACCGAGCGGCGTCGTCAGCGCGGCGAAATCCTGCGGCGGATGCGCGAGGAAGTGCCCGACCAGTGCGGGCGGTTCGAGCAGATGATGGAAGCCTGGCGCCGCCCCGTCCGCGCGCATGGCTTTCATCAGTCGATCGCAGTCGCCATGGCGGCGCCGCGCGGCAGTTCGATCGGCGTGCGTTCGGCGATGCGATGGAAGAAGGCCGCCGAATTCTCGATCAGCTTGCCGCGTTCCTGGTCGACCGTGACCATGTGGTAGCTGTTGTCGAGCAGCAGCGTTTCCACCGGCGCATGCACGCCGTTCTGCACGATGTGCACGTTGCGCAGGCTGGCGACGTCGTCGTTCGACGAATGCGCGATGAAGCACGGCGCGCGCACGCGGCCGATGCGATTGCGCACGTGCAGCGAAAGGCGCTGGAACTCGGCCAGTGAAGGCCACGGAAAACCCGCCAGTCCGCCGGCCTGGCTGTCGCCGGAGAGCATCGCGCCGACGATGCGATTGCGGATGCGTTCGTCCTTGATGCCGTAGGGCTCGGTTTCCGCCGATACGCGGCCGCGGCCGATGCCGAGCGAAGTCAGCAGCGGCAGCAGGAAGGCCAGACGGCCGATGCCGGGCGTCGCCCAGCCGTCGTGGAAGAACGTGGTGCCGTAGAGGCCGACGCCGTCGACTGCGCGCGGCTGGTCGATCGCGAGCTTGAGCGCGAGCACGGCGCCCATCGAGAGCCCGGCGACGAACAGATGGTCGACCTGCTCGCGCAGGCGTTCGGCGGCGGCAGTCACGCTGGCGTACCAATCGTGCCATCCGGTGGCGAGCAGGTCGGCTTCGTCGCCGCAATGACCGGCGAGCTGCATGCCGAGCACGCTGAAGCCGGCACGGTTGAGCCCGTTGCCGACGAAGCGCATCTCGGTCGGCGTGCCGGTCAGGCCGTGGATCAGCAGGACGCCGGAACGGCCGCCGCGCAGGTAGAACTCAGAAGGTTTGATCATCGGAGCGATCGTAAAAAACAAAAGTTTAACAAACTGTCCATGTGCGACCGAGCCCCGCAGCTCCGGTCGTTCAGTTTCTGCCGCCAGCTTGAACCGTCCGCCTTTCGCCCGGCTTTCGCGCAAACGTGACGCGGTTCCCGCATTGGCCCGTCCCTTGCTTGGGTGGGCTCAGCACTGGGAGAAGATCGTCATGAGCCGCTGGATCCACTTGTATAGCTATTCCATTGTTGGCATCCGCAGCATGCTCCCGGTGATCGCGGCGCTGCTGGCGATCCGCCCGGAAAACACCAGCATCGCGACCAGCATTCCCGGCCTCGGCGACTGCAAGAGCAAGTACTGCAAACCCGAGCGCCGCACTGCCGACTGGCCGCGCTAGGCGCGCCGCCGGCAAATGTCACATTTGCGCGGCGCGTGTCAGCTGCGGCGCATCCTTCACCGATATCTCATTTGGCAACAGGAAAAAGCATGAGCCACGACATCTTGACGCGCCTGGGTCTCGATCATCTCGATGCCAGTTCGCCCGATTTCCTCAAGACGCTGCAGCGCCTGCAGCGCGAGGCTTGGGAGAACATGCAGCGCGACGAGCGTGCGCCCGGCACCTCCCGGCTCGCGGACGAGTCGGACGCCGACTGAGCGGCTGGAAACGAGAGACGCATTCCTTCACGGTCCTGGCGTCGACGCCGGGACCTCGGTGCCGATCTTCGGCAGGGTGATAGCAGGGTCATCGGGGAAGACGATTCGAGCGCGGCGGGCTGGCCGCGCCGCCCGGTCGACGATTCAGCGTTCCCCGCAGGGGTTGTGGCCGCACTCGCACACGCCGTCGTGCGAATCGTGCGTGTTGCGCGTCGATTGCTCGCAGTACTCGCTGCAATAGCGCTGTCCCGGCTGCACCTTGCAGCCGCAGTCCCGATGCGCGCAGCTCTGCGGCGCGTTGGAAGGATGCGCAGTCATCGAACGAACGTTTCGCGTCAGTCGACGGACGGCAGGCGCATTTCGGGCACCGCGAACAGCGGTTGTGCCGGAATCGACGCCGTGGCGATACGCACGTCGGGAAGGTTGACCTTGGTCTCGGGGTCGAGCAGGGCCCGCTGCAGCAAGTAGCGGCGCGATTGTTCGATCCATTCCGGCAGCGTCGTCGCCTGCCATTCCTGCATGCGGTCGAGCCAGTGGTTGCACGAGTCGAGGTACGCGGCCGGCGATGTCCAGTCGAGCTGAGGAATCGGCGGGGGCGGGATGCGGGGAGGTTGGGCGGCCATGCCATTACGATACACCCGCGCCGGCGATTGCCCAAACCGTTCATCGGCGATTAGCGCGCAGTGGCGGCCCCGCGGGCCGTGTACCGTTCGTCGGCACCGGACGCCTGCGTACGGCCGGGAACCTGCACGCAGCATCGAAATGTCCCGCCGCGCGCTTCAGCCGGCGGCCTGCACGCAGCGGGCGGCAGCCTCCGCGCTCGCGCGAGCGGCGCGCACGCGCCCGGCCATGTTGACGATCAGCGAGATCGCCGCGCCGGGCCCTCCCGTGCGATCGCACGCGGTGAGGGTGAGATTGTTTCCGTCGGCGCGGCCATCCGGCTGGAAGACCACGTGCGGCCGCCCGTTCGTGCTGACGATCGCGACGCCTTGCGGCTGCGCTTGCGCCGCCTGCAATAGCGGTTCGTTCTCCGAACGCTCGCCGTCGCGATCGTCGTCCGCGAACAGCACCCAGCCGTGATGCCATTGGGTCGTGCGGTCGCATCGGAGCAGGTCCTCGCTCGGACAGGCGACGACATGGGCGGCTCGGCTGATCGCCGCCGTGCGTGCCTCGTTCAACGAAGCCTGCAGCGTATCGGCTGCGCTGCGGCCGCGCGCCCGCGCGGCGAGGCCGCCGTAGGCGGGTGTGCCGAGCGCGAGAAGGACGGCGAGCAGGCACAGCGTCATCAGCAGTTCGATCAGCGTGAATCCGAGGCGGCGAGGCACATTGGCATGCATGGCAAAGCTCCGTTCGACCAGGACGCCATGCTAGGAATCGGGCCTTGTCGCCGCGATCGGCCGGCACCATCTGATGCTGTGCGAATTTCCCCTCTGCACACGCAAGCGCGCGGCCACAGGCGCCGCGGAGCGGCTGCGCCCGTGCGGTCTATACTTGAAGGTCACGCGGAGTCCTGATGGCCGATCGCTTCCAGCTCGTTTCCCCGTTCAAGCCATCCGGCGACCAGCCGGCGGCGATCGCGCGGCTGACCGATGCATTCGAAGCCGGACTCGCGCAGCAGACGCTGCTCGGCGTGACCGGCTCCGGCAAGACCTTCACGATCGCCAACGTCGTCGAACGGATCCAGAAGCCGACGCTCGTGATGGCGCCGAACAAGACGCTGGCGGCGCAGCTCTACGGCGAATTCAAGGAGTTCTTCCCGCACAACGCGGTCGAGTACTTCGTCAGCTACTACGACTACTACCAGCCGGAAGCCTACGTTCCGTCGAGCGACACCTACATCGACAAGGACGCGTCGATCAACGAGCACATCGAGCAGATGCGGCTGTCGGCGACGAAGGCGCTGCTGTCGCGTCCGGACGCGCTGATCGTCGCGACCGTTTCGGCGATCTACGGCCTCGGCGATCCGGAAGACTACCTCTCCATGCGCCTGATCCTCGCGCGCGGCGAGCACACCGACCAGCGCAAGCTGATCCGGCACCTGACCGAACTGCAGTACACGCGCGGCGACATGGAGTTGCGGCGCGGCAGCTACCGCGTGCGCGGCGAGGTCATCGACGTGTTCCCGGCCGAGTCGGATATCGAGGCGCTGCGCATCGAGCTGTTCGACGGAGAGATCGAGAACCTGACCTTGTTCGACCCGCTGACCGGCGCGACCTTGCGCAAGGTGCCGCGCTACGTGGTCTATCCGAAGACGCACTACGCGACGACGCGCGACGCCGTGTTGAACGCGATCGACACGATCAAGCTCGAACTGAAGGACCGGCTCGACTATCTGTACAAGGCGAACAAGCTCGTCGAGGCGCAGCGGCTGCAGCAGCGCACGCAGTTCGACGTGGAGATGATGGCCGAGGTCGGCTACTGCAACGGCATCGAGAACTACTCGCGGCACCTGACGCGCCGCTCGGCCGGCGAACCGCCGCCGACGCTGTTCGACTATCTGCCACCGGATGCGCTGCTGGTCGTCGATGAATCGCACGTCACCGTCCCGCAGATCGGCGCGATGTACAAGGGCGACCGCTCGCGCAAGGAGACGCTGGTCGAGTTCGGCTTCCGCCTGCCGTCCGCGCTCGACAACCGCCCGTTGAAGTTCGACGAATGGGAAGAACGCACGCCGCGCGCGATCTTCGTGTCGGCGACGCCGGGACCGTACGAGACCGGCAAGTCCGCCGACAACGTCGTCGAACTGGTCGTGCGCCCGACCGGCCTGATCGACCCGGCCGTCGAGATCCGCCCGGCGCGGACCCAGGTCGACGATCTGCTCAGCGAGGCGAACGCGCGCATCGCGATGGGCGATCGCGTGCTCGTCACGACGCTGACCAAGCGCATGGCCGAGAACCTGACCGAATATCTCGAAGAGCACGGCGTGCGCGTGCGCTACCTGCATTCGGACATCGAGACGGTCGAACGCGTCGAGATCCTGCGCGATCTTCGCCTCGGCAAGTTCGACGTGCTGGTCGGCATCAATCTGCTGCGCGAAGGGCTCGACATGCCGGAGGTCTCGCTCGTCGCGATCCTCGATGCCGACAAGGAAGGTTTCCTGCGCTCGACCGGTTCGCTGATCCAGACGATCGGCCGCGCCGCGCGCAACCTGCGCGGCAAGGCCATCCTGTATGCCGACCGCGTCACGCGTTCGATGCAGGCCGCGATCGACGAGACCGACCGCCGCCGCGCCAAGCAGGTCGAGTACAACGAAGAGCACGGCATCGTGCCGGCGTCGGTCGTGCGCAAGATCACCGACGTCATGGAAGGCGCGCGTGCCGACGGCGACGGCGAGCGTGGCCGCGGTCGTGGGCGCGGCTCGGGTGGGGCGCGCAAGGTCGCCGAGCCGGCCGCCGACTACCGCCTGCTGACGCCCGATCAGATCGCCGCGAAGATTCGTCAGCTCGAAGCGCAGATGTACAAGCATGCGCAGGATCTCGAGTTCGAAGACGCCGCGCGCCTGCGCGACGAGATTCATCGGATTCGCGAGCAGGGGTTGATCGGGTAGCGCTTTTCGGCGGGTGAGCGAGCAGGCTGGCCGGAAATCAAAATGGATTCCCGCTTGCGCGGGAATGACGTCGGTATCAGCGGGATGCCTTTTTGCGCGCAATCGGGCGAGCCGCTGGCGTGCATCCGTCACATGCGTGTCTTTCGCGGCGGCTAGGCTTCGCAGCTACCCCTGAAAAGTTGCGTCGTATACGCATATACGACGCTTCGCCGAAGTTCGACACCCATGACACAAGCCTTGCCGGCGCGCGCCACCGCGCCGATCGCCACCGCAGCCGCGGCGTCGGGCGATATCAGGCCGCTGCTGCTCGCGACCGCTCCGGTGGCGCCCGAGACCAGCGTGCTCGACGTGGCGCAGCTGTTTCTCGAAACGCGTCACGCCGGCCTGCTCAGCCTGCCGGTCGTCGCGCAGCGCACGCCGATCGGTACGATCAGCCGCTACGAACTGATGCGCATTTTCCTGATGCCGTACGGGCGCGAACTCTACGGTCGCCGCCCGATCACCGCGCTCATGAATGCCGAACCGCTGGTACTCGCGCAGACGACGCCGATTGAGGAAGCCGCACGCGCGATCGCCACGCACATCAAGAGCCCGATCACCGACGACTTCGTGCTCGTCGACGACGCCGGCGACTACGCCGGCACGGGCCTCGTGCTGGACGTCCTGCGCGCGGTCGAAGATCGCCTGGCCGAACGCGGCGCCGAACTCGAACGCGCCTATGCGCGCGTGAAATCGTCGCAGCTGCAGCTGGTGCAATCCGAGAAGATGGCTTCGCTCGGCCAGATGGTCGCGGGCCTCGTGCACGAGATCAACACGCCGCTCGGCTACGTGCGCAACAACGTCGAGATGACGCGCGGCGCGCTCGGCGAGGCGACGCGGCTGGTCGCCGCGCAGGAGGCGGTGATCGCGGCGCTGACCGGCGAGAGCGAGCCCGGCGCGGATATCGAGGGACACCTGGCCGAGATCGAACAATTGCGCACGAGCATCGACTCTGCCGCGCTGGAGGACCTGTGCGGCCTGCTCGACGACACCGTGCACGGCGTCGGCCAGATCGGCGACCTCGTGGTCAACTTGAAGGACTTCAGCCGGCTCGACCAGGCCGGCATGCAGAAGGCCGACATCAACAAGCTCGTCGAGAGCGCGCTGAAGATCGTGCAGCACCTGCTGCGCAAACGCGAGGTCGTGGTGGTGAACGAGCCCGGCGAGCTGCCGGACGTGGAATGCGCGCCGGCGCAGATCAACCAGGTGCTGCTGAACCTGCTCAGCAACGCGATCCAGGCGATCGAGCACGACCGCGGCCGCATCGTCGTGCGCACGCAGGCGCTCGACCGCCGCGTGCTGGTGCTGGTCGAGGACAACGGCAAGGGCATCGCTGCGGAGAACCTCGCGCGTATCTTCGACCCGTTCTTCACGACCAAGCCGATCGGGCAGGGTACCGGCATGGGCCTGGCGATCTCGCACCAGATCGTCGAGCAGCACGGCGGCGTGATCCGCGCGACCTCGAAGCCAGGCGTCGGCACGCGCTTCCTGGTCGTGCTGCCGGTCGCCGCACGCGGAGCACCGCAATGACCGTCGCCTTGCCGAGCGTGCTGTTCGTCGACGACGAAGAACGCATCCTGCGGTCGCTGCGCATGCTGTTCCGCGGGCGCTGCGAAATCCTCACCACCACCTCGGGCCGCGAGGCGATCGACTGGGTACGGCAGCGGCCGGTCCACGTCGTCGTCAGCGACCAGCGCATGCCGGGCGTCAGCGGCGTCGAGGTGCTGCGCGCGGTCGCCGAACATTCGCCGGCGACGATGCGCGTGCTGCTGACAGGCTACGCCGACATGGACGCCGTCACCGCGTCGGTCAACGAAGGCGAAATCTACCGTTTCGTCGAGAAGCCCTGGAACGGCCCCTACCTGCTCGACGTCGTCGACCAGGCCGCGCGCGTCGCGGTGCGCGATTTCGCGGCCGCCGCGGAACGCGCAGAGGCCGCCAGGAGAGCGCCGATCGTCGCCGCGCCGCCTGTCGCCGCGCTGGCGATCGCCGCCCGCGTCGTCGTCCTCGACGAAGCCGCCGCCATTGCGGCGCAGGTACGCGAACTGCTGCCGGACGCCGTGCACGTCGATCATGCGCGCGACCTCGAAGGTGCGCTGGAGCTGCTCGCCGAACACGACGTCGCCGTCGTCGTGGCGCACCTTTCCAGCGCCGTCGGCGACGTCGCCGACGCGCTCAAGCAGCTCAAGCGCCTGCGTCCGGCGACGCTCGCGATCGTGATTTCGCCGTTGCGCGACAGCCGGCTCGTGATCGGGCTGATCAACGAGGGCCAGATCTTCCGCTTCCTGCTGCAGCCGCCGGTGCGCGAGCTGCTGCGCCGCGGCCTGATCGCCGCCCTGGAGCGCCACGCCGAGCTGCGCACCAGCGCGAACCTGCTGCGGCGCCACGAAGTCGAGGCGGCGCGCGCGGAGCCGGCCACGATGCCGGGGCGGCTGCTCAACTATTGGCGCCGCATCCGCGAAGCCGCGACCGCGCGGATCGGCTGAGGCGCATCGATCCGGCGCTCCGGTCGCAAAGATCGGTTGTCGCCTCGCGGACGCTGTGCTACCTTGCGCGCCCCTTGAGTGGCCGCGAGGCCATCGGACGGGTGCCAGGACCGCAGTTCCGGCATCCTTTCGGCAAACGCAAAGGGGCGGTTAGCTCAGCGGTAGAGCACTACCTTGACATGGTAGGGGTCACAGGTTCGATCCCTGTACCGCCCACCACTGCATCAGTGGAACCAGGAAAAAGCCGGCCTCGTGCCGGCTTTTTCTTTGCTGCGCGGCAAGTCCGGTCGTCGCCTTTGCAAGGCGCACGGCCCGTCGGTGGAAGCAGCGGTTCGTGTCCACTCTCCGGCCTGCTCTTCACGCTCTCGCGGAACGGGATGATGTCCGGCGCTTTCACGTTGCCCACAATCGCCTCGAACGATTGGGTGGATCCGCGCAATGGCGAGCACCCCACCGAGCTGCCTTTCGTGAGGCGCGGTGCGCGTCGGTGCGCGGCGCGCTGTGCGAAAGCGGATGATCGATCGCAGCCCTAGCCGTCGACCCATTGCGCTTTGACGTAGCGCTCCAGCACGGCCTCCGGGCGCGACGAGCCGCGCAACACGGCGGCGAGGATCGGCGGCACGTCGGTGCATACCCGGTGGCGTCCGTCGTAGTAGTGCACGCGCAGTTCGCGGCTGCCGGCGTCGTACGAAAATTTGCGGATGCTGAAACTGTAGATCGGTTCGAATTCCATGTCGTTCGCGCCTCCGTGCATCAGCGGGATGCTTGCCGCTTGAGGCGGGCCGACGCGATCTCGCAGGGGAAGCGCGACACGACATAGGCGAAGAAGAATTCCTCCGGTGTCGGCGTCTTCTGCAGGATGTGGAACATCGCCGCAGGTACGTCGCTGCACAGCGTCACCTTGCCGTCGGCGTGGTAGGCGCTCAGCGTCCGGCTGGCAGGGTCGTAGGCGAAGCTTGCGGTCGCGCGCGGATGAGCCGGGACGAGCCTCACGGCAGTCTCCCTTCGATCATTCGGCGGTACGATGCCTATATGCACGAAGCGGCTGTGCAGGCGGCGTGAATATTTTTCCGGAGCGAACGACCGTCGAGCCCGACCTTCGGCACAGGCGCCTTCGGCGGCGATCGATCCGGTGGCGAACATCGCAACCGAAGTCGCTCCCGATGCCACCGGCTAATGACCGCCGGACCGGGGCGGGCGATGGCTTTCGCGCAGTCCTTCGATGAGCCCGAGTACTTGCGCGCGAGCGTTCGCCGAGGCCGGGGATCTGGCCGCCTGGGTATCGCGCTCGCGCCATGCGGCCACATCGCTTTCGATCTCGTCGAGCAGCCGTTGCGGGTCTGCCGAAGCGCGCAGCAGCGAGTTGATCAGCAACTGCCAGGCGAGCGCTTGCGCTTCGAGGTGAGCGACGCGCCGAGCGAGATCGCTGCTGGAATCGATGGAGGGAAAAGCGCGGCTGCTCATGGCGCCACGATACGCGCCGGCAGCGTGAACGAGCGATGAGCGAATCCTGAATTCAAACGAAATCTCGGAGCTCGCGATTCGTGTCGCTGCCTTTGATGCAATGTATAAAAGTAGACCTTCAGCCCTTTCCGGGGAGCCGCAAGAACTTCTGCAATTCACCACAACGAGGGTGCCACATGCGAAGCACGAATCATTGCATCGGTCATCTGCACGATGACCTCGACACGCTGGCCAGCCAGGTACAGCAGAGTTTGGCGGACGGCAACCAGACCGTCTGGGCCGAGGACGACGGTCGCGTCTATTCCCGTCCGATGGAGAACGATCCCGATTTGCCGACGCATTGGATCGCCGGAACGTTCGGGCTGGGCCAGCCGCTCGAAGAGATCGCCGACGATCTGCGCGCGCTGCTGCGCGAGCGCTCAAAGGACTGGATCATCGACTGAGCACGCAGCAGGCGGCACATGCCTCGCTGTCGATCGAATGCTCCCTGCCGTGCGGGCTTGCCGCATCCGCGTCGTCCGACCTTCGCGACATGACTCCCGGCAGGTGTGTCGCGGTGCAGCGGTCGCTGTAATGCGTGTCGGCCGCGGAGATGCGCATGGCGACGAAGTATGGCAAGTATGGCTGGGTCATTGCGTTGTCCATCGCCTGCGGCGGCCCCGCGCTGGCGTCCGACGCGCAGACCCAGGCAGAGCTGGTGAAGCTGACGCAAGCATTGATGGACGCGGTGCCGGTCGGCGATGCCGACGTGTGGCAGCGCATCCTGGCCGACGACGTGATGGTCGTCGACGAATACGGTCGGCGTCAGGACAAGGCGGAGGCCGTGAAGAGCATCCATGCGTTTCCGCAGGGCTTTTCCGGCAGCATCGAGATCCGCGACCCGCAGCTGCGCCTGCACGGAGACGTCGCGGTGTTGAACGGCGAGTTCTACGAGCGCGAGAGCGTGTTCGAGCAGAAGCTCGTCGTGCGCTACTTCTTCAGCAATACGTTCGTGCGCCGCGATGGGGCCTGGCAGCTGCTGGCAGCCAACGACGTGACGCTGCCGACGCCGCCGCCGGACCTTGCGGTGAGCGATCTGAAACTCGACGACTACCCCGGCGTCTACCGCTACGGGCCTGGACGCGCTTTCACCGTCGCCCGCGAAGGCGATGCGCTGTTCTACACGACGAAGAGCGGCGGTTCGCGCACGGGACTGCAGGCGGTCGCGAAGGACGTCTTCATGGATACCGGCGACGAGAAGAGCCTGATCGTATTCCGGCGCGATGCCCATGGCGCGATCACCGAGCTGATCGAGCGGCGCAAGTTCAACGACCTGCACCTGGCGCGCGACTCGGCCAAGGGTTGAAGGCGGAAGGCGGCAACGCCGGCCATCTTCGTCGCGGTGGCCGCATGTGCCGCACAGCGTTCGTCTTTGGTGCAGCCGCGGCGTGCGTTCGCTCCGCAGGGGACCCGCGATGGCGCCGCGCGACATTGACAGTCCCGCAGGTCTGCACTAGCGTTGCCGGCCGTCGCCCGAGGGTTCTCGGAGCGAGGATTCCTGCTACAGGTGGCCACGCGAAACCGCGGGTCGAGGGTGTGACATGAGCACGCGAACGTTCCTACGCTGATCCACTGGCCGCGCGAAGCCACCCTTGGGGCGCTTTGCGCCCTTTTTGTTGTTCGAAAGAAGCCTCTTCCATGATCAATATCACTCTTCCCGACGGCAGCAAGAAGCCGTTCGATCATCCCGTTTCCGTGGCCGAAGTGGCCGCCTCGATCGGTGCGGGCCTGGCCAAGGCCACCGTCGCCGGCGCGGTCGACGGCAAGCTCGTCGATGCCAGCGATCGCATCGACCACGACGCTTCGCTGCGCATCATCACGCCGAAGGACGCCGAGGGCGTCGAGATCATCCGCCATTCCTGCGCGCACCTGGTCGGCCACGCGGTCAAGCAGCTGTATCCGGATGCGAAGATGGTGATCGGCCCAGTCATCGACGACGGCTTCTACTACGACATCTGGTACCAGCGCCCCTTCACGCCGGACGACCTTGCCGCGATCGAGCAGCGCATGCGCGAACTGATCGACAAGGACTACGAGGTCATCAAGAAGGTGACCCCGCGTGCCGAAGTCATCGAGGTGTTCAAGGCGCGCGGCGAGGACTACAAGCTGCGCCTGATCGAGGACATGCCCGACGAGAAGGCGATGGGCCTGTACTACCACGAGGAATACGTCGACATGTGCCGCGGTCCGCACGTGCCGAACACGCGCTTCCTGAAGGCGTTCAAGCTGACCCGCATCTCCGGCGCGTACTGGCGCGGCAATGCCGAGAACGAGCAGCTGCAGCGCATCTACGGCACCGCCTGGGCCGACAAGAAGCAGCTCGATGCCTACATCCAGCGCATCGAGGAAGCCGAGAAGCGCGACCATCGCAAGCTCGCCAAGCAGCTCGACCTGTTACACATGCAGGAAGAGGCGCCCGGCATGGTGTTCTGGCATCCGCGCGGCTGGGCGATCTGGCAGGCGGTGGAGCAGTACGTGCGCCGGGTCTACGGCGCCAGCGGCTATCAGGAAGTGCGCGGGCCGCAGATCATGGACGTGAGCCTGTGGAAGAAGTCCGGCCACTGGGACAACTACCACGAGAACATGTTCTTCACCGAGTCGGAAAAGCGTACCTATGCGCTCAAGCCGATGAACTGCCCCGGCCACATCCAGATCTTCAACAGCCGCCTGCACAGCTATCGCGATCTGCCGATCCGCTACGGCGAGTTCGGCGGCTGCCACCGCAACGAGCCGTCCGGCGCGCTGCACGGCATCATGCGCGTGCGCGCCTTCACCCAGGACGACGGCCACATCTTCTGCACCGAAGACCAGATCGAGGAAGAGGTCACCGCGTTCCATCGCCAGGCGCTGAAGGTCTATGCCGACTTCGGCTTCCAGGACATCCAGATCAAGATCGCTCTGCGGCCGGAGTCGCGCCTGGGCACCGACGAGACCTGGGAGAAGGCCGAGAACGCCCTGCGCTCGGCCCTGCGCGCCTGCGGCGTGGACTGGCAGGAGCTGCCGGGCGAGGGGGCGTTCTACGGGCCGAAGATCGAGTATCACCTGAAGGACTCGATCGGCCGCTCCTGGCAGCTCGGCACGATGCAGGTCGATTTCATGATGCCCGAGCGCCTCGGCGCCGAATACGTCGACGAGCGCAGCCAGCGCCGCCATCCGGTCATGCTGCACCGGGCCATCGTCGGTTCGATGGAGCGGTTCATCGGCATCCTGATCGAGCACCATGCCGGCGCCTTCCCGGCCTGGCTGGCGCCGATCCAGGCCGTCGTGATGAACATCACCGACGCCCAGGGCGATTTTGTGAGCGAAGTCGCGCAAACCCTTGTCGCGCAAGGTTTCCGGGTGGAGGCCGATTTGCGAAATGAGAAGATCGGCTATAAAATCCGCGAACACACGTTGGACAAGGTTCCCTATCTGCTGGTCGTTGGCGACCGGGAAAAGGATGCGGGAGCCGTTGCCGTGCGTACGCGCGCCGGCGAAGACCTGGGTTCGATGCCTGTCGCCAGCTTCGCGGAACGCCTCAAATCCGAGAGCGCGAGATCCTGACCCTCGCGCGCGCGGGAACATTTCTCCTTGGAGGATCGAAGTATCGCCACCGACAACAAAGCGAACCGCAGGAACCTGGAAATTCGCGTTCCGCGCGTGCGCGTGATTGGCGCCGAAGGTGAACAGGTCGGCATCCTGTCCCGCGATGAAGCGTTGGCCATGGCGCAGGAGGCCGGGCTCGATCTGGTCGAAATCCAGCCCAATGGCGATCCGCCGGTGTGCCGGATCATGGATTTCGGCAAGTTCAAGTTCGAGAACCAGAAGAAGGCGCACGCGGCGAAGAAGAAGCAGAAGCAGGTCGAGATCAAGGAACTGAAGTTCCGCCCGACCACGGACGTCGGCGATTACGCGATCAAGATGCGCAACCTGCGGCGGTTCCTGGAAGAAGGCGACAAGGTCAAGATCACGATCCGCTTCCGTGGCCGCGAGATGGCCCACCAGGAGCTCGGCGACGCGATGGTGAAGAAGATCGCCGCCGATATCGCCGAGGAAGCGGTGATCGAGCAGTATCCGAGAATGGAAGGGCGTCTGATGGTCATGATGATCGCCCCCAAGAAGAAGACGTAGCGGGCAGCTGAGCGGCCCGTGCCGCAAGGCCTTCCCGGATCGGGGAAGCCGCGCCGCAACGGGGCGTTCGCCCTCTCCTCCGGCGCGGAGCCACCGGGGCAGGGGGCCGAAGTGTCGAATTTGCCCCTCCCGGCCCCCACTCGGGGCAGAGGGTGCTAAACTGCCGGGTTCCCGTGGCGTCGAGCCGTGGGACAGGTGTTGCAAAAAAAGCAGGAACCGGCCCCTCGAAGGGCCTACAAGCCGGAACGAGCAGGATGGAAAGCGCGGTTCACGCCGCCGCTCGCGCCAGTAACGAAGTCAAACCAAAGGAAACGTCATGCCCAAGATGAAGACCAACCGGGCCGCTGCCAAGCGGTTCCGCAAGACCGCGTCCGGCAAGTTCAAGTGCGGCCACGCGTTCAAGAGCCATATCCTCACGAAGAAGTCGACCAAGCGTAAGCGCGGTCTGCGTGCCACCAACCATGCCCGCAAGGAAGACTCCGGTCGCATTGCGCGCATGCTGCCGTACGCATAAGGAGGACGAGACATGGCACGAGTCAAACGCGGCGTCATCGCCCACCGTCGGCACAAGAAGATCCTCGGCAAGGCCAAGGGTTATTACAACGCGCGCCGCAAGGTGTTCCGCGTTGCCAAGCAGGCCGTCACCAAGGCGCACCAGTACGCCTATATCGGCCGCAAGCAGAAGAAGCGCAATTTCCGCGCGCTGTGGATCGTCCGCATCAATGCGGGTGCGCGTCAGTTCGGCCTGTCCTACAGCCGCCTGATGAACGGCCTCAAGAAGGCCGGCATCACGCTCGATCGCAAGGTGCTGGCGGACATCGCCGTGCACGACATCAAGGCGTTCGGTGCGTTGGCGGAGAAAGCCAAGGCCAGCCTGGCGGCGTGATCGAAAGCGGCATTCGTGCCGCTCGAACAGCGATCAAACGCGGGGAGGAGGCTTGGCTTCCTCCCCGTTTTCGTCTGGGTGATTCAAGAAGCCAGTTGTTTTCGACGTCATTCCCGCGGAAGCGGGAATCCAATCCGATTTTGCTGCAGCAAAGCCAATGGATTCCCGCTTCCGCGGGAATGACGGATCAGTTGGAGCAGGCGCATGAGCGAATTCGAAACGGACGTCGCGAAAGCGGCAACAGACATCGCTGCGGCCGACACGCTCGAGGCGCTCGATGCGCTGCGCGTGTCCCTGCTCGGCAAGAGCGGCATCGTCACGGCCGCGTTGAAAGCGCTCGGCGCGCTGCCGCCGGAGGAAAAGAAGGCCCGCGGCGCCGAGGTCAACCGCGCCAAGGAACGCCTGGCCGACGCGATTTCCGCGCGCAAGGCGCAGCTGGAGCAGATCGAGCTCGATCGGCGCCTCGCTTCCGAGCGTGTCGACGTGACGTTGCCGGGCCGGAACGCCGAACGCGGCGGCCTGCACCCGATCACGCGCACGCTCGACCGCGTCGTCGAGATCTTCGCGCGGCTCGGCTACGAACTCGCCGACGGTCCCGAGATCGAGACGGACTGGTACAACTTCGAGGCGCTGAATTTTCCGCCGGATCATCCGGCGCGCACGATGCACGACACGTTCTGGTTTCCGGACGGCCGCCTGCTGCGCACGCACACCTCGCCGGTGCAGATCCGCGCCGCGACCGGCCGCACGCCGCCGATCCGGCTGATCTCGATCGGCAAGGTCTACCGCAGCGATTCGGACCAGACGCACTCGCCGATGTTCCACCAGATCGAAGGCCTGCTGATCGGCGAAGACGTCAGCTTCGCCGATCTCAAGGGCACGCTCGCCGAATTCGTCCGCGCGTTCTTCGAGCGCGACTTCGAGATGCGCTTCCGGCCGAGCTATTTCCCGTTCGTCGAGCCCGGCGCCGAAGTGGACATCCGCTGGGATCGCGAGGACGGTACCAGCTCGTGGCTCGAAGTGCTCGGTTGCGGCATGGTGCATCCGAACGTGCTGCGCGCCTGCCAGATCGACCCGGAGCGCTACACCGGCTTCGCGTTCGGCATGGGCGGCGAGCGCTTCGCGATGCTGCGCTACGGCGTCAACGATCTGCGGCAGTTTTTCGAGAACGATCTGAGGTTCCTCAGGCAGTTTGCCTGAGGAACGGGAATCGGGAATGGGGAATAGGGAATAGTAAAAAGCTGCACGCCGTTCCCACCTCCTTCCGATTCCCCATTCCCCATTCTCTATTCCCGGCTCCCACCATGAAATTCAGCGAAAACTGGCTGCGCGAACTCGTCGACATCGCCGTCGATCGTGATGCGCTGATGCACCGGCTGACGATGGCCGGTCTCGAAGTCGAAGGGGTCGAGCCGCTCGGCGCCGCGCTCGATGGCGTCGTCGTCGGCGAGATCGTCGGCTGCGAGCCGCATCCGAACGCCGACAAGCTGCGCGTATGCCAGGTCGCCGCGGGCGGTGGCGTCGTGCTGGCGATCGTGTGCGGCGCACCGAACGCGCGGCTCGGTCTGAAGGCGCCGCTGGCGACGATCGGCGCCAGGCTGCCGAACGGCATCGAGATCAAGAAGGCCGCGCTGCGCGGCGTCGAATCGAGCGGCATGCTGTGTTCGGCGAAGGAGCTCGGCATCGATGCCGATGCCTCCGGACTGATGGAACTGCCGGCCGATGCGCCGACGGGTGCGCCGCTCGCCCATTACCTCGGCCTGCCCGATGCGAGCATCGAGATCAAGCTGACTCCGAACCGGCCCGACTGCCTCAGCGTGCAGGGTCTCGCGCGCGACGCGGCGGCCTTGTTCGGCAGCGCATTCCATCCGCCCGCGGCGAGCGCCGTGCCGGTCGCGAGTGCGCTTTCGCGCGCGGTCGCGCTCGACGCCGGCGCGGATTGCCCGCGCTATCTCGGCCGCGTGATCGAAGGCATCGACGCGTCGGCGCCGTCGCCGCTGTGGATGGCCGAGCGCCTTCGCCGCAGCGGCTTGCGCCCGATCAGCGCGATCGTCGACGTGACCAACTACGTGATGCTCGAACTCGGCCAGCCGCTGCACGCGTTCGACAACGACGCGCTGAAGAGCGATGCGATCGTCGTGCGCCGCGCGCGCGACGGCGAATCGCTGAAGATTCTCGACGGCAGCGAGACCCGGCTCGATCCGGAGTTCCTGCTGATCGCCGACGCCGGCGGCCCGCTCGCGCTCGCCGGCCTGATGGGCGGCTACGACTCGCGCGTGACCGATGCGACGCGCAACGTGTTCCTCGAGAGCGCGCACTTCGCGCCGGGCGCGATCATGGGCCGTGCGCGCAAGCTCGGCTTGCATACGGATGCCTCGCACCGCTTCGAGCGCGGCGTCGATCCCGAGCTGCCGCGCCGCGCGCTCGAACGCGCCAGCGCCTTGCTGATCGAGATCGCCGGCGGCAAGGCGGGTGCGGTCACCGAGGCCGTGCGCAGCGGCGACCTGCCGGCGCGCCATCCGATCGCGCTGCGACGTGCGCGTCTAGCACGCGTGCTCGATCTTGCCGTCGACGATGTCGAGGTCGAGCGCATCCTCGCCTCCCTCGGCCTCGCCGTCGAGCGCACCGCCGAAGGCTGGCGCGCGACGCCGCCGAGCTGGCGCTTCGATCTGGCGATCGAGGAAGACCTGATCGAGGAAGTCGTGCGCGTGTACGGCTACGAACGCGTGCCGACCCGCGCGCCGCGCGGCGACCTGCTCGCGCCGGTGCTGCCGGAAGGTCTCGTCGACATCGCGAGGCTGCGCGCGCAGCTGGTGTCGCGCGAGTACGTCGAGGCAGTCTGCTACGCGTTCCTCGCCGGCGAGACGCTGGCGAAGTGGAAACTCGACGAAAACGCGATCGCGCTTTCCAATCCGTTGTCGGCCGATCTCGGCGTCATGCGCACGTCGCTGCTGCCGGGACTGGTGGCGGCGCTCGCTGCGAACCAGCGGCGCCAGCAGTCGCGCGTGCGCCTGTTCGAGGTCGGCAACGTATTTCGCGCCAGCGCCGACGGCCCGGTCGAAGTCCTGCGCATCGCCGGCGTCGCCAGCGGCAGCGCGCTCGCCGAGCAATGGGGCGAGGCGCGCCGCCCGGTCGATTTCTTCGATCTCAAGGGCGATGCCGAATCGCTGTTCGCGCTGACCCATGCCGCGCGCGAATTCTCCGCCGCGCCGACCGCGCAGGCGTGGCTGCACCCCGGGCAGAGCGCCGAGTTCGTGCGCACCGGGCGCCGCGTCGGCTATCTCGGCGCCCTCCACCCGGAGCTGGCCAAGGCGCTCGATCTCGACGGCGACGTGTTCGCGTTCGAATTCGACGTCGAGGCCATCGCGCCGCGCGCCCTGCCGAAGGCCGAGCCGGTCTCGCGTTTCCCGTCGGTGCGCCGCGACCTGTCGTTCGAGCTGCCCGAGGCGGTGGCTTATGCACAGGTCGAAGCGACGATTCGCGATGCGGTTGGCGAAACGCTGACGGACATCGTGCTGTTCGACAGGTATGCTGGGGAAAACCTAGGAACGGGCGTCAAAAGTCTCGCTATGGGCTTGATTTTGCAGGACCGTTACCGCACGCTTACAGATCAGGATGCGGATCGTTGCATGAGTCTGGCGGTCGCCGCACTGCAAGCCGGTTGCAAAGCAAAGCTGCGAGGGTAGGATGGCGCTGACGAAGGCGGAGATGGCCGAACGTCTGTTTCTGGACGTTGGTCTCAACAAGCGCGAGGCCAAGGAATTCGTCGACGCATTCTTTGAAGTCGTGCGCGATGCGCTTGAAAAAGGGGAGCAGGTGAAGCTGTCGGGGTTCGGCAACTTCGATCTGCGTTTCAAGAATCAGCGTCCTGGGCGTAACCCGAAAACCGGCGAGGAGATCCCGATCTCCGCCCGGCGAGTGGTGACGTTCCGCCCGGGCCAAAAACTGAAGGTCCGGGTCGAAGCCTATGCTGGATCAGGGCAGTAATAGCGAACTGCCGGTCATCCCGGCCAAACGCTATTTCACGATTGGGGAGGTCAGCGAGCTCTGTGGCGTGAAGCCGCATGTGCTGCGCTATTGGGAGCAGGAGTTCCCGAACCTCAAGCCGGTCAAGCGCCGCGGCAACCGTCGCTATTACCAGCGCCACGACGTGCTGATGATCCGGCAGATCCGGTCGCTGCTGTACGACCAGGGTTTCACCATCACCGGCGCGCGCCAGCGCCTGGAAGGCTCGCAAGCCAAGGCCGAGTCGACGATCTCGAACCAGATCGTGCGGCAGGTGCGCCAGGAACTTGAAGAAGTGTTGCAGATCCTGCGGCGCTGAATTTTCTCGTGACACCTCTCCGGCGCCGGTTCAACGAAGCAGCCGCGCCTGTCGTTGGTGCACTGATTGTTCTCAGTGGGATCCTCCTCGTGGTTCTCAAGACGATCGGGACGCCGATGGCGGCGTGGCATGCGTGGGTGATCGTCTTGGGTGCGAGTCAGATCGTCTTCGGTACCCGAATGCTCCTGGCACCGGCGAACCGGTTTGGGGAAGGGGCGTCGGAAGTTCAGCGTCAGAGCGGCGTCGGTCGATCGATGCCTGAGGCGTAGCCCTGCGGGCGGCGTCGAAATCGCGCGCGGAGATCGGCTCCACTCCGACGATCTGCTACACTCCGCGCCCGTTTGATTTCCGCAAGACGTCGGGGCGTAGCGCAGCCTGGTAGCGCACCTGCCTGGGGGGCAGGGGGTCGTGGGTTCGAATCCCGCCGCCCCGACCATTTACTTGTGCGCGGCTCCGTCCGCGCATCGAATCGGCTACCGTTGATTCGTGCAATGCGCCTGCTTGCGGGCGCCAGAGAGGCCATCCGTGGCCGCACTTTCAAGTGAGTTGCGCGCGGGTCCATCCGCGCATCGGGTCGGGTGTTGTACATTCGTCTCCCGCGCACGCTTGCGGGCGCCAGAGCGGCCATCCGTGGCCGCACTTTTCAACTAAGAGCTGGACACCCACGTCGGCTTTTTTGCGATCAAAGACCTGCATGACGAACGCGCGCCGTACCCTGTATCCCGACATCGAACCGTTCGATTCGGGTTATCTGCAAGTCTCCCCGCTGCACAAGATCTACTACGAACAGTGCGGCAATCCGCGCGGCAAGCCGGTCGTGTTCCTGCACGGCGGTCCGGGTGCCGGCTGCAACGCGAAGTCGCGCCGCTTCTTCGATCCGGCGCGTTACCGCATCGTGCTGTTCGACCAGCGCGGCTGCGGGCGCTCGACGCCGCATGCCGAGCTGACCGACAACACGACCTGGCATCTGGTCGCCGACATCGAGCGCCTGCGCGAGCAGCTCGGCATCGAGCGCTGGCAGGTGTTCGGCGGCTCGTGGGGCTCGACGCTCGCGCTCGCCTACGCGCAGACGCACGCGGAACGGGTCAGCGAGCTGGTGCTGCGCGGCATCTTCATGCTGCGCCGCTGGGAACTCGAATGGTTCTACCAGAAGGGCTGCGACGCGCTGTTTCCGGACGCGTGGGAGGAATACCTGAAGCCGATCCCAGCGGCCGAGCAGGGCGACCTCATGAGCGCCTATCACCGCCGCCTGACGAGCCCGGACGCCGAGGTGCGCGTCGCCGCGGCGCGGGCGTGGTCGATCTGGGAAGGGGCGACGAGTTTCCTGCACCAGGACTCGGCGCATATCGCGTCGAGCGGCGAGGACGAATTCGCACTCGCCTTCGCGCGCATCGAATGCCACTACTTCGTCAACGGCGGCTTCTTCGACGCCGACGGCCAGCTGCTGCGCGACGCCTCCAAGCTGCGCAAGATTCCGGCCGTGATCGTGCAAGGGCGCTATGACGTCGTCTGCCCGGCACGCAGCGCCTGGGATCTGCATCGCGCATGGCCCGAAGCCGATTTGCGCATCGTCGCCGACGCCGGCCATTCGGCGCTCGAACCCGGCATCACGCACGAGCTGATCGAAGCGACCGACCGCTTCCGCTGACGTCGAACGCCGGAAAGGAAAGGGCCCGCAAGCGGGCCCTTTTTTGTGCGTGGTGCGACGACCCGCCGATCAGTGCGCCGCGCTGCCGCTGAGACACGTGCTCATGTACGTCTTGCGCGCGTCGCCGGTCAGCTTCTTCGTCTTCGCGTCGGCATTGCAGGTCTTCATCTTTTCCTGCTGCGTCGGCGCCGCGGCCGTGGCGGCCGGAGCGGCGTCGCCGCTGAGGCAGGTCTTCATGAAGGTCTTGCGCGCGTCGCCCGTCAGCGCCTTGGTCTTCGCGTCGGCGTTGCAGCTCTTCATTTTTTCCTGCTGCGCGGTCAGTGGCTTGCCGGTCTTGCTCGCGTCCTGCGCGAAGGCTGCGCATGAGCCGAACGACAGCGCGACCGCAAGAGCCAACGAATACATCGTCTTCAACTGCATGACGAAACTCCTCTCCGATTGTGTGTCCGCTGCCGCCCTGGCATCGGTGCGGCGCAGTCTACGCCTGCGCTCGCGAAACGGGAGCGGCGGACGCACAATTCCCGTGCACGCGTTGCGCGCGATTCAGCCGCCGAATCCGGCGTGGCCTGCGTAGGAAATCGTCGTGCGACGGCGCGGCTGCGTGCCCGCAGCCGCCTTGCGCCGGCAGAGGCTGCCGGCGCGCCGGAAAGAAACTCAGGCCGCGGCGGCGTGGACGACGCCGTTCTTGCGCGGGCCTTCCAGCAGGGCGCGGCGCACGCCTTCGACGAGCAGGTCGGCTTCGTCGGAGTTGATCGAGAAATGCGGCGTGAAGCGCAGCGAATTCGCGCCGCCATGGATGACGCCGTAGCCTTGCTCGCGCAGCCATTCCTCGGTGCTGTTCGCGCCGTAGCAGCGGAATTCCGGGGCGAGTTCGCAGGAGAACAGCAGGCCGGTGCCCTGCACCTTGGTGATGAAGCCCGGCAGGTCCGCCTTGAGCTTGTTGAGCTTGGCGAGGAATTCCTTGCCGCGCAGGCGGATGTTCTCGCGCAGCTCCGGCGTCAGCGCGGCGAGCACGGCGCAGCCGACATCGAGAGCGCGCGGGTTGGCCGTCATCGTGTTGCCGTAGATGCCCTTCTTGTACAGCTCGGCCGTGCGCGCGGTCACCGCGAGCACCGACAGCGGATACTGGCCGGCGTTGAGCGCCTTCGAATAGGTTTCCAGGTCCGGCGCTTCGAGCGACTCGAAGCCCGGATAGTCGACGATCGACAGCACGCCGTGCGCGCGGATGCCGGCCTGGATCGAATCGATCAGCAGCAGGCTGCCGTGCGCCTTGGTCAGGTCGCGCGCGGCGCCGTAGAACTCCGGCGTGACCGAGCGGCCGGGATCGCCTTCGCCCATGACCGGCTCGATGAAGACCGCCTCGATGAACCAGTTGTTCTTGTCGGCGTCGGCGAAGACCTGCTTCAGGTTCTCGACGCTGTAGGCGTCGACCGTGATCAGGCTGTGCTCGTTGCGGAAGCTGGCCAGGTGCTGCTCGTAGGCGCGGCGGGACGAATCGGAGAACAGCGCCGGCTTCTCGGTACGTCCGTGGAACGCGCCCTTGACCGCGACGCGCTTGATCGCGCGGCCGGCGTGGCGCGCACCCGGATCAGTCATCAGCTTGGCGTTGACGTCGACGATGCGGGCGGCCAGCGAGACCGACTCCGAACCGGAATTGAGACACATGAACTTCGCGTACGGACAGCCGCCGCGCGTCTGCCCGATCTCGCGCTTGAGCAGCTTGCCGAATTTCAGCTGCGACAGGTTCGGCGTCATCACGTTCGCCATCACTTGCGGGCGCGCCATGATCTTCAGCAGGTTCTTCGGCGCGTGGCCGAAGCCGAGCATGCCGTAGCCGCCCGCGTCGTAGATCACCGCGCCCTTCAGCGTGACCAGCCAGGGGCCGTGCGCGGCGAGCGCGACATACGGGTTGACGCCGTCTTCGGGATAGAAATTGACGAAGTCCGCCTGCGCCTGGGTCATCTGCTCGGCTTCGTCCAGATGCAGGAACTCCGGCATGCACGAGCGCAAGGCGAGATGCGCCGCATAGCCCTCGTCGATCGCTTCGACCAGTGCCTTGTCGTGCTGACAGAAGCGCTCGATCACCTCGTCGGCCAAGCCGCGCGTGCGCAGTTCGCCGCCGAACTCGCGCATCTCTTTCAATTTGGCCAGCATCGGATTCATCGGAGTCTCCCGGGAAACGACACGTGCCCGCCCCATGACGGGAGCGGGCACGTCCGCTTTAATCCTTGATTGAAATGGAAAAAATGCCAAGAGTGAACTTTATCACAGCGGTCCCGGCGGCGGTACCCCGCGGCGACTTGCCGCGCCGGGTGACATCCGTCACCAGCGATGCCTGACGCCGGGGCCTGGGGCGGGGGCGGGCGCAGACCTACAGTCGCCCGGTCGATCCCTCCCGGAGACGTTCCATGGCACCGCCCGAATCGCTGCATCCGGCCACGCTCACAAAAGTTTGCAAACGCTACGGCCCGGTCCAGGCGCTCGATCACGTCGACCTGGCCGTGCGCCAGGGCGAAGTGCTGGCGCTGCTCGGGCCGAACGGCGCCGGCAAGAGCACCGCGATCGCCCTGTGCCTGGGGTTGGCCGAGCCGGACAGCGGGCAGGCGAGCCTGTTCGGGCAATCGCCGCATGCGCTCGCCGCGCGGCGGCGGGTCGGCGTGATGCTGCAGAGCGCCGGCATACCGGACACGCTGAAGGTGAGCGAGCTCCTCGCGCAGACGCGCAGCGCCTATCCGGCGCCACGCAGCGTCGAGGAATGCGTCGAGCTGGCCGGTCTCGCCGGCTTGCTCGACCGCCGCTACGGTGCGCTTTCCGGCGGCCAGCAGCGCCGCGTGCAGTTCGCGCTGGCGGTTTGCGGGAGGCCGCAGCTGGTATTCCTCGACGAGCCGACGGTCGGCCTCGACATCGAAGCGCGCACGGCGCTGTGGCGGACGATCCGCAGCCTCGTCGCGGATGGTTGCGCCGTGGTGCTGACCACGCACTACCTGGAAGAAGCCGAGGCGCTCGCCGACCGCGTCGCCGTGCTCGCGCAGGGACGCATCGTTGCCGAAGGCAGCGTGCGCCAGATTCGCGCGCGCGTCGCGCAGCGCCGCATCCGCTGCATCACCGCGCTGGCCGCCGAAACGATCGGCACCTGGTCCGAGGTGCGCAGCGTCTGCCGCGACGGCGAGCGCGTCGAGATCGTCACCGACGCCGCTGAAGCGGTCGTGCGGCAACTGCTGTTCGAGGACACCGGCCTCTGCGAGCTGGAGGTGCAGCGCGCCGGCCTTGCCGAGGCGTTTGTCGAGATCACCCGGGAGGCTGCGTGATGAATGCGCTGGCGTTGGAAACACCGCGCGTCTCGGTGGCGCGCTGCTATCTGCTCGAGGCCAGGCACGAATTCCTGCGCCTGTTGCGATCGCCGGCGTTCGCATTGCCGACGCTGCTGTTCCCGCCGTTGTTCTACGTGCTGTTCGCGGTGCTGCTCAATCGCGGTACCGCCGGCACCGCGTCGTCCCTGTTCGCCAGCTACAGCATCTTCGGCGTGATGGCGCCGGGCCTGTTCGGCTTCGGCGTGTCGCTGGCGATGGACCGCGAGCGCGGCTGGCTGACGTTGCGGCGCGCGCTGCCGCTGCCGCCGGGAGCCTACCTGGTCGCGAAGATGGCCATGGCGATGACGTTCGCAGCGATCATCTACTTGCTGCTGGCGACGCTCGCCTTCGCGCTCGGCGGCGTGCGTCTCGCGCCGCTGGCGTGGCCGCTGCTCGGCGCGATCGCAGTACTCGGCGTGCTTCCGTTCTGCGCGCTGGGCTTGCTGATCGGCAGCCGTGTCGGCGCCACGGCGGCGCCGGCGATCGTCAACATCGTCTACCTGCCGATGGCATTCCTGTCGGGCCTGTGGATTCCGCTGTCCATGCTGCCGGCCTTCGTGCAGAGGCTCGCGCCGCTGTGGCCGCCGTACCATCTCGTGCAGCTGGCGCTCGCCGCCACCGGGCGCGACTACGAGGGCGCGCTCGCGCTCCATGCCGGTTTCCTGCTCGCATTCACGGCACTCTGCTTCGCAGCGGCGCGCCGCGCACTCGCGCGCAGCGCCTGAGGAGGAAGGCCTCGTGCGCACCGTCTACTGGCGTTCGATCCTGCTGGCGGCGTGGCTCGCGCTGCTGGCCTGGGCCGCGCTGCACTCCGCGTCGGGCCCGGCGTATGATTTTCACGACGTTTCCGCCCCTCCAGCGAGTACGCCGTGATCGACCTGCCGTCACGCCTGAAGCAGCTGCGCGCGAATTTCTCGCCGTGGTCCGACGAGCTCGGCTGGACACCGTTGTGGAGCCTTCTGTACCTGCTGTTCCTGTTCATGAACTGGGCCGACGAGCCGCTGCGCGCGTGGCTGCCGCCCACCCTGATCAGCATCGCGGTGTTTCTGCCGCTGTTCTTCCGCGCCTATCGCCAGTCCGGCTGGAAGCTGCTCGCGCACGCCGCCGCGATCGCGGCGATCGGTTTCGCGTTGACGCCGTTCAACAGCGGCGCCAACACCTATCTGATCTACGCCGCCGTGTTCCTGCCGTTCGCGGGGATCGCGCTGCGCACGACGATCCTGCTGGTCGCCGGCGGCGTGGCGCTGTACGCGGTGGAACTGCTCCTGCTCGGGCTGCCACCGCGTTACGCGGCGCTGGCGGTCGCGCTCACGGCGATCGTCTCGATCGCGATCTCGGCGGCGAATCACTTCCATCGCGAGAAGCGCCTGCGCCAGGCCGAACTCAAGCTCAGTCACGACGAAGTGCGGCGCTTGGCCGAAGTCGCCGAGCGCGAGCGCATCGGCCGCGACCTGCACGACCTGCTCGGACATACGCTGTCGCTGATCACGTTGAAGTCCGAACTCGCCGTGAAACTGTTCGATCGCGATCCGCCGGCGGCGCGGCGCGAGATTGCCGACGTCGAACGCGTGGCGCGCGACGCGCTCGGCCAGGTGCGGCGCGCGGTCAGCGGTATCCGTGCGGCCGGCCTCGCGGCCGAACTGGCGTCGGCTCGGCTGATGCTGGAATCGAGCAACGTGCGGCTGGCCTATCGTCATGACGAGGTCGCGTTGCCGGCAAACGTCGAGACGGTGCTGGCGCTGACGTTGCGCGAGGCTGTCACCAATATCCAGCGCCACGCTCAGGCGTCACGGACGCGCGTCGAGCTCACGCGCCTCGATGGGCATGTGCGGCTCACGATCGAAGACGATGGCCTCGGCGGAACGATCGAGCCCGGCAATGGACTGACGGGCATGCGCGAACGCTTGCGGGCGCTCGACGGCAGGCTCGAAATTCATTCGACGCGTGGCCGCGGGACGCAACTGCTGGCAGTGATCCCGTTGTCGGCTGCGTTTTCCGGCGAAGCAGCGGCGCCGCTCGGCGTCGCGCTGCCCTGAGTCGTTGCGGCCGGCCAAGCACGCACGTTTCGACGGTGCGTGCTGGGCCGGCAGCTATTGGCAACTGACCACGGTCGCCAACGTGGTCGCGCCCGTATTGAACGCCACCGTACCTACCAGTCGTACCGCGATTGCATCGCCGGCGGCGAGACTCGCGCTCGCCGAGGTGTTGCACGTGCGCGCCCCGGGACCGACCACACAGCTGGTGGCCGCCACAGCGGTGCCTGGAATCGTCAGCGGGCTGCCGTTGTAGCGCATCACCGTCAGCGTATAGGGAGCTGACGGATCATTGCTGAGCGAGGCATGCAGCGCCAGCGTCGAGCAGGCGCTCGGCACCATCGTCACGCCGCCTTCCTCGGACGTGCCGGCGCCCGAACCGGTCAGATAGAACGTGCCATTGCCCGAGGTATTCGTGCTGCCGACGCGGAAGTTGGCGAAGAAGCCGCCGCCGGCTCCAGCCGGGCCAGTGGGGCCGGCTGGACCCGCAGGGCCGGCCGGTCCAGCCGGACCTGCGGGTCCAGCGGCACCCACGGTGCCCGGTATGCCGGCCGGGCCCACAGGTCCGATCGGTCCAGCCGGGCCGGCCGCTCCCACGGGGCCTTGTGGGCCTGCGGGACCGGCCGGTCCGATCGGTCCGGCGCTGCCTTGAGGGCCAGCGGGGCCCACCGCTCCAGCCGGTCCGGCTACGCCCGCGGGGCCTGCAGGTCCTACGGCGCCGTCGGCGCCCGTCGTGCCCGTTGCACCGGTTGCGCCAGCCGGGCCGATCGCGCCGGTGTCTCCCGTCGCGCCGGTGGCGCCGATGGCTCCGGTCGCACCCGTCGCGCCGGTCGCACCGGCCAATCCGGCAGAACCCGTCGCGCCGGTCGCTCCCACGGCGCCTTGCGGTCCCGTCGCCCCCGTTGGTCCGGCGGGCCCGGTGGGACCGGTCACGCCGGTGGTGGGACCCGTCGCTCCGGTCGCACCCGTCGCGCCAGTGGCGCCGGTCGGGCCCGTAGCGCCTGCGCCGGTCGGTCCGATCGGTCCAGCCGGGCCGGCGGGTCCCGCCGGACCCGTCGCCCCCGTCGTTCCACCCGGCACGCTGCCGCAGGTGCCGAGCAAGCCGGTGCTCGCATCGAAGCAAACGAAGCTTTGCTGCTGCAACGCCGCCGGCAGCGACGGAATCAGCACCTGGCCGTTCTCGTCGACGCGCAGGCGCACGACGCCGCCACCGCTGTCGGTCACGCTGAAGCCGCCGCCCGCAGGGGGCGTGACCTTCACGTCGTCGGCGCCCGCGACGCCGCTCGCGCACGCCAGCGCAACTGCGACGAACAACGTGGAACGGCGAATCATCGGCAAGCGCGTCATGGCGAGGCTCCGGAAAGAAGACGACGGCGGCGAGCGCGCAGCGCGACGCCGAGCAAGGCGAGACAGAGAACGATCGTGCCGACAGGGGACAGCATCGGTGTCGCGATGGCGGTCGTGCCGCCGCCGCCACCGCCGCCGCCAGTGCCGAACCAGCCGGTCGCATTGCCGCGCCCGCCCTGGTTGGTCTGCGTCGGGGCAAGCGGCTGGCCGCTGGCATGCACGTCGGAGACGCCGACGTTCGCGATGTCCTGCGTGCCCGAAGGCAGCAGGTCGAGAAACGCGGTCGCGCCGGCTTGCGTCACGTCGATCTGGATCGGCACGCCGTTGCCGTGGATCTGCAGCAGTGCCGAGACCGACTGCGTCGATCCGGACCGGAAGTGGTAGCGCTTGCCGTTCGCGCTGTCGAACGAGGCACTGGCGAACGCGGTCGCGCCGAGCACGGCGCTGTCGCTCGGTCCGTCGACGAACATGACTTGGCTGCTGCCTGCAGCGACGCTGCCCTGGTTGTCCCAGTCGCCGCTCAAAGAAATGGCGCCGCTGCCGAGATTGGCTTGCGCGCCGCCGCCGATGTGAAGCGAGGCGAGGTCGAGCAGGAGCCCGCTGCCGAGCGAGAGCGCGCCATCGATGCGCAGGTCCTGCGCGGCGAGCGAGAGATGACCGCTGCCGAGGCTCAGCTGCGCGCCGGCCGGTACCGTGAAACCCGCGGCTTGTGCCCCCGATGACGCGAACAGAAGCATCGCGAGCGCCGAGGCGCCGCGTTCGTGGTATCGCATCGATGTCCCCTTCGGCTGCGCCCGATCGTCCGGATCGTAGTGCTCGTGATACTTGTATATCAATATATTTCTATCCTCTTTACATGGTGAAGAATCACCCCTTCTACGCACGGAATATGTACCGGTCCCGCCGCCGTGCACGCCTCGCGCGTGCCGGACGCCGAAGGCCGAACCGTCGCGATGAAACGCACGGCGACACCACCGGCGCCGCTCCTTGCTAGAGTTGACGCGAGCGGCGCCCGCCGTTGCCGCCATGGGAGTGCGACCCGCGTGATCCGTGTCCTGCTTGCCGAGGACCAGGCGATGGTGCGTGGCGCGCTGTCGGCGCTGCTCGCGCTCGAATCCGATATCGAGGTCGCCGGAAGCGCCGCCGACGGCGAAGAGGCCTGGCGGCTGCTGCAGCAGCTCAAACCCGACCTGCTCGTCACCGACATCGAGATGCCCGGCTTGACCGGGCTGGAACTCGCACAGCGCGTGCAGCGCCACGAGCTGTCGTGCAAGGTCGTCATCGTGACGACGTTCGCGCGCGCCGGTTTCCTGCGCCGCGCGCTCGATGCCGGCGTCGGCGGCTACCTGCTCAAGGATGCACCGGCCGAACAGCTCGCCGAGGCGCTGCGCAAGGTCCATCGCGGCGGTCGTGCGATCGACCCGCAGCTCGCGCTCGAGGCCTGGTCGGAAGCCGATCCCTTGAACGACCGTGAACGCCAGGTGTTGCGCTTCGCCGGCGAAGGGTTGTCCTCCGGCGACATCGCCGAGCGCTTGAACCTCTCCCAGGGCACCGTGCGCAACTATCTTTCCGAAGCGATCGGCAAGCTCGGCGTCGGCAATCGCATCGAGGCGTATCGGCTGGCGCGGCAGAAGGGCTGGCTCTGATGCGTGCGTTGCGCGGCGGAGTCTGCGCGCTGATTGCCCTGCTGGCGGCCATGTCCGCCGACGCTGCGCCGACGCACGAGGCGTATGTATGGCAGCGGCAATGGACGCCCGCGCTGCGTGCGGCGCTGGCCGGCAGTCGCGACGACTTCGCCGGCGTGCGCATCCTCGTCGCGCAGGCCGGACGTTCGGCAGGCTGGTCGAGGACCGCCGCCGATCCGGACGCATTCGCCGGCGATCGGCGACGCCTCACGGCCGTGGTCCGCTATGACGGCGCCGGCGCGCCGCCCGATGTCGCGACGCTGCGCGTGCTGCTCGATGAAGTCCTGCCGCGCTGGCGCCGTCAAGGTGCCGCGTTCGCCGCCGTCGAGATCGACTACGACTGCGGCAGCGCGTGGCTGGCCGACTATGCGCAGCGTCTTGCCGCGTTGCGCGCAGCGTTGCCGGCCGGCGTTCGCCTGTCGATCACGGCGTTGCCGGCGTGGCTCGGCGAACCGGCGCTGGACGCCGTGCTCGATGCCGCCGACGAGGCGGTGCTGCAGGTACATGCCGTGCAGGATCCCGCGCACGGCCTGTTCGACGCGAACCTGGCCGAACGCTGGATTCGCGCGTTCGCCGTCCACGCGCGCAAGGGATTCGAGGTTGCCTTGCCGGCCTATGGCACGCGCGTTCGCTTCGGCGAAGACGGTCGTGTGGCCGCGGTCGAATCGGAAATGACGGTCGAGGCCGCGAACGCCGACGATGCGCGCGAACTCGGCGTCGAGCCGGCCAATGTCGTCGGCCTGCTCGCGCGTCTCGGCGCGAATCCGCCGCCAGCCTGGCGCGGTGTCGTCTGGTTCCGCCTGCCGGTGCCGGGCGATCGGCGCGCGTGGACATTGGCGGCACTGCGCGAAGTGATCGCCGGACGCGTTCCGCTGCCGCGCATTGTTGCGTCTGCCGTCACGCGTCCGAACGGCGCTTCCGATATCTTTGCGGCCAACGAGGGCGACGCCGATGCGCCGGCGCGGTCGCTGGTCGTCGACGGCGATGCGTGCACGGCCGGCGATGCGGCGACGGGGTGGCATGGCGAACGAGCCGCGACGGGCTGGCGCTTCGCACCGGCGTCGTCAATGAGATTAGCGGCAGGCGCGCGGCGCGCGGTCGGCTGGGTGCGTTGTGCGCGCATCGATGCCGCGCGCATCGAATGAGACAATAGGGGAGCTGCATGAAACGTTCACTCGTGGTCGCACTGACAGCGTGCGTTTTCGCCGTACCTGCGATTGCCTGCGGTCCCGATTTTCGGGAGCCGCTGCTGGCCGATCGCGCGGCGACCTTGAGCCAGCTGCCGGAAGGACGCTTCTACGACGAGGCCTCGCAACTGGTGCCCGTGCCGCAGCCTGCGTTCAAGCCGGTCGAACGCGACGAATGGGAGCCGGCCAAAGGGCCGACGCGCGAATCGATCGAACAACAGTTCCTCGGCGCCGACTATCCGCGTGCGCAGGAGATTCGCCAGCGCGTGAACGCCACGATCGCGTATGCCGCGGGGGCGGGTCTGCCGGAGGAAGCGCGCCGCTACCTGGCTGGCGCGGCGGCGTTCGAACACGACGATCGCGACGAAGCGTCGCGTCGCTTCGCCAGCGTATTGGAGCTGCCGCCGTCAGAACGCGCGCACTACGGCGTATGGGCCGCCTACATGCTCGGACGCAGCCTCGGCGACACCGACCAAGCGGCAGCGCTGCGCGCATTCCAGCAGGTACGCACGCTGGTCGCCGCCGGTGCGGCCGATCCGCTGGGTCTGGCGGCCGACAGCTACGGCGAAGAAGCGCACGTTAAGCTCGATGCGGGCGACGACGCAGCGGCGATCGCGTTGTACGCGCAGCAGGCGGCATTGGGTTCTCGCGTCGGGCAGACTTCGCTGCTGCACATCGCACGTGCGCTCGTCGCCGATCCGGTCCGGCTCGATCGCGGTGTCACCGACCCCCTGACGCGGCGTCTCATGGCCGTCTATCTGCTGACGCGCAGCGGCGAACTCGACAGCGACTATGCCGACGCGAGCGCGGCGTCCGCGCCCGCCGCGGCGGCGACGATCACGCGTTTTCTGGATGCCGTCGACAAGCAGGGCATCGCCCAGGTCGATGATGCCGATCGCCTCGCCGCACTGGCCTATCGCAGCGGCCGCTACGACATCGCGGCTCGTTTCGCGGCGAAGGGCAGCGGCGGGCAGGCCGCATGGGTGCGTGCCAAGCTCGCGTTGCGCGACGGCGACGCGAACGCGGCCGCCGCCGCCTATGCGCAGGCGGCCAAGGCATTCCCCGTCGCCGTCGCGGGCCTCGACCGTGACCCCGATGCCATCGAGGAAACGCCGTCGTCCTACTGCCGCGTTCAGGGCGAGGCCGGCACGCTGGCGCTGCTGCGCGGCGAATACGTCGCCGCGCTCGACCACCTGTACGCGGCGGCGCCGGTCTACTGGGCAGACGCAGCCTGGGTCGCCGAGCGCGTGCTGACGGTGGACGAGCTGATGGCCTTCGTGGCGGCGCATGCGGCGGTACCGGTGACGCCGGCCAAGGAGAACGAGGCGCTTTCAAACCCCGATCAGGCAGCCGCTTCGTTGCGAGCGCTGCTCGCGCGCAGACTGCTGCGCGCCGAGCGTTACGACGAGGCAATGAAGTATTTCGACGATCCGGCGCTGAAACAGAAAGCCGCCGCGTATGTCGCGGCACGCCGCGCTGCGCAATCGGGCGGCCGTATCGAGCAGGCGCGCGAGTGGTATCGCGCCGCCGGCATCGCGCGCGACGACGGCATCGAGCTGCTCGGCTACGAACTCGACCCGGACTATCAAACCTTCGACGGCGAATACGAGTATGGCGGCCGTCTCGACATGCCGCAGCCGCCCGAAGAGGGCGTGCCGCCGCCGGCACCGTCCGATCTGAAGATCGTCACGACGGCGTCTGCCGGCGAGCACGAACGCGCGAACGCGTCGGCGGCGAAGCCGGATCTGCGTTTTCACTACCGGTACGTCGCTGCGGATTTTGCCGGACGCGCGGCCGATCTCGTTCCTTCGAGGTCGCAGGCGTATGCGGCCCTGCTCTGCCATGCAGCCGGCTGGGTGGTCGGGCGCAATCCGGCGGCGGCGGACGTCTACTACAAACGCTACGTGGCCAAGGGGCCTCACGTCGACTGGGCGGTGAACTTCGGCACGCAATGCCAGGAGCCGGACTTCGACGCCGCCGCCAAGCGCCTGCACGCCGAGCGCATCGCTGTGGCGAAACGCCTCGCGCGCAAGGCGTTTCCGTATGCGCTCGGGGGCGGCGTGCTGTTGCTCGCGGGGGCCGTGTGGTGGTGGCGCGGGCGGCGACCGCGCGGCGCGTCGGCGGGCTGATCGCGAGGGCGCGCGGCACATTGGCCTACAATGCGCGCCCCGTTCGTGCAGCCGTTGCCGCTTGAAGAAGTCCGATTTCCATTTCGACCTGCCGCCCGAATTGATCGCGCAGGCGCCGCTGGCGCAGCGCTCGGCGAGCCGGCTGCTGGTCGTCGACGCGGCAGCACGGCGCTTGGAGGATCGTCGTTTCGACGAACTCGCCACGCTGCTGCGCGCCGGCGACCTGCTCGTGTTCAACGATACGCGCGTGCTGCCGGCGCGCCTGTTCGGGCACAAGGACAGCGGCGGTGCGGTCGAGATCCTGATCGAGCGCGTGACCGGCACCCACGAGGCGCGCGCGCAGCTCGGCGTCAGCAAGAAGCCCAAGGCGGGCGGCCGCATCGTTCTGCAGGACGGCAGCGCGGTCAGCGTGCTCGGCCGCGACGGCGAGTTCTTCCTGCTGCGCTTCGAGACGGCCGAGCCGTTGGAAAAACTGCTGCTGCGGCTCGGTCGTATGCCGCTGCCGCCCTACATCACGCGCGCCGTGGACGCGGCCGACGACGAGCGCTACCAGACCGTCTATGCGCGCGAGGCCGGCGCCGTCGCGGCGCCGACGGCCGGACTGCATTTCGACGAAGCGCTGCTCGCCGCGCTCGCCGAACGCGGTGTCGACTCAGGCTATGTGACGCTGCACGTCGGTGCCGGCACGTTCCAGCCGGTGCGCGCCGAGCGTCTCGAAGACCATGCGATGCATCGGGAATGGCTGAACGTCGGTGCGGAGCTGGTCGAGAAGATCCGCCGCACGCGCGCGAACGGCGGACGCGTGATCGCGGTCGGCACGACCGTGGTGCGCGCGCTCGAATCGTCGCTACGCGGCGGCGAGCTGCAGCCGTTTGCCGGCGAGACGCAGATCTTCATCTTTCCGGGCTATCGCATCACCAGCGTCGATGCGTTGATCACGAATTTCCACTTGCCCGAATCGACGCTGCTGATGCTCGTGTCGGCCTTCGTCGGCCGCGATCTGATCCTCGATGCGTACCGCCATGCGATCGAGCAGCGCTACCGGTTCTTTTCGTACGGCGATGCCATGTTGATTCTTCCGCCGCCGCCGCAGCCGTGAAATCGTTCCTGCACCCATCCCGCTCCGCAAGAATCGCTTTCGCAAATCGTTCGAGTGTTGCCCCCTTCGTGACCGGATGCCATGAAATTCGACCTTCTCGCGCTTGACGGCGCAGCACGCCGCGGCCGCATCGCGTTCGAGCGCGGCACGATCGAGACGCCGGCGTTCATGCCGGTCGGCACCTATGGCTCGGTCAAGGCGATGACGCCGCGCGACCTCGCGGACATCGGCGCCGAGATCATCCTCGGCAACACGTTCCACCTGTTCCTGCGCCCCGGGCTCGATGTGATCGCCGAATTCGGCGGCCTGCATCGCTTCATCGGCTGGGACAAGCCGATCCTGACCGACTCCGGCGGCTTCCAGGTGTTCAGCCTTGCGCACAAGCGCAAGATCACCGAGGACGGCGTGACGTTCGCCTCACCGGTCGACGGTTCGAAGGTGTTCCTGAGCCCGGAGGAGTCGATGCGCATCCAGCGCACGCTCGACTCGGACATCGCGATGATCTTCGACGAATGCACGCCGTACCCCGCGACCGTGCAGCAGGCGCGCGACTCGATGGAGCTGTCGCTGCGCTGGGCGGCGCGTTCGCGCGTCGCTTTCGACGAATTGGCCAATCCGAATGCGCTGTTCGGCATCGTGCAGGGCGGCGTCTACCCGGACCTGCGCAAGCGTTCGGCCGACGCCCTGATCGAGATCGGATTCGACGGCTACGCGGTCGGCGGGCTTGCGGTCGGCGAGCCGGAGCACGAACGCAACGCGACGCTGGAATCGTCGCTGCCGCTGCTGCCGCGCGACCGCCCGCGCTACCTGATGGGCGTCGGCCGGCCGGAGGACATCGTCGAGGCGGTGCGCCGCGGCGTCGACATGTTCGACTGCGTGATGCCGACGCGCAACGCGCGCAACGCGCACTTGTTCACGCGCCACGGCACCTTGCGCATCCGCAACGCGAAGTACGAACGCGATACGCGGCCACTGGACGAGGCCTGCACCTGCTACACCTGCCGTTCCGGCTTCAGCCGCGCGTACCTGCGTCACCTGGACCGCTGCGGCGAGATGCTCGGCCCGCAGCTGGCGACGATCCACAACCTGCACTACTACCAGGAGCTGATGCAGGGCCTGCGCGAGGCGATCGCGGGCGGGCGCCTGGAGGCGTTCGTGGCCGGCTTCTACGCGCAGCGCGCGGGGTCGGGTGCGGCCGAAAACGACGGGGAGGGCGAGGCGGGCGGGCGTATGGCATAATCCGCGACCTTTTCGACCGGCACGGTATTCGCGCCGGCCGCAGTATCCGCTGGAGAAACCATGGATTTTTTCATCGCCAATGCCTACGCGCAGGCGGCAGCCCCAGGCGCGGCGCCGAATCCGCTGATGTCGTTCCTGCCGCTGATCGTGCTGTTCGGCATCTTCTATTTCATGCTGATCCGTCCGCAGATGAAGCGCGCGAAGGAACAGCGCACCATGATCTCGGCCCTGGCCAAGGGCGACGAGGTGCTGACCAACGGCGGCCTGCTCGGCCGCATCGAGGAGATCGCCGAGCAGTTCGTCGTGCTCGAGATCGCGCCGAACGTCAGCGTCAAGCTGCAGAAGCAGGCGATTTCCGCCGTGTTGCCGAAGGGCACGCTCAAGGCCGCCTGATCGCTTCCTGCGTTTCTTCCGCTGCGGACGAGGGGTCTGCGGCGTCGACCCGGATTACAAGATGAACGATTTTCCCCGCTGGAAATACGCGATCGTTGTCGTCGTGCTGCTGCTCGGCGTGCTCTACGGCGTGCCGAACCTGTTCGTGCAGCAGCCTGCCGTGCAGATCGTCGGCAACCGTGGCGTCACCGTGGACCAGGCGCTGAAGGAGCAGGTCCAGGGCGTTCTGGAGAAGGAAAAGCTCGGTTTCCAGAGCATCGACCTCAGCAACGGTCACATCCTCGTGCGGCTGCCGATCGGCGAGAATGAGCGCCAGGCGAAGGCGGCCGAAGCGCTGAAGACCGCGCTCGGCGACCAGTACACGGTCGCGCAGAATCTCGCCTCGACGGTGCCGGGATGGATGCGCGCGATCGGCGCGCGTGAAATGCCGAAGGGCCTCGACCTGCAGGGCGGCGTGCACTTCCTCATGGAAGTCGACGACAAGGACGTGCTGGAAAAGCAGCTCACGCGCTACACCGACGACATCCGCGCCGTGCTGCGCGACAAGAACATCCGCTACCAGTCGGTCGGCCGCGGGCCGCAGGGCATCGTCGTGCAGCTGCGCAGCGCCGAGGATCGCGATGCGGCGCTCGCGGCGGTGCAGGCCAAGGTGCCGGACATCACCATCGTGAACGGCGCGCAGGTCGGCGAGGCCTATACGCTGAACGCCGGCGTCAAGCCGGAGAAGATCCGCGAGATCGCGCTCAATACGATCCGCCAGAACCAGGCCACGCTGAGCAACCGCATCAACGCGCTCGGCGTCGCCGAACCGCTGATCCAGCAGCAGGGCGATTCGCGCATCGCGGTCGAACTGCCGGGCATCCAGGACACGGCGGAAGCGAAGAAGATCCTCGGCGCCCAGGCGACGCTGGAATATCACGCGGTCGACGAGAGTCCCGGCGCGCTCGAAGCGGCCATCGGTGGCGTCGTGCCGCCGGACGACAAACTCTACAACCGTCGCGAGCGGGGTCCGGGCGGCAAGCCGCAGCCGATCCTGCTGAAGAAGAAGGTCATCGTCAGCGGCGACGAAATGGTCGATGCGTCGAGCGCGCCCGACCCGCAGAGCGGTACGCCGGCGGTGTCCGTCGTGCTCAACGCGACCGGCGGCAAGAAGATGCTCGATTTCACCTCGCAGAACGTCGGCAAGCCGATGGCGGTGCTCTACATCGAGCGCACGCCGGAAGTGAAGATCGTCGACGGCAAGGAAGTGCGCAGCGCCAAGGTGACCGAGGAGGTCATCAGCGTCGCCAACATCCGCGGGGTCTTCTCGACGCGCTTCCAGACGACCGGCCTTTCCAGCAACAAGGAAGCTTCCGATACGGCGCTGCTGCTGCGCTCCGGTTCGCTCGCCGCGCCGACCGACATCGTCGAGGAGCGCGTGATCGGCCCGAGCCTCGGCAACGACAACATCCTGAAGGGTGTACGCGCGGTCGCGCTCGGTCTGGCCGCGGTGCTCGTGTTCATGGCGTTCTACTACTGGGTGTTCGGCCTGATCGCCGACGTCGCGCTGTTCTTCAACCTGGTGCTGCTGCTCGCGGTGATGTCGGCGATCGGCGTCACGCTGACGATGCCGGGCATCGCCGGTATCGTGCTGACGCTCGGCATGGCGATCGACGCGAACGTGCTGATCTGCGAGCGTATCCGCGAGGAACTGCGCAACGGATCCACGCCGCTCGCCTCGATCCGGGCCGGCTACGACAAGGCGTTCGCGACGATTCTCGATGCCAACGTGACTCACCTGCTCGCCGCGCTGGCGCTGATGACGCTCGGTTCGGGCGCGATCCGCGGCTTCGGCGTGACGCTGTTCATCGGCATCCTGACCTCGATGTTCACCTCGGTGACGGTCACGCATGCGATCACCAACCTCGTGCACGGCCGCCGCAAGCTGAAAGGCTTGTCGATCGGCAGCGGTTACACGCGCGGCGCAGCCGCCTGACGGAAGCCATCCATGGAACTCTTCAATCCGAACAGCAACATCGACTTCCTCGGCTGGCGCAAGGTCAGCGTCGCGATCTCGGTCGTGCTGATGGTCCTGTCGCTCGCACTGATCCTGACGCGCGGCCTCAACTACGCGCTCGACTTCACCGGCGGCGTGCTGGTCGAGGCGGCCTACGAGCAGCCGGTCGAGGTCGACCAGGTGCGCGAAGCGCTCGAAGCCGGCGGTTTCCACAACGCGCAGGTGCAGAGCCTCGGCGGCACGCGCAGCGTGTCGATCCGCCTGCAGACGCCGCCCGACCAGAAGAACGGCGACAAGATTTCGGCGGACGTCATCTCCGCGCTGAAGGCCAAGCGTGCGGACGTCAGCTCCAAGCGGCACGACTTCGTCGGCCCTCAGGTCGGCGCCGAGCTCAAGAGCGACGGTATCGTCGCCGCGGTGTTCGTGATGCTCGGCATCATGATCTACATCGGCATCCGCTTCGAGAAGCGCTTCGCGATCGCCGCGATCGCCAGCGAAATCCACGACACCATCCTCACGCTCGGTTTCTTCGCGCTGATGCAGATGGAGTTCGACCTGACCGTGTTGGCCGCGGTGCTGGCGGTGATCGGCTACTCGATCAACGACAAGGTCGTGGTGTTCGACCGCGTGCGCGAGCTGTTTCGCCTGACGCGCAAGGCCGAGCCGTACGCGGTTCTCAACAAGGCGATCAACCAGACCTTGTCGCGTACGATCATGACCTCGCTGACGACCTCGCTGTCGATGTTCGCCCTGTATTTCGTCGGCGGTCCGGCGGTGCACGGCTTCGGCTTGACGATGCTGGTCGGTATCGTGATCGGCACGCTGTCGTCGATCTTCTTCGCCAATCCGATCCTGTACTGGCTCGGCGTGTCGAAGAGCGACCTGATGCCGGTCAGCAAGGAAAACCCGGAACTCGCACGGCGTCCCTGAGCGGGACGCTTCAGGGGCCGGCCTGCCCGGAGCCGCCGGCCTCGCCGGGTTTCCGCGCCGACACCATGTCGGCGGGCAGGCGATAGGCCGGCGCCGGCGTGCGCCGCGGCGTCACCGGCGTGGTGATGCGCGCGACCGCGAGGGGCGTATGCCAACTCGATGCATCGGGCCGATCGTTCGGCCATCCTTTCGGCAAGCCCGGCAGCAGCAGATTCGTCGAGCGCTGGTAGGCACGGTAGTCGTCGCCGCGCGTGCGCAGCGCCTGGGCTTCCGCCGCGGGGATCGCGCCGATCCAGCCCAGCATGGTCAGCAAGGGCCCGAGCAGGGTCAGCGCCCACAGGTGCCATGGCATGCCGATCGCCAGAAAGACATAGCTGAACCAATGCAGGCAGCCGAACAGGTAGTTCGGATGGCGCGAAAAGCGCCAGAGTCCGTTGCGGCAGGTATGGCCCAGATGCTTGGGCTTGGAGCGGAATTCGGCCAGCTGCATGTCCGCATAGGCTTCGCCTGAGAGCCCGACCAGGTAGATCACGGCAGCGAGGATCGTCCAGGGCTCGGCCTGCGCCAGCGGGTTGGCCGCTGCCACATACAGCGGTATCGAATACAGCGTCGCCGAGACCGCGCGTCCGGCAAACAGCAGCAGGAAACGGAACTGGCTGCCGTTCCAGCGCTGGCGCAAATGGCGATAGCGCGCGTCCTCGCGCTCGTTCAGCATGCGCGTCAGCAGGTGCATGATCAGACGGAAGCCCCAGATGCCGCCCATCACGGTCACCAGCATCTGCGACACCAGCGAACCGCTGGCGACCACGCCGTAGTAGAGCGCGCTGCCGGCGATGCAGGCGGCCCACAGCAGATCGGCGAGTCCAGCATTGTGCATGCGCCGCTGCACGAGCCAGCCGGCGAGCAGCAGCGCCATGCTGGCTACGAAGACGTGGAGCAGAGGAAGCGGATTCATTTCCTGCGGCCACCCGATGGGTGCGCGCTTCGCCGCCGGCGAACGCGGTTACGCCGGCAGCTTGCGGATTAGTTTATTTCTCAAAAATGGGACATCGCGAACCGCATGGAATGTCCTCATCCGGAACGGCCGCAGAATCCGGCCCACCGAGTAAACGCGATGTGAAATCGGCGCCATGTTTCGTTCATGTGTGACGACATCGACATTCGCCGTACAGGCTTGCCGCAGGGCCTCCAGCACGGGCATCGCTTCAGACGCGTTCCGGAATCCACAGGCTCTCGTCGGCCAGGCGCTCGCGGCCCGGTTTGCCCTTCAGCTTCGGCAGCTTGAGCGGCTTGTCCGGCGGCGCACGTTCGGGCAGACGCGAGAGCAGGTGCGAGATGAGATTGAGCCGTCCGCGCTTCTGGTCGTTGAAGTCGGCCACGAACCACGGTGCCCATTCGGCGTGCGTCGCCTTCAGCATCGTGTCGCGCGCCTTGCCGTAGGCGGCGTACTGCTCGCGCGCCTTGAGATCGACCGGCGAGATCTTCCATCGCTTGAGCGGATCGGTCGCGCGTTCGCTGAAGCGCTGGTCCTGGAATTCCTGGTCGACCGCGAGCCAGTACTTCAAGAGGATCAGGCCGTCGTCGGTGATCAGCTTCTCGAAGGCCGGGCAGTCCGCCATGAAACGGCGGTATTGCACCTCGCTGCAGAACCCCATCACGTGTTCGACGCCGGCGCGGTTGTACCAGCTGCGGTCGAACAGCACGAGTTCGCCGGCCGCGGGCAGATGCTCGACGTAGCGCTGGAAATACCATTGCGAGCTTTCGCGTTCGCTCGGCTTGGGCAGCGCGACGATGTGCGTGTAGCGCGAATTGAGCGGTTCGCTGATCGCCTTGATGACGCCGCCCTTTCCGGCGGCGTCGCGGCCTTCGAGGATCACGACCACGCGCTTGCCGGTCGCGATGATCCAGCGCTGCAGATCGACCAGGTCCTTGTAGAGGTCTTCGAGCGCGTGCGCGTACTCTTTCTTCTTCAGCTCTTTCACGTCGTCGTCTCCGGGAAACGGGTTCGTTCGTACGGATCGTCCGGCGCCGGCCGGCATGCGGCTCAGATCTCGCGCAAGCGCGGCATCAGCGTGGCGAGGTTGCACGGTTTCGTGGTCGCGTCGAGCTGCGAGCGGATCAGTTTTTCCCACGCCGTGCGGCAGGCCGAGGTGGAGCCGGGTAGGCAGAACACGAAGGTGTTGTTCGACAAGCCGGCGAACGCGCGCGACTGCATCGTCGAGGTGCCGATCTCTTCGAAGCTGACGGCGCGGAACATTTCGCCGAAGCCGGGCATTTCCTTGTCGAGTAGCGGCAGGATCGCTTCGGGCGTCGAGTCGCGGCCGGTGAA